>Ga0134128_10000249_pt1 | contig 77641 bp, 81 predicted proteins | sample KB31754_FD_96462 | JGI IMG/M metagenome (GOLD analysis project Ga0134128, IMG submission 96462) | Terrestrial soil microbial communities with excess Nitrogen fertilizer from Kellogg Biological Station, Michigan, USA - KB3-175-4 | ecosystem: Environmental > Terrestrial > Soil > Unclassified ... | reverse complement strand
GCGATCAAGGCGGGCATCCTCGCGTGGAACGAGGCCTTCGAGGCGGCCGGCCTGCGCCACGCGATCGTCGTCAAGGAGGTCGACAAGGACATGACGGCGGAGCAGCGCGCGGCCTTCAGCCCGGCCGACGCCAGCTACAACGTCGTGCGCTGGTTCATGGGCCAAGGGGCGAGCTTCGCGGAGGCTCCGCACCGCTCCAACCCGCAGACCGGCGAGATCTTCAACGCGGGCATCCGCATCGGAGACTCGCTCTCGCGGACGATGACGGAGCAGCAGAGGATCGCCGCGCCCGCGGGAGGCAAGCCGGCGGCCTTCGACCCCGCGGCCGACAATTTCGAGGAGCAGGCGGCGATCGAGGCCTCCAAGGGCCTCATGGCTCTCGAGGCGCAGGGCGCCTCCGCTCTGGAGAAGAGCCGGTTCGTCAGCGAGTTCTTCACCTACATCGCCGCGCACGAGACCGGCCACACCTTGGGCCTGCGCCACAACTTCAAGGGCAGCTCGTGGCTGCCGGCCGACAAGCTGGGCGAGAACGGCCTGCTGACGGCCAGCGTCATGGACTACGTGGCCCCGAACATCCCGGCGGACCCGAAGAAAGCCGGCCAGCCCTACTTCCAGACCAAGGTCGGGCCGTACGACAAGTTCGCGATCGAGTACGGCTACGGCTCGGTCTCCGGCGACGAGACCGCGCGCAAGAAGCAGCTTCAGGCGATCGCGAGCCGCGCCAACCGCGACCCGAGCCTGGCCTTCGCCACCGACGAGGACGTCCGCACGATGACCGGCGGGCCCGCCGACCCCGACGCCCAGCTCTGGGACCTCGGACGCGGGGCGCAGATGAACGCGCAGCGGCACGTCGAGACCGCGCGGCGGCTCTGGGGCAGCCTCGACGCGGCGACGGAGCAGCAGCGCGACGGCGAGCAGCCCTCGCTGCGGCGCCGGTTCAGCTACGGCTTCCAGGAGTATCACATGGCGGTGGCGAACTTGGCCCCCGTCATCGGCGGCGTGCGCACGCGGCGCGGCCCCCCCGTCCCGGGGCAGGACTCCTTCACGCCGGTCTCCGCCGCCGAGCAGCGCGCGGCGCTGAAGTTCCTCGACGAGAACGTCTTCAGCGACAAGCCGTTCCAGTTCGACCCGTCCCTGTTCCGCCGCATGGGCGAGGAGAGCAGCATGGACCTGGGCGGCTACAACCAGCCCGTGGCCTTGAGCCCGCAGGTCGGCAATCTGCGCGCCGACGCGCTGCGCACGCTCTTCGATCCCGCGGTGCTGGGACGGCTGAGCAGCCGGCGCGACCTCGTCAAGGACCCCGCCGATCAGCTGGGCGTCTACGACGTGATGGGAGCGCTGCGCTCCTCGATCTGGAAGGAGGTCGAGGGCGCGGCTCCGGTCGCGATCAGCCCTCTGCGGCGGAACCTTCAGCGGAACCACGTGGAGATCCTGGAATCCTTGTGGGGCGATCCCGGCCAGGGCGACGTCCGCGACGCGGCGCTCAACGATCTGCAGCGCATCCGGGCCGACGCGAAGCGCGCCCTCGCCGCGGAAGGCAAGCTCGACGGCCCGAGCCGCCTGCACCTGTCGGAGGTCGTGATGTCGATCGACGCCGCCCTGTCGCCGAGATTCGCGGCGCAGAAATAATCGGGAGAATCCATGGAACGAACGCTGACGACGCTGCGCGCCGGGTTGGCCGCCGCGCTTTTGCTGAGCGGAATGGCCGCGGCGCAGGCGACGACTCCCGATTTCGACCGGGAGGCGCCGGCGCCGGGCGCCATCCTCCAAAATCTGGCGGCCGCGGCGGCCGCGATGCCCGCGCCCCCGGCGGCGGCCTCGGCCTCGGCCCCGGCGGCGGAGGCGGTCAAGGTCCCGGCTCTCCCCGCCGGCAAGGCGAACCAAAAGTTCGCCAAGCCCTTCCGCGAGGCGTTCCTGAACGCGTCCAAGCGCCTGGAGACGCCCAAGTGCGCGGCGTTCTACGGCGAGGGCGCGGCGGCCAAGTTCGAGGGCGCCGAGTACCGGTTCATCCCGATGGGCGCTCCGCGCATGAACAAGGACGATCTCCCGTCGGTCGTCGGCGCGGCCACGCACAACGAGGCTTCGCCGGCTCTCGTGACGATCAACTCCGAGGGACCCTTCGTGAGGCAGACGATGCTCGTCAGCGGCGCGAGCGGGTTCCGGACCATCGACATGGGGACGAATCTTCGCGGCGCCGACTTCGGCGCGCTGCTGCTGCTGCACGAGCTCGGGCACGTGGTCGGCAAGTTCGGGCCCGACGCGCACGACAGCAAGCTCAACCGCTCCTACACGGAATCGGTTCTGAAGGCCTGCTTCCGGTAGGAGCCGCCTAAAGGCGGCCCGTCTTCAATAACAGCTCGTTGTCGCGCGTGTCGATGCCCGTCAGGTGCAGGAGCGGGAACGCCGGGATCAAGGCGTGCATGTCCACGTTGACGCGCAGGGCGCGCGAGCCGTCGCGCTCCTCTCCGACATACTGGAAGGTGCAGATGCCCTTCATCGAGTCGGCGAGGCGCTTCTTGGCGAGCTCGAGGATGAGTCCGGACACGGCCTCGATGTCGAGGCCTGCGACCTTGACGCGGCGCACGCGCAGCTCGAACTGATCGGGCGCAGTCCAGACGAAGTCGATGACCGTCCGGAACGGGATGTGCACGAGCAGGGGGCTCTTCCACTCGCCGCGCACGTGCAGGCCGTCGTCGTGGAACTTGAGGGCGAAGCTGCGCATCTGCGAGCCCATGCTCTTCTGCTCTGAGGCGAGGACCTCGGTGCTCTCGAAGAGGGCCTGGTTCAAGCGAATGACGACGTAGGGCGCGATCTTGAGGGGCTCGCGCGCGGTGGCAGTCGAGAAGACGGGCGGCGCGGGGGCGACGGCGAGCTGGGCGTTCACGTCGATGCCGAGATAGTTCTGCCCGCCGCCGTCCTTGGAGTCATGGAGAATGCGCACGCCGCCCAGGTCGATGCCGACTAGGTAGGGCGCGAACTGACTCAGGGGAATTCTCAGGACGAGGGCATTGCGGCGCGAGCCGAGCTCGTCGTTGAGGTTGAGCTCCTTCTCGCCGGCGAAGCCGACCATGTTCTCGAAGGCTTTCGCGACCTCCTGCATCTGGCGCCGCTCGATGGGGATGGCCTCGAGCTGCAAGCGCGCGGCCTCGCGATCGTCCTTGAGGCCCTGCACGTCGGCGGGAGCCGCCTTCTTGAGCTCGTGGTCGAGCTCCGCGATCTGTCCCTTGAGGCGGCGCTCCTGCTTGTCGAAGCCGGAGAAGTCTCCGGACAGGGCGGCCAGGTAGCCGCGGGCGCTGGCGAGGGCGACGGAGAGCAGCTGGACGGGGACGATGACACGCTCGTGCTCGGGGTCCTTCGACTCCGCTGGATAGAAGTAGGTCTGGTCGAGCGGGAAGATCAGGACGAGGTGGCCTTTCTTCGTGGTCTTGGGCTTAATGGTGACCTGGAAGCGGAAGGAGCTCAGCTTCTCGTCTAGGTTGATGGCGCGCAGCTCCTCGACGGGGATTTTGACGATGCCGCGCAGGGCGATGGTGCCGCTGGAGGCGTCGAGGGCGATCGAGACGTCCTTGAACATGTCGGACTTTACCTTCTCGGAGATCAAGGTGTTGATGAAGTCCTGCGAGAAGAAGAGGCTCGCGACGCGGTTGGACGGGACGGGGGCGGGCGCGGCCGAGGCTGCGGAGACGCAGCCAGCGAGCAGGAGGGTTATCAGCCTCATCACGGCAATGATACTACGCCGGGGCGGATTCGCGCTTGTAGCGTAGGGGTAAAGCTATGGAGGATTACGTATAACGCAGGGGGTGAGCGGCGGCCGCTTCAACTGTCCACCCAAACGAGGCGGCCGGCCGCTCTGCCCAATGGTTAGGTGGAAACAGTGCGATGCCGTTCAACATACTCAGATGGTGCCGGATGTGCGAGTCGTGCAAGTGGCCACCGAATGTTTTCTCCTTCCGCGATGGCACCGCCGCTCATGCGCCAAAGTTCATCCGCGGGTGCTTTCGCCCAAAATCTGGCTCCTCGATGATGCCAATAGTCTCCGTCCTGCACCGGCGACCATCCCTGATTCCATTCGTATGCGCCGGTCACTTCCGCCACCTCGCGTCGCCGAGAGCCGTCACTGATGATTATTAAGTCACCCTTCCGAAGGTGATGAGCAAACCGAAAAAGACTGGGGGCGCCGTTAGCACTATTGCTGAGAGTCGGATATGTATCGCGTATGGACTCGCCAATGGAAGCTACATCGGCGGAGTGCTTAAGCAGATCGCCAATCTTGCCCCAGCCGATGGCAATCTTCGAGTTCTCCTTGCAACGGCGGATTGCCAGGTCAGAATCTTCATGATGTGCTATCAGGCGCCAAACTCGGGCTTCCATTATTTCTCCTGGGTTCCACCTAACGCCAGGCTGAACGGCGGCGGCTACCCGCTGTCCAACCAATTTGAGGCCGCCGTCCGTTCAAGCCGATGTTAGACGCCAGGGTGGCCATTGAAGCAAAGGCGTCCATCTACTAGATCGACTTTCATTTCTGAAACGGGATGCCTACTAAATGAAATCTCGCTCACCATGACATCCAGCCCATTCAGGTTCTGCACTGATGCCAGGTTGTGAACCCCTGGAGTTCTAATTCTTTCATCTTGCGGACACAAGACAATACTCCAGCCTTCAGTATGCAAGCCTTTCGGAGTATCAACGCCCAACCAGCACAGATACGGAATCGCGTTTTCCGTGGACGTGTCAGCTAACCAGCTACGCAAGTACTCAACAGCTGCCGTCGTGATTTCAATTGTTGTCATCGTGCATTGCGTCTAACGCCGAGGATGAACGGCGGCGGCTACGACTATCCAGCCCGACTGAGGCCGCCGGCCGTTCAAGCCCATGTTAGACGGCAAGAGTCGATCTCAATTTTGAGAGCTTACACGGCTAACCGACAAAGATTCGCCGCACTGATCACAAAACTTCGTCTCGTCATCGGATTCCTGCTCCGAACCGCAGCCCGAACACTTGATCGTTGCGGCCTTTGGAGTTGTCTCGGGCTGGTGGACGGCGCCGCAGTAAGGACATCGCTTCCAAGTACGTACGAGGCGATGCTTGCAGGACCCGCATAAACAAAAATCATTTCCGCAATGCGGGCAATACTTAAATTCAGAGGGTGCATCCTTGCCGCAAGTACATTTTGGGATAGAACCTGTAGCCACGCTTTCACCGATTTTGCTGAGCGTCCGGGCGATAACATCAAGCTTGAAATACCAAAGCCAAAACATTCGGGTGATTAGGAATAGACCGATGACGACCACAACCCAAATCAGAAAGAACGATCCCGCGAATACTCCATTCATGGCGGCCCCTTCCCGATTAATTTAGCGAACCCGTTTTATCCTTTGTCTCCGATGTATTTATGTGCCGATTTTTCTGATGGCCACCTAACTATTGAGTCTGCGGGTCAGTATAGCAGGGGGTCCCAAGCGGTGCCACGAGAAATTCTTCTTACACTAAAAGGAGATTTTAATGGGAGCTAATACAACTAGCCGACAAATACCGCCCCAGCCGGTCCGTATATCGAGTCTAGCGCCTAACGACTCACGCGCCACACAGACCCCGACGCGTCGTCGGTGACGAGCAGCGCCCCGTCCTCGCCGAACGCGACGCCCACCGGCCGCCCCCAGACCTCACCATCCGTCGTCACGAACCCGGTTAGGAAATCCTCGTAGCCGCCGCCGGCCCGGCCGGCCTTCATCGGGACGCGGATCACCTCGTAGCCGGTGCGGACCGCACGGTTCCATGAGCCGTGCTCCGCCGCGTACAGCGCCCCGTCGGGCCCGAACGCGATGCCGAGCGACGCGTTGTGCGGCTGGACCAGCACATCGGGCACGATCACCTTGTCCTTAAGCTCCGGATGCTTGCCCGCATGCCGCGGATCCTGGTGCCCGCCGATGTAGAACCAAGGCCACCCGTAAAAGCCCCCGTCTTTCACATGCGTGATGTAGTCCGGCGGCAAGTTGTCGCCGAGACGGTCGCGCTCGTTCACCGACGTCCACAGCTCCCCCGTGAGCGGATCGACCGCGAGCCCCACCGGATTGCGCAGACCCGACGCGTACACCAGCTTGCCGCTCCCGTCCGGCGCGAACTCGAGGATGTCCGCGCGCTCGTGCTCGACCGGATTCGCGTCCGGATCGTTGACGTTCGAGTAGGACCCCACCGACACGAACATCTTCTTCCCGTCGAGCGAGAACGCCACGTCCCGCGTCCAATGCCCCCCGTCCACGAATCCGCCGCCGGGAACCGAGGCGACGCGCTCTGGCTTCCCCGACGCCTTGAGATCTCCCTTCGCGTAGGCGAAGCGCACGACCTCGCCGGTGTTGCCGAAATAAACGTACGACGGTTTCGGCCCCGGCGGATAGAACGCGATCCCGAACGGCTTGTCGAGCCCCGACGCGAAGATCGAGGACGTCTTCGCTTTGCCATCGGGACCCACCCCGCGAAGGACGCGAATCCTCCCCGCGGAGCTCTCGGCGATGAAGACATCGCCGTTGGGCGCCGTGCGGATTTGCCGCGGGTTCTTGAGTCCCTCGGCGTAGAGCGAGACCTTCCAGCCTTTCGGCGCCCGCGGCCAAGCCCCGTCCGGGCGCTTCACCAGGCTCGGCCCGTTGTTGGCGGACTCCGTCGCGCCCGGAGCGGGAAGATCGGCCGTCGTGATGTGATGCCGCGCTCCCGGCGTCTCGCTCGTGTAGTCCGTGAACGGCCCCGCGCCGAGCAAGACGCCCGCGGAAACGGCGACGGCGAGGAACCTCGTCAGCATCGGCTTACTGAAACAAATATGAGCCCCCATGGGAATGACAGCCGGCCCGCGAACGGGTATTCTTTTCGAAGCTCATGACGATGCTCCCCGCCCTGTTCGGTGTCGTGGTATTGGCCGCCGTCGCCGCCGGCGTCCGGCGCTTCCTGAGAGTGGCCGCCGTCGGCGCCGCGTACAAGACGAAGGCCCTGTGCTCCGCCCTATTCGTGTCCGGCCTCGAATTCGACGATACCGACCGCGCTCCCGAGGTCTCGGCCGAGGCCTACCGCCTGATGTCCTTGTTCCCCGCGCGCGTCGACCGTGAGAAGAAGACCGTCACCGCGTCGTTCAGCGGGCTCAGCGAGCGCACCGCGGTGTGGCGCCCCGGCTTGGGCGCCACCATCGCTTTCAAGCCCGTCCCTCCCGCGCCGACTTTACCCCAGCCGCGCCGCCTCGACGCCGCGGAGCCCTGGCCTGAGGGAGAGGCCCCGTCGCCCGCGCCGTCGCCCGCGCTCGAACGCGTCCTCGACTCCGCCTTCGCCGAGACGCGGGGAGCCAGCCCGCGCCGCACGCGCGCCGTCGTCGTCGTCCAGGACGGGCGCGTCGTCGCCGAGCGCTACGCGCCGGGCTTCTCCCATGAAACGCCCTTGAACGGTTGGTCCATGTCGAAGAGCGTGCTGGGAACCCTGATCGGGACGCTCGTCGGGGAAGGCCGGCTCGCGCTCTCGGACAAGGCGCTCCTCGCGGAATGGGCCGGTGCCGGCGACGCGCGCGCGAATATCGCCGTCGAGGACCTCTTGCGCATGCGCAGCGGCCTCGAGTTCGCCGAGGTCTACTCGAACCCCCTCTCCGACGTGACGCGCATGCTGTTCGATTGCCCCGACGCGGGCGGCTTCGCGGCCTCGCGCCCGCTCGCGGCGCAGCCGGGGACCGCGTGGAAGTACGCGAGCGGCACGACGAACATCCTCTCCATGATCGCGCGCCGAAAGCTCGGCGAGGACGCTTACCCGTCCTGGCCGCGCCGCGCGCTCTTCGATCCCCTGGGCATGTCCAGCGCCGTCTTCGAGCAGGACGCGTCGGGCACCTTCATCGGCTCGTCTTTCCTGTTCGCGACGGCCCGCGACTGGGCGCGCTTCGGCCTGCTGCACGCCCAAGACGGGGTCTGGGACGGCCGGCGGGTCCTGCCCGAGGGCTGGGTGAAGCTCGTCACGACCCCCACCCCGCAGTCGCCGGACCTCCGCTACGGCGCGCATTGGTGGCTCAAGCTCTCGAAAGAGCTCGGCGGCGAGGGCCGCGCGGCCGCCGCCCTGCCCTCCGACGCCTTCCACGCCCTCGGCCACGAGGGCCAATGCCTCACCGTGATCCCCTCGCGCGGCCTCGTCGCCGTCCGCCTGGGCCTCTCCATCGACATCACCGCCTGGGATCAAGCCGCCTTCCTCGCCGACCTCCTCGCCGCCCTTTGATGGGGTCAGGCCTTTAGTTAATTTAGTTATTTGCAAATAACTAAATTAACTAAAGGCCTGACCCCAGGTTCGCCCTTGAAAATCCCTCGAATCCGACTATAGTTTAGGCATGGGACCCCTCCCGCCCGCCCTGCTGGCGCTGCTTTTGGCCGTCCCGGCGGCCTTCGCCCAGCCGGCGTTCGATTTTCAGAACGCGGAGCCTCCGCTTGACCAGGAGCTTAACCCCTACTACGCGCAGGAGTTCCTCAAGCATCCCGAGGCCCAGCACGCGAACGCGCTCCAGGACGCCGATCGCGAGGCGCGCCTGGTCGAGCGAGCGACCGCGCTGAAGGACATGTCGGATATCCTGATCTCCTACATCGATCCCGCTTCGATGAACGAGGCCCTGCGCGTGCGGCTCGTCGACGACGATTCGAACCCGGAGGCCCCGAAGCTGCTCGGTTTCGGGGCTCACCCCGCCCGCCTGCTCGCGTGGCGAGCCAAGTATTTCGACTACGTGCCGGAGGGCCGCGTGCAGTTGGCGCTTTGGGAGTGGTCGACCTTGCTGCCCGAGCAGCGAGCATACCTCTCCGCCCCGCCGCTCGATCTGAACGAATCGTCATGGGAGGCCTCCTCCTTCCCGACGCGCCTCGCCGACCTGCGCCTCTGGGGCGACGCCATCTACGAGCGCCTGATGAAGGCCTCGCCCAAGACGCAGGCGGAACTCATGGCCATGCAGAACGACCGCTTCCGGATCTGGAGCGTCATGGACGGCGCCCAGAAGCGCCTCAGCGGGGAGCAGTTGACGAAGGCGTCCGCCGCGGTCGCTGGGATGGCCAAGCTCGAGACGCTGCCGCCGAGCGTGCGCGAGAGCTCCGACCCTCAGATCCAGAGCCTGCTCGCGAAGGCGCGCGCGGGCGCGTCGCCGCAGGACACGCTCGCCGCCCTCTCCGCGCTGTTCGACAAGGCCGGCGTCCACGACGACTCCGTGCGGACGCAGGCCCCCGACCGGCCCGATCAGAAGCTCTCGAGCGTCGACCCGAAGCTTTTCAACGACATGCTCGTCGCGGGGATGCGCGCCGAGATCGGCGACGTTCCCGCGGGAAAAAGCGTCGAGGACTTCTACAAGACGCATCCTCTCCTCATCTCCGTGCGCGACCTCGCGACGAACCTCGCGCAGTTCGAGCCCGACACCGGCGCGATCGTCTTCAACGAGCGCTTCATCGGCGACTGGATCAAGAGCCAGGGGCTGAGCGCCCAGGCCGTGGTCACCGACCCCGCGCGCTTTCACGAGCTCGTGATGATCCTGGCGCCGAACTTCGTGCACGAGTCCACGCATAAGATCCAGAAGGCCTTCGCCGACGAGCACGGCCTCTTCGCCTGGAACGCCCAGCATCAGGAGATCGAGGCCAAGGAGGCGCAGTCCGACTACATGCTCGAGAAGATGGCCAAGGACCCGGCCTACCGCCAGTTCCTCCTGCGCGCGCGCGACCACTCGTTCATCGTCCAGCAGGACCTGCAGCAGACCGCGGCGTTCCAGCGCGATCCCCGCACCTTCCGCGCCGTCGTCATGAGCGACTATTACGCGGGACTGCCCTCCCTCGAGGCCGTCGAGTCGGCGACTTTGACCTTCCTCGACTCGAACATCTCCGTCCTTCGCGACGAGCTCAAGCGCCGCTCGGCGCTCCCTCCCTCCGTGCTCGCGGCGATCGACGAGAACGGCAAGGACAAGGACGAGGATTTCAAGACGGCGGCCGAGTGGAGGAACTATCTGATGACGGTCAAGACGCCGGTGGTCCGGAAGCTCATCGCCGACGACCTCGCCAAGCGCGACAAGACGCTCAAGACGTACGAGCTGACCAGCGCGCGGGAGGGCGACGTCGACGGGCGCGCGGAAGCGGACGCGCAGAGCGTGATCCGCGGCGACGCGGCCGCCAAGCCCGACGCCGTCCCGTCTCCCGGAGCGCCGCGATGAGCCGCTGGCTCGCGCTGCTCGCCGTCCTCGCCTGCGCGGCCGCGCCGCGCCCAGCCGAGTACGTCCTGCGCGAGGGCCGCTTCGCGGTGCGCCCGCCGGCCGGCTGGACCGCCGGCCGCGACGCGCGCGAGGACGAGCGCCAGAAGGTCTACGGCGTGCGCCTCAGCGGCCCGCGCGGCGCGGACGGCGTCCTCGCGACGATCTCGCTCGCCTATTACCCTTCGGGTAACGCCCTTTTTAAAGGCGGCGCGGCGGAGTTCCTCAAGCGCAGCCTCGGCGCGGACGAGCGCTTCGTGCCGCCCGCGGGAGAATCGACGTCGCCGGTGAAGGACGGCGAGCTCGGCGGCCTTCCTTCGAAAGCCTTTACGCGGCGCTCCCACGAGTACCTCCCTCCGGATCGCATGGACAGCAAGGAAGTCGCGGTCGTCGAGGAGGTCGAGGTGGCGCCGGCCAAGGAGGGCTTCTACGTCCTCCAGTTCAAAGCCTCGGCCGAGCAGGCCCCCAAGCTCAAGCGCGCCTGGTCCGCCGTCCGCAAGAGCATCCGATTCCTTTAAATGGGGTCAGGCCTTCACTTTTTCAACTTATCGTTCCGAACAAGTTGAATAAGTGAAGGCCTGACCCCGACATTTATCCGCGGTAGGAGACGAAGTTGTTCTCGGTCTCGATGAGCCGGACCTCGTGGAGCAGGCCGGGCTTCAGGCGCTTCTGGAGGCGGTCCCAGAGCACCGCGGCGATGTTCTCGGCGGTCGGGTTGAGGGTCCGGAACTCGGAGACGTCCATGTTGAGGTTCTTGTGGTCGAAGTCGCGATCGACCACCTCCGTCATGACCTCCTTCAGGTCCGTGAGGTTGAAGACCATCCCGGTCGTCGCGTCGATCGGGCCCGCGATCGTGACCTCGAGCACGTAGTTGTGCCCGTGGCCGTTCGGATAGTTGCACTTGCCGAAGACCCGCCGGTTCTCGGCGGCGCTCAGCTCGTCGCTCTGAAGCCGGTGCGCGGCGGAGAAAGCCAGGCGGCGGGTGATGAAGGCGCGTCTCGCGGTTTTCTTCATAGATTGGTGTCGAGCGGGACGACGGCCCCGCTGAGCAGGCGCGACGAGTCGGGACGCGCCAGCTCGACGATCGTCCGCGCGACGTCGGCCGGGACGGCGCCGGCCTTCAGGTGCGGCGCCGCGCGGCGCAGCATGTCGGTGTCGACGGCGCCCGGGGCCACGCCGATCACGTCGATGCCGAGCGGGCGCCCCTCGACGGCCAGCGCCTCGGTCAGTCCGCCGACGCCGAACTTGCTGGCGACGTAGGCCGCCATGCCCGGGAACTTCGTTCGGCCCGTGAGGCCGCCGAGCGAGCTCACGTTGACGATCACGCGGCGGCGGCCCGGCGCCGGGCGCCGGAACTGGCGGAACAGCTCCCGGCTGCAGAGGAACGGCCCGCGCAGGTTCGCGGCCATCGTCGCGTCCCAATCGGCGCTCGAGAAGCCCGCGAAGGGTCCGCCGTGGAACACCGCGGCGTTGTTGACCAGCACCTCGACGGGCCCGAAGCGCCGGCGAGCCGCGGCGAACGCCCTTTGGACGAAGGCTTCGCTCGAGACGTCGCCAGCGAGCGCCAGGGCTCGCGACCCTCCCGGGAGACGGCGCGCGGTCGCCTCGAGGGTCGTCTTCGTGCGGCTCACGAGCACGACGGCGTCGCCGGCCGACAGGAACTCCGCCGCGCACGCCGCGCCGATGCCGCGGCCCGCGCCGGTGACGAGGACGACGCGCGAGGCTTGGTTCATAGGTAGTCGAGCTCCCACGGGGCGACGGTCGCCGGCTTCAGCCCGTGCCGTTCGTTGACGCGGCGGATCGCCGCGAACACCTCCGGCTTGAAGGCCAACTCGCCCGGCCGAAGGCCGGCCATCGACAAGTTCGCCGCGTGCAGGCGGCGCTCGAACGACGGCACCGGGAGCACCGTCATTGCCGCCTTCTCGAGCAGGCGGAAATGGAAATCGCAGTCCTCCACGGCGCCGCGGGTCTCGTCGTACGGCCCGACGCGCGCGAACGTCTCGCGGCGATGGAGGTACAGCGAGCACTGCACCGGGAAGAATTCTCCCGAGCGGTAGCGGTCCAGCGTCAGGCTCAGCGGGAAGGAGAGCCGCGCCTTCATCCGCTCGAAGACTTCCGCGATGCGCTCTCCGCGCTCGTCGATCAAGGCGGTCGGCAAGCCGCCGACGCCCCAGGCTCGCGGGTTCTTCTCGAGGAACTCGGCGCGCGGCCCCAGGCCGGAGGCGGTGAGCAGGTCGTCGCCGTCGAGGAAGGTCACGAACGCGCCCGACGCCGCGCGCACGCCGGCGTTGCGCGCCGCGCCGAGGCCGAGGTTCCGGGGCTGGCGCACGACGCGCACCGGCAGGTCCGCGAGCGCGGCGACGCTGCCGTCGGTCGAGCCGTCGTCCACGACGACCGCCTCCGCGCCGTCCTTCGCGCAGGCCAGCACGCTGAGCGCCGCCGGTCTCAGGAACGGACCGCAGTTAAAGGCGGGAATGACGACCGAGACGCGCGCGGCCACGGCCCAGATGATAACAGAATGGCCGCCGTCCGGTCGCGCGCTAGCGCTGGACGGCGGCGCGCGCGGCCGCGAGGTCCTTCTCGCGCGCCGCGAGCTCTTCCTTCATGTCGGCGAGGTCCTTGGCGAACTCCTCGCGGATCGGCCCCTCCGTAATGTTCGCCAGCCGAGCCTGCACGGACTCCATGTTGGCCTTGATCTCCTCGATCTCGTTCTCGAGCATCTCCGCCTTAATCGCCGCGTCCTTGTGTTCCATGGCGCCCAGTGTAGCCCGCGGACGCCAAAAATGACAGGGGGCGGTCGGCGAAAATCTATACTAAGCCCCATGCTCGCCGCTCTCCCGTTCCTGCTCGCCGTGGCGGCCGCCGCTCCCGTCCGCTCGGCTTCCGCCCTCGCGGCTGCGCCGCTCGCCGCCGACGCCGACGTTCCCGTGCCCGTCGCCGACAACGTCTCGCGCCTGCTGCGGGAGTTCGACGTCGACGACGACAGCCGCATCACCGTCGACGACCATCCCTCGGGAAGCTTCGACCTGATCGACGAGCAAGGCGGCCGGCGCGAGGTCTCGGGCGTCTATCCGCTCTCCGTCCTGCTCCAGGAGCTCAGCCTCGCGCGCGATCGGGGCGAGAAGGCCGTCGTCCTGCCGCCGGCGAGGCTCGACGAGAACATCGTCGACCGCACGCACCGCATGATCAGCGGCCTTTTCTGGGACTCGCTGACGCGGCGCGTCGACGAGGAGGGGCTCGGACGCGTCTTGGACGACCCCAAGGCGGCCTCGGCCGACGGCCTGCGCCGCCTGTACGTCCCGGCGGGCGACGACGGCGCCCTCGCCTACTTCCGCGACGTCGCGCGACGTCGCCCAGAGCTGAAGCTCGCGGTCGAGACCTTGGAACATACAGGCGGCTTCGACGGGAGACAAGGACTTTTGAGCCTCGCGCTCAAGAGGATGTCCGACGGGCGCATAGCGGGCGAGCCGTTCGTCGTCCCCGGGGGGCGCTTCAACGAGATGTACGGCTGGGACACGCACTTCATCATCCTCGGCCTGCTCGAGGACGGGCGCTTGGACCTCGCGCGCTCGATGGTCGACGATCAGGTCTACGAGATCGGGCACTACGGGAAGATCCTGAACGCGAACCGAACCTACTACCTGACGCGTTCACAACCGCCTCTTCTGACGTCGACTCTCGCCGCCATCGAGCCGAAGCTCCCGCCCGGCCCGGAGAACGACGCCTGGCTCGCGCGCGGCCTCGAGGCCGCGATCGCCGAGTACCGGACCGTCTGGACGGCGCGTCCGCGGCTGGTCGGTTCGACGGGCCTGAGCCGCTACGACGATGAGGGACACGGTCCGTGCCCGGAGGTCGAGCCCGGCCACTACGATCCCATCCTGCGGCCCTATGCCGAGAAGGCCGGGCTGACGCCCGATCAGTATCTGGCCGCGTACGACTCCGGAACGATCAAGAACCCCGCTCTCGACGCCTTCTTCCTGCAGGACCGCGCCGAGCGCGAGTCGGGGCACGACACGACGTACCGGTTCGACGACCGCGCGACGGACTTCCTCACCGTCGATCTCAATTCCCTGCTCTACAAGACCGAGACCGACGTCGCGGACCTGCTCGACAAGCGCTTCGGCGGCGCGTTGAACGGCGAAAGCTCCTCGCGCTGGCGCGCCCGCGCCGAGGCGCGCAAGAAGCGGATGAACGAGCTGTTCTGGGACGCGACGCGAGGCCTCTTCTTCGACTACGACCTCAAGAATCGGCGCCGCTCCGGCTACGTCAGCGCGACGGGCCTCTATCCCCTCTGGGCGGGCTGGGCGACGCCGGAGCAAGCCGCCGCGGCCAAGACGAATTCCCTCCGCGAGCTCGAGCGCCTGGGCGGGCTGGCCGCGACGGCGGAGTCCTCGCGCGGTCCGCTCTCGGCCGAGCGCCCGGCGCGCCAGTGGGACTACCCGTACGGCTGGCCGCCGCACCAGATCCTCGCGTGGGAGGGGCTCGCCCGCTACGGCTTCGCGGACGACGAGCGGCGGCTCGCCTACCGCTGGCTTTGGACCATCGTCAAGAACGCGCGCGACTACAACGGCACGGTGCCGGAGAAGTACGACGTCGTGAAGGCGTCCCACCAGGTCTTCGCCGAGTACGGCAACGTGGGGACGAAGTTCGCCTACATCACCAAGGAAGGCTTCGGCTGGATGAACGCGTCCTACGAGCTCGGCCTCAAGATCCTGACGCCGGAGCTGATGGCCCGCCTCCGCTCCGTCGAGGCCCCGGGCCGCGTCTTCAATGGATCGACTTCAGCAGCTCCGCCTTCTTCGCCTTGAATTCGTCGTCGGTGATGACGCCCTCGTCGTGGAGCTTCTTGAGCCGCTCCAACGTCTTGAACGGGTCGGACGCCGCGCCGCTCGAGACGGAGGTCCCCGTCGAGACGTCCGGCGCCGGCTCTCCGGTCGCCGCGACCTCGGGAGGCTCGTCGCCGCGCAGCACCACCGTGAGGTCCTTGCCGGCCGCCCGCACCGTGGCGGTCAGCGCGACGGGCGGGACGCCGGGCTGGTCGTCGGTCCCCCACTCCGAGAACGTGTCGAAGACGAGCTCATGGCGCCCGGGGGTCAGGCGCAGCGCCGTCTTCTCCCCGTGCTTGACCCGGCAGCGATTGCCGCCGAAGACCTTGACCCCGTCGACGAGGATGTCGCGGATGCAGTACAAGTCCGTGCCGAGCACCCGCTTGCGCTCCTTCAGGTTCTCGACCGTCATGCGCGGGCCCGCGGCGGGCTCGGCATAGAGCGTCTCGCGCGCGGACGCCGCCGAGACGGACGAAGAGGCCAGCAGCGCGGCGCCGATCAGGAGACGTCTCATCCGCGCAGCGCGTCGAGGAGCTTCCGCGCGAACGCGGGCAGGCTGGGGTCGCGCGCTCCCATGACGAGCACGAGATCGCCCGAACGCGCCTCTCGCGCGAGCGCGGCGGGCATGGCCGCGCGGTCCGCGACGAAGCGCGCGTCCTTGCCGCGCGCCTTGAGCTCGCGCGCGTAATCGGCCGCGGACACGTCCTTGGCCGCCGTTCCGCCCGCGTAGAAGATCTCCGGCAGCCAGAGCACGTCCTGCGGTCCCAGAGCCGAGGCGAACGCGTCCAGGAACTCGGCCCTCATGAAGCGCGCCGGCGCGAAGCCGTGCAGCTGGAAGACGGCGTGCACGCGCGGCGAGCGCAGGTGAGCCGCCGCGAGCGCGGCCGCGACCTTGACCGGGTTGTGCGCGAAGTCGTCGACGACCTCGACGCCGCGCGCGGTCCCGACGCGCTCGAAGCGGCGAGACACGCCCTGGAAGCAGGACAATGCTTTCGCGCAGCCCGCGAGCGGAACGCCCGCCTTGCGGCAGGCGGCGATCGCCGCGAGGGCGTTCTCCACGTTGTGACGTCCGGGGACGGGAAGGTCGAAGGCCTGGCCCTCGAGCGAGAAGCAGGACCCCTCAGGGCCCGCCTCGAGCGCCTCGGCGCGCAGGCCGCTGGCGTCGAGCCAGTTCTTGCTGTTGCGGCGGAATTCCGCGAACAAGCGCTCGAGCTCGGCGAGCTCCTGGTGATCCTTGCTGACGTTGAGGTAGACCCCGAGCCAGGGCCGGTAGCGCACCAGGGTCCCGTCGCTCTCGTCCGACTCCACGACGAGCAGGTCCGAGCTCCCCCGGAACGCGTTCCCGACGAGGCCGCGCCGGATCAGCGACGTCAGCGCCCCGCCGGTGATGACCGACGGAGAAAGCCCCGCGCCCTCCAGGATCTCGAAGATCATCGCGACGACCGTGGACTTGCCGCTGGTGCCGGCGACGGCGATGCTCTTGTGCTCGGCGACGTGCCGCGAGAGCTCGTCGGCGCGATGGGCGAGCTTGAGCCCGAGCGCGCGGACGCGCTCGAGGTCCTTGTTGTCCTTCTCGATGGCCGTCGAGGCGACCGCGTAGGCATGGGAGCCGTCGAGAGCCGAGCCGTCCTGCGGGAAGATTTTGACCCCCAGGTCCTCCAGCTTCTCGCGCAGCTCGGGCGCGCCGCCGGCGTCGAAGGTGCGGTCGGAGCCGGTCGCGGCGCCGCCGCCCATCACGTGGAACTGGGCGAGCGCGCTGACTCCGAAGCCCGCGGCGCCGACGAAATGGACCTTCCCGGACTCAGGCATGGCGGGGAGTATAGCAGACCGCTTTCGTCCTTGCTCGGATGTGACGGTTTCGTCCAAAGTCCGTGACACGGCCGCGATGGCGCCGGGAGGGGCCCGCGTGACAGAATTGAATCATGGATACCGCGCCGGATGCCGTTCCCGCCGTCCCTTCCTCCCAGTCCGCGGCGCCGCTGGACGCGGCGTACTGCGGTCCCGAGCCGGACTTCACCGAGATCGCCGCGCTGTACGCCGACATCGGCATCCCGCGCTGACGGCCTCAGAGATCGACGCGCTTCGTCTTTTGCCGCGAGGCGTACCAGCAGGGCGCGTCGCCGAAGTGCGGGAACAGCGCGCGCACGCACTCCACGTCCTCCGGCGCGCCGGTCGAGTAATCCATGCGCGCGGCCTTCTCGGGGACCGCGTAGAGCACGTCGACGCGCACCGTGCCGAAGGCGGCGTCGCCGCGCAGGCGCGCGACGATCAAGTCTCCGGCGAAGAGCGCGAAAATGGCCCCCGCGGCCGCGAGCAGCCCGCGCCGAAGGCGCGTCATCCCTCGCGCTTGAACGCGAAAGGCCCGAAGGCCTGCATGACCGGCATGACCTGGATCCGGTTCACGTTGACGCGGCGCGGCAGCGTGCAGGTCCAGAAGATCGTCTCGGCCACGTCCTCGGCCGTCAGCGGCGCGACTCCCTCGTAGGGCTTCTTCGCCTTCGCCGCGTCGCCCTTGAAGCGCACGAGCGAGAACTCGGTCTCGGCCAGCCCGGGCTCGACGTTGGTCACGCGCACGTTGGCGCCGAGCAGGTCGGCGCGCAGGTTCAGCGCGAACTGCTTCACGAACGCCTTGGTCGCGCCGTACACGTTCCCCCCGGGGTACGGGAAATCGGCCGCGACCGAGCCCAGCAGGACGACGTGGCCCTCGTCGCGCGCGATCATCCCGGGCAGCGTCGCGCGGACCGTGTACAGCAGCCCGTTGATGTTGGTCGCGATCATCCCGTCCCAGTCGTCGAGGTTCGCCTTCTGCGCGGGCTCGAGCCCGAGCGCCAGGCCGGCGTTGGCGACCACGACGTTGGGCTTCGCGAACGCCGCGGGCAGGGACTCCAAGGCCTTTTCCGTCTCCGCGCGGCTGCTCGCGTCGAAGGCGAGCGTGTGGCACGCGGCTCCCAGTTCCTTCTTGAGCGACGCGAGGCGGTCCGTCCGCCGCCCCGTCGCGATCACCTTCGCGCCTTCGGCCGCGAAGCGGCGGCAGGCCGCGGCTCCGAAGCCCGCCGTCGCGCCGGTGACGAGGACCGTCAAAGTCTTGGGCTCGACCCGTTCGATCACGGCTTCCCCAGCTTGCTGGCGTTGTTCTTGGTCACGAGGTCGTGGCTGAACGCCGCCAATCGCTTGATCTCGTTCCAGTCGGCGTCCTTGTCGAGCCTCAGGCAGACCCAGCCGTAGCGGTCGGTCAGGCGATGCGGCGAGAACCGCTCGTACTCGAGGAACTCGTCCTGGTGCTCGTTGCCCGCGAAGAACGAGAAGACCTTGGCGCCGCGATAGACCTCGTAGGAGGCGAACAGCGTCTTGCCCGTGCGCCAATTCGCGTGGTCCCACGACGACGTCTCGACGACGTTGGGAAGGGCCGCGCAGATCGCGCGCAGGCGCTTGAGGTCCTTGTCCTCGCCGCTGACTCCCATGATCCTCCGGAAGCCCTAGCGCCGGGCTTCCAGCTCCTCCCAGCGCTTGTAGAGCTCCTCGACGTTCTTGATCGCGGCCACGACCCGCTCCTGCCGCTTGCCCAGCTCGGCGGCGTCGGCGGCGATCGCGGGGTCCTCGAGGGCCTGCTTGGCCTTCGCGATGTCCTCCTCGCCGGACTTGATGCTCGCCTCCATCTTCTGCAGCTCGCGCGCCTCCTTCGAGCTCAGCGCCGGCTTGACGGGCGCGGATGCCCGTCCCGGCGAGGAGCCGGCGTCGCGCGGAGCGCGCTCCCGGGAGTCCTCCCACTGAGAGAGCTCGGCGTAGAAGTTCGTCCCGCCCTTGCCGTCGAGCGCGAGGATCTCCTTGCTGACGCGGTCGAGCAGGTAGCGGTCGTGCGTGACGAGCACGAGAGCGCCCGGAAAATCCTTCATGCTGTTCTCGAGCACCTCGAGCGACTGGAGGTCCAGATCGTTGGTGGGCTCGTCGAGGAGCAGGATGTCGGCGGGCTTGAGCATGAGCCGCGCGATCAGCACGCGCGACTGCTCCCCGCCCGACAGGCGCGACAGCGGGTACTCGAGCTGCTCCGCGCGGAACAGGAAGCGCGCCGCCCAGCCGTAGACGTGGATGCGGCTGCCCTTGTACTCCACGTGCTCGCCGGCGCCGCCGCACAGCGCGCGCTTGAGGGTCATCGACATGTCGAGCTGCTCGCGGTGCTGGTCGAACGTCACCACCTCGAGCTTGTCGGCGAACCGGACCTCGCCGGAGTCCGGCGCCAAAGTCCCGGCCAGGAGCTTGAGGAGCGTGCTCTTGCCCGCGCCGTTCTCGCCGAGCAGGCCCAAGCGGTCGCCCGGGCCCAGGATCAAGTCGAGCGGCCCGAACAGCCGGCGCCCGCCCATGCTCTTTCCGGCCTTGATCAGGCGGACGAGGCTCTTGCTCTGCCGCTCGCTGCCCGTGAAGTCGATGTCCGCGGCGCGGCCCTGCGCGTTGCGGTACTTGAGCTCGGCCAGCTCGCCGATCATCTCGCCCGCGCGGTCGATGCGCGCCTGCTGCTTCGTCGTGCGCGCCTTGGGCCCCTTGCGCAGCCAGGCGATCTCGCCGCGAACCGTGTTCGCCAACGCGTCCGCGCGCGTCTCCTGGTCGGCGAACAGCGCCTCGCGCTTCTCCAGGAAATCGCTGTAGTTCCCCGCGCTGGAGAAATGCCCGCCCTCGTAGCGCTTGTTGAGCTCGATGATCCGGTTGCACACGCGCTCCAGGAAGCGGCGGTCGTGCGTGACGGTCAGGAACGCGAAGCGCAGGCCGAGCAGGAACTTCTCCAGCCAGAGCACGCCCTCGAGATCGAGGTGGTTGGTCGGCTCGTCGAGCAGGAGCAGGTCGGGCTCGCGGATCACCTGGGACAGGATCGCCAGGCGCTTGCGCCAGCCGCCGGACAGCTTGGAAACCAGCTGGTCGGCGGAGGAAAACCCCGCGCGCTCGATTCCGTCCTCGACCTTCATGTCGATCTCGTAGTCCTCGAGGCCGAGGCCCTGCAGCGCCTGGGTCAGCTCGTCGCGGACCGTCCAGCCCTCGTCGGCCAGCTCGAACCGGTCGGTCTGCGCGAGGCAGCCGACGCGCAGGCCGCGGCGCGGGGTGACGGAGCCCTCGTCGGCCGTCTCCTGGCCCGCCAGGATGCGCAGCAGCGTCGACTTCCCCGCGCCGTTGGGCCCGATCAGACCCGTCCGCTCGCCCTCGTTCAGTCCGAAGGAAAGCCCCTCGAACATCGGCCGCACGCCGAAGCTCTTGGAAAGTCCCTGGCAGCTGAGAAAGACGCCCATTAGCCCTCGCTCCCGCGCCGCCGCTCGAGCTCCGCCTGCGCCGACTCGAGGCGCTCCAGCAGGTCCACGATGATCGAGCCCGCGTACACGTCGAGGTCCAGGCTCGCGCACAGGCGGCGCAGGCGCCGCAGGCGCGCCCGCGCGGACGCCGCGCGCTCCTCGCCGGTGAGCTCCTCCTCGCTCACGGCCCCCTCGTGGACGGCGAGCTCGAGGAACTCGATCTCGATCGAGCAGTCCGCGGCCAGTTCCTCGAGCTTCTTGCTCCGCTGGGCGCTCATGATCCCTTCTCCTTGAGCTCCGCGAAGACCTTCTCGAGACGCGGATCGAGCGTCTCCGGGATGTCGATGCGCACCGCGGCGTTCAGGTCGCCGCGCCCGCCTCCGTCCTTGCCCAGGCCTTTGCCGGCGACGCGGAAGGCCCGTCCCGCGTGCGTCCCGGCCGGGATCTTGATGCGGATCGGACCGTCGAGCGTGGTCACGGAGGCCTCGCCGCCGAGCGCCGCGACCCATGGCATCACGGTCACCGTCGTCTCCAGGTCGCTGCCGAGGACCTTGAACGCCGGGTGCGGCAGAAGTCGGATGCGCAGGTACAAGTCGCCCGGCTCGCCGCCCGCCGGCGCTCCGCCTTGCCCGCGCAGGCGCAGCCTCATGCCGTCGCGGACGGCCGGCGGCAGGCGCGCCGAGATCGTCCTCTCGACGCGCGTCTCGCCGACGCCGCCGCACGTCGGGCAGAAGCCGCGGCCTTGGCGGCCGGTGCCGCCGCAGGCCGGGCACAGCGAGGGGACCAACAGCGAGAGCTTCTTCTCGCCCCCGCGCACGGCGTCCTCGAGCGAGATCGACATCTCGGCCTCGACGTCCTGGCCGCGGCGCGGACGTCCCGCGCCTCCGGCCCCCCGCGCGAAACCGCGGGCGGCGCCCTCGCCGTAAAGGTTCTCGAAGAAATCGCTGAAGCCGGAGAAGTCGGCCCCGCCTCCGCCGAAGTCGGGCGGCGCCTGGCGGCGGGGCGGCGGCCCCGCCGGCCGCTCCTGGTCCCAGCCGGGGCCCAGCTCGTCGTATTTGGCCTTCTTGGCCGGGTCGGAGAGGACCTCGTAGGCCTCGTTGATCTCCTTGAACTTCTCGCTCGCGCTGGCCTTGTTCTTCTCGGCGTGCAGGTCGGGGTGATGCTCGCGCGCGAGCCGGCGATAGGCCTTCTTCAGCTCCTCGGGTGAGGCGCTCTTGGAGACGCCCAGGATCGCGTAGTAGTCCTTGAATTCGCCGGCCATAGACGAGGCAGAGTCTATGAAATAATCCGCCGCTCAGCCTTGCCGCACGCGCCACGGACGGCCCGAGTCGGAATCCGAGTCGTCGGACGGCGGCTTCTTGCGCATGACCTCCAGCAGTCGGCGGACCTCGTTGCGCAGATAGGCGTCGTCGAAGGGCTTCGTGACGTAGGCGCGGGCGCCGCAGTCGAGCGCTTCCTTGGCGACCTCGATGTCGCACAAGCCCGTCAGCATGATGATGATGGTCTTGGGGTCGAGCTCGCGGGCCCGGCGCAGGACCTCGATGCCGCTCATGCCGGGCATCGCCACGTCGAGCAGGATCAGCCGGGGCTTCTCCTCCTCGACGAGACGCAGCGCTCCGCGGCCCTCGCAGGCCTCGAGGACGTCCCCGATCGGGGACAGGGCCCAGCGCAGGACCGTGAGCATATCCGGATCGTCGTCGACGATCAGAATCTTGTCGGCCATACGATCGCTCCAGCGGACGAAGTCTCGCTTCGACGAACGGCGGCGGGGGATCATGGCGTCCGCGATTCGAGGGGCGGTGGATCGTCGGGCCCTCGCGGAGCGCTGCGGGTGTCGCTTCAGTGTACATCCGCGCCCCGGGCGGGACAAGGGCGCGGGGGGTTATTTGATCGCTATTTGAGCGAACTTCAGCGGCCTGGGTCGCCGGAGCGGCGATAGCGCTCGAGCGCGAGGACGGCGCTGAAGCGGACGTCCTCGTCCCGGTCGCGCAGGGCGGCGCGCAGGTCGCGCGCGACCGCCTTCGTCGCGCGTCCGGCGCTGCCGAGGGCCAGCACGGCGCGCGCGGCCGAGGGCCCGCGTTTGCCCAATTCGTCGGCGGCGTATGCCGGAGTTTACCGCCGAAACGGACGGTTTTCCAGGGCGAATACCGACTGCGTCCGGACGCACTCGGTATTCATGCCGAGGATCGGGCATACCGACTATGGCCGGCCATAGTCGACCTGCGTCGTCAGCGGGGCGCGAGCTTTCTCTCGAGCGTCGCGGCCGTCCGGGAGACGGCGCGAGTCTTCGAGGATTTCGCGGCCGCGAACAATGCGAGTGCTTCCTTCTCGGCCGACGTCCCGCCCGCCGATTTCGCCGACGCGCGCGTCTTCTCTTCGTCCGCGGCTCGACCCGCCTGGCGCAACGCCACCAGCGAAGGATAAGCGAGCGTGACCTCGTCCCCCGTCGCCTCCTCGTCCGAACCCGGCGCCGGCTTCTTCGAGCAGTCCGAGAGGCTCAAGCAGGGCGGCTCGAGCGCGACCTCGCGCAGGAACGCCCAATCCTCGGGCGCGGTCAGGTTCCGGCCGAGGAGATAGACGATGGTGCCGCGCTCGTTGCGCTTCTCGCGCCTCGTCTCCCGGTACAGTTCCCGGAAGGCGCGCTTGTCCGCGGGCGTCAGGCCGTTGAAGTCAAAATCGAGACGCGGATCGTTGTCGTTGCGCGAGAGAAGGATCGTCTTGAGCTCCTCGACCTTCCCGGAAACGGCGGCGGGCGGCGCCGAAGGCGCCGCCCGCCCGTCCGTCCCCGCGCCCGCGGCCAGCAGGCCGACGATGAGCGCGGCTCTCCTCATTTCTGGAAGTCGTCCAGCATCTCCTGCTTGGCGCCGTCGTCGGTGATGCGGCCCATCTGGTCGTCGGCGTACAGGCCGGCGTCCATCTTCACCTTGTCGGTGCAGTTCGCGCAGTACTTCTGCACGTTCTTGAGCAGGATCGTCGAGGAGCCGTAGGAGCCCAGCGGCGTCACGTCGCAGGCCGGCTCGCCGGCGAGCGTCGCTCCGGTCCAGATGCTGACCATGTCCTTGCCGTTGGCGTCGAGGAAGGGCGTGGGGCACGTGGCGTGCGGCCAGTTGCCGTTGCGCGACTCGGTGTGGCGCGCCTCGTGGAAGACGATCATCATCCGCGAGATCTGCGGGTGGTCGAACTTGATGAAGTTCTGGGTCAGCCACATCTTCGACGGGTCCTGGAACGGGATCACGCAGGCGACGGCCTTGGCGCTGCCGCAGTCGTCCATCCCGATGCCCGAGACGCGGGTGTTGAAGAACTTGAGGTACGTCGCGCCGTCGACGGCTCCGAAGATCTTCTTGTGCAGCGGCGTGGCGCCGGAGCCCTTGATGGTGCCCATGAACGCCATGTCGGCGCGCATCTGGGCCTGGATGTCGGCGGGGACGTCGGAGTCGAACACCAGGTCCTTATTGTTGATCACGGTCTGCTCACGGAAGGCCCACTTCTTCTTGGCGGCGGCCGCCTCTTCCTTCGTGAAGTAGTAAAGGTCGCGGCCGGACTGAGGCACGGGCTTGCCCGCGGCCTCCAGCGCCGACGCCTGGACGGCCGCCTTGGCCGCCTCGAAGGCGCCTCCGAGCTCTTCGGCAAAGGAAGGAACGGTGAGGACGACGAGACCCAGGGCCAGGAGACCCCAAGCGCGAACGGTGCGGACCATAGCCACCTCCGGTTCCGGCCGCCGCGACCCCTCGCGGCGCGAGACCCAACGTCTGGGTTCTAGCACATTGTGATCCGGACGGCCCAGAGGTTCCTGGGCCTTTTGGCCCAATATTTTGACAGGGGTTCCGGAACGGGTTATTTCCGGCGGAAGCGGAGCTGGAGGCCGGCGATCCAGGCGAGCGCGAAGGCCATGTAGACGCCGAGGCTGACTCCGGGGTGCTCCAGCTCGCGCGTCTGGAAGAGGTTGTACCGGAACACCTGATGGAAGATGTCCAGCATCAGCAGCAGCGTCGCGGTCCCGAACCAGAGGAAATAGCCGGACAGGAAGTCGACGCTCCCCTCGCGCCGCTCGGGCGCCAGCCAATAGTCCTTGTTGGGCAGCTTGATCTCCGCCGGGTCGATCGAGCGCATCCGGAACGAGACCGACAGCAGCATGACCGTCAACAATGCCACGATCCCGAGGTCGGTCCAAATGAAGGTCGAGCTCGACATCCAGCCGTTCGGCGCGCCGCCCGGGCCGAAGTGCGACGCCACCCGGTCCGGAAGCATCGGGGCGTAGTGAAGCGCCTGAACGGCGCACGCGACGGCCGCGGCGAGGAACGCCGCCAAGGAAAGCTTGTTCTTCACTTGAGAATCTCCTCGATCGCTTTGAGGACGTCGGGAGAAAGGGTCTTGCCGGAAGCCGCCGCGTTCTCGACGACCTGCTCGGGCCGGCTCGCGCCGATGATGGCGGCCGTCACCTCGGGACGGCGCAGGATCCAGGCCAGCGCCAGCTGGGACAAGCTCAGCCCCGCGCCGGCCGCGATGGGCTTGAGCCGCTCGACGACGGCCAGCTTCTCGTCGGTCAGGTAGCGCTGGATGAAGCCCCCCATCGTCTCGCTCGCGGCGCGCGAGCCCGCGGGCGCAGGCGCGCCGCGCTTGTACTTGCCGCTCAGCGCTCCCTGCGCGAGCGGCGAGAAGACGATCTGCCCGATGCCTTCCCTCGCGCACACGGGAAAGACCGCGCTCTCCGGGGCGCGCCACAGCATCGAGTAGGCGGGCTGGCTCGAGACGAACCGGACCGTCTCGGGGACTCGAAGCGCCCGAACGATCTGCGCCGGCGACCACTCGCTGAAGCCGATCCAGCGCGCCTTGCCGGCGCGCACGGCCTCGGTGAGCGCCTCCATCGTCTCCTCGACGGGGACGGTCTCGTCGTAGCGGTGGCACTGGTAGAGGTCCACGTAGTCCGTGCCGAGGCGCTTGAGCGACGCGTCGAGCTGCTTGCGCACCTGCGCGCGCGACAATCCGCTGTCCGTGTCGCTCATCGGGAAATAAAGCTTGGTCGCGAGCATGTAGGACGAGCGCGGGCGGCCCTTCAGCGCTTTCGCGAGGAACGTCTCGGCCGCGCCCAAGCCGTAGACGTTGGACGTGTCGATGAAGTTGATCCCGGCGTCGAACGCCGCGTCCACGCAGGCCTTGCCCTTCTCGAACTCGACGCCGACGCCGTACGTGAGCCAGGAGCCGAGCGCGATCTCGGAGACGTTCAAGTCGCTGGCGCCGAGCTTGCGGTACTTCATGCGCCGATACTATGGCGCGGAGGGCGGAGCCCTGTCAAGAGCCGCCCCGGAGGCCTACGCCGCGTGGGCTTTTCGGTTCCCGGCCCTGGGTCGTAAATCGCGGCCCTCTTGGGTCCTCGGCCCCAAGAGTTCGCGCGGGAAAGCCGATAAAATGGGATCATGAAAAAGATCATCGCGCTCGCGTGCCTGTCCGCCGTCGCCATGCCGGCCCTCGCGGCCAACGTCGTCGTGGACGCCGCCGCCGGCCAGACCTCTCTGCGCGCCGTCGCCCCCGCGCTCCCGGTTCTGGCGCCCGCCGCGAGCTTGTCCGTCACGGTCCTCGGGGCGAGTCCGATTGGGGCGTTCGCCGCTCCCGGCATCCAGGCCGCGGCGCTCGTCCCCGCCCAGGCCGCGGCCCTCGTCCCCGCCCACGCCGCCTTCACGCCCGTCGCCGCGGCCATGGAGGGCCCGGCGCAGCCCGCCGCCGCCGCGACCGGCCGCGTCGAGGCGCTCCGCCCGCAAAGCGAGGCGAAGATCTCGGCCATGGGCTCCGCGACCGGCATCGCCGCCGGGATCGAGCGCGCGCGCGCCGGGGGCAGCGTCGAGACGGCGCTGAGCCGCGGCTTCGACCAGAGCGCGGAGCGGACCGGCGACGCCGCCGAACCCGTCCTCTCGCGCGAGACCGCCGCGGGCAGCGTGAGCGACGAAGGCGGACTCAAGCCGGCCTCGCCCGCCGCGAAGACGCCCGCGTCCGCCCCCGCCGAGGCCTCCCCCGCCGTCTTCACCGGGACCTGGCGCAAGGTTTCCGGTCCCGGCTTCGACCGGGTCCGGGTGGCGGCTTCCCAGAACGGCGTGCAGGTGCGCTACGGCGCTTCCTTCCAGTACGGCTACAACTATTCGGGCGTCAACGCCGGGACCGCCCATGACGCGCCCTGGCGCGGCGGCGTCCTCGCCCCGGGAGGCCTGGTCACGCGCGAGACGACGACGCGCTTCACCGGAACCAAGCTCGAGGAAATCAGCGTCCGGACCGAGACCCACTGGGTGAGGATCCCGAACCGCCTCGTGGAGACGCGCTCGCTCGAGGTCCGCGACGGCCGGCTCATCGAGACCTCCGAGTCCACGCTGTACCGCAAGGCCTTCTTCTACTTCGGGCCCTACAGCGTGAAGACGCGCATCAACACGACCAATCTGGCCGATCCGGCGCGCCCCCTGACGACGACGGTGTACGAGCGCGAAACCGCGGCTCAGAACGGCGCTCCGGCGTCCGAAACCGCTCAAGTCCCGCCCGCGCCGCCGGCGCCGGGCGCGCTCGCCCGGGCCTCGGCCGGACTCTCCGCGGCGGGGCTGGCGTACGCCGTGCCGGCTTTGGCCGCGGCGGGACAGGCGCCGCACCACGAAGCCGCGGCCGCGGCTCTGGGCGCGATCGCCGGGTTCGTCGCCATGGGCCTCGTCGGCTGGGCGCGCCGGGACAAGAGCTCCGGGGGCGACTTCAACTTCACGCCCCTCTTCAACGCGATCCGCGCGCTGATCTACGGCCTGGGCGGAGCCGCGGCCGCCGCCGTCGCCGCGACGGCGATCTCGCGCCCCGCGGGCTTGGCTTTCGCCTTCCATCCGGGCGCGGCGACGCTGCGCGCGGCGATCGGCGCCGCGGCGGGCTTCGCCGCGGGCGCCGCGCTCGGCTGGGCGCGGCGCGATAAGAACTCGGGCGGCGACTTCGGGTTCGGCATCCTCTTCAACGGGATCAAGATGCTGATCTTCGGACTGATCGGCGCGGTCGTCGGCGCCGTCGGCGCCGGATTGGCTTAAGGCAAGACCCGGCCGCGGTCCGGACCGTGAAAGACATGGACCTCGTCGGCGGCGTGCGCGTCCCGGGGGACGGCGGCACTTTGAGCCTGTACCGGCGCGGGGACCGCTTCACCCTGCGGGTGCACGACGTCGAGCTGATGAGCAGCGGAGCGCACGAGTCCGAGGACGCGCTCGCCGAACTCGCCTGCGCCAAACTCTCCCACGTCGCCGACCCCGTCGTGCTGATCGGCGGCCTCGGCATGGGCTACACGTTGGCCGCCGCCCTGCGCGGGGTCGGTCCCGCGGGCAAGGTCGTCGTGGCCGAGCTCATCCCCGGCGTCGTGGAGTGGAACCGCGGGCCGCTCTCGCACCTCGCGGGCCATCCGCTGAAGGACCCGCGCGTGATCGTCCGCGTGCAGGACGTGTCCATGAGCCTGCAGACCGAGCTCGCGGCGTTCGACGCCATCCTGCTCGACGTCGACAACGGTCCCGAGGGGCTCACGCGCGACTCGAACAACTGGCTCTACTCTCCCGAGGGTCTCAACGCCGCCTACACCGCCCTGCGCCCCAACGGCGTGCTCGCCGTCTGGTCCTCGACGCCGGAGAAGACGTTCACGATGCGGCTGAGAAAGCTGGGCTTCGAGGTGGAGGAGGTCAAGATCGCCTCCTCGTCGCACGACGACCGCCACACCATCTGGCTGGCCGTCAACCGCGCCTAGCTACGGCGCCGGCGGCGTCACCGCGAGGTACACCGTGCTCCACAGCTGGGCGGCGTTGGACTCGTCCGCGTCGCCCCCGCCCTGGCCGAATGGCTGCGCGACCATGCGCCCCTGCACCGGCTTCCAGGACCACAGCTCCGAGTGCCGCAGCTCCTCGGTGGCCTTGATCGCCCCCCAGAGCGCCGTCTGCGCGCGGCCCAGCGCCGCCTTCGTCGCCGGCGGGAGCTCCTTGCGCTCGAGCTGGCGCGCCAAGCCCGCCGCCAGAAGCGCCTGTTGCCAAGACCAGACCACCGTCCCGTGATACGCGGCGCGGCTGAACTTCGCGCGCACCGCGGCTTCGGAGAGGTACGCCGGATCGGCCGCCGGAAAGCCGACCGGACTGGCCAAGCCGCGCGGGAACGGCGCCGTGAGGTTGGCGGCGATCTGGTCGAGCGCGGGCGGCTCGGGGTTCGTGAACAGGAGCACGAAGCCCTCGTCGGTGTTCAGCACCGGGATCGGCCGGCCCTGGGCGTCGAGCGCGAGGCCGTGGAAGCGGACCGCCGCCTCGGGCGCGGCTCCGGCCGGCATGTCGAGCCCCTGCTCGCGCGCGTACTCCCGCAGGCGCGTCCACGCCTCCGGCGCCGCGATCTCGACTTGAAACCGATCGGCGGAGTTCGCCCACGCGCGGGCGAGACGCTCGAAGTCCGCCGCCGCGCCGGGATGCGGCCCGAGCGGCGGCGCCGTCTCCAGGCGCTCGCCCGCCTCGAGGGCGGCCGGAACGAGCGCGGCGTTCACGTCGAACGGGATGCGCCCGCCGCCCAGGCCGTCGCCGCTGTCGCGCCAGTCGCCCACGATCTCACCGGGCTTCAGCGCGACGAGCGTCGCCGTCGACGGCGCCGCCGCGTAAGGGGAGGCGAGCCGGCGGACCCGCGCGAGATTGAGCTCGAGCGCGGCGGCGTACGTGAGGCCCGACGGCGTCCTGCGCGCCAGGAATCTCGCGGCGCGTCCGCGGCCCTCGGGCGTGTCGAGCAGGTAGGAGGCCAGGACCGGCGCCAATAGGAAGTCGCCGTCGATCATCTTGTAGTCGTAGAAAGGCTTGTCGAGATCGCCTTCCTTCTGCCCGGCGCGCGCGCGGCGCAGGGCCGCGTAGTCGCCGATGTCCTCCTCGTGCGCCACTTCCCCGTCGGGGCTCAAGCGGTCCAGCACCGCGCCCAGACCCGCCTCGACCGCCTCGGGACGCAGGACCGGGAGCAGGAGGCGCACGGACAGCAAGGTGTCGCGCCCGAAGTACGTCAGAAAGCGCCACGAGCCGGCCAGGAATTTCTCGCGATAGGACAGGAAGGCCAAGGCGTCCACGTCTCGCCCGCGCTTCGTCGTCTTGAGGAGCTCCCCGAGCGGGAGCGGGTCGAGCGGGGCGGCGTCGGTGAGCGCGGTCGCGAGGAACGCCAGCGGGGCCGACGGAGACGCCGCGGTGAAGGAGATGCTTCCCCGGGCGTCCAGCGCGACGCGCGCGCCGTTCAAGCCCTCCACGCGCAGCTCGAGATGATGCTTCCCGTCCAGCGTCGTGCGCCGCACGACGAGCGGAGGCCCCTGCACGGCGGACGAGGAGATCTCGGGCGGGACCGCGCCGGTGTAGACGTAGTCGCGCAGCGTGCGGACGCTGCCGAGGACGACGCCCCGCGTGCGCATCTCGCCGGAGGCCGACAGACGGGCGGTCACTCCGCGCATGCCGTCCCGGCGCTCGACGGGCTTGAGCGCCCCGAGCACGTCGAGCCGCACCGGCCGGGCGCCTTTCTCGAACCAGACGCCGATCCCGGAATTATCCGCGGGGAACGCGACGATCAGGCGCGGCGCGTCGCCGGAGCCGGCGAGCAGGTGCGCGGCGACGCCGCCGCGGCGGTAGAAGAAGTTCTGGACGGAGCCTTCCGTCACGGAGAAACGGACGGTCTCCGGCGCGGAGGCCGGGGCGGGCGCGGCGCCGGCCAGCGAGGCGAGAACGAGGAGCGCGGGGCAGATCACCCCGCAATATTAGCGATTCGCGAGTCGGCCGGCTAGACGGAGCGGGCTTCGCGCATCAGGTACGCCGCGACGCAGAACGCCCCGATGCCGCACGCGAAAAGGACCATGGCCATCTTTTCCATGATCACAGTGTAGCCCGCCGGAGCGCGCGGCGGCCGGGCCATGAGTCCCTGTTCCTCGACGGCAAACGGCCTACCTTTTTCCGAGGCTCCAGCGCCCCGCGCCGTTGCAGCAGATGAGCAGGAAGACGAAGCAGTAGAGGACGGCGAGCTCGCCTTTGTTGATCGCCGGGAAAAAATTCGCGTCGAAGCGCAGCTTCCAGTGGAACTGGAGGTACGCCGCGGCCATCTCCCCGCTGCAGAGGAACGCGGCCGCGATTATAGGAATCCTCTACCTGGATTCCACACTCCCTCTATGGGCGCCGCGGCCGCGATCCGGCATCATGAAGCGGACAAGGAGGGATTCCCATCGAGAAGAGAAAGGTCTGGATCCTGGCGCTCGGCGCGGCGTCGCTCGCGGCGCTGGGCAAAGCCGGCGCCGGCGCGCCGTGGACGCCGGCCGTCCCCGCGACGAGCGTCGTGACGCGCTGCGCCGCCGTCGAGACGAGCTCGGTCCAGGGCTTCGCGTCCAACCAGGGCCCTCGGCCCTTGCGGCTGCGCGGCGAGATCCGCTTCCGCTTCACCTCGGCCGGCGCTCCCTCGCGCCCCGACCAGCTCGTCCAGGCCGACGTCGAGCTCCCATCGGGCAAGGCGGTGCAGGTCGCACGGCTCGAGATCGCGCCGCCTCTGCGCGAGGGCGAGCAGTGCGGCATCGACGTCTCGGGCGCGCTGTTCGGCGCCCCCTAGCGCTTCTCGCGCGGGGCGAGGCGCAGCGGCAGCAGCTCCCACAGCCGCGGCTCGCGCAGGTACAGGCCGACCCAGACCAGCGCGCCTACGACGGCCGCCAGCGCCGGGCTCTCTCCCGCGCGCAGGTGCGTCGCCACGGCGCCGCCGAGGTATCCGGTGAGCAGGACGGCGCCCAGGACCGACGTCGCCGGGATCAGGTACAGGACCAGGCAGACGCTCTCGAGCGTCAGGATCGTCGGCACGGCCGACGCGGGCCATGCCTTCTCATCCGGATATTCTCCTTCTTAGGACTTGAGGAACTCGTCCAGGCGGTCGAACGAGCCGCCCCAGCCGCCCTTCATCCCGTCCATCGCGGCCGTGAAGGTCTTGGTCTCGATCTCGGTCGGGTCGACGGGCTTCCAGTAAAGCGAGATGAGCGTCTTCGCGCCGAAGTCCTGGAGGTGGACCGTCGTGCGCAGGCGCTTGGGCCACGTCGGCGACATCGGATGGACGCCGAGGCCCCGGTCCTTGTCGGAGAACTGCTGGAGGAAGACGATCTTCGCGGGCTCGTCGATCTCCTCGTACGTCGCCAGGCCCCACATCTCCACGCCGTTGAACTTGTTCGAGTAGTGGTAGCTCCCCCCGACGCGGAAATCGAGCTTGGCGTGGCCGAGCTCGGCGCCCTTGGGCCCCATCCACGCCGCGAGCTCCTTCTCCGTGGTCCAGGCGCGCCAGACGCGCTCGCGCGGGGCGTCGATCATGCGGAAGATGACGAAGTCGCCCTCGACCCGCGCGGCGAGCCGGGACAGCGTCTGATGGCCGCCCTCGATCGCCTTGAACTCCTTCACCACGTGCGCGCGCATCTCGGCGGTCGGGAAAACGTTGCGCATCGTGATCTCGGTCTTGTTCCCCACGGCCTTGAACGTGATCTCCGCGCGGAAGCCCACGCCTTTCTCCGCGTCCTCCTTGCTGCCGGCGTTGATCAGGACGATGCGCTTGTTCTCCTCGATCTCCTTGTAGGTGGCGTAGTTCGGGAAGCGCGCGCCGTCGGGGCCGATCATGGTGTGCTTCCAGTGGCCGCCGGGCTTGAACTCCCGCGCGGACGTCTCATCGGAGAAGCCGTGCGGGCCCCACCATTTCACGATCTCCGCGTTGTCCGTCCAGGCGCGCCACACGCGAGCCACGGGCGCGTCGATGAGGCGGGAGACCACGATCTCGCGGTCGGAGGAGCCCTCGCAGTGCGCGGCGAGCTGGTCGAGCGTCATGGTCCAGCCCTGCTTGGCGCCCTTCGCGCGCGGCGCGGTCTCCGGCGTGAGCACCGAGAACGTCTGGCGCACCGTGAGCTTGGTCTTATTGCCCTGCGCCTCGAAATCGACCTCGGTGAGCATCTGCTCCTTCGGCCCGTCCGGGAACTCGCCGCTCCAAACGATGCGCGAAGGCTTCACGACCTCGCGATAGGTGCCGGTGAACGGGTGCTCCTCCCCCTCCGGAGACCGCATCGCCATCGAGAACTTGCCGCCGGAGCGGAAATCCATCTCGCACTTCGGAAGCGTGTAGGGCGACGGCGCGAACCAGCGCGCGATCTGCGCGGGCTCCGACCAGGCGGCGAACACGCGCTCGCGCGGGGCGTCGACGACGCGGGTCAGGATCAGCTCGAATGCGGGCTTGGCCGCGGTCTTGGTCTTCATTTGTTCTCCTTTAAGTAGCGCTCGAGCGCGTCGAACTTCTCGTTCCAGAACTTGCGCTGGGCCTCGATCCAGGCCTCGGCTTCCTTCATGCGCTCCTGCTCCAGGCGGCAATGGTGCTCGCGTCCCTTTTTCTGGCGCGAGAGCAGGCCCGCCTTCTCCAGCACGCGCATGTGCTTGGTGATGGCCGGGGCCGACACGTTGAACGGCTTGGCCAGCTCCGCGACCGTGGCGTCCCCCGTGGACAGGCGCGCCAGAATGCCGCGGCGGATGGGATGCGCGAGGGCGCCGAAGGCGAGGTCGAGATGGCGCTGGCTATAGTTAACCATTAGGTTAAGTATATACCGTCACGCGCGTCTTGTCAAGCCCCGCCGCGGTAGGCGCGCTTCAGGACGCGAAGGTCGAGCTTCTCCATCTTCATGATCGCGGAGAGCACGCGCCGGGCCCGCGCGGGATTCGCGCTCGAGATCAGCTTCGGGAGCTCCGCGGGAACGATCTGCCAGGAGACGCCGAATTGGTCCGTCAGCCAGCCGCACTGGCCCGGCGCGCCGCCCGCCGAGAGCTTCCTCCAGTACGCGTCGATCTCCTTCTGCGTCCGGCACGGGACGACGAAGGACACGGCGGGGTTGAACTTGAAGACGGGACCGCCGTTGAGCGCCAGGAACTCGCGGCCGTCGAGCGTGAACGCGACGGTCAGGACCGTCGTCGCGGGCAGCGGCATCCCCTCGCCGTAATGGGTGACGGCGCGGATCCGGGAATTCTTGAAGACGGAGACGTAGAAGCGCGCGGCGTTCTCGCCGTCGCGGTCGAACCAGAGGCAGGTCGCGATTTTGGGCATGGCGCGACTCTACAGAAATTGGCGGAGCGAAGGGAATGGACCGGCCGTGACGGCCGGGTCAGCTCAGCGCGGGGTCCACAGCGCGCGGCGCGCGGCGGGCGCGAGCATGAACAGCGGCCGGAACCGCTCGGGCACGCGCGCGAGAGCGCGCGGAGAGATGACGACGCTCGGGAACACGTCGTCGAGGTTCGGGTCGCGGAACCAGCTGCGCGTGAACACCATCATCAACAGCGGGCGCGGGTCGCCCGAGTCGTTGGGGGTGCCGCCGTGAAAGACGCGGTAGTCGAACGCGTAGGCGCTCCCGAAATCGCCGGACATGAGCTCGCGGCGGTACTTCCGGTCGATCTCTCGCGCGCCCGGAGGGCGCGCGAGCAAGGCATCGCGGTGCGAACCGGGCCAGATGGCCGTGGGACCGTTGCTCTCGTCGACGTCGCACAGCGGGACCGCGAGGCCGACCGCGTACGGCGGAAGCGTCGACAAGTCGCCGGCATAGGGGCGCTTGCGGCCGCCGATCATCCGGTCGAAGCGGAGAGGGCCGTCGATGTGCTGGTGCTGCTCGTAGGCCCCGGGAAGGGCCACGACGACCTCGAGGCTGCCGATGCAGTACGAGCTCCCGAGCAGCGCGCCCATGACCTCGAGCACGCGGGGGTTCGCGTAGAACGCCGGCTTCAGGAAGGTCCCCTCGAACGGCACGATGGACGTGCAGCGGCCCGCGATGTCGCGCACGAGGCCGCGCTCGCGAAGCTCCCCGCTCTCATGGCGTCGAAGGACTTCGCTGCGCGCCGTTCTCAGCAGAGGCAGAGGAAAGAGATTCTCGAACCGGATCGCGCCGTCGCGCTCCATGCCCGCGCGGACCTTTCCCAAAGCCTGGGACGGACTGCGCCTGAAATCGACGGTCGCGATGGCCACGAAGATGGAGTATTGCTAAACTGGCCCGGCCAGGCAAGGCCTTCAGACATGGAACTCCGCGACGACGTCGAACGCGCCGTCCAGCTGGGAATCCCCCAGCCCAACTTCGACAATCCCTTGCCCATCGTGCTGGCCAAGGACGGCACCGTGGTCCTTTCCTACGTGTCGTGGGTGGGCCGCAAGAACGCCCCCGTCGTCATCACGTTCCATCTCGCGTTCGGGCACCGCTTCGGACCGCCCGACCGGAAGGGCATCGCGACGCATCCGCTCGCCGCGCTCGGCGTGAAGCCCGACGGCGCCTACGAGATCAAGCGCTCGTCGTGGATCCGCGACTCCTACGGCGGCAAGGGCCGGCACTACGTCTTCGCGTTCAAGGAAGCGACGTTCGAGATCGCGGCGGAAGGCTACGGCTCGGAGACGATCGACGAGGACGACGACTCCGTGCGCGTGATGGCCCGGCGGCTCTACAAGTAGCGAAGGCCTACTTGGCGGCGCCCAGCGCCGCGCAGGACGCCCAATGTCCCATCTGGGCCAGCGCCTCCGACGCTTCCACTTCCTCGAGCCCCGGCCGGTCCTCGTAGACGAGCGCGCTCGCCGCGGGGACTCCCGGGGCCGCCTTGTGCGGCTTGTTCTGGTGATAGCGCACGCGGACGTAGTAGTTCTTGCCCGCCTCGACGTTGACGGCGGCCGTGTCGTCGCGGCTCGTGCCCGGGATGCCGGGCCAAACGGAGCGCAGCTCCGCGGCGCCCGGGGGCAGATGGACGACGGCGCAGGAATCCTTGGAGATCTTGCCGAGCGCGGCGCCGTTGGCGCTCAGCGACGGGCGCAGGAGGAGTCCGGTCATCTCGGACTGGCGATAGAAGTACACGGACGCGGAGCCCGGTTCGGCGGGAGCGGGTTCGAACGGCTTCTTCGGCGCCGTGGAGCAGGCGGACGCGAAAAGGGCCAGGAGCGCGACGGCGAGGGGCGTTCTCATCCCGGAATCATAGATCGAGAACCAGGCCGCCGCAAGCCTCCGCCGCGCCTCGCGCGCGAGGCGACGGGGCGGCCGCCCCTCTTCGCCGTCGGGGGCGCGGCCGGCGCCGCGTCCTGACGCTCGAGCTCCTCGGCCGCTTCGCGCAGGATCTTGGCGAGCTTGCGCCGCTGGGCGCGGTCCGACGCGCTCCACTTCCCCGTCGCGGCGCGCTTGTAGGCGAGCATGTACTTGAGGCCGGTCATCGCCGTCGTGTAGCTGTTGGCGTCGAGCTTGCGCACGGTCTGGTGGGAGAGGATGTACCAGTGATACTCGGTGCCGACCGCGGCTCCGGAGCCCTCGGGCGCGTGTCCCGCGCGGCGCTTGACCACCGCGAAATTGATCTGCCAGCGGTCGGGAGCGACCTTGGTCTCCTTCCAGACGCCTTTGTCGTAGTACCACTTATGATGGCCGCCGACGCGCATGCCGGTGTAGCGGCGGCCCTCGTAGTTCTTGAAGGCGTCGTAGGTCTTCGCGAGGTCCTTCTGCGGCTCGGATTCGCTCTTGCGCGCCATGCGGGAAGTGTAGGACGGACGCCGGGCGCCCGGCCATAGCCGCGGAGTGACGTTTTCCGGGCGACTCAGGAACGATTGACACGTTGGGGCCGCCGCGTTACACTCAGTAATCATGAGCGGCCGCAAGCGACCGGGAAGCCTGGTCCTCGCCTACGTCGGCGGGATCGCCTGCCTCGTCTGGTTTTGCGTCTGCGCTTTTCAAGCCGCGATGGGGCCGACGTGGGATGGGACTTGGAGCCGTGTCCCCGCCGTCATCGGGCTGCTCGTCGTCGTCGTTTGCGCTTATCGCGCGGACGATTCCTTGCTGGCAGGCGTGGGTGGAGGGATTTTTTTCCTGCTCTGGTGCTTGGGACTGCAGGCCGCGCTGCCGCTGAGCCTCTCGCGGGTCCGCCGGAGATCCCTCGCCGCTCGGGCGCCGATCGGCGCCGGGAACGCGGGATCTCCCCGCTCTACACCCTCGTCAGGGCATGAACCGCCGCGTTGACGAACGCGAGGGCGGCGTTCACGAGCCCCAGGACGATCGCCACGACGACGTCCTCCGCCCGCTCCGGCGCCGCGCGCGCCGTCCCGCGAACGTCGCGAGGCCGGCGGACGCGACTCCCGCGATCAGCATCGCCGCCGCGCAGATGGGACACATGGCCGCTTACCTCCCGGGGCGCTTCCCGTACTCGTCATGGCGGCGCCACCAGGGCCCGCCGGCCTCGTTGCGGCCCTTCGGGGCGCGGTCCAGCCACTGGTACATGCCCCAAAGTCCGTCCAGCCCGCGCGCGTAGGTCGAGTAGGCGTGGTAGACGGCGCCGCCCTCCCGGACGAAAGAGCTCATCCCCGGCATCTCGCGCAGATACGTGCTCCAGTCGACTCCGCACATGCCCGCGTGCGAGGTCGCGACCGGACGGTCGCGCGCCGTCTTCTCGGACATCGGCTCCAGACGGCGGTAGTTGTACTCGACCCCCTCTTTGAACTGCTGCTCCGGGGTGAAGCCGACGCTGTAGTCGAAGTTGAAGTCCCCGCCGTACGACGACGCCCAGGGGAACGTCCAACCCATGCGCTTCTTGTACGTCTGGATCTTCGCGAGCGGCGCGCGCGAAACCGCCCACAGCATCACGTCGTGGTTCGCGAGGTGCACGGCGAACCCGTTGAACCCGTCGGCGATCGCCGAGCACGACGGGCAAGCCGCTTTGTAGTCGGGGCCGAACATGAGGTGATAGATCAGCAGTTGGGAGCGGCCCTGGAACAGGTCCGCGAGCGACGCTTTTCCCTCGTCGGTGTCGAAACGATACTCCTTGTCGACCCGCACCCACGGCAGCGCCTGGCGCTTGCGCGCCAATTCGTCGCTTCGACGCGTGAGATCCTTCTCCTCCTTCAGCAGCTTGAGACGCGCCTTGAGCCACGCTTCGCGCGTCGCGGTCGGATGCTTCGTCATCGATTTCGCTCCCATAAGAACCTCCGCTCAGCAGCCCTTCGCGTCCTTGGGCAGAGTGAAGTCGATGGCCGAACCCGTCTCGAGCAGGCTCTTGAGGCTGCTGATCACCGCCGGCCAGCCGTTGTTGATGCCCTGGAAGCCGTTCGGGTCCGCCACGATGTCCTCGGGCAGCAGGTTCTCGTGGATCAGGCGCAGCTTCACTTGATCGCCCATGGGCGTCAGCTCGTAGGTCACGCGCGACAGCCCGTCGCGCTTGGCGGCCTTCTCCGGGGAGTCGATCACCTTCCATGTATAGGTCAGCTTCTTGAGCTTCTCGCAGGCCAGGACCTCGCCCGCGTGATCGCCCTTCTGCTCCATCCCCTTCGGCGGCACGATGCGGATGCGCCCGCCGACTTTCTGCTCCACCTCGACGCGGAAGCCGAACCAATACTTCTCGCTGAAGTCGCCGTTGGTGAGCGCGTCCCAGAGCTTCTCCGGCGTCGTCCGGATGAACGTCGCGTAGACGAACGTCTCCGTCTTCAGTTTCGTGGTCATGTCAGCTCTCCAGTTGCGACTTCAGATTCCGCAGGGCGTCGAGACGGGTCTCCTCGAAGGGGCGGATCCAGCGCCGCGCGATGTCGTGGATCGGCACGGGATTAAGATAGTGCAGGCGCTCGCGCCCGGCGCGGCGCGTCTCCACCAGCCCCGCCTCCTCGAGCTGGTCGAGGTGCTTGGTCACCGCCTGACGGCTCATCTCCATGCCGGCGCAGAGCTCGTTGAGGGTCAGCCCGCCTTTGACGCGCAGCCGGTCGAGCAGGCGCCGCCGGCCCGCGTCGGCCAGGGCCTTGAAGACGAGATCGGCGGCGGTCACGGCGGCTTGCCTCTCCATGACGATAGTATAGGCAACTGATTGGTTGCCTGTCAAGGGGTTCAAAAAGATTTGACGCGATCGCAGGACGCGGCCGCGATCGGCGCTACCGGTTCTTCTTCTGGAGCGCGGCCCGGAGCGTTTCGGCCATGGCGCTCGGCGCGGCCTCGGCCGACTCCTGGCGCTTGCGCCACTCGTCGGCGTCCGCGTCGCGCGGCAGCTGGAGCGAGATGCGGCGCTCGGCGAGCTTCACCTCGCCGATCTCCACCGCGATCGTCTCGCCGACCTTCCGGCTCTCCAGGCGGAACTCCGCGCGGTCGGCGGTCTTCGACTGGTGCAGCAGGCCGACGACGCCCGGCTCGAGCTGGACGAACAGGCCGTAAGGCTCCTTGCGCGTGATCTTCCCCTCGAGGACCTGGCCGGCGGCGTACTTGGCCCACGGATCGACGACGGGGACGGCGGGCGCGGCCGCGGGCTTCTCCGTCGCCTGCTTGAGCGACAGAGCGATCTTGAGGCGGCCCTCGACGGTCTCGCGCTTGAGGATCTTCACCGCGACGGATTGGCCAACGGTCAGAAGATCGGCCGGCGACTCGACGCGCGACCACGCCAGCTCCGAGATATGGGCCAAGCCCTCGACTCCGGGAAGAAGCTCGATGAAGGCCCCGAACTTCTCCAGGCGCGAGACCTTGCCCGGCGCGATCGAGCCGTCGGGATTCTTCGCGAGGAATTCGGCCACGGCGATCGCCTGCTCCTCTTCCAAGAGTTTTCGGCGGGAGACGACCACGTTCCGCCCTTCCTCGCCCCACTCGGTGATGCGGAACACCAGGGTCTTGCCGACGAACTCGGCGCCGGTCTCCACGCGCTTGAGGTCGAGCTGGCTGATGGGGCAGAACGCGCTCTTGCCGCGCACGCTCACGCGCACGCCGCCCTTGCAGACCTCCGCGACGCGTCCCTCGACGGGCCGGCGGCTCTCGTAGGCTTCCTTCAGATCCTGCGCGATGTTCTTGTCGGTGGGATTCACCGAGAGACGGATCTCCGACGGCCTCACGGAGGTGACGAAAAGGTCGACGCTCTCGCCCGCGGCGCGTCCGGCGAGCTCCTTCGCGGCGACGACTCCCTCCTTCCCGGGGCCGAGCGCCACGATGGCGTCCTCATGGCCGAGCGCCAGGATCTCCGCGCGCACGCGGTCTCCCGCGGCGTAGGTCTTCTCCGCCGCGCCGAGGGAATCGTCGAGCAGCGCCGAGAAATCGTCTTCCGTCTGGTCGTGATCGTTCATGGCTCCTCTAATCTAGCAAAGAGACCCGCCTTGACGCCTCGCCGCGCGCGCGAAGACCGACGTGGTCAAGATCACCAAGATCATCCAGCGAGAGTGAACGACGCCGGGGACTTGGTCCGGAGCAAGTTGACACGCGCCGCTCGTTGGTATTAGTATCCCACCTATGAAAATCCGAGTCCTGGTCGGCACGAAGAAGGGCGCGTTCATCCTCACCTCGGACGGCAAGCGCAAGAAGTGGAAGGTGCAGGGCCCGCTCTTCGAAGGCTGGGAGGTCTACCACATGGCGGGCTCCCCCGCGGACCCGAACCGGATCTACGCGTCGCAGACCAGCGGCTGGTTCGGCCAGGTGATCCAGCGCTCCTCCGACGGCGGCAAGACCTGGGAGACGCCCGGCGGCGGGCCCGTGAAGGGACCCGACGGCATGCCCCACGGCGAGAGCAACAAGTTCGTCTACGAGGGCAAGGTCGGCGAGCACCTGTTCTACGACGGCTCGATGAAGCCGTGGGCGTTCAAGCGCGTCTGGCATCTGGAGCCCGACCTCAAGGACAAGGACACGTGCTGGGCCGGGGTCGAGGACGCGGCGCTGTTCAAGACGACGGACGGCGGCGCCACGTGGAAGGAGCTCCCCGGCCTGCGCACGCACGCGTCGGCTCCCAAGTGGATGCCCGGCGCGGGCGGCATGTGCCTGCACACGATCGTGCTCGACAAGGCCGTGCCGGACCGGATGTTCGGCGCCATCTCCGCGGCGGGCGTGTTCCGCTCCGACGACGCGGGAAAGTCCTGGCGCCCGATGAACAAGGGATTGAAGAACGACTATCTCCCCGAGAAGAACCCCGAGGTGGGCTTCTGCGTGCACCGCATCGCGCAGCATAAGGCCAAGCCCGAGGTGCTTTACATGCAGTTGCACGGCGGGGTTCTCAAGTCGGAGGACGGCGGCGGCTTCTGGAAGAACATCGAGAAAGGCCTGCCCAACAACTTCGGCTTCCCGATCGCCATCGACGCCAACGAGCCCGACACCGTCTTCGTCGTCCCGATCGATCCCGAGAAGGGCCGCATCCCGCCGGAGGGCAAGCTGCGCGTGTTCCGAACGAAGGACGGCGGCGCCACGTGGAAGCCGATGACGAAGGGCCTCCCGCAGGAGAACTGCTTCGTCAACGTCCTGCGCGACGCGATGGCGGTCGACGCGATGGACCCGTGCGGCGTCTACTTCGGCACGACGGGCGGCCAGGTGTACGCGTCGGCCGACGGCGGGACGTCGTGGGACCCGATCGTGCGCGACCTGCCGCACGTCTTGTCCGTCTCGGTCCAGACGATCAAGTAGCCATGGTCCGCGTCGTCGTGCCGTCGTTCCTGCGCGCCCTCGCCAAGGTTCCTCCGGAGGCGCGGCTCGACGTCGCGCCGCCGGTGACCCAGCGCTCGGTCCTGGACGCGCTCGAGGAGCGCTACCCGGCTCTGAGTGGCACGATCCGCGAGCACGTCACGAAGCGGCGGCGGCCGCTCGTGCGCTTCTACGCCTGCTCCGAGGACCTCTCCAACGAGGATCCCGACGCGCGCCTGCCCGACGCCGTGGCGCGCGGAGAGGAGCCGTTCCTCGTCGTGGCCTCCATCGCGGGCGGCTAAGGTTCGACGTCGATGCTATACTGGAGGCATGGACGAAGCGAAGATGCGCCTCGCCGCGCTCCTCGACGAAGCCGTCCGCGTGGACAAGGTCGCGAGGGGCAATATACAGGCCTTCGACCCTGAATCGAAGACCCTCAAGATCGTCTGCCATCTCGGATTCGGCGACGAGTTTCTGCGGCATTTCGAGACGGTCCGGCCCTCCGGCCCTTCGGCCTGCGGACGAGCCTTCGGCTCCGCCGACTGCGTCGTGATCCCGGACGTCGAGAACGACGAGGCCTTCCGGCCGCATCGAGAGATCGCGAGGATTAGCGGCTTCCGTTCGGTCAAATCGGTCCCCGTCAAGGACGCCGCCGGACGCCTGCTTGGGGTGCTCTCCACGCACAGCGTGAACGTCCGGCACGACTGGGAGCGCGACAGCACCCACCCCGTCGCCGCCGACATCGCCGCGATCCTCGCGACCCTGCCGATGAACAGGAACACGCGCGGCTGATCGCGGCGCGGGCCCCGTTCGGACTACTTCAGCGCGCGGGCGTAAAGGGCGTACAGCTCCTTCCAGCCGCGCTCGGCCGCTTCGGCGTCGTACACGGGCATGTCGGGCTTCATCCAGCCGTGCCGCTTGCCCTCGTAGATCTCGCATTTGTGGCGGACGCCGCCTTTGGCCAGCTCGGCCTCGACGCGCCGCGCCATCTCGGGCGGGTAGCCGCTGTCCATGTCCGCGCCCGCGACGTAGACCTCCGCCTTGATCTTGGAGAAGACGAGATGGGGGCTCGCGGGCTCGTCGGTCGCGAGCCGGCCGCCGTGGAAGCTTGCCGCCGCGGCGATCCGGTCGGGATAGCGTCCGGCCGCCGTCAGAGCCATGCCGCCGCCCATGCAAAAGCCGACCGTGCCGACTTTCTTTCCGGCGACGTCGGCGCGGGCGTCGAGAGACGCCAGGAACGCCGCGGTGTCCTCGGCGGCCTTGAGGTTGCTCGTGGACGCCATCATGGGGCCCACGACGGCGCGGAAATCCCCCTTCAACACCTCCTTCGGGACGAGCGGCGCGTACGGGCCGAGGCGATAGTAGAGATCGGGCAGGAGCACGACGTAGCCGTGGGCCGCGAGGCCGGCTCCCATCTGCTTCATCGCGGGTCGGATGCCGAAGCCGTCCATGTAGACGATGACGGCGGGCCATTTCCCTTTTCCTTCCGGCGTGAAGACCCACGCTTGGCAGGTTCCGTCCTTCGTCCGGATCGAGATCTGCTGCTCGCTCATGCTCATCGATGCGGGCACCCGGGCCAGCAGCACGGCCGGCGCATGCCGCCCCTCATCTTCGACAGGCCCTTTTCGATCCGGATGAGACGGGTCTCCGCCTTCTTGCCCGCGGTGACCCAGCAGATCCACTCGTTGCGGGCCAGCGGGGTGATCTCCTTCCACAACCGCTTCACGGCCGGATCGGAGGCGATCGCCTTGCGAAAGTCCGGCGGCAGGCGGTGCACGGGGCCAGAGCTCTTCATGGCGCCTATTCTAAGAAAAAAACCCGCCATCGCCGGAGCGCTTTCGGGGGGCTCACGGGTCAGCCGGTTTTCGCTTCGACGCGGCCGGTCTTGACCTTGCCGGCGCGCCTGTAGCCGACGATGATCACCCCTTTGGTCGTGACCAAACTATCCGTCAGCTCGAACGCCGCCGGGATCGCGCCGCCCCCGAACAGCTTCTTTCCCTTGCCGAGCGTCAGGGGGTGGATCTTGAGCCGGAGCTCGTCCACCAAATCGCGCTCGAGCAGCAGTTGAATGAGCTCGCCGCTGCCCCAGACCTGAAGGTCGGGGCCTATCGACTTCTTGAGCTTCTTGATCTCGGCGACGCTTTTCAAGAACACCGACCTTTTCCATCGCGACTTCTTCACGGTCTTCGACAGGACGTATTTCACGCCGTCGTTGATGCCCGGCCAAAAGTCCGCGTGCGCGGGCCAGTACTTCTCCCAGATCTTGAACGTCCTTCTTCCCAGCAGATAGTCAGCGGGCTTCAGCTCCTCTTGGACGACCCGGCCGTACACCTCGTCGCCGTAGGGAGCGGTCCAGCCGCCGTATTCGAAGCCGCCGGACGGATCCTCGCCGGGTCCGCCGGGGCCCTGCAGGACTCCGTCCAGCGTGATCATGGATAAGACGATTATCTTTCTCATTGATGCCTCGATGGCCTCACAAAATCCCCTGGGCCAGCATATAGACGCCCAGCGCCAGGACGAGAACGGCGACGACACGCCTGAAGAGAGCCTCCGGGATCCAGCCCAGGGCTCGCTTTCCCAAGACCGTTCCCAGCACCACGCCCCTCCGCGCCCTGCAGAACAACCGGGCGACCTACATCAATGGCCGTCTTAACCGCGTCATGAACGCGGTGGTGCCGGACGCGGTCAAGCGGGCGGTGTTCGGGAGGATGATGAAGGAAGCGTCGTTGCGGAAACCAGCCCGATGAGGCTCCGCTCGACGCTGACCTTGCCGTCGCGATCGCGCATGGAGAACACATGAAAAAGACCCTTCTCGGAGCGGCCGGCTATCTCCTCGTCACGTTCCCCCTCGGCTACTTCTGGTTCCTGGTCCTGTTCAAGCGCTCCTACGAGACGTTCGGGGTCTACAACCGGCCTCAACCCATCATCCCGCTGGGGCTCTTCTCGATGATCATCCAGGGCCCCATACTGGCCCACCTCTACCCCCGCTGGCGCGGCGACGGGCCGAGGCTGTCTTCGGCCCTGCAGTTCTGCCTGTTGATGGGTCTCTTCTTCGCGTCGGGGACGGTCATCGCGCTCGCGGCGAAGGCGCAGATCGCCGACCTGCCGCTGTGGTTCGGGATCAACTTCGCGTTCACGCTCATCCAATTCACGCTGACGGCCGTCGTGTTCGCGGCCGTCTTCGACTGAAGGCCGCCCTTGGACATCGCCGCGTGGTTCACGATCGTCTCTCACCCAATATCGACGGCCGGATATTCTTCGACGTACCGGCCGCCGTCTGCGCCGAAGTAAGTGCACGAACGGGCGGCAAAATCCACCTCGTAGCCGACAACGCCGGCCTTCCACGCGGAAACGAGGAATTCCGGAAACGTGCTTTTTCCCGCTTGATCCGCCCGGAGAGCGGCGATGAGAGCCTCCCGATCGAACGACGCCACCTCCGCCGCTCCGGAGATCAGGGGCGAACCCTGCATCATGACCGGCCCCTTCTCCGTCAAGTACAAGGCTTGGCAGGCCGGCAGCGCCCAGAGGTTTCGCTTCACACCGGCTCGGCGCAGCGTCTCCGCAAGGTAAGGGAAGCCTCCCGCCTTCGGGCGAATGGACATCGCCCGCTTCATCGCCGCATTGATGTTCTCGATCGCGCCGTTCATATTCCCTCCTACGAGATTGGTTTGTCCTTCCACCCATGCTTCTGCACGAGCCCCTGCATGAGCTCCGACAACGTCTTCCGTTCCTTCCGAGACAAATGGCCGAAATAGCGCTCGTCATTCGCGTCGGCCTCTTGGGCGAGCCGGGGGACCAAGGAGAGCCCCGTCTTCGTCAGTTCGATCTGAATCCGCCGCCGATCCTCTTCAGAATGGTTCCTCACCGCCAAACCCTTGCGCAAAACGCGCTCAACCAAACGCGAGACGGTGCTGGGATCGGAACCCATGCGCTCCGCCAACTCCGACAATGAGCACGATCTGAGCCCGTCGATCGATCTCAACGTCACCCATTCGGCCGCTGTAACGTCGTAGGTCGCCAGCCGTTGCTGGAATGCGCCCGACACATGGTTCGACACGAAGCGCAGCCAATAGCCGACGTGGTACTCCAGGTCGCGAGCCTTGTTCATGATCGCAGTATAATGTTATATACAATATTTGACAATGGCAAATATATAACGAGAAAAAGACCCCTCGCTTGAGGGGCCGTTTTCCATTGAGCGTCGAAGTCGAAATTGGCTGCCCGAGTCATTTAATAGAAAGAACCTTCGAGGCTCCCTTCCGGCTTCCTCCGGCGACTAGGAGGCCTCGACGCTGGCGACGAAAGCCGAAGGAGCTTGACGCCTAACGATAGACCTCGCGGCGGTGCCCTATTACCGCAACAGTGATGAGGCGCGGCCCGTCGCTGATGACGTAGATGACCCTGTACTCGCCCACGCGGACGCGGTAGCGGTTTTCATGCCCGGCCATCTTCTCCACGCCATGAGGCCGTGGAATGGCCGCCAGGGCGTCAATCTTGGGCGCTATGCGGCTTTGGATGGAGCCAGGGAGCTTCTTAAAGGCGCGCGCGGCGGACGGCGTGAACTCGACGCGATAGGACACGCGGACGCTATGCCCCGACGCTCTTCTTGAGCGTAGCCCAGGAAACCCGACCGCGCTCCTTCAAGGCGCGGTCAACGGCGGCATTGTCCAGCCGGTCCTCTAACTCCTGACGAACGCGGCGATCCACCATGAGCCGGTCCAAAAAATTCTCCTGCGCCCCCTTGGGAAGGGCTTTAAAGGCGGTCCAGAAAACCTCGGCGGCGGCTTGAACGGGGCTCACAAATCCAGTTTAACAGGCCCACGCCTGGAAAGCAAGCGCGCCTTTGCGCGGCGGATTAAATCGCCCGCCATTTTGCATGTCGCGCCGGACTCACGGCGGTTCAATTGGAGACAGCCGCGATCCCGCCCTCACGCGGCCACACCGGCTCGCGCTGCCCTTCGCGCTTCGCGTCCAAAAGCCTGTTCAGAAGAGGTCCATACTTCACGGGGTTGATCGCAGCCGCGCGCCTGAAATCGGCGATGGCGCGATCTCGTTGCCCCAAGGCTTCCATCGCAAGGCCGCGCTGGAACAAAGCCCGGGTTGACCGTGGATTCGCCTTCAACGCAAGCGTCGTGTCCTTGATCGTCCCTTCGACGTTGCCCAGCTTCCAGCAGACTAGCCCCCGTACCAAATGCGCTTGTACGTTGCCGGCATCGGCCTCAAGAACGCGACCTGCATCAGCGAACGCTTGACGGTAGTCGCCCTTGCCGACGCTGACGGCGGCACGTTCGCTATAGAACCGCCGTTGTCCTTCCTGGTAGAGCGCCTGATATCGGCCAGGATCGATCTGCGCGGCGCGCTTCAGATCCTCGATCGCGAGTTCGGGGCGACCCTGATCCTTCCAAAGATAGCGCCCCCGGACCGCCAAAGAGTCGGCATCTTTGGGATCGTTCAGCAACGCGCGGTTGGCCCAGGCGAAGGCCTCGTCACGGCGGCCGCTTTCCATCATTAAGGCCGCTCTTTGTGATAGCGTCACCGCCTGCTGATGACTCAACGTGACGGCTCGAAGCGAGTCCCCATCTGCACCTTTGAAATCTCCGCTGAGGCCGCGAGTCATCGCGCGTGCATAATAAAGCGCGGCAGCGCCTTCGTTTCGCTTTATCGCCTTGCTCAAGACCTGCTCAGCCCTGGAGATATCGCCCTGTTCGAGATAGCCGTATCCCCGATTCAGAGCAGACGTTACTGGCGGACCGCCAAAGGCGGGCGTAGTACCTCGGCGAGGGTCCTCGACGGAGAGGGAAACCACCTCGTCAGCGGATTTTCCAGGAATCCATTCGCGGCCGAACAACTTCGCAGCCTCCGCGTATGCCGAATTGATGATCGCCCGTGCCTTTTCTTCCGGCAGATGCGACCAAAGAGAAGAGCGCGCGTCCTTTAACTCGGGATCGTTCGGGAAGCGACGAAGCGCCTGGCCCATCAACTGGCGCGCTGCGGGTCCGTCGTTTCTTGCAAGCGCCGCCTGAATCTCCTGCTTGATCGGCGCGGCCTGCGGTTGGATCGCGGCCGTCTGCGGCGTGGGAGCTTTGGCGGCGGCGTCTATCGCGGCCTTTCCGATGTCGGCCACCTGGCCGTCGTCTTCTTTCGGCGGGCGCGTTGCAGGAAGGTCCCCGAGCTCGTCGAGTTTGCCCTTGTCGTCCGAACTCTTCGACGAGTCGTCACCAAAGTCCGAATCTTTCTCTTCTTTACCTTGCGATGAGACGTTCGCAGCGCCCGCGGCGGCACTTCCGATCGCTGCCCCCGCGGCCCCTCCGTCCGCCGCATAGACAGGCATGTCGGAAACTACCGCGAGGACTATGACCACAACGGCGCACACTCGGGTCATGATGGGCAGTATAGCCCTGCGCAGAAAAATCTGCCAGGCGCTAACGACTAAAAGGCCTACGAATTATTCAGGTCTGAATTGCCAGATTTAATTCCCCCAAGACCCAGGCATCCGACTTCGCGACGGTCTACAATCGATAGGTCGCTATTCATCTCTTCGGAGAATTCATGCACAGAACCGTATTCCGTTCCATCGCAGGATTGATTTTGATGCCGCTTGCCGCCTCGGCGTTGCCGCCGCAAGCAAACAACATCTTGAGCGGGTCCCTCCGAACGCTACGAGGGGCGGGATTCGCCGGTTTGGATGCTGTCGAATCGGTGCCGACACCAGTCGCTATTCCAGCAGCGCGTGCTGCGGCCGCGGCGACGAGCGATGATTCCCAAGTGGCGCTGACCGCGCTCATTCAAGCGGCGGAAGCCCAGTCGGAATCCATTGGATTCATTCCGGAAGAGGCCGTGGCTTTAGGATTTCAGAAGGACATCCTGGCAAGGAGCCTTGGAAAGCAATCGACTGCCGACACGTTCCGCCACTTCCAAATCGCAAAATATCAAGGCGAGACTGTCATCGTCTTCGCCGTCTTTTCCAAGGCCGCGAAGGAACTTCGCTCCTACCGCACGTCGGCAACCGGAATCCTTGAGGCGGCGGTCGTGACAACCAAATCGAATGGCGTGTATCATGCGGCGACGATCTCCCTTCCCAATTCGGATGTTACAGCCGATTTTCAGGAGCAGGTGAGATTTTGGACACAGTATTACAACGACCATCTAAAGCATTGACGGGCATTTGAAGTTCGGCTTGCGTGGCTTTGGAAGCCCTGCCAAACTGAAAGCGTCTTCGGAGGCTTAAGAGAAAAACGAGACCGCACATAGTCGTTAAAGAATTTTGGCTTCACCGGGACCGCGCGTAAGAGTGCGGTAAGCTCGTCTCGACACTGAGAGGGCATATGGAAGACCGGATCGAAGCCGCCAATGTACTCTGGCCGAAAGGCCAAGCACGGATGGATTCGTCATCATGCAGGAACACGGCGAGGTTTTTAGCTGGAGCGGTCAGGAAGGAACCGCGGATATCTTGGAGCTCGTTGAGCAGTTCTGCGAGTCATCTCAAACGCCGCTCAATACATAGGGCATATTTTTCCCAATGGCGAATATACTAATCATGGGCGCGAGTCGGGGTCTGGGAGATGCTCTATCGAGCGGATTCCCCCGCAAAGGAGATATTGTATGGCTTGTCTCCAGAAGCGAACCGCGCTCACTCCAGCGTCGCGACGGAGTCGAGAGAGAATGGATTGAGGCCGATCTAAGCTCCAATGTTTCTGCCGAAATAATCGCAAAAAAAATCGGCCAAGCCCCGGTCGATCTCTTCATTTACAACGCGGGCATTTGGGAAAAAAATCCATTTGATAAGACTTCAACTGACGAAATTCGTTCCATAGTAGAGACGAACCTCACATCCCTGCTGCTGAGCGTCCATCATCTACTGGGCAATCTCCGAGCTTCAGCTCGCGGTCGCGTAATCTTGATTGGCTCCACGTGCGGCTTGGAAAATGAAGGCACGCCAGGAGTCGCCTATACTGCCACGAAGTTTGCAATGCGTGGCGTTACTCATTCCCTTCGAGAGCTTCTTCGCGCGGATAAAATTCCCGTCACATGTATTTCCCCCGGTTCAATGGCAACGGATGTTCCCTTTGAAGAAGGCGCGGCAACGGCTTTGGAGCGCTACAACGGTCAGCGCATACCAGTTCAGGATGTCGTTGCTCTAATTCGCTGCATAGCCGAGCTTTCTGTTGCGACCTGCGTCAAAGAGATAGTTCTTCCGGCGTTGCTGGACACCGATGTCTGAAGAATCGGCGCTTCGACCGCAGCGCAACTCGCCCCTCCCGCTGCCGACTTAACACGGCTTTGATGGTTGCTCGTACGAACTGCCGATCGGAGCACGCACATCTCCGCGATTTTCAATAGCTCCATGGACCCGAATATCCCCAAACAAAAGCCGCACTCCGCCGAATTTTTTGGCGAGTACCGCGACTACTGGTGGAACGCCGACTTCTTGCAGCTTATGGGGAAACGGTTGGAATTCGACCGGGTGAAAACCGTGCTGGACGTCGGCTGTGGGGTCGGACACTGGGGGAGACTCCTTTCATCCGTGCTCTCTCCTCAAACAGCCCTGGTTGGGATCGATCGCGAAAGCAGTTGGATCGAAGAGTCCACGGAGCGCGCCGCGAAGGCCGGACTTTCTTCACGCTTCCGCTATCAACTGGGGGATGCGACCAAAATCCCATTCCCTGAGAACTCATTCGATCTCGTGACTTGCCAAACGCTTCTCATTCATCTGAAGAGCCCGCGTGAAGGGTTACGTGAAATGCTCAGAGTACTACGGCCAGGCGGACTCTTGCTATGCGCAGAGCCAAACAACTTCAGTAGCGCGATCGGGGTGAATAATTTAAGCGCGGAAATGGCCATTCCCGAGATTATGGATTTGCTGTGCTTTTGGTACACCTGCGAACGGGGCAAGGAAGCTCTTGGACTGGGTCATAATTCTTGCGGTGATCTAATTCCCGGATATATGGCGGAGCTGGGTGTCGAAAACGTGCGCGCCTACCTATCGGACAAAGCTGTGCCGTTGTTCCCGCCATACTTGAGGGACGAACAGCGCGCCAACTTGGACCAGAGCTGTGAATGGGCGGACCGGGGTATTTTGGGCTGGGACCGAGAAGAAGCCCGTACTTACTTTGTCGCCGGCGGCGGGACGGGGATCGAATTCGAACGCCTTTGGGCGCTCGCGCTCTTGGACGCAAAACGAACGGTGCAGGCAATGAAAGATGGGCGCTTCCACACAGGAGGCGGAAGTATTTTTTACCTCATCTCAGGCACAAAGCCCGGACATTAATCCCGCGGCGAAGAAATATTCCGCGCTAACCCCACGGGCTGTTGATGTCCTATGCTGATACCGGGACCCACGATTGGTTCTTGATTTTATTCATGCGATGTTCCGTGGAGTCAACAGCTAACGAAGATCGAGTGGGGCTGGCCCACGCCGACCGCTCCTGGCGGAGTGCCCTTCCGGCCTCGTAAAGAAGCCATACGCCTTTGATCGATAGCCCCCCCGTGAAGGCAAGCAAAACACCATGGATTCCAAGACACGACACTTTGCTGAAAATCTCCATCAGCGCGATCGTTCCCAGGCCTGTCAGAAGAGAGACGACAAAGTAAGGGCGAGTCTTCCCCAGGCCGCTGAGAATTCCTTCAGCCAGCACTTGCCATCCAATAAAAACTTCTCCGACACCACAATACATTAGCGCCAATGCCGCGTACTCAATGACGGGATTTCCCGAGACGAAATGAGTAGAGATCCAGACCGGACCTGCCAGGAATATGCCCGCCAGAAAGCAAAGAACGGCCGTGAGGAGAACCCAGGAGCATCGCACCATTTGTTCTATTTTCTGAAAGTCCTTTCGTCCAAAATACTGCGCCACAAATGTGCTCGTCGATGTTAGGCAGCCTAAAGAAAGAAGATATGGCAGGGTCTCAAGATGTTGGGCTAGAGTCAGGCCTGCGAGCGCATCAGTCCCGTACTTGCTCACATGGGCTGTAAGAATAGGATAAATCATGGCGACCACCACATCGGCTGCTGCGATGGGCGCCCCGATGCGGAGGATCGCAAATAGATCTGATGTCCATGCGCTGCGCATGAATGCCAACATCGATATAATTCCACGACGCCACAAATTATGGCCAAGGAAAGCGCACGTTACCCCATGGGTAATCAGCATGACAAGAACTGCGCCCCGAACGCCCAACCCGTGCCACTTTCCTGCCCCCAAGATGGCGATCGGCTCAATTAGAGCTCCCAGGATAATTGCCACCGAGTAGACGATATTAGGCAGAGCAGATTCACCCAGCCCGTAGTAGATTGCATTTAGCGAACGGAGCGTCGCGAGAATGGGGATCAAAAATACGAAAAGCGAACCGTATTGAATAGCGAATTCTCGTGTGCCTGCATCGAGACCCATCCACGACATGGCGGGAGAAAGGCCCGCATAGAAGCAAAGGCTCAAAATTAAGCCTATGCAAAGATTGGCGGCGATGGCGCTTGTTGCCACCCCCGTCGTCGACTTGAATTGACGTTCACCGATGGCCCGGCCGACAAGAGACGTGCCTCCTGTAGGACAGATTGCTAAGAGGACCTCGATTAAGCCTCGCAAAGCCAGAACGGCGCCTACGCCCGCCATGGCTCGTCCTCCGAGTTTGCTGATCCATATGAGTTCGATAATTGAGACGACCGCCAGAATGGCGAGACCCATCGACACTGGAGCAGCGACACTGCCAATTGCGCGTAGGGCTATCATCCACCTTTTATTTTCTGTCGTTTTCCTGCCAGTCGTACAACGAAATGGCAGGAATTCCTGAGTCTGGTTGCCCTTGGGGATGATCGGTCCAATGGATGAGGGTAAAGGAACATCACCTTGAAAATCATAGCCAACCAGATCATCTCGGAGTTCGTTGGTCATATTCATCTTAGATCAGCTCGACGTTATTCATGAGCATAGCGATCGTTAAATAGATTTTCGGCAAAGCCTCCAATTGTCATGTCATTTATTTTTTGAAACAAAAATACCAAAGACCCGGGCGTAATGCCCGAAGTCTCTGGTTTCACCCGATTCCGGTCGGGTCGTGGATGCCCCGGGGCCTATCCCCCGAGTTACAGAGTCGCCCCTCTTTAGGGTTAAGATGAGTGTAACGGCCCACTCCAGACGGCACCTGGGCCATTGGTCCCCCAAACGTCTAGGCCGAAAGGCTGCTCTAAAGCGAAAGCTTGCGCTTTTCACGCATTGCCCGTCGATGATGCGTGCAATCGCGCGCTGTGCCGAATCATAGCCGGCAAATCACCGCGGGCGCGGCCTCCCTGATTCCAAACTTCCATTTTTGTGTAAAATAAGCGACAGTTCAAAGTCGGCCAGAGGGCAAAATGGACAATACGAAATTTCTCGGGATTCTCGCGCTAGTCGCGCTCGCGGCCGTCAGTCCGGCCGACGCCAAGCCCAAAGCAGATTTCGATCAAGGTATCGACGCCCGCGCGGCGCTCGATGACGCGAAAGCATCCCAGGCCCCGGCTCCAACGCCGATCTCGCGGCCCTCGCCGTCGGGCGCGGGATGCCGCGTCGATCTTCGGGGCCAGAAGCTCACGCTCAAGGACGGATTCAATTTCGCGCGCGTGGTTTACAGAGTCGATGACCAATGCCGGCTGATCAAGTCTGCCGAGGAGTACCTGAAGAAGGCCCCGGCTTCAAAGGCTGCCGTGGTCGGACGGAACGGGATGGTCGAAAAGGAAGTCAAACTGCGCCGCTCCACGAGCGCCAAGCAAGCCGTCACGACGGGCTGCACCGTCGAAGTCGTAGAAAAGGACGTCATCGGCGCAACGATGATCACGTTGGATAACGGCACCAGCTGGTCGATCGACAACAGCCAGATTCTTGAGGCGAACGAACACGTCTCGATCTTCGGCAATCTCGACTGGTGGTTCGTGACGGGCGATCCGACCACGAATCTCAGCTGGATTCAAGAGCCCTATTCCGCGCAGTCCCAGGCAACCGGCGGCTTCTACTGTAGCGCGGTCGGGCCTATCTCCAACTACGTTTGCGGCACGGCGGGATATCAGATCACCCTCGAAGGCGACATGACCTTCGATGCCACCGGGACCTGCTCGGGGCAATATGGCTACTCCGGAACGGTCGTTCCCCTGGGGTCGGTCACGGCGACCCTCACTCGCAATTGAAGGCGGACGCGGGCCGCGTCGGCAGGACCATCGCCTGGATCGCGCTGGCGCTCGCCGTCGTCGCGCTCCATCGCGTCGTCTTGGACGGATTGCTCAGGCGAGCGCAATATCCATGGGTGCCTGCGGCTTGCAAATCTGCTCTGGCGCTCGCGGCGTTGATTCCCGCCCCGCTGTTGAGCGTCAAGCGTCCAAGGATCTCGGCGGGGTGCGCGTTTCTCGGAACGGCAATCGTTCTGGCCATGAGCGCCCAACTGTATAACGTCCTCCTCGTCCCCTCGGCCGTCCTCTCTTTGGTTTCGGGCCTCTTTTTTCTCGGCGTCCGCGCGTCGTAAAAAACACGGCGAAAGCGTCCTCAGGGCCATTGTTTCCATAGATGTTGGGGCTGCACTCCCGAGAGATATCGAGTCATGAGCCGACGGTCACTCATCTTATTGACAAAAATGATCGTTAGCACTACCCTAACCCCCATGCGGCTCGTCCTTTGTTTGTTGGTCTCGATGGCGAGCCTTCCCGCCCGAGCAGGTGAGACGCCCCCGCTCGACCCGCTCGCCGTCCTGATGGCGCAACTCTCGGCGCCGACCGATTCGCCAAGGCATGACGGAATATATCCTCAAAGAAGACGTCCCTGTAGCTATCGGAATCACTCGCGCAAATTCCCAGTGGGGACCGGGCGGCGCGACTCAGATATACGTGGAGAACTTCGTGACGGTGTTAGAGCCCAAGCAGACCCTCTTGCTGAAAGATTGGAGATTTCCGAAATGACCAAAATCCAAATAAAGGGCTCCGAATTTGTGGACCCGAATCTTGAATTCTCAGTTTGCTCCCATCTGCAGCCTATTCTTGAGTTTTTAGAAAAGCATGGGATCAGTTATGACCATGCGGTCAGGTTGTATTTGGACAAAGGCGCCGGGGCGATACGTTATGTCAAAGGGGCAATAGACTTCGATCTTCTTGAGAGCACATTCGAGATTCCGGCATTCCTAGATGTCTTCAGAAAGAATAAGACCGTGTTTTGCAGGCGCTGTTGGTGCAGTATTGTCGAAGGAAGAAGCCCCGATGACCCGGCTGCTCGAATCCTGGGAACAAATTACTGATTTCCGAAGCTTAAACGAATTTCCCGCGTTCAACCAGTAAGTGCAACACTCCGACGAAAGGCTTCCGCTGGTCAAGCGCATCGAGGTAGACACGCTTCGCGGCGGGACCATCGAGTACAAATTGCCGCACTGGCTACAAAAAGCGAGGGGCCGCCCGACGACAGGCGGCCCCTCGCACTCAGTTCTTTCTATTAATCAGATTGGCTGCGGGACTAGGATTCGAACCTAGAAAAGCGGATTCAGAGTCCGCTGTGATACCGTTTCACCATCCCGCAATATCGTCGATATTTTACCAGATTTCCGGCCCCCAGCAAGACCTACGCGAAGCGCGCCGCGTAAATCATCAGCACGAGGGCCAGCATCGCCCACGATGCCGCGGGACGCCGCAGCGCCGGCAGGAAGCCGTCGGAAAATCCCCGCCCGCGCGACAGATTGAGCGCTCCCCAGCCGAGCCAAGCCGTCCAGAGAACGAGCAGCGGGATCCCCAACGGATGAGAATGGAACGACCCCGCGAGATCGCCCCGCAGCGCGAAGACCAGCGCATGTCCCATCCCGCAGCCGGGACAGGGAATCCCCGTCGCCAGCCGAAAGGGACACAGCCCCGCGCTCTCGGGCAGCACCGGATGATACGCCTGCAGAAGAACCCCGGCGTAAGCGGCCGAAGCGACGGCGGGAAACGGGACCGTCTTGCTCATATCAGCTTGTTCAGCTCGTGCTGGTACACCGCGTCCGCCACCACCGTGAGCCCGAACATCGAGAGCACGAGCCCGGTCAGCGCCAAATGCGGGTTCACCGGCCGCCCATTCTGCGTCAGCCAGGCCTGCAGCTCGTTGCCCATGCGGTACTCGTAGTAGATGTGGTAGATCCCGCAGGTGATGAGCGTGAGGATCGCCCACTTGGCGAAGTCGAACTCCTGCCGCCCCAGCAGAGCGTTCATCGCGTCCATCTGCCGGTAATTCCAGTAGATGTTGTACAGCCCGCAGGTGACCACCGACAGGATGATCCCGACGGCCACGTCGATGCGGTGCTCGCTCGAGAGGACTTTATCGCTCATCCCGCGAGTATAGGCGAATCAGTTCAGAAGCGCCAGCCGTACCTCGCCGTGAAGGTGACGTAGTTCAGCGGCCCGGAGACCCCGCTGATCCCCTGCGCCCGTCCCTGCGGCGTCGCCCCGTAGCGCTCGCTCGCCAGCCCCGTCCAGCCCGCCTCGAACGTGATCACCCCCGGCTCGACCGGCGCGACGTAGAAGTCGAACCCGACGCGCGCGGACGCCGCCGGCGCCCACACCGTGTCGTCGACCAGACGGCGCACCTCGTGCGTGTTCGTGTCCGACCAATTGAAGGCCCGCACGTCCACCGTCGTCGAGTTCCGCGCTCCGCCCGCCCCGGCCAGCACGAAAGGGCGGATCCACCCGTCGTCGACCAGCGTGTAGCGGACGATGCCCAAGAACAGCGTCGTGTAGCCTGCCACGCTGGAGTTCGCGTTCGGGAAGAGACCCGGAGAGTCCGTGTAGGCGCGATCGAAGTAGTCGAAGTCCATCCCCGCGCCGAGCCGCGGCGTGAGGTAATAAAGGTACTGCGCGCTGAACTGGACGCCGAGGTCGCCGTTGGAGGCCTCGCCGCCGCCCGGGAGGGAGCGGAAATCGACGCCGTTCGCCGGCACGTCGAAGCCGATGCCCAGCGACACGAAGTGCTTCCCCTCCGGCGAGACCGCGGACTTCTGCTCGACCCCGGGCGGCGCCGTCGGGGGCGCCGTCGGGGGCGCCGCCGGAGCCTCGTCGGAATAGTCGATCGTCAGGATCCGCGACTGGCTGATGTGCAGAGTCCCGTCGGGCGTCTTCAATTCGATCCCGTCCGCGGCCTGCCCCGTGACCGTCCCGCGCAGGCGGCTTCCGTCCTTCAGCGTGACCACCGCCGCGCCGGCTTGAGAGACGAACGCGCACAGCGCGAGGAGCACAACCGCGAGCCGTCGTCTCGTTCCCATGCTCGCATTTTAGCTCCCGGACCAGCGTTCCGCCGTTCAAATGACGTCCAAATTATTTCGACCCCGCATGGACAAGTGATATCATCCCCGGGCGTGAAAGTCCTTCTTCTGGGCGGCGGCGGGCGCGAGCATGCGATCGCCTGGAAGCTGTCCCAGAGCCCGCGCCTGACCAAGCTCTGGGCCGCTCCCGGCTCCGACGCGATCGCCGCTCACGCCGCCCTCGCCGGGATCGATTTCCTGGACCCGGCCGCCGTCGCCGCGTTCGTCAAGGCCAACGGCGTCGAGCTCGTCTTCGTCGGCCCCGAGGCCCCGCTCGCCGCGGGCGTGTCGGACGCCGCCCGCGCCGCGGGCGCCCTCGTTTTCGGCCCGTCCCGGTCGGCCTCTCGCCTGGAGACATCCAAAGCTTTCGCCAAGGATTTCCTGAACGAGCACGGCATCCCCACGGCCCGCGCCAAGAGCTGCTCCGGCGCCGCCGAGGCCAAGGCCGCCGCGCGGACGTTCGGCGGACGCTGCGCCGTCAAGGCCGACGGCCCCGCCGCCGGCAAAGGCGTCATCGTGACCGGCTCCGTCGCCGAGGCCGACGCCGCCGTCGACGCCCTCGCCGCCACCCCCGCCGGGAGCCAGCTCGTGATCGAGGAGCGCCTGGAGGGCCCCGAGGTCACCGTCATGCTGCTCGTCGACGGCCGCGGCTATGCCGTCCTGCCCTTGAGCCAGGACCACAAGCGCCTGAGCGACGGCGACGCCGGTCCCAACACCGGCGGCATGGGCGCTCTCTCGCCCGCCCCGCTCGACGCGAAGACATGGAAGAGGATCGAGGAGACCATCCTCAAGCCCACGCTCGCCGGCCTCGCCAAATCCGGGATCGATTACCGCGGCGCGCTGTACGTCGGGATCATGCTCACGCCGGAGGGGCCGAAGGTTCTGGAATACAACGCCCGCTTCGGAGACCCGGAAACCCAGGCGGTCCTGCCGATGCTGGACGCGGACCTGCTCGAGCTGGCTTTCGACTGCGCCTCCGCGAAACTGAAGCCCGGAATCCTGCCGGCTCATCGCGGAGCGTGCGTCGGGATCACTTTGGCGAGTCCCGGATATCCGGAGAATCCGAAGACCGGCGCCGAGCTCGACCTTTCCGGAGCCTCGGGATCGGATGATGTTTTGATGTTTCACGCCGGGACCAAACGGACTTCCTCCGGTTGGAAGGCGGCGGGCGGACGAGTGCTGACCGTCGTCGGACGAGGCGCCGACCTCGCCGCCGCGCGGGCCGCCGCGTACGACGCCGTCGCGCGGCTCAAGATCCCGGGCCTGCACTACCGCCGCGACATCGGCGCCAAGGCGCTGGGGAGAGCCATCGCATGAAGCGTTCCGCCAAGCAGCCGCTCGTCGGCATCATCATGGGCTCGACGTCGGATTGGCAGACCATGAAGGCCGCGGCCGAGGTGCTGGATGCCTTCGGCATCCCGCACGAAGCCGCGGTCGTCTCGGCGCACCGCACGCCCGACAAGCTCATGAAGTACGCGGCGTCCGCCGAGGCCCGCGGCCTGAAGGTCATCATCGCGGGCGCGGGCGGCGCCGCGCACCTGCCCGGCATGACCGCGTCGAAGACCTGCCTGCCCGTCCTCGGCGTGCCCGTCGCGTCGAAGGCGCTCAAGGGCCTGGACTCCCTGCTGTCCATCGCGCAGATGCCGCGCGGCGTCGCGGTGGGCACGCTCGCCATCGGCGAGGCCGGCGCGGCCAACGCGGGACATCTCGCCGCCCAGATCCTCGCCCTCCAGGACGCCGCGCTGGCCCGCCGCGTGCGCACGTTCCGCGCGGCGCAGACGGCACAGGTCCTCAAGGGACGCCTGCCGAGATGACGCCGCTGGCCCCCGGGAGGACGCTCGGGATCCTGGGCGGCGGCCAGCTCGGCCGCCTGATCGCCCAGGCCGCGAAGAAGCTCGGCTACCGCACCGCGGCGCTCGACGCCGCGAAGGACTCCCCCGCCCTCCAGGTCGTCGACGTCCCCGTGATCGGCGGCGTCGACGATCCCGAGGCGGCGCGCCGCCTCGCTCAGATCAGCGACGTCGTGACCTTGGAGTGGGAGCTGATCTCGCCGGCCGCGCTCGAGGCCGCCGCCGCGCTCAAGCCTCTCTTTCCGGCTCCGTCCGTCCTCGCCGTCATCGCCGACCGGCTGACGCAGCGCGAGTTCCTGAAGAAGCACGGCTTTCCGCAGACGGAGTACGGCGCGGCGTCCTCGGCGGCGGATCTTCCTTATTATCCGGTCATCGTGAAGCGCCGCCGGCACGGCTACGACGGGAAAGGCCAGGCGCGCTTGAGCTCCGCGGAGGACGCCGCCAAGTCGGCGATATTCGAGGCCCCTTGCGTCTGGGAGAAGATCGTCGGCTTCGAGCGCGAGATCTCGGTGATCCTCGCCCGCGGCCGCGGCGGCGAGATCTCCGTTTTCCCCATCGCCGAGAACCTGCACCGCGCCGGCATCCTGCACACGACCCGCGCCCCGGGCGCCGTCTCTCTCGAGACCGCGGAACGGGCCGTGAAAATCGCCCGCGGCATCGCCGACAAGCTCGGCCACGTCGGCGTGCTGGCCGTCGAGATGTTCCTGCTCCCCGAGACGGAGGTCCTGCTCGTCAACGAGATCGCCCCGCGGGTCCACAACAGCGGTCACTATACGCTCGACGCGTGCGCGACGTCCCAGTTCGAGCAGCACGTGAGGGCCGTCTGCGGCCTGCCGTTGGGCGACGTCGCGATGAAGGACACGGCGGTGATGGTGAATCTTCTGGGCGACCTGTGGGAGAAGGGCGAGCCCGACTGGTCGAAGCTGAAGGCGATCCCCGGCCTGTCGCTTCACCTGTACGGGAAGTCCTCGGCGCGCCCCGGGCGGAAGATGGGCCACTACGTCGTCGTCGGCCGCGGCGCGGCCGGCGAGTGGCTGCGCGCCGACGAGCGCCTCGCCTCGGTGCGCCGGCGCTGAGGTTCCGACGGTCCTAGACGCATCCCGGCCCATTTGGCCGCGCCGTTCGGGACCTTAGGTCCCGTTTCCGTCCTGGGCCGACTGCGGTAGTATTCGGTCCATGGCCAAGCCCTCCGCCGTCTCGCGCGCGCTCTCCGTCACCCTCGCCGCCGCACTGCTCTCGACCGCGCCCGGGCTTCAAGCCTCCGCTGCCGCCGCGACGATCCTGCGCGCGCTGCCCACGGTCCCCGCCGCCTCGTCGGCGATCGGCGTCTCCGGCGCCGCGCCTTTCGCGGCCGCGCCGTCGCTCGGCCTCTCCGCCGCTCCGGCCCTCGCTCTTTCCGCCGCGTCGTCTCTGTCGGCATCGGCCTTCGCGGCTCCGTCGGCCCTCGCGGCCTCTCCCGCGCCGGCCGCCGCAGCGGCCGCCGCGGCGCCGGCTGCCGCTCTGGCCGCCGTGTCCGCCGCCGCCTCGGCTCCCGAGCGCCCCGCGGCCTCCGGCGCGGCCGCTCCCGCCGGCGCGCCCGCGCTTTCCGAGCAGACGTGGATGATGTCCCGCCTCTTCGACGGCGCCCGCCGCCTCGCCGCGAGCGCCCTGCCGGCCGCCGCCGACGGACCGGACTTCGAGCTGCCCCCGCCCGCGCCCGGCCGCGCCCGCGTGACGGTCACGCTCCCCGTCGACGACGCGAATCGCGAGGCGACGGTGCGCCGCCTCGAGCAGTACTACGGCTTCAAGGCCGAGCGCGCGCCGGCCTTCGCGGACGGCGTCGTCACGCTCGACGGCTCCGTCCCGACGAGCACGGTGCTCGCGATGGCCAACGCGAAAGGCATCCTCCGCCTGCAGGTCGTCTCCGGCGCGCCGGAGCCCACGGACAACCCCGGCCTCAAGACCGCGGCCGTCCGCCTGATGAAGGCGGTGGCGCCCGCGCCCGCGCGCGAGCCCTTCGTCGCCGCGACGCGCCGCGTCGCCGAGCTCGAGGCTCTGGTCAAGTCCGACCCCGAGCAGGCCTACGCGCTCTCGACGGAGTACATCACGGGCCGCCGGGAGACCCGCCGCGAGGTGCGCATGGCCGCGCTGCGCGCGCTCGAGACGATGCCGGTCGAGAAGGTCCTCCCCTTCTACCAGAAGATTCTGGCCGCCTACTCCGACGCGAAGGTCCAGAACGCCAAAGCCGCGGGCTCGGACTCGGTGTGGTACATCCAGCGCTCCGTGCTCCTGCGCTTCGCGCGCGAGGCCGAGACGCTCAAGTCCTCGGAGGCCGTCGTCGCGGCGGCCAAGGACCAGTACAAGGATCGCAACGCGTCCGTCCGCCTCGCGGCCGGCGCCGCCCTGCGCGCGATGGGCGTGGACCCGGGCCCGGAGAACGAGTATCTCGATCCCGCGACGTCGTCCCCTGTCATCGCCCCGGCGGAGACGCACGAGGTCGACGCGCCGCGCGAGGCGCCTCCGACGAAGCAGCCCGAGAAGAAATCGTTCTTCAAGCGCTGGAAGTTCGCGCTCGTCGGCCTCGCCGCGGCGGCGACGATCGGCATCGTCTCGCTCGAGATGCGCGCCCCCGCGCCGAGCCGCGCGCCGGCCCCGGTCGCGATCACGCAGACTCTCCCGCAGGGAACGATCTCGTCCCTGCCGACGATCTCCGCGCGGCCGTCGCTCTCCGCCGCCGCCCCCTCGGCGGCCGCGGGCGCGCCGACCGCCTCGGTCGTCGTGAAGGCGCCGGAGCCCACGGAAAAGCAGATCCTCGAGGAGAACAGCAAGGCTCTCGAGCAGATCGCGAAGGCCGAGAACCGCATCGCCGCCGCGCAGGAGGCGCAGGCCGCCGCGCAGAAGGGCGGCGGGATGTTCTCCGGCCTTTTCGGCATGATCATGAGCGCCGTGGTCTTCATGGGCGTGTTCTGGCTGTTCGGCAAGATCCGCGGCGGGAAGGGCATGGGGGGCATGGGCGGCGCGTCCAACGGCCAGATGACCGCCTCGACCGATCCCAACGCGAAGGTGGACAAGCCGACCCAGCGCTTCACCGACATCGAGGGCATCGACGAGAGCCTCGTCGACGTGCAGGAGACGCTCGACTACCTGAAGGACCCGGCGCGCTTCGTGCGCATGGGCGCGAAGGCTCCCAAGGGCATCCTGTTCGAGGGCCCGCCCGGCACCGGCAAGACCTTGATGGCGCGCGCGCTCGCGGGCGAGACCAACTCCGCGTTCTTCGCGGTGTCCGGCTCCGACTTCGTCGAGCTGTTCGTCGGCATGGGCGCGCGCCGCGTGCGCGAGCTGATCACCAAGGCCTCCAACCACAAGCCCGCCATCGTCTTCATCGACGAGATCGACGCCGTCGGCAAGGCGCGCGGCTCCGGCGGCATGTCGGGCTCCAACGACGAGCGCGAGCAGACGATCAACGCCCTGCTCACCGCGATGGACGGCTTCGACAACTCGGGCGGCATCATCTTCGTCGCGGCGACCAACCGCGCCGACACGCTCGACCCGGCCCTGCTGCGCCCGGGTCGCTTCGACCGCAAGATCTACGTCGGCAAGCCGCACATGGGCGGCCGCGAGGCGATCGCGACGATCCACGCCAAGGACAAGCGCCTCTCGCCCGAGCTCGACCTCGGCTACCTCGCGCGCCGCACCGCGGGCCTGGCCGGCGCCGACATCCAGAACATCATGAACGAGGCCGCGCTGCAGGCGATCCGCCGCGGGGCCGACTCCATCGGCATGGAGGACATCGACGAGGCGATCGACCGCGGCACCATCGGCGCCAAGCGCAGCCTGCCGATGCCCGACGCGCTCAAGCGGCGCGTGGCCTACCACGAGGCCGGCCACGTGCTGGCCAACATGCTCAACGAGGACGAGTCGGTCCGCCAGAAGGTGACCAAGTTCACGATCGTCCCGCACGGCTCCGGCGCGCTCGGCTTCGCCGAGATGGGCTCCGAGGAGGGCGACAAATACCTCTACACGAAGGAGGAGCTCGAGGCGCGCATCGACCACGCGCTCGGCGGCTTGGTGGCCGAAAAGCTGATCTTCGGCAAGACCGTGGACATCCCCGAGGAGTACGCGACGAACCGGCGCGCCGAGTGGTCCACGGGCCCCGGCTCTGACCTCGAGGTCGCGACCAACATCGCGCGCACGATGGTCCAGACGCTCGGCATGGGCAAGGGCACCGGCCTCGCGGTGACGGCGCCCAACCGCCAGGACCCGCTCGGCCGCTCGCCGTTCGGCGACGACGTCGCCGCGAAGACGTGGGTCGAGGTCAACGCGATCCTCGAGGCCTCCTACGCGCGCGTGACCGCGCGCCTGACGCGCAACCGCCACGTGCTCGAGGCGCTCACGCAGGCCGTCCTCAAGAAGGAGACGCTGATCGGCGACGAGATCGAGGACGTCGTGAAGAAGGCCGGCCCGAAGTGATTTCCGGGGTCAGGCCTTCACTTTTTAAACTTTTTCTCGTCGGGCCGACAAGTTGAAAAAGTGAAGGCCTGACCCCGTTTCATTTCTTTGACGCTTTCGTTTTAAATTGGTCTAATCGTTCCGGCGGGCTGCGCCGAACCGCGCGTGACGAAAGACTGGAGCCTCAAAGATCTCCTCGGCCTGGAACGGCTGAGCGCCGCAAACATCGAGGCGGTCCTCGACGAGGCCGCGTCTTTCAAGAAGTCCCCCTCTCCCGAAGCCCTCGCCGGACGCACCGTCGCCTTCCTTTTCTCCGAAGCCTCCACGCGCACGCGCTCCTCTTTCGAGATGGCGGCGATGCGCCTGGGCGCCGACGTGCTCAGCTTCTCCGCCGCGGGCTCCTCGCTCGCCAAGGGCGAGACCATGCTCGACACGATGCTCAACCTCGAGGCGATCGGCGTCACGCACTTCGTCGTGCGCCACGAGCGCTCGGGCGTCCTCGAGGACCTCGCGCCGAAGGTCCGCGCGTGCGTCATCAACGCCGGCGACGGCTGGCACGAGCATCCGACGCAGGCTCTTCTCGATCTTCTGACCCTGCGCGAGCGCTGGGGCTCGTTCAAGGGCAGGAAGATCGTGGTCCTCGGCGACATCCGCCACAGCCGCGTCGCGCGCTCCAACTTGTTCGCGCTCAAGAAGCTCGGCGCGAAGGTGACGTTCTGCGGGCCGACGCCCCTCGTGCCCGACGCGTTCGCCGCGCTGGGCGCACAGGTCGTGCATAACGTGGAAGAGGCGCTCAAGGGCGCCGACGCCGTCAACGTCCTGCGGCTCCAGCTCGAGCGCATGGAGCAGGGCTTCGTGACGTCGTTGTCGGACTATGCTCATGCCTACCAGCTCACGCCCGCCCGCGCGGCCCTCATGAGGCCCGAGGCGCTCGTGCTGCACCCGGGCCCGATGAACCGCGGCGTCGAGATCGCCTCCGAGGTCGCCGACGGCCCGCGCTCCGTGATCCTCGATCAGGTCGCCAACGGCGTGTTCGTGCGCATGGCGGCGCTGGCGCTGTGCGAGAGAGGACGCAATGGCTGAGCGGACCCTGATCTCCGGCGGACTCGTCATCGACCCCGCGCGCAAGCTCGAGGGCGTGCGCGACGTGCTCATCGAGGACGGCGAAATCCGCGACGTCGCGGCGGGCTTATCGAAGAAAAGCGCTCTCCAAGACGCCGCCGTCGTCGACGCGAAGGGCAAATGGGTGATCCCCGGCCTCGTGGACATGCACGTGCACCTGCGCGAGCCCGGCCGCGAGGGCGACGAGACCATCGCCACCGGCACCGCCGCCGCCGCGCGCGGCGGCGTGACGACCGTGCTCGCGATGGCCAACACGGAGCCCGTGACCGACTCCCCCTCCCAGCTCTCGTTCCTCCGCGCCAAGGCCGCGCAGGACGCGAAAGTCAACGTCCTGTTCGCCGGCGCCGTCACGCTCGGGCAGAAGGGCGAGCGGCTCTCGGAGTTCGCCAAGCTGCGAGCGGCCGGCGCCGCCGCGCTGTCCGACGACGGGCGGCCGGTCATGAACGCCGGTCTTTTCCGCCGCGCGCTCGAGTGCGCCAAGGACCTGGGCCTGCTCGTGATCGACCACTGCGAGGACCTCACGCTCTCGAGCGGCGCCTGCGCGCACGAGGGCCCTGCGGCCCTGCGAAAGGGCTTGAAGGGTTATCCCTGGGCCGCCGAAACGGTTCAGGTCGCGAGAGATATCGCGTTAGTCGAGCTCACGGGGGCGCGGCTTCACCTGGCGCATCTTTCGGCGGCGGCGTCGGTCGAGATGGTTCGCCAAGCGAAGAAACGAGGCTTGCCCGTCAGCGCCGAGGCGTGTCCGCACCACTTCTGCCTGACCGACGACATGATCCCGGGCTACGACGCCGACTGGAAGATGAACCCTCCGCTACGCACCAAAGAAGACCGCGAAGCGCTGATTTCAGGATTGGGCGACGGCACCATCGACGCGATCGCGACCGACCACGCGCCGCACGGCTGCGCGGCCAAGTCGCTGGGCTTCGACACCGCGCCCTTCGGCGTGATCGGATTGGAGACCTCGCTCGCCGCGGCGCTGACCGTTCTTTATCACACGAAGGCGCTCACGCGCCGCGAAGTCGTCGCGCGCCTGAGCTCCTCGCCGGCCGCCCTGCTGGGCCTCGCGGCCAAGGGCACGCTCGCGCCGGGCGCCGACGCGGACCTCGCCGTCGTGGACCCCGACGCGTCGTGGACGCCCGCGGCGCCTTTCGCCTCCAAGAGCCGCAATACCCCTTTCGCCGGGCGCCGCCTCAAGGGCCGCGTCCTGCACACCTTCGTCGGCGGGCGCGCGGTCGTGCATGCTCTATGAAGCGCTCAAGCCGGTCCTGTTCTCGCTCGACGCCGAGCGGGCGCACGAGGAGGTCTCGGGGCTGATGTCGCTGCTGGCCCCGCTCCCCGGCGCCGCGGCCGTCCTGTCGGCGCTGACGGGACGCGGACCGAAAGGCCTCGAGAAGACGGTCTTCGGCGTGCGCTTCCCCAACCCCTTGGGGCTCGCCGCCGGCTTCGACAAGGACGGCAAGCTCGTGCCGGTCCTTCCCGGCCTCGGCTTCGGCTTCCTCGAGATCGGCTCGGTCACGCTCGAGCCCCAGCCCGGCAACTCGCATCCTCGCCTGTTCCGAGATCCCGAGGCGCGCGCGCTGGTCAACCGCATGGGCTTCAACAGCGAGGGCGCGCGCCTGGTGGCGCGGCGGCTCGCGTCGCGGCCCCGCTGCGCGGTGCCTCTCGGGATCAACCTCGGACTCAACAAGGGAACCGAGCCCGCGAAGGCTCCGGCCGCCTACGCGCGGACCTTCGCGATCCTCGCCGAGCACGGGGATTATTTCGTGGTCAACGTCTCCTCGCCCAACACTCCCGGACTGCGCGACCTGCAAAAAGTGAATGATTTAGCGGCGATCCTCGAGGCCGTCCAGGAGGCCAACGCCTTCAAGAAGCCGGTCCTGCTCAAGCTCGCGCCCGACCTCGCCGACGAGGACTTCGCGGCGGCGATCGCGACGGCCGACAGGCTCGCCCAGGGCCTCGTCGTCTCGAATACGACGCTCTCCCGCGACGGCGTCGACGAGAAGTTCCGCGCGGAGGCGGGCGGGCTGTCCGGCGCGCCGCTCAAGAAACGCGCGCTCGAGCTCGTCCGCCAGGCGCGCTCGCTGACCAAGCTCCCCATCATCGGGGTCGGCGGGATCGAGACCGGAGAAGACGCTCGCGAACGACTGGCGGCCGGGGCGGACTTGGTTCAGCTCTACACGGGGATGATCTACGGCGGCCCTTCGCTGCCCAAGCGCATCCTCCGTTCGTTGGACGCGACTATCCCCGGGGATAGTCGCGCGGCGGTCCGCGCATGACGCAAGTCATCGTCGCCCTCGACGTGGACACGATCAAGCGCCAAGAGGAGCTGCTCAAGTCGCTCAAGAACGCGATCGTCTGGTACAAGGTCGGCCTGCAGCTGTTCACGGCGCACGGCAAGCGCGCCGTCGACCTGGTCCAGAAGAACGGCGGCAAGGTGTTCCTCGATCTCAAGCTGCACGACATCCCGCAGACCGTCGCGCACGCGGTGCGCGAGGCGCAGAAGCTCGGCGTCGACGCGGTCTCGCTGCACCTGATGGGCGGCTCCGACATGGTGCGCGCCGCCGCCGAGGTCTCGCCGCGGCCGCTGCTCTGGGGCGTGACCGTGCTGACGAGCCTATCGCCCAAGGACGTGAAGGTCATCCATCCGTCGGCGCGCATCCCGGCGATGGTGAAGACGCTCGCCAAGGCCGGCTGGGTGTCCGGCGCCGACGCGACGATCTGCTCGCCCCAGGAGGTCGCCTTCCTGCGCAGACAGCTGCCGCACCTCGACATGAAGTTCGTGACCCCCGGCATCCGGCCGAAGGGCGCGGCGCTCAACGACCAGTCGCGCGTCATGACCCCCGGCGAGGCCGCCAAGCTCGGCATCGACTTCATCGTCGTCGGCCGGCCCATCACGCACGCGCCGGACCCGCGCAAGGCGGCTCTCGACATCCTCGCCGAGATGCAGGCCGAGGTGCCGAGCGCGCTGGAAAACGCATGATCGAACAAATATTTCTCGATTGCGGAGCTCTCCTCAAGGGCCATTTCCTGCTTTCCTCCGGCCTGCACAGCGACCGCTATCTCCAGTGCGCCCTCGTCCTCGCCCACCCGAACCGCGCCGAGGAGTTCGGCCGCGCTCTGGCCGGAAAGATCTCGGCCAAGCCCGACTTGGTGGTCTCCCCCGCGATGGGCGGCCTCATCATCGGGCAAGAAGTGGCGCGCGCCCTCGGCGTGCGCCACTACTTCACCGAGCGCGTGGACGGCGCGGTGATGCTGCGCCGCGGCTTCTCGGTCAAGCCCGGAGAAAATGTTTTAGTCGTCGAGGACGTCGTCACGACGGGCAAGTCGACCAAAGAGGTGTTCGAGGTCATCCGCGCGGCGGGCGCCGTCGTGTCCGGCGCCTGCTCCGTCGTCGACCGCTCCGAGGGCAAATCCTCGGCCCTCGCCGTCCCGTACGCCGCGCTCTGGACCGTCGCCGTGCCCTCGTGGCCGGCCGACGCGTGCCCGGCCTGCAAGGCCGGCACGCCCGCCGTGAAGCCGGGAAGCCGCAAGGAGACGAAATAATGGCGACCGCTTCTCTCACCTATAAAAAATCCGGCGTGGACATCGACCTGGCCGACAAGCTCGTCGATCACATCGCCAAGAAGGCCCCGGCGATCGGCGGCTTCGCGGGGCTGTTCCCGCTCGACCTCGACGGCTCCGGCCCGTTCGAGCTGGTCGCCTGCACGGACGGCGTGGGCACCAAGCTCAAGCTCGCCTTCGCGCTCGACAAGCACGACACGATCGGCATCGATCTGGTCGCCATGTCGGTCAACGACCTGGTCTGCTGCGGCGCCAAGCCCCTGATCTTCCTCGACTACTACGCCACGGGCAAGCTGAACCTGAAGCGCTCCAAGGCCATCATCGCCGGCATCATGGAGGGCTGCCGCCAGGGCCGCTCCGTCCTGCTCGGCGGCGAGACCGCGGAGATGCCGGGCATGTATCCCGAGGGCGAGTACGACCTCGCGGGCTTCGCGGTCGGCATCGTCAAGCGCTCCGAGGTCATCGACGGCTCGAAGATCTACCCCGGCGACCTGATCCTGGGCCTGCCGTCCTCCGGCCTGCACTCCAACGGCTACTCGCTCGCGCGCCAGGTGTTCAAGGGCAAGGACTTGGCCAAATGGGGGAAGACTTTGCTCACGCCGACGCGCATCTACGTCGACGAGGTCCAGGCCCTGCAGGCGGCCTTCCGCACGGAGGAGCGCATCATCCTGGGCCTCTCGCACATCACCGGCGGAGGCCTCGTGGAGAATGTGCCCCGAATATTGCCGCGCGGCCGCAAGGCGGTGTTCCACAAGGACGCCTGGAAGAGGCTGCCGATCTTCGACGAGATCCAGAAGCGCGGCCGCGTCCCCGAGAAGGAGATGTGGCGCACGTTCAACATGGGCATCGGCCTCGTCATCGTGATCCGCCCCGACAGCCTCGAACTGGCCAAGCGCACGCTGCCGGAGGCGCGCCTGATCGGCGAGATCGTCGAGGGCAAGCACGAGGTCGAGATCGCTTAATGGAAAAGATCGCGGTCTTCGCGTCCGGCGAAGGCACCAACCTGCAGGCCCTGCTCGACGCGTGCGCCGACGGGCGCGTGCGCGGGACGATCGCGCTCGTCGTGTCGAACAAGCCGGGCGTCGGCGCGCTCAAGCGCGCCGCGCGCGCGGGCGTCGAGACGCTCGTCGCGGCGCCGGCCGAGTCGGCCTCGCCCGACGAGTACGCCGCGCTCCTGGCCCACGAGTGCAAGAAGCGCGGCGTCGGCCTCATCTGCCTCGCCGGCTTCATGCTCAAGGTCCGCCCGCCGCTGCTCAAGGCGTACGCGGGCCGCATGATGAACATCCATCCCGCGCTCCTGCCCGCGTTCGGCGGGCAGGGCATGTACGGCATGAAGGTCCACGAGTCCGTGCTGGCCTCGGGCGTGAAGGTCAGCGGCCCGACGGTGCACATCGTCGACGAGGACTACGACCACGGTCCCATCGTCCTGCAGGCGGCGGTGCCGGTCCTGGCCGGCGACACGCCGGCCTCGCTGGCGGCGCGCGTGCGCGCGCAGGAGCACTGGATCTATCCCAAGGCCGTCGCGCTGTTCTGCGAGGGCCGGCTCAAGGTCGAGGGCAGCCGAGTCGATCTTCTTCCCTCCGTGCTCGACGACTCCCCGCGCGCGCGGCGCGCGCTGCTTTCCGTCTCCGACAAGACCGGCCTCGTCGAGTTCGCCAAAGGCCTCAACGATCTCGGCATCGAGCTCGTCTCCACCTCCGGCACGGCGAAAGCGCTCATCGAAGCCGGAGTGCCCGTGCGCCCGCTCGACACGATGACGGGCTTTCCCGAGATCCTCGACGGCCGCGTGAAGACCCTGCATCCGCACGTGCACGGCGCCATCCTCCTGCGCCGCAAGGACCCCAAGCAGGCGCGCGAGGCGGACCTGTTCGGCATCGAGCCCATCGACCTCGTGGTCGTGAACCTCTACCCGTTCGCCAAGACCGTCGCCGCCGCGCCGTCGGCCTACGACCAGAACGTGATCGAGCAGATCGACATCGGCGGCGTGGCCTTGATCCGCGCCGCCGCCAAGAACTTCGAGGACGTGGCCGTGCTGACTTCTCCCGCCGATTACGCGGCGACCTTGGCCGAGCTGGCGGCGTCGCAGGGCCGTCTCGGCGAGGCGACCCGCAAGAAGCTCGCGCTGACGGCGTTCAAGCACACGGCCGACTACGACTCGATGATCGCCCGCGCGTGGACGAACGGCTCGGGCGGCGCGGCTCCGGAGGTCTCGGAGTCCGGGACGTTCCCCCCCGTCCTGAACGGCAAGCTCACGAAAGTCCAGGACCTGCGCTACGGCGAGAACCCTCATCAAAAGGCCGCGCTGTACGCGAACGAAGCCGGCATGTCGTTCACGCAGCTGCACGGCAAGGAGCTCTCCTACAACAACCTCCTGGACGCGTCGGGGACGTGGGACGCCGTCTCCGACTTCGAGGACCCGACGGCGGTGATCTTCAAGCACGTCACTCCCGCGGGAATCGGCTCCGGCTCGACGATCGAAGCGGCTTTGGACCGAGCTTGGGCTTGCGATCCCCTCTCTGCGTTTGGAGGAGTGCTCGCCTTCAACCGCCCCGTCACGCGCGCCATCGCCGAGACTCTGTCCAAGCGCTTCGTCGAGGTGCTCGTCGCCCCCGGCTACGACCCCGAGGCCCTCGAGATCTTGAAGAAGAAGCCCAACGTCCGGCTGCTCGTGCGAACCAAGCCCCCGACGAAGGCCCTGCAGCTGCGCTCGATCGGCGACGAGGTGCTGGTGACCGAGCCCGACCGTCTGATCTCCGGCGCCGAGTGGAAGGTCGTCACCAAGCGAGCCCCGCGGCCGGCCGAGGAGGCCGCGATGCGCTTCGCCTGGACGGCGGCCAAGCACGTGAAGTCCAACGCGATCGTGCTCGCGGGCCCGGAGCAGACCGTCGGCATCGGCGCCGGTCAGATGTCGCGCGTCGACTCGGTCCACATGTCGGGCGTCAAGCTCAAGCTGTTCCTGCGCGACAACGAGGGCCCCGCGGCTCTCGTGCTCGCCAGCGACGCCTTCTTCCCCTTCCGCGACGGCATCGACGCGGCCGCGACTTTGGGCATCTCCGCGATCGTCTGCCCCGGCGGCTCCGTCAAGGACGCCGAGGTCATCGCCGCCGCCGACGAGCACTCGCTCGCGATGGTCTTCACCGGCATGAGGCACTTCCGGCATTGATCGGATACCATAGAGGCAATATGAACGACAAAGCGTGGCTGGCCCTCGAAGACGGGACCCTCTTCACCGGGCGCGCGTGCGGCGCCGCCGGCGAGACGACCGGCGAGACCGTGTTCAACACCTCGATGACGGGCTACCAGGAGGTCTTGACCGACGCCTCCTACTGCGGCCAGCTGGTGGCCATGACGTATCCCCAGATCGGCAACTACGGCATCACGGCGCGCGATCAGGAGTCCTCTCGTCCGCGCCTGTCGGGCTTCATCGTGCGCGAGCTGTGCAAGACGCCGTCGAACTGGGAGTCGGTCGAGACCGCCGGCGACTTCCTGCGCAAGCACGGCATCGTCGCCATCGAAGGGCTCGACACGCGGGCGTTGACCCTGAGACTGCGCGAGAAGGGCGCCCTGCGCGGCGTGATCTCGACGCTCGACGGGGACGCCAAGCGCCTCGTCGCGAAGGCGAAAGCCAGCCCCTCGATGGCCGGCCTGAACCTCGCCAAGGCCGTCACCTGCGACAAGCCCTACGAGTGGCAGGACGGCGCCGCCGCCAAGGCCGCCATGCACGTCGTCGTCATGGACTTCGGCGTGAAGTACGGCATCCTGCGCTGCCTGGCCGCGATGGGCGCGCGCGTGACCGTGGTCCCCGCGTCGACGACCGCCGAGCAGATCCTGCGGCTCAAGCCCGACGGCATCCTGCTCTCCAACGGCCCCGGCGACCCCGAGCCCGTGACCGACGCCATCCAGACCATCAAGAAGCTCATCGCCGAGCGCCTGCCCATCTTCGGCATCTGCCTCGGCCATCAGCTGCTCGGCCTGGCCTTCGGCGGCAAGACCTACAAGCTCAAGTTCGGCCATCACGGCTCCAACCACCCGGTCAAAGACCTGGAAACGGGGAAGATCGAGATCACGTCGCAGAACCACGGCTTCTGCGTCGATCTTGATTCGCTTCCGAAGGAAGTGCGCACCACGCACGTGAACCTCAACGACGGCACGTCCGAAGGCATGGCGCACGCGACCTTGCCCGTGTTCTCCGTCCAGCATCATCCGGAAGCCTCGGCCGGCCCGCACGACAGCCGCTATCTCTTCGAGCGCTTCAAGGCCAAGATCCTGGAGCGCAAGGAAGCGGCCGCGCGATGACGCTGCTTCTCGCCGTCGCCGGCGCGCTGATCCCGCTGGGGCTCTACCTCTGGACCCAGCACAAGACGAGCACGCCGTCCTTGCAGTGGCCGGCGCTGGCGAAGATCCTGAACCTCCAGTACGACCCGAATCCCCCGCGCATGTCGGGCGCCTGGAACGGCCGCCGGGTCGCTTTCGAGACGACTCCCGCGGGCGTCACGGTCACCGCGTGGCTCAACGCCGCGACGAGCCTTCGCGTCGAATGCGCCGAGAAGGAGCTCGTGACCCGGCGCGCCGGCCTCGTCGTGCAGGACCCCGTCGAGCCCATCGACCGGGCCTTCGGCGGCAGGCTCCTCGCGCGCTGCAGCGGCAAGTCCGCCGGTCCCACCGTCTTCGACGCCGCCTTGCAGCAGCGCCTTGCCGCCCTGCCCCACGTCGACCTCGTCGGAGAGGACACGCGCGTCGTCTGGACTTTGCCGGTCGTGAAGGACCCCGACGGCGCCGAGGGGCTCCTCGGCGCGCTCTGCGCCGTCGCCGACGGACTCGAGAGCTTCCCTCGCGGAGGAAAAACCCTTGCCTAAGCGCGAAGACCTGAAGAAAATCCTCGTGATCGGCTCCGGCTCGATCGTCATCGGCCAGGGCTGCGAGTTCGACTACTCCGGCACCCAGGGCCTCAAGGCCCTGCGCGAGGAGGGCTACGAGACCGTCCTCATCAACTCGAACCCGGCGACCATCATGACGGATCCCGAGCTCGCCGACCGCACCTACATCGAGCCCCTGACGCCCGAGTATCTGGAAAAGGTGATCGCCCTGGAGAAGCCGCAGGCCGTCCTGCCCACGCTGGGCGGGCAGACCGCGCTGAACCTGACCGTGGCCGCGGCCGAGCGCGGCATCCTCAAGAAGCACGGCGTCGAGATCCTGGGCGCGCGCCTGGAGACGATCCGCAAGGCCGAGGACCGCCAGCTGTTCAAGCAGTCCATGCAGAAGATCGGCCTCGACCTGCCGCGCTCCATCGTCGTGACCGACGAGTCCGACCTCAATCCGATCGCCCGCGACCTCGGCTTCCCCGTCATCGTGCGCGCCTCGTTCACGCTCGGCGGCGCCGGCGGCGGCATCGCGTACCACTACGAGGAGCTGCGCGCGCGCGTGCACACCGCCCTCGAGATGAGCCCCGTCAAGAAGGTCCTGCTCGAGGAGTCGATCATCGGCTGGAAGGAGTACGAGCTCGAGGTCATGCGCGACCGCAACGACAACTTCGTGGTCATCTGCACGATCGAGAACATCGACCCGATGGGCGTGCACACCGGCGACTCGTTGACGGTCGCCCCCGCCATGACCTTGACCGACCGTCAATACCAAGAGATGCGCGACGACGCGAAGCGCATCATCTCGGAGATCGGCGTCGAGACCGGAGGCTGCAACATCCAGTTCGCCGTCGAGCCGTCCACCGGCCGCCGCGTCGTCATCGAGATCAACCCGCGCGTCTCGCGCTCCTCCGCGCTGGCCTCCAAGGCCACCGGCTTCCCGATCGCCAAGCTCGCGGCCAAGCTCGCGATCGGCTACACGCTCGACGAGCTCAAGAACGACATCACAAAAGCGACCTCGGCCTGCTTCGAGCCGTCGATCGACTACGTCGTCGTGAAGGCCCCGCGCTTCGCGACCGAGAAGTTCGGAGAATTCCCGCTCGACACCGCGATGAAGTCCGTCGGCGAGGCCATGGCGATCGGGCGCACGTTCAAGGAGGCCCTGCAGAAGGCCCTGCGCGGCCTCGAGAGCGGCAAGAAGGGCCTGGAGATCGGGAGCGACTGCGACGAGGAGACCTTGCTCCAGCGCGTCGCCACGCCCAACTCCTCGCGCCTCTACCACGTGATGTCGGCCCTCACGCGCGGCTTCGCCGTCGAGCGAATCGCCGAGGTCTCCCGCATCGACCCGTGGTTCCTGAACCAGATGAAGGAGATCGCCGACCACGAGAAGTCGCTCGCCTCCGCCAAGCTCGACGCCGAAACCCTGCGCGAGGCCAAGCGCCTCGGCTTCTCCGACGCCCAGATCGCGCGGATCAAGGGCCTGAAGGAGAAGGCGGTCCGCGACTTGCGGCATAAGCTCGGCGTTCGCCCGTCCTACAAGCTCGTGGATACGTGCGCCGGGGAATTCCCTTCGTCGACGCCCTACTTTTATTCGACTTACGAAGAGACCGGCGATCTCGTTCCCTCGAAATCAAAAAAGAAGATCATGATCCTCGGGTCCGGCCCCAATCGCATCGGCCAAGGCATCGAGTTCGATTATTGCTGCGTGCAGGCTTCGAAGGCACTGCGCGCCATGGGCTGGCAGTCGATCATGGTCAACTGCAACCCGGAGACCGTCTCGACGGACTACGACGCCTCCGACCGGCTCTACTTCGAGCCGCTGACGCTCGAGGACGTGCTCGAGATCGTCGACGTCGAGAAGCCGGCCGCGGTCATCGTCCAGTTCGGCGGCCAGACGCCGCTGAACTTGGCCGTCGCGCTGGAAAAAGCCGGCGTGACCATCCTCGGCACCAAGCCCGAGGCCATCGACGTCGCCGAGGACCGCCGGCTGTTCGGCGCGGCGCTCAAGAAGCTCGGCATCCTGGCGCCCGAGTCGGGCATCGCCAAGGACGAGGCGTCGGCGCTCAAGATCGCGCGGCGCATCGGCTACCCCGTCATGGTGCGGCCGAGCTACGTGCTGGGCGGGCGCGCGATGGAGGTCGTCTACGACGACGCTTCGATGAGCGACTATATCGAGCGCACCGTCAAGCCGGGCTCGCATCCGTCCCTCCTCGTCGACCGGTTCCTGGCGGACGCGGCGGAGCTGGACGTCGACGCGGTCTGCGACGGCAAGGACGTCTGGATCTCCGGCGTCATGGAGCACATCGAGGAGGCCGGCATCCACTCCGGCGACTCCGCGTGCACGCTGCCGCCGCACTCGCTCTCGCCCGCCATCCTCGCCACCGTGCGCGAGCAGACGCGCAAGCTGGCCCTGCACCTCAAGGTCCGCGGCCTGATGAACATCCAGTACGCGGTCAAGGACGGCGCGGTCTACGTGCTGGAGGCCAACCCGCGCGCCTCGCGCACCGTGCCCTTCGTCAGCAAGGCCGCCGGCCTGCCCGTCGCGCGCATCGCGACCTGGGTCATGATGGGCAAGAAGCTCAAGTCCCTGGTCCCGGCGGCCGCGCTCAAGGGCGCCGTGCCGCCCTACACCGCCACGAAGGAGGCGGTGATGCCGTTCATCAAGTTCCCCGGCGTCGACCCGCGCCTGGGCCCGGAGATGAAGTCCACCGGCGAGGTCATGGGCCTGGACGCCGACTTCCCGCGCTCGTTCGCGAAGAGCCAGGAAGCCGCGGGCCTGTCCCTGCCGACGTCCGGCTCGGTGTTCCTGTCGGTCCGCGACGACGACAAGTCGGAGATCCTGCACGTCGCGCGCGCCCTGCGCCAGATGGGCTTCACCTTGGTCGCGACCCGCAACACCGCCGACTTCCTGGGCCGCCACGGCATGCCCGCCGAGCGCGTCGCCAAGATCGGCGAGGGCAAGCCCGACGTCGTCGACTTGCTCAAGCAGAGGAGCCTGTCGCTCGTGATCAACACGCCGTCCGGAAAACGGGCGCGCGCCGACGGCTTTTCCATCCGGCGCTCGGCGCTCGAGCTCGACATCCCGTGCATCACGAACATCCGCAGCGTGAACGCGGCCGTCCACGCGATCTCGGTGCTCCAGGGCGCGGCCATCGCCGTGAAGCCGCTCCAGGAGCACTACAAGTCCCTGCCCTACCCGGTCGATCTAGGCCCTAAGACCTAGGACGCCGTGGGCCTCGCGGCCCATTCTGGAAAGGCGTTTTCCCTCTTATAATAGGGACATGAGCCGGACGCCGCTGTTGGCCGCCCTCCTTCTCGCCGCCGCTCTCCCGGCGCGCGCCCAGAACGACCAGGGCCCGGTCTTGGTCGACGCGGGCGCCGTCCGCGCCGACGTCGACCAGCTCCGCGACGCCGTCGCGAGCCCGGCCAACGACGACGCCGGCGTCCGCGGGCGCGCCTCCGCGTTCTTCGACGGCGTCCCCGGCCGCACCCCGTACTTCCGCCCGGCGCCGCGCGTCATGGACCGCGAGAACGTCGACGGCCGCGTCGGCACGATCGACGGGATGCTCGACGAGGCGCAGAAGCGCTGGGATCATTACAAATTCACGACCGCCGAGGTGCCCGACGCCCGCCTCGACGCCGCCGTCGCCTACGCGAAGGACCTGCGCGGCCAGCACCGCGTCATGTTCGACCCGCAGCTGCCCGAGAACCAGATGGGCGAGTTCCGCTACTCGAAGGACAAGGCCGACGACGGCGTCGTCAAGCTCAACGCGCGGCTGGCCCTGCTCGCGACCCGCATCGGCGAGGCCTTCGCCTACGCGACCGTCGTCCACGAGGCCGCGCACGCGAAGGCGCGGCAGGAAGGCCGCCTGAAGCCCGAGACCACGATCGACAACGAGGTCGAGGCCTACCGCGTGCAGTACCAGTGGCTCAAGGTCATCGACCCGCGCGCCGAGCGCATGATCGTCCTGCAGTCGACGCTGAAGCTCCATCTTCAGCTCCACCCCCAGGACAAGGTCAGCCTCCTGTCGAAGAGCTACGTGGAGCACCTGCTCCAGCTGTGGGACACGAAGGGCGAGGAGGCCGCGCTGAAGGAGATGATCAAGAAGCTCGGCTACTCGAACGAGGGCGGCGTGACGCCCGGCGCGACCCCCATCCGGGCCTAGCCTAGCGCCGCTTCTTCTTCGAAGCGGACGCGTGGTCCAGCAGCAAAGCCGCCCACAGCCAGCCCAGCGCCGCGCCCAGCAGCCAGCCGGCGAGGACGTCGAACGGGTAGTGGGCGCCCACGTAGACCCGGCTGTAGCCCACGAGCCCCGCGAGCGCGGCGAAGACCAGCGTCCCGCCCGGGTAGGCGGCGCTGAGCACGGCGGCCGCCGCGGCCGAGTTCGCCGCGTGGTTCGACGGGAAGCCGTAGCGGCCCCCGTTCGGCACGCGGACGTCCACGGCCGCGACCGAGTACTCGGGCCGCGGACGGGCGGCCCACGGCTTGATCACGTGGTAGGCGAGGAAGTCGCTCGAGCCCGCCGCCAGCGCGGCCACGACGAGGACCTTGAGCGCCCGCTTGCGGCCCTTCCAAAGCCACAAAGCGAGCAGGGCGGGGCCGGCCGCGTACAAGAACCAATGCTCCTTGAGCAGGTTCGTCACGACCGGCATCGCGGCGTCCAGGAAGGGCGACGTCCAAGAGCGGTTGATCTTGAGCAGCAGCGCGCGGTCGGCCGCGGCCAGCGCGGCGAGCGGGGAGCCCCAGCTCACCGGCGCCCCCGCGCGCAGGCGGCGCAGCGTCCCTGCAGGAGCAGCTCGTGCGTGGTCATCTTGAAGCCTCGCGGCAGGAGCTCTTGGAGCCCGCCGAGGCAGCCGCCCAGCTCATAGGCCTTCCCGCAGCGCTCGCAGAGGAAATGGTGGTGGTGGCCCTTGCCGGCGGCCTCGTAGCGCGGCGGCTCTCCGGGCAGCTCCACCGTCGTCACCTCGCCCTCGGCCCCGAGCGCCTTGAGCGCGCGGTAGACCGTGGCGATGCCGAGGCCGGGAGCGTCCCGGCGGGAGGCCTGCAGGACCTCAAGCGCGGCGAGCGGCCGGCCGGACTCCTCCAGAACCCGCCGGATCGCCCGCCGCTGGGCGGTGTCGCGCTGCATGAGGAGATCATAACAGATCGCGGCGCCCGGATATGATAATGTATTCTCATTATCATATGCTGACCGCGTTCATGGTCCTGGCGTTCGCGGCGTCGATGCTCGGCGGCTTCGTCCCCGCCGTCGAGGGCTTCCTCGAGCGGCTGGGCCTGGAGCGGATCCTGTCCTTCCGCTCCGGCATCCTGATCGCCGTGGCCCTCTCCGACGTCCTGCCCGAGGCCTGGCAGCAGGCGAGGCTGCCCGCGGCGGCCGCCGCCCTCGCCGCGCTCGCCCTGGGCTGGTTCCTGCACCGCGGCCACGGCGGCGACCACGAGGGCCACGAGCTCACGCATCCGCACGTCCACGCCGGCGCGCAGCCTTGGACGACCGTGGCCGCGCTGTACGTGCACTCGACGATCGACGGCCTGAACCTGGGAGCCACCGCCGCCGTCGGCGGCCCCGCGATCCTCGCCGTCGGCGCCGCGACGACGCTGCACAAGCTCGCCGACGGCTTCACGCTGACGAGCCTGTTCCACGAGGCCGGCCGTCCGCGCGCGGGGGTGCTGGACCTGCTGATCGGCGTCTCGCTCGCGACGCGGTTCGGCGCCGCGCTGGGGCTCGCCGGGACGGTCTCTCTGGGGCCCTGGCTGGCCGCCGTCCTCCTGGGGTTCGCCGGCGGCTCGTTCCTGTTCGTGGGCGCTCAGCAGATCGTCCCCCACCTGTCGCGCGAGCGGGACGCCGG
>Ga0134128_10000248_pt1 | contig 77678 bp, 54 predicted proteins | sample KB31754_FD_96462 | JGI IMG/M metagenome (GOLD analysis project Ga0134128, IMG submission 96462) | Terrestrial soil microbial communities with excess Nitrogen fertilizer from Kellogg Biological Station, Michigan, USA - KB3-175-4 | ecosystem: Environmental > Terrestrial > Soil > Unclassified ... | reverse complement strand
GTTTCGATGATCTCGGCCTGCTCCTGGGCGTGGACCTTGGAATAGCCGGTGGCGGTGGCAGCGCTGGGCTGACGGCTGATGACGCCATAATTGATGGTCTTAAGGTTCATCTGAAGGAAGGAAGCGGCGCCCATATTGAGGGGTTCTTCCTGAACCCAGAACCACGTCGCTGCCTGGCTATATTTCTTGTACAGGGCTTCCAGCTGGTTCACCGGCAGCGGGTACAGCTGTTCGAGCCGGACAATGGCTACATCTTTTCGGTTGTCTTTTTGCTGGCGTTCGGCCAGGTCGAAATAGACTTTGCCGCTGCAGAAGAGGACTTTTTTGACGTCTTCGGCACGGTCGACAAAACGGTCATCGATGACTTCCTGGAAGCCGCCGGTGGTGAAATCCCGGATCGTTGAATAGGTGCCCGGATGACGCAGGTTGGCCTTGGGCGAGAAGTTGATCAGCGGTTTCCGGAAGGGCCAGGTCAGCTGGCGGCGGAATGCGTGGAACAGGTTGGCGGCGGTGGTGATGTCGGTGACGACGAGATTGTATTCCGCGCACAATTGTAAAAAGCGTTCCATGCGGGCCGAGCTATGTTCGGGTCCCTGTCCCTCGTAGCCGTGGGGCAGCAGGAGGGTGACGCCGTTCATGCGCTGCCATTTTTGTTCGGCGGCGGAGATGAACTGGTCGACGATCACCTGGGCGCCGTTGCTGAAATCGCCGAACTGCGCTTCCCAGATGACGAGGGCATTGGGGTTGGCGAGGGCGTAGCCGTATTCGAAACCCAGGACCGCGTATTCGCTGAGCAGGGAGTTGAAAATGCGGAATTCGCCGTTCTTGTCGGGAAGACGGCTGAGGCGGTTGTACTGTTCGTCGGTATTCTCGTCGCGGAGGACGGCATGCCGGTGCGAGAAGGTCCCGCGCTGTACATCCTGGCCGCTCATGCGCACGTCCTTGCCTTCCAGCAGCAGGCTGCCATAGGCCAGCAGTTCACCCGTGGCCCAGTCCACCTTGCCTTCTTCGTTGAAGAGCTTGATCTTATCCTGCAGCAGCTTTTCGACCTTCCGCAGGGGTTTGAAATTTTCGGGCCAGGTCATGATGGTATCGAAGATCTTTTTGAAGTCGGCTTCGGAGATGCCCGTTTGCGGTGACTGATCGAAATCAGCCGGGGCCGCCTTGCGGAGCTTCTGCCACCAGAGTTCGGGCTGCTGATATTTGTAGGGAAGCGGATTTTGTTTTACTTCATCGAGGCGTTCCTGCAGGTCGGCCCAGAATTTCTTTTCCATCTCCTTGGCCAGATCTTTCGCATCGGATTCGCCATGGTCCATGAGGTACTGCGTATATACTTCCCTGGGGTTGGGATGCTGGTCGATGAGGGCGTAGAGATGAGGTTGGGTGAATTTGGGATCGTCGCCTTCGTTGTGGCCATGACGACGGTAACATACGATGTCGATAAAGACGTCCGAGTTGAACTCCTGACGGTAGCGGGTAGCGATCGAGGCGCATTTGACCACAGCTTCCGCGTCGTCGCCGTTGACGTGCAGCACGGGTGCGTGGATCGCAGCGGCGAGCGAGGTACAGTAGTCCGAGCTGCGGGCATCGTCGAAATCGGTGGTAAAACCGATCTGGTTGTTGATCACGATGTGCATGGTGCCCCCGGTATAATAGCCTTTGAGATTGCTCATCTGCAGCACCTCGTATACAACACCCTGGCCGGCAACGGAGGCGTCGCCGTGGATCAGGATGGGGAGCATCTTGTCGTAGTCGCTTTGGTACATGACGTCGGCCTTCGCACGGACGAAGCCTTCGACCACGGGGTCGACCGTCTCCAGATGCGAAGGGTTGGGCATGAGCTTGAGATAGACGGTCTTATCGGTGTCCGCTGTCACTACGCTGCCGTAACCCATATGATATTTTACGTCACCGCTGCCCATGGTCTGGTCCGGCTTGGCCGTTCCTTCGAACTCACTGAAGATCTGCTCATAGGTCTTGCCCATGATATTGGCCAGGACGTTGAGGCGGCCGCGATGTGCCATACCGATCACCACTTCCTGTACGGAATGAGCGGCGGCAGTATTGATAATAGTGTCGAGGGCGGCAATGGTTGCTTCGCCGCCTTCCAACGAGAACCGTTTCTGTCCTATGTACTTGGTATGCAGGAATTTCTCAAACAGGACGGCCTGGTTGAGCTTTTCGAGGATGTTCTTTTTCTGTTCCAGCGGAAGGGGGTCGAGGAACCGTTTTTCCATCTCGTTGGTGAGCCAGTCGACCCTCTTTTGGTCGCTGATGTATTTGAATTCGATGCCTACGTGACCGGCATAGCATTGCTGAATATGGGTGAGGATAGCGCGCAGGGTCGTTGTCCCCAGGCCGATGAGGTTGCCCGCGAAGAAGTTCTTGTCGAGATCCTCTTCGGTAAAGCCGTAGAAGGCGAGGTCGACGTTGGCGCCGCGGTCCTTTCGGGGGCGGATGGGGTTGGTTTTAGCCAGCAGGTGGCCTTTATTGCGGTAGCCGAGGATCAGGCGGTAGGCGCCCAGTTCCTTTCTCCAGTCCATACCGTCGGAGGTGGTCATGGTCCTGGCGGCAGTGGTGCCGTTGGCCGATGCGGTGCCTTTGGCTGTGGCGCCATTGGCCGTTGCAGCACCATTGGCGGCGGCGGAGCCGTTGCGGCCCTGGGTTACGGCGAAATCAAAACCTTCAAAGAATTTGCGAAATTCGGGGTCCACGGTATCGGGGTTTTTCACGTAATCCTGATAGAGTCCCTCGATATAGCTTGGATGAGAATTAGTTATAAAAGAAAAGTCTTTCATGGAACAATGCGCGGCGCGCCTTTTTTGGCCTACAAATATCGTTCAAAAATCGCGAAGCTTTAAGCCTATTTTGACGGTTTTTATCAATATTTTAATAAGGGCATGGTACGTAAGTATCGCCCCTGCCGGTTAGTTTATTTGGGAAAGTTGGGATTTCTTTTGGTGTTTTCGTGGATCGGGCTTACCTTTGCCGTCCTAAAAATGTCGAGTTCATGGCAAATCACAAGGCAACCAAAAAAGACGTAAGGCAAGCCAACAAGCGTCGGGATCGTAACCGTTACTATGGCAAGACCACGCGTAACGCTATCCGTGACCTGCGGGCAATCAAGGGGGGTAAAGAAGCCGGGGAGCAATTGCCCGAGGTAGCCTCTATGATCGACAAGCTGGCTAAAAAAGGCGTTATTCACAAGAACAAGGCGGCGAATCTGAAGAGCAAGCTGGCCCGTAAGGTAAACACGCTGAACATCGCCAAATAGTACGCCCGCTAAGTAAGGGGTAATACCATCTGTAAAATAGTTTGTTGAAGAGGCATCCGTTACCGGATGCTTTTTTATTTTGCATATATGAGAAGACTTATATGCGCTTTTTTGCTAATAGCTGTGGGGCTTGGCGCGGCGGCCCAGGAAACCCCTTTTGAGCGGTCGGCCGGGAAACAATCGGCGACCTATGCCGAGTGCATCGCCTTTTATAAGGACCTTGACAAACGCTCCCCCCGCCTATCCATCCGGGAGATGGGGATGAGCGACGCGGGCTACCCTTATCATGTGGTGCTGTATTCGAATGACGGCGTAGCCGACCCCGGAGCCTGGCACAGACAGCACAAGCTCGTTATCCTGATCAACAACGGCATCCACCCGGGAGAACCGGATGGCATCGATGCCAGCATGTTGCTATTACGCGATCTGGTAGCCGGCAAGATCAGTCTGCCGGACAATATCGCGCTGGCAGTGATCCCGCTGTATAATATCGGCGGCGCGCTGAACCGCACGTCTTTTTCACGGGTCAACCAGAACGGCCCGGAAAGCTATGGGTTTCGGGGCAATGCGCAGAACCTGGATCTCAACCGCGATTTCACCAAGAACGACAGCCGAAGCGCCCGAAGCTTTGCACAGATCTTTCACCTGGTCGATCCCGAGATACAGATCGACAATCATGTGAGCGATGGTGCGGATTATCAGTATACGATGACCTTACTCGCCACGCAATGGAACAAACTGGGTGGCGAGTTGGGTGTCTTTTTGCATGATGTCTATGGCCCTGCCCTTACCGCCGGAATGGAGAAGAAAGGCTGGCCCATGACACCCTACGTGGAATTCGAGGCCGGCAATCCGGACCGGGGCTGGGATGGGTTTTATGATGAACCGAGGTATTCGAGTGGTTATGCCGCTCTTTGGCACACCATCGCTTTTATGCCTGAGACGCATATGCTGAAACCTTTTAAGGACCGGGTGCAGGCCACGTACAGTCTCATGACCGTGATGATCGCGCAGGCTTCCCTGCATGCTACGGAGATCATCGGCATGCGAAAACAGGATATCACCGCTGACCAGGACAGCAGCCGCTTATCGCTGGATTGGAAGGTCGATACTACGCGCTGGGACGAGCTGAACTTCAAAGGGTATTCGGCGGAGACGAAGACGAGCGCGATCACGGGAATGCCAAGGCTTTATTATGATCGTGGCAAGCCTTTTGAAAAAAAGGTACGGTTCTACGATTATTTTGCTGCCGATGCTTCCGCTGCAATCCCCGCGGCCTATGTTATACCGCAGGGCTGGCATGCCGTCACCGATCTGCTGGCATTGAATGGCGTGCGGATGCGGCGGCTGTTGCATGATACTCTAATGACGGTAGAAACGTATCACATTGCCGGGTTTGAAAGTTATCCGCGGGCTTATGAGAAACATCATAAGAACACGGCCATCAAGGTGACCACGGATCAGGAGCCCATCCATTTCTTAAAAGGGGATTATATTATTACCACCGACCAGCCCGCGCGGCGTTTCCTGGTCGAGATGCTGGAGCCCACCGGTGAGGACAGCTATTTTGCCTGGAATTTTTTCGATGCCATCCTGCAGCAAAAGGAGGGATATAGCGATTATCGCTGGGAAGATGTAGCGGAGGTCTGGATCAAGGATCATCCGGATGTTATGGCGGCGTTGGAGGAGAAAAAGAAAAGCGACTCGGCGTTTGCACGCAACGCGCGGGCGCAGCTGAATTTTGTGTATCATCGTTCGCCGTGGTATGAGCCGGCGCATCTACGTTATCCGGTGTATAGGTTACAATAAAAACTGGGAGCGTTGGCTCCCAGTTTTCGTATTTTAGTCTTGATCATTGCGATCTCGTCTTTCACTTCCATCACCGCGGTCACGGTAACCTCCGCGATCACCGCCACCTTCGCCGCCGCCGCGATAGCCGCCACGGTCGCCGCCTCCCTCACCACCACCGCGGTATCCGCCGCGATCGCCGCCACCGCCATATCCACCACGGTCGCCACCGCCTCCATATCCACCCCGGTCGCCGCCACCGCGATAACCACCGCGATCGCCGCCGCCACCGTATCCACCCCGGTCACCACCACCGCCGTATCCGCCACGATCACCGCCACCGCGATAACCGCCGCCGCCACCGCCACGGTCGCCACCTCCACGGTAACCACCGCCGCCGCGATAACCGCCGCCACCGCCGCGGTATCCACCGCCGCCGCCACGATCACCACGGTCTCCACCGCCGCCACGTCCGGATTCGTCGGCTTCTTTCACGGCCATCTTCTTTCCGCGAATAGAGGCGTTATCCAATGTTTCGATGGCGCCTTTCGCTTCGGTCTCATCAGGCATATCTACAAACCCGAAGCCTTTACTCTTTCCAGTCTCCCTATCCATTACCACCTTTGCGAAGTTCACCGTGCCGTATAGTTCAAACATTTCTTTCAGGTCCACATCGTCAAAATCATTGGGAAGACCTGCAACAAAAAGCTTCATGCCGATAGATTTAAAGAGGTAAAATTACAAAGATAAAAACTATATATTCTATTTTCTATAACAATTAGTTCTGTCTATTTATCTACCCTCGAACTGTGCCTTTTTATCCAGTGCAATCCGGGGTTAGAACATAAAAATAGCCTTTTACGGGAATATTCCCTAACAATAAATCCCTTAGATAGCCCTTTACCCTGATGAGGTTGAGGCCAACCTCTCAAAGGCAAATGGGGAATTGTGCAAAATTGCACAGTAAGTTTACCATAGGCCTGGGATTTGCAGCACCGTAATTAAACGATAGATCATGAAGGCAGTCGAGATTTACAAGAACGGAGGTCCGGAGGTCTTGCAATACGAAGAGGCTGCGAAGCCGCAGATCAACCCCGATGATGTGCTGGTTAAAGTCTACGCAAGCGGTGTTAATCCGATAGATTATAAGGTGCGAAACGGTGATGGACGGTATGCCGGCGCTTTCCCACGGATACTCGGGTGGGATTTTTCGGGGGTGATCGAGCAAACCGGCAGCAAGGTTCAGGACTGGAAGCCGGGCGATGCAGTATACGGACGGCCGGACATCAACCGCAATGGGACCTATGCAGAATATGTAGCAGTACGGGCGGATGAGATCGCCCGGAAACCGAAATCCATCGATCATAAAGCCGCCTCGGGCGTGGCATTGGCAGGGCTTACCGCCTGGCAGGGATTGTTCAAATACGGTATGCTGCAGCCGGAACAGCGGGTGCTGATCCATGGCGCGGCAGGCGGTGTAGGCATTTTTGCCGTCCAGCTGGCGAAGGCGAAAGGCGCTTATGTGATCGGGACGGCCTCGGAGAAAAACATTCTTTTTCTGGAAGAGCTTGGTGCGGATGAAGTGATCGATTATGAGAAAGAGGACTTTTCCGCCAGGCTTTCCGATATCGATCTCGTGTTCGATACGCGGGGTGGAAAGGTGCAGCAGGATTCGATCAAAGTGTTAAAGCCACATGGTGTACTCGTCAGCACGGTGGGCATCCGGTATCCCGAGACCTTGAAGACAAAAGATATCCGTGGGGCTGCTTTTATGGCGCAGAGTGTTCCGGCGGACTTGCAGCAGATCGCCGATCTGATCGATCGCGGTGTGGTGATCCCGGTGGTATCGGAAATCTTTTCGTTGAAAGAGGCGGCGAAGGCGCAACGGCTGCTCGAAGCAGGACATACGCGCGGGAAGATCGTGTTACAGGTAGCAGAATAATACAATTACAGCATATGGCGACCGAATTAAAACGCATCCCGGTGGAAGACCAGGAGCAGGCGGTGAGGATCATCAACCATTTGTGCCAGCAGTACGACATGCAGGCCGATACGCAGCGGCATCAGCTGCATGTGTCAAACGACCGGTATGCGGCCTATTTTGATGCGGAGGAGAAAGTGGTCAAGCTGGAAGTCACCGATCCTTCTATCACCAAAGAGGAGATCGAAGAATTCCTGATGACATTCCCGCCGTTCTTTTGAGCTGGCGCGGCCAGATGCCTCCCCCGCCTACTCCGAACGCAGGCTGGTCACAGGGCTGAGGACCGCCGCTTTCAGCGCCTGATAGCCGGTGGTCAGCAGGGTCAGGAATAGAACAATACCCGCCGCCAGCAGAAAATACACCGGTGTCAGAGTAATATGGTACGCAAAACCAGCGAGCCATCGTGTCATTGCCCACCAGGAAAGCGGGAAAGCAATCAGCGACGCGAGCACCGTCAGGCGGAGGAAATCTCCCGATAAAAGCAATAGGATATTAGTAATGGAGGCGCCTATAATCTTTCGGATACCTATCTCTTTCCTGCGTTTCTGCGCCGTGAAAGCAGCGAGACCCAACAATCCCAGGCAGGAGATGATCACTGCCAGTCCGGCAAAGTAACGCGAGAGCGCCGCGACATGTTGCTCGGAGACATACAAGGCCTCGTAATTCATATCGAGAAAGCTATACTCGAAAGGATATCCGGGCTTATATTTACCGTAGAGTTTATTCATGGCGGCGATGGCCGCTGCTTCCTGGCCGGTAGCCAGTTTCGCGAAGAGGGCCCGCCCCCCGGGATGGCAGCGTATAAAACAAGGTTTTACCTTTTCATAGAGCGAGGCATAATGAAAGTCTTTGGCTATGCCGATGATATGAAAGGTCGTTCCCCAGACTGTGAAGGTTTTGCCGATAGGGTCTTTGAGGCCCATGGCTGCAGCAGCCGTTTGATTGACGATGAGCGACGCGCTATCGTTGCCGTAGACCCGGGAGAAGCCGCGGCCTTGCGCCATTGTAATACCGAGCACATTCATGACATCGTAGTCCACGTCAAGGGCGTAAAAAAGGATTTTCTGATCAGGTGTTTTTCCTTCCCAGGAAAGCCTTTCCGTATTACCGCTCGAATGTCCGGTCATGTCGCCATCGAGTGCGCCTACTTTGACGACACCGGGGATGTTCCTTAGATCGTTCAGGAAGGCGGGATTCCCTATGGGCCGTTGTCCGGGCGTCTCCGTCCGGATGTTGGCGAAGGTGACGACATGGCTTTTGTCATAGCCGAGATCCATGGTACGCACCAACTGCATCTGGCGATAGATCACCGCCACGGCCACGATAAAGACTACCGTCAGGACGAATTGAATGACCACGAGTCCCTTTCGGATGAACAACTCGCCTGGCGAATGCGGCAGCTGCCCTTTGAGCACGTTCACCGGTTTGAAACCGGACAGATAGAAGGCAGGATAGCTGCCTGCGACCAGGCCAGTTACTAAGAACAGGGCTATCATAGCAAATACGAAACCGGGTGTCACCGGCAGGGTGAGCTGTTTGCCGGTGATCGCGCTGAAACCAGGCATCAGCAAAACGACCCAGCCGAAGGCCAGCACCATGGCCGCGAACGTCAACAGCAGCGATTCGCCGAGGTATTGCCCGAGGAGCTGTCGGCGACTGGCGCCGGCGACCTTTTTCACGCCAAGCTCTTTACCCCGCCGCGCGGCCCGGGCAGTAGACAGGTTCATAAAATTGATGCAGGCGATCAGCAGGATGAACGCGGCTATGATCGAAAACATGCGCACATAGGCGATACGGCCGCCGGCCTGGATACCGTTGTCGTAGGTATTGTAGAGATACCTGTCGGCATATTTCCTCAAAGAAAGCGTCAGCGGTGCCTTGGGTTCTTTTGATTGCTCGAAATTCCTAAGCCTGGCATCCAGCCGGTCGACCGATGCGCCCGGTGCAACCAGGATATAGGTCTGGGGGCTGCTGTTGAACCAATTTTGCAGATCCGGGTCATGTTGCAGGTAGGTCTCGCAGCTCAGCAACAGATCGAATTGCGCGGTGGAATTCGCCGGAGGTTTGGCGAACACACCGGAGACCACATAGACTGCCGAGTCCTCGCCCCATTCCAGGGTGCGGCCGATAACATTGCCAGTGGTGCGGAAAAGGGTTTTTGCGAGCTCGTCGGATACAAGGACAGAAGTTGTTGCGGGGAAGAGTCGGTCCTGGTCTCCCTGAAGGAGGCGGTAGGAGAACAGCTTAAAGAAATCATGGCTTACATATTCGGCCGGGACGCTGAATTTCTTTTGGTCGACGGTCAGCCAACCGGTGGTGGGGATCACGGCTGCGGTCGCTTCGATCTCCGGCATATCGCGGGCCAGGGCGGTATATAGCGGGCCGGGCGTCGCATCCTGGGTATGGATGCCGTCCGATAGCTGGATATGGCTCATCACCTGGTAAAGCCGGGGGTTATTGACATGGAAGTCATCCATGCTGCGTTCGCTCATGATCCAGCTATAGATGAGAATTGTGCAAGCGAGGCCGATGGATAGACCGAATAAATTGAGGAGAGTGAACAGACGGTCTTTGCTGTAATGGCGCCAGGCAAATTTCAACTGTTTTTTTAGCATGGTGGCTGATTGTAAATCATAGGACGCGAAGAGGCAGCGCAATGTTGCATGAGTGCCGGCCATTTGGAAAGGACCGATATCTTTTGGCGATCGTCATGGATCGACAGGAAGATCAGGGATCGGGTGATTTTGATTGCCGCGGGATTGGCTTTGGTGAAGATGCTGTTTGCTTAGGCGTTCACGAAATTTCTTTCAGGGTGTCTATAAAGTGGAGAAGATTGGTAACGGTCACTTCCCCATGCACCTTATAGGTGTCGCTATCGGGTGTAATGATATACTTATATCTGGGTTGTAGGTCTTCGGTGCTGTTTAAAAACCCTTTGGATATGCTCGGGGTATTGGTCAACTTGATCTCGATACACGCGAGCGGCGTTACACCTTGTACCAAAACAAGATCACATTCTGCGCCGGCTTGCGTCCGGTAATAATATGCTTCCAGCCCCTGGGGCAATCGTTGAAAAACCTGTTCAATCACATAACCTTCCCATGAAGCCCCTACCCCCGGATGCCCGCGTAGGGAATCATAATCAGGAACATTCAATAATCGATGCAGGATGCCAGAATCCCGGATATAGACTTTAGGAGACTTGACCAATCGTTTTTTGGCGTTTATAAACCAGGGAGAAAGGCGCCTGACCAGGTATCCCCCTTCCAGGAAGGAAAGATAACGGACAACTGTAGGTGAACTTATACCAAGAGATCTGGCAAAGGTCTCCGCATTCCAAATGTTCCCATTGACATGAGCCAGCATAGACCAAAAATTCCGCAATATCGACGTATTGAGTTCTACACCGAACAGATGGGCGAGATCCCGTTCGATATAACTTCGAATCAGCGCATTCAGCCATTCCCTGCTTGCATTTGCTGAATCTGCCAGAAGAGCATTGGGGAAACCACCCCGAAACCAATTTATGCGATAATCGATGTCGGCGGGTAGCTCTACTATGCCGATGCCAGTGAGCTCCATATAAGCAATCCGGCCGGCCAAGGATTCAGATACTCCTTTTACCAATGAGGGAGAAGCGGAGCCAAGCAGGATGAATCGACCAGGAACACGATGCGCGTCGATCAGGGGACGCAGTTGAGAAAAGAGCTCCGGCTTGAGTTGCACCTCATCTATTACCACACATTGTTGCTCAAGAGAACCCAGGTAGGTAAAGCTATCTTCTAATTTTATCAGGTCAGTGGGGTTTTCCAGATCGAGATAAATGGCCGAGCGTTGTTCCCCTGCGATATTTTTTGCAAGAGTCGTCTTCCCTACCTGGCGTGGACCTAAAATAGCTACGGCGGGAGACCATTTGAGGGTCTCTTCTGCTTGGTGCTGAAATAGACGAGTAATCATCTGATCATCAAATATATACAATTATTCCTTGAAAATCAGAAGTTTAATTTTAGATTTACTAGGATATCTCATTAAATATTGACTATCAGAAAGTAACGCATACCATGGAGTTGAAACGACGCCCCAGGCCCTTCGCACCGAGAAGCGCGGCGCCCCTGCGGGGCATGGTCCATTTTCGCCTACACAACAGATCCACCATACCAAGGATGCATATTAATTTGGACTTAATGATCAATCTTTTGAGGTTTGGGGGGATGTCGAATTGAACCCATCGATGTGTTCGAAAAGACGGGCATCGATGTGATTCCGGAGCGGGTCAAGGATGAAATCTATGCCTTCATGTCTGGCTAGTTTTGAGGCGGGGACCAAATCTTCGTCGCCATCGATCAGGACGGCTACAGTAGGTTTCATAAAAAAAGCCTTTGGTTTCACTTCTAATTATCAATTTAAGAGTGAATAGCCAAAGGCCTATGATGACTCAAAGTTAAAGGGGAAAAGAATTGGAGAAAATAAAAATTTAAAATGAGGCGGCGCGCGCAATGCGCGCCGCCGTGCGAAACTTATTGCGGAACGACGTGGATCGTGCCGGCTCCGTTGTAGGAGTGGTATTCGCCGTTGTACATGGCGTCGGCGCTTACAGGGCCCATATGGTAGGTCCCGAGCGAGACGGCGCGGACGGCGTAATAGTACACCTGGCGATTGGAATGGAGTTCGACGAAGAGATTGATCCGGTCATCGCGGATGTCGAGGGCCGTGGGGCTTTCTTCGTTCTTGATCCAATCCATACCCGGAATCTCTTTTGTGCGCGGGTTCTCGATCTCGAAGCCGGCGGGCAGCATGTCCGTGATGACGATATTATCTACGTCGGTGCTGAAGGTGCGCTCGAGCGTCAACTGAACGATGATGAGATCATTCTGCTTGAACGTATTTCCGGTTAACGGACGGCCCTCGCGATCGAAGAAACGTTTGCGGACTTTTAGGTAGTTATCCTCCTCCTTATACGCGCCAGAAGCACTGATGCCTTCTGCTTCCCAGTAATAGTACAGCCGGCCGGTGCCATGTGCAACAATATCAACGCTATGCGTAGCACCGCGGAGCTCGCGGGTGGTGAGCTTCACGGGGTTGGCTTCCATAGTGCCGACGGTCCGACCGTCAACCCGAATATCGGCGGTGACCGAAGAGCCGGCGGCCTGCCGTGCCAACTTGCCGAGGCCGAGGAAGCTGAAGGACAGCTCCTGCGTGCTGAACCAGTACCGCGTCTTGAGCTTATCCAGGACATGCTTCGCCATCACGGGGATCTGCGCGTTGCCCGGATCGACGTCGATGAGCACATCGAGCGCCAGCGATTCATCACGGATATCGGAATAGAAGCTGCCGCCCGACTGCGCTACCGACTCTTCACCGGCGAACGACGTAGGCAGGAATTCCTTAAAGCTCTTCTTATCGCCGGCAAGCGCATAAGCCGCAGCCAACATATACTTGCAATCCAGGCTCAGCAGCGAAGGATTGGCCTTGTAATAGTTCATCGCGCTCACATTGGGTTGTCCGGCCAGCGCCAGCACGTAAAGCCCATAGATCATCTCCTTGGGAACGATGCGTTTGACCTGGTCGCGGTTATAATAATAGTTGACGGTCTCGCGATTCTTCAACCGGCCGTTGATATAGCCCAGCATGGTACCCAGGAGACTTTTGTCCACGTCGAAACCGGCCTTTTGCGCTTCCCAGAGGAAATGCGCGGCATAGATGGTAGCCCACCAGTTCTCTGTAGTCTCGTTGTCCCAAAGGGTGACGGCGCCATTGTAAAGCTGCCGCATCTTGATCTTGCGGATAGCTTCGAGGACATTGGCATTGGCCGAAGTCCGCTGCGTGGTGTTGACATTGGTCTTCTGAACGAGGTCGCTCAGATCGCCGAAATACAGTTGCGGAAAGGCCGTAGAGACCGTTTGTTCCGTACAGCCATAAGGATATTCTACTAACCAACTGAGATATTTACCCAGCTCGGCAGCAGGAGACCGGCTAACGACCAGCTTGTAATCGACGGTGGATGGGATGTCGTCTCCTATACTGAAAGCCACCTGTGCTTCGCTGCCACCGGCGACGGAACCGCTGCCGGTAGTCTTCTGGAGCGGCGCCGAAGGGCGGATACCGATCTCCGTCTCATCCGTAAAATGCTCGCCCAAACCGGCCACGTCGACCATGACCTTGCCGGTACCGATGGCGGGCGGGGCCACCAGTTCGAACCGCGCATGTCCTTCACTATTGGCATCGATGTCGACACTCTGGCTACCCTCGCCTAAAGCGCGGAGGGCGCCGGTCAGACGGAGTTTTGCTGTGGCGACGGCCGAGATCGCCGTGGTATTGGTGATGGTCACGGGCATGGTCACCGTGTCACCGGGACTCATAAACCGCGGCAGGGCGGAGCTCAGGACCATGGGATCGGCGACGGTGATCGCGGACGCCGCGGAACCAAAGCTTTCGTCCTTAAAGGCTACCGCCATTAGCCGGACCTGACCCGAGAATTGCGGGATATCGAATTCGAATTGTGCTTCGCCGCTGCCATTGGCCTGGGCGATGCCGCTCCAATAGGAGAGGATCTTGATCCGTTTGGCGGGCATGGGGTTGACACGTTTTTTCATGTCGACGTCGCCGTCCCCACCCGTGCTGCTCAGGCTGGCCTTGACTTCAGGGAAGAGCAACGGATAGAGATCGTAACCGGTGACCTCGAGGGCCCGCCGCGCGTAGAAATGGGCATAGGGATCGGGGGTCTCGAAATCCGTGACCTGCAAGACGCCATTGTCGACGGCGGCCAGGGTAACGAGGCTGCCAGGGGCCGCCTTCACCGTGACCTTTTGATGCGTGTGGCTGCGTACCGCCGTCGCCGCGGAGATCTCGACGGGTATCTTCCGGTCGCGGGCTTCGACTCTCACACTCTGATAGCCATGGGCCACGGTGAGCGGGATATCGGACAGCTCATGCGGCTTGATCAGCGTCGCGGTGATATAGACGTTCGGGATGTCGTCGGCGGTGAGGGGTAAGGTGAGAGATGCATTGCGTTTATCGCTAACATCCACATATTGATAGGACAACACTTTATCCGTTTCCATAGTTACGAGCATCCGGCCGCTAAAGGGGGTCTTGAACAGGGCCGTGACATGGTCGCTTATATAATACTGGGACTTGTCGAGGCTGATGTCGATATGCCCTTCCGTGTTGACCCCAAAGGAATTGTTGTCGCCGCCCCAGGCGCCGTAGCTATAGAAGTGGCGAGATACATAGGTGTTGGAACCGGGAACGGAGACCCGCAGCTCGTAGTCGCCGGGGGAGCGGGGGACGAAGGTATAGCGGGTGTTCTCACCGCTCACGGTGACGATGCCGGAGCTGATGGATTTATCCTCCTTTTGGGACTCGTAGCGGAAGTAATTGCCGCTCTTGGTGAGGACGGTGCGGTATTCGTGTTTGATCACCTCGACGCGGGCGCTGGCGCCTGTGAGAACCTTTTGATTGCGGTCGAGGGCGATGAGCGGGAAGCTTACCGGCTGGCTCAGCGGGTAAAACCAGTAGCCGTCGTCGGCCACGCCAAAGAATACCTTTTGGGTAAAAATGTCCACCGAGGTGCTGCGACTTACGGGGCGGCCGGTCTCGTCGAAGACGGTAGCGTAGAACGTGGCCTCGAGCTGGCCGATATTCTTAAAGAAATCGGGGACGTCATATTTCTCCTGGGCGTTGCCATGCTCGTCCGTTTCACCCTCTCGTTCGGTTTTGTCGAACGAGGTGGAGTTCTGCGCGGAAAGGCTGAAGTCGTAGTTGTTATAGTTCTTGGGGTTGAAATCCCGCTGTTTCACCTGGATCTCGCATTCGTAATGGCGGTTGGCGGCGGGCGGGCCAAAGAAATTCACCGCATGGATATCGAGGTGCGCGGCGTCGCCTGCCTCAAGGAAAGGCTTGTCGAGCTTGGCCGTCACCTTGATCCGGTCCGGCACAAACTCTTCGATGCGAAAGGGCTGGGTGGCCAACAGCACATCATTACCAGTATAAACTTCCAGCGAATAGCTGCCGGTGATGGCAGACTCGGGGATGTCGACACTTCCGTCCGTGCCGCCTTGTGCGTTGAGGGTCTTGCGGAAGGTCTTCATCTCCTTGCCGTTTGGCAGTAGAAATTTCAGCTGGATGGGCAGCTCGCCGGGGGATTTCCATTGCCGGTCACGAACGATTAGCGCGAAATTGACCTTTTCGCCGGGGCGGTAGATATCCCGTTCCGGATAGACGAAGGCGTCCAGGCCGGAGGTGTTGCTCCGTTTGCCGCCGACTTCGAACCGGGAGGTATTGACGCGGGTCGTAGTAAAAGGCAGGTAGTTGAAATCATCCGCGGACTTGGCGATGATCATCGCCGGTTTAAAGCCGGCGTATTCTTTTCGGGTATAAGTGATCTCGGCGATACCTTCCGCACTGGTCGTCCCCATGCCCAGCAGCTGGTTGTTGTTGCCATAGGCCAGGATGTTCAAACCGGGAAGGGCTGCCGCCGTTTTGATGGAGTTGGCGAAGACGAGGATCTTTTCACGACCCTCGCGGGCAATGAGCCCGATGTCGCTGAGCGAGACGAAGCGCTTATCACTTACCCAGTAATCACTGGAAGAGCGGATCACAATGTGGTAGATCCCTTTGAATTCGGGTAATTTGTCAGCTATATTAAAGTTGAACAGACGGCCACCGCCCCCGCTGGTGGATTTGGGAAGGCTGCGGGTGTCGACTTCCTGCTGGTAGATGACGTCGCCGAAGGTAAAGTTGTCGTCCACCGGCGCGGCTTCGTCGCCTTCGCCCTCCTCGTCACCGCTGCGGGCAGCCGAATTGTCGGTGCCGGTCTCCTGGGGGTCATAGCCATAATGTGCGGCCGCGAGGAGGTTGTTCTCGTAGACCCGGGAAACGATGATCTTTACTTTCGGGACATTGATGATCTTGACCTCGATGTTCTGAGCCCCCTTGCCGGAGAGATATACCCCTTTGTCATTGGCAAAGGAGATGGAGGGCGCCAGCTGGCCGAAAGTGATATTGCTCGAATATTCTTCGTGAAGGATGCCGCCGATGACGCCTCGTAACCCTTTGGCGACCGTGAGGGTATAGCTTTTTTCCTGGTCGAAATTATCGCTATGGATGGCAAAACCGTCTTCGGTGGGTTCGGCCGTGAACTTAACCGCGGGACTGAAGCTGATGGCGGATGCCAGCGAGCTGGCGGTGACGCCCTGGCTGGTCTGTACGGTGATCGTCCCGGTGGAACCGTCGTGGTCCGTCTGGATCTCGCCGATCGTCAGCACAAAAGGAGAAGGGATGGTAGCCGTGAGGGCGATGTCGTCTTTTAGACCGTTCGTCCCCCCATCCGGCAGGAGCCCTTTTCCTACTACCAATTTGGCTTCCAGGTTCTTGTCCTCCATTTTGAGATCGAGGAGGCGGAGGGTGATCCGATCCGATACGGAAAGGGTCAGCAGGCTGTAATTCAGGGGTTTCCCGTCCAGCTGGATGCTTAATTTATCCTTTAGTGAATTGGGATTCACCGGATAGTTGAACTGCAGCTCCATTTGTGGCAGGGCTGCGGTTCCACCTTGCTCCTGGACTACCCAGGAGACGTTGCTGTTCTCCAATTTCAGATCGGGGGTATGGAAGATGAGCTCCTCGCCTGTGTTGATGCGGCCATAGGAGCTGTATTGAAGGATATCGCTTCGGAGGGTAGCGTGGAAGGTAGTCGCCGGCGCGAGCGGCTGGGAAGGCGAGAACACCAGCTCGTCCGGATGTTCCCAGCGAAATCGGCCGGGGATCTTGGGTTCGAAAGTCACGTACTGGGTAGAATCCCATTGATCCAATAAGGAGTCCTTGACTAAGGGCTGGTCGAAACGGAAGACCAGGTTGCCGAGGGTGGGAACTTCGTCCCGCGCATTGGTAAAATCCAGGCTGACCGTTTTTCGGTTACAGGCGGACAGCAGGAGTAATATAAAAAGGGGGGTCGTCAGGAAGGCGACGAAGCCTGAGCGGTTACGCATAGAGGGGGTGATAAGAGTTTGAAGATAAACGCTTTTAAAAAGATTTTCTTTTGCCGCATGGCAATAAAATATTTATCCTTTTTTGCTTGCGGACCAGTAAAGAAAGATTGAAATTAGTGGGGAGAAGCTAGGGAGGTAACATAAGTTGGCGATTAAAGCCGTGCTGAAGTTACGCCGATGTATAGCCCATTTGCAAGCTTCGATGTGATAAGAAATTGTTAAATGCCGATCATGCGCTGGTTGAAAATTGCGGGGATGGTCGTAGTAGGAGCGTTTTTGAGTTTCCTGCTCCTGAATTGGATCTTTCCTCTCCCCGACCGGATTGAATACTCAACGATCATCACCGATGACAAAGGAGAAATCCTACATGCCTTTCTTACGCACGACCAGCAATGGCGGATGAAAACGGAGCTCGCCGAGATCTCGCCGTTGCTGCGTAAGACCATCATAGCAAAAGAGGACAAATATTTCTATTATCATCCGGGCATCAATCCGCTGGCCATGTTGCGTGCTTTGGCGCGGAATATCCTGCACATGCGGCGGACGAGCGGCGCCTCTACCATTACGATGCAGGTTGCACGGGCGCTGGAACCCAAACGGCGCACTTATTGGAACAAGCTGCGGGAATCGTTTCGTGCGTTGCAGCTGGAATGGAAATATCCCAAGGATGAGATCCTGCAACTCTATCTCAACGTCGCGCCTTACGGCGGCAATATCGAGGGTGTCAAGGCCGCCTCGGAACTTTATTTCAAAAAGAATCCCGACAACCTCTCGCTGGCGGAGATCACGGCCTTGTCCGTTATCCCGAACAGGCCTTCTTCGCTGGTAATGGGAAGGAACAATGATGCGATCGTCGGGGAACGGAACAAGTGGCTGCATCGCTGGGCAAGGGAGAAGGTCTTTACGGAAAAGGAGATCGAAGATGCGTTGGCCGAGCCGCTTACGGCTACTCGGGGGACGGTCCCCTCGCTGGTGCCGCAACTGGCGCTGAAGCTGCGCAGACAGGGCGGGCCGGTGATCCACAGCACCATCGTGCTTAACTCGCAGCTGAAGATCGAAAAGCTGGTCAAAGACTATTCGCGGACGTTAACGCTGAAGAACATCCGCAACGCCGCCGTGATCGTGATCGACAACAAGACGCACCGGGTCGTGAGCTATGTCGGCAGTGCCGATTTCCATGACTCCGCGGACGGCGGCCAGGTCAATGGGGCGGCGGCGGTACGTGAACCCGGCAGTACGTTAAAGCCCTTGCTGTACGGCCTTTGCATCGACCGGGGGTTGCTCACTCCTAAAAGAATGATCACCGATGTGCCGATCAACTACGACGGCTATGCGCCGGAGAACTACGATAAACGCTTTAACGGGTATGTGACTATGGAATATGCCCTCGAGCATTCGCTGAATATCCCTGCCGTCAAAAGCCTGAAGGCGCTGGGAAAGGACAAGCTAATCCAGCGACTTGAGCTTTGTGATTTCCGGGAGATCAGCCGAGACCGCAAGAAGCTGGGGCTGTCGCTGATCCTCGGCGGGTGCGGGGCGACATTGGAGGAGCTTACGGGGATGTACAGCCTTTTTGCGGACAGCGGGGTGTATGTAAGGCCGAGCTATACGTGGGACACCGCGGCGCCGGGGGCCAGGCAGGTCACGGGCGGCCAGGCGGGGGGCCGGAAGCCGGGAGTTTCGGTCGGCCAGGCGGCAGGCGTCAAGATCCTGAGCCCGGCGGCGACCTTTATGATCAATGAGACCCTGTCCAAGGTCAACCGGCCGGATTTCCCGTTGAACTGGGAGAGCACGGTCCACCTGCCAAAGATCGCCTGGAAAACGGGGACTTCCTATGGGCGGCGGGACGCCTGGAGCATCGGCTATAACCTGCGTTATACCGTGGGGGTGTGGATAGGGAATTTTTCCGGGATAGGAGTGCCGGAGCTTAGCGGGGCCAATGTCGCGACGCCGCTGCTGTTCAAGGTCTTCAACACCATCGATTATGACGACGACGGTCCCTGGTTCAGCCAGCCGGCGGATTGCGACATGCGGATGGTGTGTTCCGAGACCGGATTGCCGCCGGCCGATTTCTGTACCCACCTGGTGACCGACTACTTCATCCCTCTTGTCTCCACGGCCAATAAATGCGATAACCGCGAAGAGGTCTTTATCTCGGCGGACGGAAAGATATCGTATTGCCGGGCCTGCCTGCCGGCCAGCGGGTATAAAAAGAAATGGTATACTGTGATCCCGCCGGAGATGAAGGAATATTATGACCTCAATCATATCGCTTACGAAGCGATCCCGCCGCATAATCCTATGTGTGAGCGGGTATTCAAAGAAGGGGCGCCGATGGTAACATCGCCCAGCAATGGCAGCGAATACCTGATCAACCGAAAGGACCCCGAGCCGTTGATGCTCCGCTGCCGGGTGACAAACGATGTCGCCAGGGTCTATTGGTATATCAACGATAAATTCTATCGTGCCAGCGAGGCCCGGGGGGCGGCATTCTTTGTGCCTGATGAGGGGCCGGTGAAGATCTCCTGCACCGATGACAAGGGGCGTAACCGGAATATCTGGATCCGGGTGAAGTATGTGGATCTATGAGGACCAGTTGACATGTTGCCCGACCAATTTCCAATGCCCGGTAGTGGTGAGACGGAAAATGAATGTGCTGCCTGTGCCGCAAACCTGGCCGCAGATCATATTCATGTCGATCACGGCGAATTCGCCGTTGTCTGTGAACTGCGGCAGGGAAAAGCTATAGACGATATTGAGCGAGGTAGGTTTGTGGGCGAACGTAGGGTTGAGCGCCAGGATGGAATCGGCCTGTTTACGGGTGACGCAGATCGCTTTGTTCAGGCGTTGTTGTTTCCAGAAATAAGGGAGGCTGGCGGAGAGATAGACCTTTTCGGAAAGCTCGTTGAGGGCCTGAAAGGGCAGCGGTTCGCGCAGATAATACTTGACCCAATCGTCGTAGTTATATTTGAGAAAACGGCAGGAGTCGGTGCCTACTACCAGGTAGTAATGATCGAAGTTGCTATCCACCACCGAGGTGTGGACGGCATTCACGAATTCTTCGGGACTCGGGATATCGGCGCCGGCGGCTGTTTTTTGTGCCCGGGCCGAGCAGGTGATAAGGGAAAAACTTAGTAGGAGCAGAAAATGACCGCGCATGTACACTAAGATCGGAAATACAACGTTAAAGCAATTCTAAAACGGGAGCGCCCGGCATAGGCCGAGCGCTCGAAAATCCAATATCTTGGTGATGAACTTTGGTTTCATCGTGTTTGGGACTCCGGGGCTGGTCGCTTCCCGTTTGCCTATAATCCGGAACCGCCGTAGGCGGTTCGTCCGCGGACAGACATTAGCTTAGTCTGCTTTGTGCACGCCGCCGGCGCCGCTGACATGTTGTTCGACATCGGTCGCATTTCCCTTGTAATCTACGTTACCCGCACCGCTCACGCTGGCGCTCAGCTTTACACTCGCATAGACCTCTGCCGAGCCGAAACCCGAAATGGTGACATCCGTATTTTCCGCGAGAAGATCGTAGCAATGAGCGTTGCCGGCGCCGGAGAGATCGAGCCGTACGTCTTTGGTCTGTCCCTTCAGCGTGATATTGCCGGCGCCCGATAATTTAGCGCTAACATGGGGCGCGTCGACGTCCAGCTTGATATTTCCCGCACCGCTCAGATGCATGTCGAGACCGTCGCTACTGGTGATCTTATCCCGGGATTCGATGTTGCAGGCGCCGGAGGCTTCGATCCGGTCTAATGTTGGCGTGGTCACGTACACTTTGATGTCGTTCGAGGAGACGAGGTTGAATCCTTCGCGTTCGCGGACGGTGACTTCATCCCCGTTTTGCTCCACATCGATAAATTTCAGCAGGTTGTCATCGCCTTCGAGCTTTATGGCGGCATGGTCGCCGGTGGAAATATAGACGTCGGCGTTCAATCGGAGGTTCAGGGTCTTGAAGGCGCTGATAGAGCGGTCGTCGGTTTGGACATTGCCGTCGCCATGGACCCGTTTACCGCCCCACCCCTGGCAGGCGCCGAGGAAAAATGGTAAGGCCAGTAGCAACCATACGGACCGAAGTTGTGTCAAGCAGGCGTTTCTCATATATAAGCGTGTTTTAGCAAATCTACGTACCTTAGCGTGATCTATGACGGAAAAGATACTAATTCTTGATTTCGGTTCCCAATATACTCAATTGATCGCCAGGGCTGTACGTGAAGCCAATGTCTACTGTGAGATCATTCCTTTTTCCAAACCTGTAGTTTTCGATCCTTCACTTAAGGGTATTATCTTATCCGGTTCGCCATTCTCGGTTAATGACGCGAATGCCCCGGAAGTGGATATCAAAGCGCTTGCTGCCCGGTTGCCGGTGCTGGGCGTTTGTTATGGTGCGCAGCTCACCGCCAAACAATTCGGCGGACGGGTGGCGAACAGTAACAAGCGGGAATATGGCCGGGCGTTAATGAACAAGCAAAAGGATAGCCCGCTGCTCAAGGATGTCACCCAACGGTCGCAGGTGTGGATGAGCCATGCCGACACCATTCTGGATCTGCCGGCGGGTTTCGAGGTGCTGGCGGCGACGGAAAGCATCCCCTATGCTGCGTTCGTGAAGTCGGGCGGAGATCAACCGTTGTATTGTTTGCAATTCCATCCCGAAGTATATCATTCCATCGAAGGCAAGAAGATCATCCGGAACTTTTTGGTCGACGTCTGCGGTTGTAAGCAGGATTGGACACCGGCACATTTCATATCCGATACTGTAGCCGCTTTGAAGCAGCAGATCGGCGGCCGGCGGGTGATCATGGCGCTCAGCGGCGGTGTCGATTCCACCGTAGCGGCGACGCTGATCCACAAGGCCATCGGCGACCGGCTGCACGGCATTTTTGTAGACAACGGCGTACTGCGCAAGGACGAGTTTACGCAGGTGCTGCAAACCTATAAAGGCATCGGATTGAATGTCAAAGGTGTCGATGCCAAGAATCTTTTTTATACCGAGCTGGCGGGCAAGACGGACCCCGAGGCAAAACGGAAAACCATCGGCAGGCTTTTTATCGAAGTATTCCAGCAGGAAGCAAAAAAGGTCGCCGGCGTAGAATTGTTGGGACAGGGTACGATCTATCCCGATGTCATCGAGAGCGTGAGTGTACATGGCCCATCCGTAACGATCAAATCCCATCACAATGTCGGCGGGTTGCCTGCGACGATGCACCTCGAGCTGGTAGAGCCGCTGCGTTTTTTGTTCAAAGACGAGGTACGGAGAGTGGGGGCCGAGCTGGGTATCCCCGACGACCTGTTACAGCGGCATCCCTTCCCCGGTCCGGGTTTGGCGATACGTATCCTGGGCGAGGTCACGGAGGAGAAGGTGCACTTATTGCAGGAAGCAGATCATCTCTATACGAGCGGGTTGAAACAGCACGGTCTTTATTCGGCGGTTTGGCAGGCAGGTGCTATCTTGTTACCGGTAAAAAGCGTTGGCGTCATGGGAGACGAGCGGACGTATGAATTTACGGTAGCGCTGCGCGCGGTGACTTCGGTGGATGGGATGACGGCGGACTGGGCGCATTTGCCGTATACGTTCCTTGCGGATATCTCCAACGAGATCATCAATAATGTCAAGGGGATCAACCGGGTGGTATATGATATCAGCAGCAAGCCGCCGGCGACTATCGAGTGGGAATAATGAAACAACACATCCGATATTCTTTGTTATTGCTGTCGTGTTCTTTCGCGATGGCATTATCCGTTCGGGCGCAGGTGGACACGGCAGGACATCCGGCCGACACCCTGCATTCAGCGCCGGATACCTCCCGCCTGCGGCTGGCGATCTTTGCGCCGCTGTATCTCGATTCCGCCTTCGACGCGAGCGGTAACTACCGATACGATAAAAATTTCCCCAAATTCATAAGCCCGGGGTTGGAGTTTTATGAGGGCGCACAGCTGGCGCTGGATACGCTGGCAAAAGAGCATGTACAGCTCGACGTGCAGATCTACGACACCCATAATGCCAAAGAAACCCTGCAGCAAATGCTGGACGACAGTTCCATGGCACATGTGGGGCTGATCATCGGACAGGTGAGCAGCACCGGTGAGCTGCAGCAACTGGCGGCGGCGGCGCAAAAGAAGAATGTCCCCTTTATTAATGTCAACTATCCCAACGACGGCGGTATTACCAACAATCCGAGTTTAGTGATCCTCAATTCGACCCTCAGGACCCATTGCGAAGGGATCTACCGATATTTGCAGCGTAACTACGCTACCAAGTCACTTGTCTTTTTCCGGAAGAGCGGCGCCCAGGAAGACCGGCTTAAAAGCTATTTTACCGAGCTGGATAAAAAAACGAACGGAGTGCCGCTGAAGATCAACTATGTTACGCTGAACGATAATTTCACTGCTTCGGATGTTGCCGCTGCTCTAGATAGCATGAGCTTAACGGTGTGTATCGCGGGCTCGCTGGACGATGGGTTCGGAACGCGGCTATGCCAGCAGTTGGCCGGTCTGAAGAGCTATCAGACCAAGGTGATCGGCATGCCGACCTGGGACAACCTGGATTGGACAAAACCCGACTATTCGGGAGAAGAGATCGTTTATACCACTCCTTTCAATATCAATCTGCAGGATACGCTGGTGAAGTCCATTCAACAGCTCTTCAAGACCAGGTTCTATTCCCGGCCCAGCGATATGGTGTTCCGGGGATATGAGACCGTCTATCGTTTTGGCCATCTGCTTGTGCTCCATGGCAAGAACCTGAGTGGCAGCATCGGGGAAAACAAATTCAAGGTCTTTACCGATTTCGAGATCCTGCCGGTGTTTCTCAACCGGCAGACGATGACGCTGGATTATTTCGAGAACAAGAAGCTTTATTTCATCAAAAACCTGGACGGGACCACGATGGTGGTGAACTAGGGCCCTGGCCGGCGCGTTATCTATACGCATGCCGCTAATTGAATTTACCGATAAAGGACTTTATTGCGCTCAGGGGCGTTTCTACATCGACCCCTGGCGGCCGGTAGACAAGGCCGTGATCACGCATGCCCATAGCGATCATGCGCGAGCGGGCAGTGGGAGCTATTTGTGTCACCGGCTTACGGTGCCGCTGCTCGAGCTGCGGCTGGGACCGGGGGCGGATTTAGCGGGTTCGGCCCCGGGAGGCCTTTATCAGGGGGTTGAATGGGGCGAGGCCGTCTACCTCGATGGGGTGCGGGTAAGCCTGCATCCGGCGGGTCATGTGATCGGGTCTTCGCAGGTGCGGGTCGAATACCAGGGCGAGGTCTGGGTCGTCAGCGGTGATTACAAGACCGAGGACGACGGGATCAGTGGGGCATTCGAGCCGTTACGATGTAATGTCTTTATAACGGAATCGACGTTCGGACTACCCATTTATCACTGGGATCCACAGCCGGTGTTGTTCGACTCCTTGCAAAATTGGGTTGCCGGCAACCGGGCGCGGGACAAGACATCGGTGTTGATAGCCTATAGTCTCGGGAAAGCGCAGCGGGTGCTGCTGGGACTCGAGCCCACCGGCGTGGAGGTGTATGTGCATGGCGCCATTTGGAATGTGCATCAAACCCTGGTGGCTGCGGGCGTGGCCCTGCCGCCGGTGCAACGCGTGTTGCCGGATATGCCCAAAGAATGGTTTCGGGGAAAGGCCGTCATCGCGCCGCCAAGTGCCGAGAGTTCGTCATGGATGCGGCGGTTCCCTGCGTACGCCATGGGCATCTGCAGCGGCTGGATGCAGGTTCGGGGCAATGTGCGGCGCCGGAACGCGGATGCGGGTTTTGCAATGAGCGATCATGCGGACTGGAAAGGATTGTTGGGTGCGATCGAGGCTACGGGAGCCGAAAAGGTCTTTGTCACGCATGGATTTCAGGCGGCGCTCTCGCGGTATCTCAATGAGAAGGGTATCGAGGCGGCGGAGGTGCGGACCGAATATGGAGAGGATGAAGAAGGGGGAGAGCCGGCGGAGGCTGGCGGCGGGACGGAGGACGCGGGCAATGCTTAATGCGATACCATCTATAGGTGGGATGCGGCGGTTTGCCGCCCTGGCGATAAAGCTGGGCACCAGCACCAAGACCGACGACAAGCTGGAGGCGTTGGAGGAGTATTTTACCGATGCCGAAGATGCGGACAAGGTCTGGGTGATCGCCTTATTCAGCGGACGGCGGCCCAAACGCACCGTCAATACGACCTTGTTATGGGAATGGTGCCGGGAACTCACGGGATTGCCGCCCTGGCTATTCGAAGAAAGTTATCATACGGTGGGCGATCTGGCGGAGACCATCGCATTGCTCTTACCTCAACCAGTGAGCCATTCCGGCGAAACGCTGACTTACTATCTCGGGCGGCTGTCGGCGTTGGGAAAAGAGACCGAAGAAGAAAAGAAAGCGTTTGTACAGCAATGCTGGGCATCGATGGATACCGACGAGCGATTTGTCTTCAACAAGTTCATCACGGGCGGCTGGCGGATCGGCATCTCGCAGCAAACGGTGGTCAATGCGCTGGCGCGGGCGACAGGAGTAGACGCATCGGTGATCGCGCATCGCATCAGCGGGGACTGGGACCCGGCGATAACCCCATATCAGGCTCTCCTAAGCGGTGAGGGAGGCGGCAGTGAGTTATCGCGCCCCTACCCTTTTTATCTGGCGTATGCGTTGGAAGATGAGCTGAGCGCGCTCGGTGAGCCGGCAGCCTGGCAGGCGGAATGGAAATGGGATGGGATCCGCGGCGAGCTGATCCGCAGGGGCGACACGATATTCGTGTGGAGTCGCGGAGAGGAGCTGATCACCGAGAAATTTCCGGAGTACCAGATCTTTAAAGAGCGGCTGCCCGTCGGCACGGTACTGGATGGAGAGATCATCGGGGTCGAACCGGCGGAGGATGGTGGGACCTTGCCCTTTGCTGTGCTTCCGTTTGCGGCGTTGCAAACGAGGATCGGGCGGAAGAATGTCACGAAAAAACATCTGAGCGAGGTGCCCGTGGGCTTTATAGCTTACGATCTTTTGGAATATGGCGGCGAGGACTGGCGCGGCCGTCCCTTACAGGAGCGAAGGACACAGCTGGAGGCGATCGTGAGCGCAATGGGGCATCCGTTGCTGCAGCTTTCGCCGGTGATCCGGTTCGACAATTGGGAGGCGTTGGCGATGGCCCGTGGCGGAGCCCGGGATCATGGCAGCGAAGGGATCATGCTGAAGCGCAAAGATTCGATCTACCAGGTAGGAAGAAAGCGCGGCGACTGGTGGAAATGGAAGATCGATCCGCTGGTGATCGATGCCGTGCTGGTGTATGCGCAAAAAGGACATGGGCGGCGCAGCAATCTCTATACCGACTATACTTTCGCGGTGCGTTCGGGTGATCAGCTGGTGACCTTTGCCAAGGCCTATAGCGGTCTTACCGACAAGGAACTCGCGGAAGTAGATGCCTTTGTCAAGAAGAACTCGCTGGAGAAATTCGGGCCCGTGCGCACGGTGAAGCCGGAGCTTGTCTTCGAGATCGCCTTTGAAGGAATCGCCGCATCGTCGCGGCATAAATCGGGCGTCGCCCTGCGTTTCCCGCGGATCAACCGCTGGCGGCGCGACAAGACACCGGCCGATATCGATACGCTGGACGCGCTTAAGAAGATGCTCGAGTTGTATGGGAAGTAGTAAATTTACGCTATGATCAAGCTGATGGTACTGGCGTTGCTGGGGTTGATAGGATTGGCCTTTATACAGGTCTTGCGGCCAATTGAGGAGGAGCCGGTGCCCATACCCGCGAGTCCGCAGCGAAGCGGTGATCCCGAGGCGGGGTATCGTTATCTCACGACGGGCGATTATCTCAAGAGCGGTCTCCCCTACGCCCTATTCCTCGCCGGCGTTGCCAGGGATCCGGCCAACGAGCTGCATCGCGACAGCCTGAATGCCGTAATACCGTATCAATACACGGCGGTGAAAGCGTCGAATGGTGAGGTTGTCGTCGCACCGAACTGTATGGAGTGTCATGCGCAGGTGTTCGACGGCAAGTTGTATGTGGGGCTGGGAAATTCCATGATCGATTTTACCGACCACAAGAAATTGAATCCCCGGCTGGCTGTGCTGGCGCAGAAATTCCTGGAACGGAGCAACCCCCGGCAGTTGGAGGCAGCGATGCCCTTCCTGCGGGCGATGCAGGCGATCAGCGGCGATCTGTATACGGAGGTTCGGGGCGTGAATTCCGCGGACCGGCTTGCGAATCTGCTGGTGGCGCATCGCGATCCGCAGACCTTGCGATGGAGCGGGCAGCCGGTGATCCCGGTGTCGGGGCGGGTGGTGCCCACCGATACGCCGCCCTGGTGGCTCCTGAAGAAAAAACATGCGATGTTCTACAATGGTTTCGGCCGGGGTGATTTCGGCCGGTTCCTGATGGCCTCGAACCTGCTTACGGTAAGCGACAGCGCGGAAGCGCGGGAAGTGGATAGTCATTTCAACGATGTGCTGGCTTACATTTATTCCATCGAGCCGCCAAAATATCCGTATCCGATCAACGCCACGTTGGCGAAAAGAGGTGGCGTACTCTTCGTGGAGCATTGTGCGAAATGTCATGGAAGCTACGCTAATGTCGGTCCTTCGGACAAGTCGACTCCGTCGACTTCGGGAGGCGGCGGCGAGTATCCGAATTTATTGATCCCGGAGTCGTTGGTCGGTACGGATTCCATGTTATACAAAAGCAATTATCAGTCGCCGCAGTTTATCGAGTGGTTCAACAACAGCTGGTTTGCGCAGGGCGATCATCCCGCTCGGCTGGAGCCCTTCGAAGGGTATATAGCTCCGCCGCTGGATGGTATCTGGATCACGGCGCCTTACCTGCATAACGGATCAGTACCTACGCTGGAAGCCGTGCTCAACAGCCGGATACGGCCGACGTACTGGTCGCGGGACTTCAATAAGCCGGAATATGATTACGCGGCGGTAGGCTGGAAATATACGCGGGAGGCGAGGCCGGCAGCGGGGGCAGATAGATCGGCGCGGCCGGCGGCTGCAGTGGGTAGATCCATCTACAATACGACGCTGCCGGGTTACGGGAACTATGGCCACAAATTCGGGGATCGGCTCACCGATGCGGAGCGAAAAGCGGTTATCGAATACCTCAAGACATTATAGAATGTGTTAAGCGGGACGTAATTAAAATGCAATTAAAAGAAACCATAGGATATAAGACAATAGTAACATGGATGGCCGCGGACGGACGGCAGCCATTCGCCTTTCAGGAGGAGGCCTGGCAATATATTCTGGAAGGGCGTTCCGGACTGGTGAATGCGCCTACAGGCTGCGGTAAGACTTTCTCTGTATTCCTCGGGGCGGTGATCGATTTCATCAACCGGCATCCGGACGACTACCGGACGCGCGGCGGCAACGGCTTGCAGCTGCTTTGGATCTCGCCGTTGCGGGCGCTGGCCAAGGACATCGGGCGCGCCATGGAGGAGGTACTAGCGGGACTGGGTATGCGCTGGCAGGTGGGCACGCGAAATGGGGATACCGATCCGGCCGAGCGGGCGCGGCAAAAGCGGAAGATGCCCGAAGTGCTGATCATTACGCCCGAGAGTTTACACTTATTGCTTGCGCAAAAAAATTATCCCGAGGTCTTCAAAGTCCTGAAGGTTGTCGCCGTGGACGAATGGCATGAATTGTTGGGCAGCAAACGCGGCGTGCAGGTCGAGCTGGCGCTCGCGCGAATCCTGGGGACCAGGGGCGGGTCGGGGGTTTCGATCATCGGGATCAGCGCGACCATCGGGAACCTGGAGCAGGCCGGGGAGGTGCTGCTGGCGTCAATGCATCGTGGTGAAGGGGGTTTTATCGTGCGGGCGGTGATCCATAAACCCATCGAGGTGGAATCGATATTTCCGGATGAGATAGAAAAGTATCCGTGGTCTGGCCACCTCGGACTAAAACTTATTCACAAGGTCATCCCCATCATAATGTCCAGCCGGACGACGCTGATCTTTATCAATACACGCGGGATGAGCGAGACATGGTATCAGAGCCTGTTGAATATCTGTCCCGATCTGGCGGGGGCCATTGCCCTGCATCACGGGTCCATCGATATGGAATTGCGCACGTGGGTGGAGGAGGCGTTGCATGAAGGGAAGCTAAAGGCGGTGGTTTGTACGGCGAGTCTCGATCTGGGGGTCGATTTCCGGCCGGTGGAGACGGTGATCCAGGTAGGCAGCCCCAAGGGTGTCGCACGTTTTCTGCAGCGGGCGGGGCGTAGCGGGCATCAGCCGGGCCAGGTCAGCAAGATCTGGTTCCTGCCGACCCATTCGTTGGAGCTCATGGAAGCCGCGGCGTTGAAATCGGCGATGCAGGAGGGACTGATCGAGAGCCGCGAGCCGATGCTGCTCAGTTTCGATGTCCTGATACAGTTCCTGAGCACGCTGGCTATTTCGGATGGTTTCTATGCCGACGAGCTGTTCCGGGAGTTGAAGCAAACCTATTGTTACAGCGAGATGACGGAGGAAGAGTGGCGGGAGATCCTGCATTTTATCACCGAAGGCGGGGAGGCGTTACATCAATACGACGAGTATCGAAAGGTGGAGCTCATGGAAGGCGGATTGTATAAGATCAACAGCCGTCGCGTGGCGATGCGGCACCGGTTGCATATCGGGACCATCGTGAGTGAGCCCATGCTCAAGGTCCGCTGGGTGAGTGGCGGATATGTGGGTGTCATCGAAGAATATTTTATCTCGCGGATGGAGCTCGGGGAAACGTTCACGCTGGCGGGGCGAAACCTCGAGCTGGTTATGATCAAGGATATGACGGTGCTGGTGCGGAAGTCGAATGCCAGGAAATCGCGGGTGCCGAGCTGGAATGGGGGGCGGATGCCGTTGTCGGCGAATCTGGGGATGATGCTGCGGCGCAAGCTGGACGAGGCAGGTCTGATGTTGAGGGCGATGCTGGAAGGGGAAGAGCCGGTGGTGGACATCGAGCTCCGGGTCTTGCAGCCGTTATTCGAGCTTCAGGCGGCACTGTCGTATATGCCGCGGGAAAACGAATTGCTGATCGAGCAGATCGAGACCAGGGATGGGTATCATCTGTTCGTCTATCCTTTCGAAGGACGGCTGGTGCATGAGGCGATGGCGGCGTTGCTGGCTTACCGGATGAGCAGGATCACGCCGATAAGTTTTTCTTTCGCCATGAACGACTATGGTTTCGAGCTGCTGAGTGATCAGCCGATCCCGCTGGATGATGCGAATGTCTATGAGCTTTTTAGTCCGGACAACCTGACAGCGGATATCCAGCGAAGTGTCAACAGTGCCGAGATGGCACGGCGGAAGTTTCGGGATATCGCGGTGATTGGCGGGTTGATCTTTCAGGGTTACCCTGGGGAATATGCGAAGGCGCGGCATCTCCAGAGCAGTGCGGGGTTGTTGTTCAATGTCTTCGCGGAATACGACCCCAACAATCTGCTGATCCGCCAGGCGTATAACGAGGTCATGGAACAGCAGATGGAGGAGCAGCGTTTGCGGAACATGCTGGAGCGGGTCAGCCGTGGCCAGATGGTCCTCCGTTGGCCGAAACAGCTTACGCCGTTTTGTTTTCCCTTGAAAGTAGACAGCATGCGGGAAGACCTGTCCAGCGAGAAGCTGGAGGACCGGGTTCGGAGAATGCAGGCACAGCTTCGGTAGCCTTCTATTTCAGATATTTGAGTTGTGTAGCGTAAAGGATGATAAAGATGACATAGATACAATAGCCGAACATGGCGGCGATACCCGTGGCGGCATTGCCGAAGAAGATGATGGCTGTAATGACCGGTAAAAGTTCGCCGATGATATAGATCGTGAAGCCGGTCTTTTTCAGCTTCCGCATTTCCATTGCTCCATAGATACAGAGGCCGCAGCCGACAAGGGTGAGGATGAGGATAGGGACGCGATTGTCGAGGGCCCTGCGCGCTGCTTCTACGGGATCTCCGCCCGACATGCGTTTGACCCAATCCGGAAGTTGGTCGAGATTCGCAGAGGTCAATGCCTCATAGGAGGCGCGGGCCTTTGCGAAGGTCCAGAAGGCGCTGATAAGTCCGACACCGCTACCGATAAAGGTAAGGATCGTCAGGACATTGATCATACCCGGCAGTTTGCCGGGTTCTTCCAGGATATGTTCTTCCCGGGCGGGTTGGTTGAGGTCTGCCATTAGGTTGGTTTTTGTTGAGTCTAAAGTAAACACTTTTCTACTACATTTGCAACCGAATTCCAATCCCGAATTCCAACCAGAAAACATGCAACCGGCATTTCCATATCGTCTTCGTGGGCAGCAGCTTTGGCTCTCGCCCGACCGATGTGTCTATTGGGAGGAGGAGCAGTCCCTGATCCTTTCCGATCTGCATTTCGGGAAGACGGGTCATTTCCGGAAGGCGGGTATTGCCGTGCCGCAAAGCGTCTATCGGGAAGACCTGTTGCGGCTGCTTTGTCAGATCCAATATTTCCGGCCGCGGCGGTTGTTGGTGGTGGGCGATCTCTTTCACAGCCGGGAGAATAAGGAGCTGGCGTTGTTTTTAAAATGGCGCGACGATTTCCCCGATCTGGGTATTCATTTGATCCAGGGGAATCACGATATCCTGCATGAGAGCTGGTATGCGAAGGCGGCCATCGAGCTCAGCCGGGAGACGCTGCAAGTAGGGCCGTTCTCTTTTGTGCACGACATTGAGGATGTGCAGCCTGGCGAGGATGCGCAGCTTGGTAAGGATCTTGCGGCTCGTGGGGATCTTGCGGCGGGCGAGGATGTAAGTCCGGCTGGCGGCTCGTACTATTTTTCGGGGCATCTCCACCCCGGCATCCGGCTTAGGGGTATGGGCAAGCAGAGTCTGCAGTTCCCGTGTTTTTATTTCGGGAGCGACTATGCTGTGTTGCCCGCTTTTGGGCGATGGACGGGGACGGTATCGATCGACCCGGCGCCTAAGGACAATGTGTTTGCCATTCTGCCGGGGATCATGCAGATACAGTAATGAACTTACCTGGCCTGCGGGGCCTGATTCATCTTTTTCTAAACCTAATTCAATTTCTTTTTGATCGTACTGACCTGGTCCTGCAGGTTGCTCACGAGGTTGGCCAGCTGGTTGACGTCCCAACGTTGCTGGGTATTGGCCTTGCTGATGATCATGGTCGCCTTCCATACCTCGATGACGTCGTCCGAATTGACGTTGTAGGGTTGGTAGGAGGTGTTGTCGCTTACCAGGGTCAGCTTGTTCTTCGATTTGTTGTTCTTCATCACCCGTTTGTAGACGATGCCTTCGTTGCGGGATACCACGATATAGGTCTGGTTGCTTTTTATCTCTTCCATATCATCCACCTTTTCGCCCACGATCACGGAGCCGCTGGTAGTGGGGAGCATGGAGTCGCCCACGATCTCGAAGGCACGGTAGTTGCCGGGGGCCAGCATCGGGAGCGTAAAGGTATTGAGCTCGTCGAGGAACTCAGGATCGGCATAGCCTGCCAGATAACCGGCGGCGGCTTTTACCGGCACCAGCTGGATATCGTTGGTTGCGGCGATGAGCTTCTGGGCCCTTCTCTTGGAGAGGTAGGTGCTGCCTTTGGTGTCGCTGAGGTCTTTGCGGAGCAATTCGTCGAGGGTGAGCTTGAACATGTCCGAGATCGTTTCCAATACTTCCAGCCGGGGTTCGGCTCTTTCTTCTTCGTAGGCGCCCAGCAGTGAGCGTTTGATACCTAATTTGGCGGCAAATTCTTCCTGGGTCCAGCCCCGCAGCTTGCGGAGGTATTTGAGGTTTTGACCTGCGACTGACATAGGCTAATATATTTAGCACTAAGATACTAACATCTTTGTCAATGTAAAAAATTTTTTTTATGCTGTGCGAAAAACGACCTCCTTTGGGTGGAAGTGGCCGAATTTTTTGGCGGGGGCAATGGGGTACTGCAGGGCAATTGCGGGTCGGGAAAACGGGGGTGCTTAGGGCGCCGGTGGGCGCTTTTTTCGTACATTTGCTTCCCTGTCAATTTGACCTGGCCGGGAGGATAGCATCATATTTGACGCAAATTTCTGTCCTGCCGGACGGGCCATCCGGGCGGCCAGGGATACGAGATAATTCAAATCATTAATAACCAAGGAATTATGTTAGGTTTTTTATCGAAAGTCTTCGGCGGGAACAAGTCGGAAAAAGATATTAAGCATATCACGCCGATCGTAGCGGAGATCAACCGGCATTTTGTGGCTTATAACTCCCTGACCAACGACGAGTTGCGTGGCAAAACGGTGGAGTTCAGGGCCCGGATCACGGAGCATCTCGCCGAGACCGATGCCAGGATCGCCCAATTGAACCAGCAGGCGGAGGAACTGCCCTTTAGCGATATCAATGGAAAAGATGTCCTTTACCAGGAGATCGACAAGTTGAAGAAGGATCGGGATAAGGAGATCGAAGAGATATTGGAAGAGCTGTTGCCGGAAGCCTTTGCCGTGGTAAAGGAAACCGCGCGTCGTTTCAAGGAGAACTCCGAGATGGTGGCCACTGCCACCGAACTGGACCGCAACCTGAGCATCAAGAAAGAGCATATCCGCATTGACGGTCAGCAATCGGTCTACAACAACTCCTGGATGGCGGCGGGCAGTCCGATCACCTGGAACATGGTGCATTATGACGTGCAGCTCATCGGAGGTACGGTATTGCATCAGGGAAAGATAGCCGAGATGGCTACGGGGGAAGGCAAGACGCTGGTGTCGACGCTTCCCGCCTATCTCAATGCCCTTGCCGGCGAGGGCGTGCACATCGTCACCGTAAACGACTACCTCGCCCGGCGCGACTCCGAATGGAATGGGCCGATCTTCGAGTGGCTGGGTATCACAGTCGATTGTATCGACAAGCACGAGCCGAACAGCGAATCCCGCCGGAAGGCTTATGCCGCGGACATCGTCTATGGCACGAACAACGAATTCGGTTTCGACTATCTGCGTGACAATATGGTCCACTCGCCCGATGAGATGGTACAGCGGAAGCATCATTACGCCATGGTGGATGAGGTGGACAGCGTGTTGATCGACGATGCCCGGACGCCGCTCATCATCTCCGGCCCGGTACCTAAAGGCGACGACCAGCAATATCATATTTTAAAGGGCCGGGTAGAAAAGCTTTTCGACGCGCAGCGACGGGTCACCAATGCATGTCTCATCGAAGCCAAGAAGAAGCTTTCCGAAGGCAACGATGACCCCAAGGATGGCGGGTTGGCGCTGATGCGGGCCTGGCGTGGTCTTCCGAAATCGGGAGCGTTGATCAAATACCTAAGCGAGCCGGGCATCAAGGTGAAGCTGCAGAAGACGGAAAACTATTACTTGTCCGACCAGGAGAAGGAAATGGTGAAAGTCGATGCCGAGCTGTTCTTCACCATCGACGAGAAGAACAATTCGGTGAATCTTACGGATAAGGGTATTCAGATGATCACCAGGGAAGGAGAAGACCCTGAATTTTTTATCCTTCCGGATATCGGCATCAAGCTGGCCGAGATCGAGAAATCGGAGCTGCCCAACGAAGAAAAACTGCAGCAAAAAGAAACCTTGCTGAACGAATATGCCGTGAAGGCGGACCGGATCCATACGGTACAGCAGTTGTTGAAGGCTTATACTTTGTTCGACAAGGACGTGGAATACGTGGTATTGGAGGGACAGGTGAAGATCGTCGACGAGCAAACGGGTCGTATCCTGGATGGCCGCCGGTATAGCGATGGCCTTCACCAGGCTATCGAAGCAAAGGAAAATGTGAAGATCGAGGCCGCCACGCAAACCTACGCGACGGTGACGTTGCAGAACTATTTCAGGATGTATCACAAGCTCGCGGGGATGACGGGTACCGCGGAGACCGAAGCAGCGGAGCTCTGGGACATCTATAAGTTGGATGTCGTCACGATCCCTACCAATATGCCCGCGATCCGCAAGGATCACCAGGACCTGGTGTTCAAGACCAAACGTGAGAAATACAAGGCCGCTATCGACGAGATCGAGCGGCTGCGCACCGCGGGCCGGCCTACGCTGGTCGGTACGACCTCCGTGGAAGTGAGCGAGCTGTTGAGCAAGATGCTGCAGGCTAAAAAGATCCCGCATAATGTATTGAACGCCAAGCAGCACGCTCGCGAAGCACAGGTAGTCGCCGAGGCAGGTCTCGCGGGTGCGGTGACTATCGCTACCAACATGGCTGGTCGTGGTACGGATATCAAACTTGGGCCCGGTGTTAAAGAGGCCGGTGGCCTGGCCATCATCGGTACGGAGCGGCACGAAAGCCGCCGGGTCGACAGACAGCTGCGTGGTCGTTCCGCGCGTCAGGGTGACCCGGGTACCACGCAGTTCTATGTCTCGCTGGAAGATGACCTCATGCGAATGTTCGGCAGCGACCGCATCGCATCGCTTATGGATAAGATGGGCTATAAGGAAGGCGAGGTCATCCAGCACAGCATGGTCACCAAGAGCATCGAACGGGCGCAGAAGAAGGTGGAAGAAAACAACTTCGGCATCCGTAAGCGGCTGCTGGAATATGACGACGTAATGAACACGCAGCGTAATGTCGTCTATAAGAAACGGAATCACGCCTTGTTTGGAGACCGGCTGGCACTGGATCTGGACAATGCCTTTTATATCGTTGCCGAAGGGGTGATCAACTCCTTCCGGGAACAGGACGACTACGAAGGGTTCAGGCTGGCGACCATCGTCAATTTCGGGATCGACACCCAGATCGACCAGGACGAATTCCTGAAGGGCGATGTCGGGAAGCTAGCCGAGAAACTGTACCAGGAAGCTACGAGCAACTACGAGAACAAGCTGGCAGAGCTGCGCAGACAGGCCTTACCTGCTTTCCAGAATATCCGCGCCACCCAGGGCAGCCATGTGGAGAATGTGGTGGTGCCGTTTACCGATGGCAAGAAACGGATCAATGTGCTGGCCAATCTGCAGAAGACGCTGACCACGGAAGGCCGCGAGCTTTCCAATGCGGTGGAACGGCAGATCACGCTGGGTATCATCGATGACGCGTGGAAAGAGCATCTGCGGGATATGGACGATCTGAAACAAAGTGTACAGACGGCCTATCTGGAGCAGAAAGATCCGCTTGTGATCTATAAGGTAGAGGCGTTCGAGCTGTTCCGCCGGATGGACAGCGATGTCAACCGCGACATCATCAGCTTCCTTTGTCACAGTGGTATCCAACAATCCAGCCAGCAGCAACAGGCAACCATACGCGAAGGCCGCGAGCAGAAGACGGATATGAGCCGGCTGCGGGTACGCAAGGACGAGATGGCGACGGCCAATGCCGGTAATGGCCCCGGCCCTCAGGGCAGCAACCCACAGGAGGGACCGGGAGGATATTATGAACCTAATGAGCCCGTTAGGCAGGAGCCGGTGAAGGTAGGTCCCAAGATCGGCCGCAACGATCCGTGTCCCTGCGGCAGCGGTAAGAAATACAAGAATTGTCATGGCAAGGATGCCGCGTAGTCGCGGACGTTATAAAATTTTAATGTGAGACAGAACCCGGTCCGATGGACTGGGTTCTTTATTTTTGTGCAAACTGACGCTTATGAGAAAAAGTTTACTTTTCGCTGTCCTCATCCTGTGCTACGTATGGGCCTCTTCACAGACATTCTATACCTCTCCTTCCCAGATGATTGGCTGCCCCGGTGGCTATGCGATCGCTCATGCCATCGGAGATCCAACTCACAATTACTGGCAGATATCCCACGACGGAGGTCAAACCTGGACCACACTCTCTTCCGATCAGACGGAGCCTGAATATGGTAACGATCTGCTTAATTTGGCATATCATCCGGTGTTGGTCACCGATGACGGCGCTCTTTTCCGCTTCTGCTATAACGGGAACAATTCCTGCTCTATGCCAGATACACTTTATGTGAATAGCGGGAGAACCGCAACGCCGGTCCTTATGAATCCGCCCAGTACGGTGTGTGCAGGGAACAGCGTACAGTTTACGGCAACAGGCGGCGCCATCGGCGTGACCAATGATTCTATTTCCTGGGCAATCACCATCAACGGTGCCACTATTCGCTATAACCCACCATTGGATGATTCCACGCTGGTAATCAATTTCCCGTCAACAGCGACGGGCAACGCGACCATCACCCTCACTAATTTTACCGGTTTCTACTGCGGCAGCGCAACCAGCACGCCGGCAACCGTCGCGATACAACCGGCCTCGACATCGCTGGCAGGTACAGCCGGTGCTCCGGCCGCTTGCACCGATATGACCGTATATCCCGGCGGCCAGCCAAGTTATTATTCAACAAGCGATCCTGCGGAAACGAGCGTCGCTACCGATGCCAGCTGCAATGCGATCGCCGCGATCCTGCCTTCGGGGTCCAATCCGGTCGCCGGGGCTGTGACAAGCTGTGTGACACTGGCCTCGACGGTGCCGAGCTATAACGGCATTGCTTATGTACCGCGGTATTACAATCTCGAGCCTTCGGTTAATGCCGGCACGTCCACGGCGACGATAACACTTTATTTCATGCAAGCCGATTTTGATGCATACAATGCCGCCAGAGGCAGCGAACCTGCTTTGCCTACCGGCCCTACGGATGCCACGGGTATCGCCAATCTCACGATCTCGCAGTTCCATGGCACAGGCACGACGCCAGATACTTATGTGGGCACCAGCGGTACGATTATTCCTACCAGTGTCGTGTGGAATTCCACCACTTCGCTCTGGTCGGTGACCTTCAGCGTCACGGGTTTCAGCGGGTTCTTTGTCTCGGGCACGCCCATTATCCCGCTGCCGCTGACGTTGACCAATTTCGACGGACAGGCCGGAGCCGCGGGCAATCTGCTGACCTGGCAAACGGCCTCCGAAGAGAATACCGCCTATTTCGAGGTTCAGCGGGCGATCCGGGGCACTGCTTCTTTTGAGGATCTCGGGCGGGTAGCCGCAGCCGGCAATAGCTCGTTGACACGGCAATACAACTATACCGATGCACTGGCTTCGACACATCCCGCCTACTCCTACCGGCTAAAGATGGTCGACGAAGACGGACGTTATACCTATAGCCCGGTGGTCATACTACAGCCAGCCCATCCTTCGCTCAACGTGGTAGTGGCGCCGAATCCTTTTGTTACGCCGGTGTCGCTTACCGTGGGCTCACCGGTGGCCGGAGCGGCCACCGTCGTGGTTCTCAACATGAATGGCGCCAGGCTGGTCGAACGCAGCGTCGTGCTCGCAAAGGGCGACAATGCGCTGGATGTGTCCATGATCGCCGGTTTGCCACAGGGCGTGTATTTCCTGCAGGTGACCACGGGGACGCAGCAGCAAACCGCGAAGTTTGTTAAAGAATAGCCGCCGGCGACGCGGGAGAGTGCCGGTTCGTTATTTTTGGAGTATGAAGCCGATTGTTTTTTTGCTTGGTCTTTTTTGGGGTCATCTAGCAATGGCGCAGGTTGGCCTCTCTTCCGAAGAGGGCCGGCAGCTAAAGGAACTCGTCCGCGCCAACGCCACCGTGCGGGCGTATCTCGATTCGGCGCAAGCCGCCGCCGATGCCACGCTCGGAGCCGACCCCCACCCCATCGACACCCTTCGCACGGAAGGTCTCTTGCAGGGCGATCCGCGCAAAACGGCTACCTGGGAAGCACTCAGGGATGTACACGAAATGTACGCGCTTGCCGTGACCTACCAGGTTACGCGGAAACGGGAATATCTCGATAAGGCTTCGGTATTTCTCATCGCCTGGGCGGACAGCAATTTTTCAAGGGGCGATCCCATCGATGACACCAATCTGGACCCGGCCATCGAGGCCTATGACATGCTCAAAGGAGATCTTGTCCCGGGGGAACGCAAACGGATCAGCCGCTGGTTCAGCCGGGTAGCCAATGCGGAGATCCATGCCCGTTTCAACGACTCCAACCGCACCACGGCCCATAACAACTGGAATGCCCATCGTCTGAAGGTCGTGGGCGAGATCGGCTTTGCCATCGGCGACAAGGCGCTGCAGGCCTACGCCATTGCGGGCATCAAAGAGCATATCGGACGCAACCTGCTGCCTGACGGCCGCAGCGAAGACTTTGTTTCGCGTGATGCTATACATTATCATCTTTATGACCTGGAACCGCTTCTGAAGCTGGCCATCGTGCTCAACCGGGCGACGGGTGTCAATTACTATACGTATCAGGCCCCCAGCGGATCATCGCTGCAAAAATCCGTCGAATGGCTGCTCCCCTATCTGGATGGGCGGCAGACCCATGCGGAGTTTGTCAACAGCACGGTAGAGTTCGACAAGCGCCGGGCACAAAATGGCGAGTCGTCGTACAAGGCGGGGACGGTGTTCGAACCGAAGAGCGGGGTGCCGATGCTGATCCTGGCAGCATATTTCGACAATAAGCTTATGGATCTGGCCCGGCGTCTGCTCGGATCGGAAGAGCAATACCCTACCTGGCAGGCGGTGTTGAACGGGCTGACCAAACGATGAGTGGATGTCAAGCCTAAAGGATAGTGTAGGAAAATATCAGCGAGGTGGTGCGGAATCGGGACTGAAACGACACATAGGAGTCGAGGATCTCCCTGTTAAGGGTATACTGCAGCTCGATCCCACATTTGTTTTTGTACTTGTATCCTGCGCTCAGACCAGCACTGAGGCTGGTTCGATAGTCGAGGCCGTCGCCGCCGTAGAACAGCTCTCCTGAACTTATTGGTTGGTCGATGATTGCCAGAACAGTTCCGAACAACCTGGAATTCTTTCCAACGAAGAAATATTCTCTTCCCCCGAACCCAAACTCGAGGAGTTTGTAATCGGCACTGCCCGAAGCGCCGAGATCCGATTTATAGTAGTGATACGCCGGCTGAATGACAGCCGCCCATTTGTTCCTGTTGAAGGGAAGCACGAACTCGGCTTCCAGGCCGACCGTTGCACTTATTTTGTTACCGTAGGTTGTCGATGAAGGTTGGAAACCAGATTGATTCACCGTTAGCCCCGAAAGGTCCGCCCCGGCCCGAAGATTGAGATTGAACTGCCCCTTGTGATGTTGAAGGGTAATTCTTTCGTCGTTGGAATGCTGGCTCCTGTTGTAGACATCAAACACTTTGATCAGACTACTTTCCGTATAGTTCAGATGCGATAAACGATCCACGCTGAGTTCCGTGCATTGTAATGCAGAAAGAAGCTGATTCCGGAATAAATTGTTTTCAAGGATAGCATTTTCGTCACGTGAGCCTAAATAAGTTTTGTGTACCAACGGTCTGAGGCCGAGGCTATCCGTTTGGAAATAATAGCGTGTTATGTTTTGCTCCCGGTACTCGTATAAGGTGGCTTTCCCCTGTACAAGGACTTTGAGGAATACCGTTTCCCGTTTATATTCCGGTTCCTGGTTGGCATCCATCTGGCCTGTTTCGCCGGCCGAAGTATCGACGTCTGCATCGAAACGTACATAGCGGGAAAAATTCAAAATGCCGAATTCCTTTACATCGGCGATGCCGGCATTTTCGACGTTTCCATTTTCGGTTTGTTTGTAGGAAAATTCGCTGGGGTTGAAATGCCAATCGAAGTTCTTGATCAGACAATCATTTCTTCGACCATCGTTAGTGACAAAGTATCCGCTGTCGAATTTAACTTGTGCGTAGCCGGTGCAACTGAGGGTCATGCACAGGGCAGTTAGTAGATTACGGTTCATGGTTTAGGGGACAAAAATAGGGAAAACCCGTGATTATCGGGTTTCGACGACGAAAGCGCTGCGACGCGGCTGCGGCACGGGGACCTTATCCCCTTTGATCGCTTTCCAGAGCACGGCATTCATCAGGTTGTCCGGGATACGGTCCGCATCTGTGAGATCGAGATGTTTTGAGAGTTCGGCCGCGGTACCGGTGGAAGCGGTATTGCGGATGTTGATGTCGACGCGGGCGGGGCGGACGGTGAAGGCGGTCGTGTCGGGAGTAGCCGTAAAGCAACTCCAGAGTGAGGTGGAAGCCGCGTCCTGCTGGCTCATGGGTGGAAGACCAAGGATCAGCTCCATAGTGTGCAGGACGGAGGTCGTGGAATAAAGGGTATGATTCACCGTGTGACGCCGGATATACGGGCTGATCACATAGGCAGGCGAGCGATGGGCATCGACGAGATCGGGACCATCCTGGGCGTCGTCTTCGAGGACGAAGATGGCGGACTCCTTCCACACGGGGCTATGAGAGAGGTGTTCGACCAGCAGGCCCAGCGCGAGATCGTTGTCGGCGACCTGCGAAATGGGGCTATAAGCCCCTTTGGAGAGACCGCTGGTGTGATCGTTGGGCAAATAGATCGTACAGAATTGCGGAAGCGCGCCGGCGTTCACGAGCGAGTCGAAATCCTTTTCGAAGACAGACTCGCGGAAGATATCCTGGATCCCTAAATTCCAGCCGGGGTAGCGTTTGCAATAATTCCTGGGTTCTTTGAGGATGGGAAGGGTCGGAGAGCCGTTGTCCATGAATTCGCCATAATTGCGGAAAGAGACACCCGCACGGCCGCAGTAGTCCCAGATAAATCCTTTGGTGGGGTTGGCTGCGGGCCGGCTGCCATCGAAATCATAATTGCCGCCCCGGCCGCTATAATTGGTAGGCCAGTTCTTTTCGACAAAATCGGTCGCATAGCCGGCCATGGACCAGTTGTGCCCGTCCGCGCTGACCTCCGCATTTACATAGAAATTATCCAGCAGCACGAAATCTTCGGCGATGGCATGTGCATTGGGAGTGACGTCGCGACCAAACAGGCAGAGCGTGCTGTCGCCGTTGCCGGTAGACAGATCGCCCAGGACCTGGTCATAGGTCCGGTTCTCCTTGAGCACATAGAAGACATGTTTGATCGGGGTGGGGTCGCCGGCCTTTTGTGGGATGGGGTTACCCGGTTCGCCGGCGGCGTTGGTTTCGATGGCATATCCATACGGCGTGTTGGCGTAGACCTCAGTTGTGTAATGCCCGAGGGTCTTGGCATCGGGGACCGGTATCACAGAGAGTGTACCATGGAACATATCGCCGATGTATGGTCGCACCTTGCGTCGGGCCAGATCGCTATGCTTATAGTTGGCGGTGTGCTCCATGGGATCGGGGCCATAGGGGTTGGGCAATGACGAGAGGCCTTTGCCATTGGCCACAAGCAGGTTATCGCCTGCGAGGCGCACGCAGGTGGGATACCAGCCCACCGGGATAAAGCCTTTCGCCACACTGTGTCCGGGTTGGCTTACGTCGAAAACGGCGAGATAGTCATTGTCTGCATTGGCGATATAAAGGGTATGGGTCTTTTCGTCGAGGGCCACGCTATTGGTCGTAGAACCGATGGGTGCGTCGGGGGCGAGGGCGGTGTGCAGGGTTTCGATGACGGCGCGGGTCTTGACATCGATAATACTCACCGAATTGGCGTTCGCATTGGCGACGTAGAGGAAATGGCCTTTTCGGTCGAGCGCCATATCGTTGGGATGGTCGTCCGTCGCGACGGAGTCTTGCAGAGTTTGTTTTTTTGTATCATAGACCCAGACTTTGCGGCCGCCCCAGGCGGAGATATAGAGCTGCTGTCCGGAGGGCGAGAGGACACAGGTATAGGCCTCGGCACTCAGCGGAGTCCGGGATAGCAGTTTGCGGGTAGACAGATCGAAGGTATAGACGGCATTGTCTTCTTTGGTGACGACATACAGACGATGATGTTTCGAGTCGACGGTGAGGCCGGTGGGGCTGATCTTATCGGCGGGCCAGGGTTTGCCGAGAATGAGGGTGTCCACGGGCAGGAGCGTATCGCCGGCAAGTTTATAATGGCGGATGATATCATCGTTGCCGCCGGAAGCATACAGCTGGTCCTTGTCGAAGGCGAGACCAAGCCAGGCCTTGGCGATGGGTACGGATGCGGTTACTTGGCGTGACCGGAGATCGACGAGATCGATGGTCTGTGCGCCGTTGCCGTTATTGGTCACCGCGGCATGAAGCCCATCCGGCGCCAGGGCGATGTTCAGCGGGAGGTCGGAGCTGAGGGGGACAGAAGTCCCGGCTGGCGTGAGATACCAGCCATTGGGAAGCAGGGTACGGGTCGTATCCCCGTGCGGGTAAAAATCCTGGCTTTTGCCGAAAAAGGAACCCAATAAGAATAAAAAGAGTAGAGCCAACCGCCGATTTTTGCTGCGCATGAGCTAAATTATCGCAATTTTCGTGTCATCAAATTATCTTAGTATGAAGTCCACATCCTATCTTCTCACGCGGTTAGCGATCGGCATGAGCTTTTTTGGCCACGGCGTCGTCCGGATGCCCAAGCTAGCGGCCTTTAGCAAGGGAATGGCCGGGGAATTCCAAAAATCGTATTTACCCGAGGTGCTGGTGATCCCTTTTAGCTACGTTTTGCCTTTTGCGGAGCTCATCGTAGGGGTGTTGTTGCTTGCGGGGCTGTTCACGCGGCAGGCGGCGATCGCGGGTGCTATCGTGATGATCCTGCTCATCTTTGGCACTACGACGGTGGAGAACTGGAACATCCTGCCGACGCAGCTGCTCCATGTGGCGTTCCTGGTGATGGTGGTGGAGTTTGCGCCGGAACCGGGGCATGTTAAAAGATAGAGTTCAGGAACTCTCGTATAGACATGTGACGGACTCCCTGGTAAGTATTGCCCTCAAAACCTCCCTCACTCACCACGATCTTTGGGTAGTTATCGGGTATGGACAACAAATTTCCAAACTCGCGTTCGATAGTCAGCTGATCATCCAATCGCAGTGCCACTTGGACATACAACTGTTCATTGGTCCGTTCACAGACAAAGTCGATTTCCTGGGCGTGGAAGGCGCCAACCTTAACATCATAGCCCCGGTAAAGCAGATGATTGCATACGATATTCTCTAGGAGTTTGCCGCGATCTTGTATCTTGTATCCGGTGATGACATTTCGTATCCCGGTATTTTCAAAGTAGAATTTGTTTCCTATTTCAAAAATTCTTCGGCCCACGAGATCATAGCGATCTATCGCATGGACGATAAAGGCATTTGCCAGATGAGCACAATATTGCTGAATCTGGTTAGGCGGTATATTCGTGCGTTGAGACTTCAGGAAATCGCTGATCCGTTTCGCGGAAAAGAGGCTTCCAATATTATCGGCAAGAAAACGCAATAGCTTTTCCAGGAATGGGCTATTGCGCAGGCTGTACCGACTAACCACGTCTCTGTAAACTATCGTATTGTAAATACTGGTGATGTACTCGAATGCCAGGTCCGTCAGAGGTAAGTGTATCAAATAAGGCAATCCTCCATATTTAATATAGGATTCAATACTTGAATCGCTGTCCTCCAACCGATGAAAATGCAGGAATTCCGTATACGCGAGGCTATACACTTTGAATTCAACATACCGGCCGCTCAAATACGTGGCCAGTTCTCCGGAAAGAAGATTGGCATTACTGCCCGTGATATAAAGATCATTATTCTGATCGAGCAGCAATGAGCGTAGCGCCTTTTCAAATTCATCGATATCCTGAATTTCATCTATGAAGATATAGTTGACGGTTTCTTTTTTGGATTTGGAAAGAATATATTGATTAAGGCTGCTTGCATCGGTGATCGCATCGAATTGAAGATCTTCCTTATTGATGTAAATGATGTTTGCTTGCGAATCCTGAGATCGGATGAATTCAATGAGCTGAAAGAGCAAATAGCTTTTGCCTACCCTGCGTTGTCCGGATAGAACTTTAATGAGCCCTTTCCGAATAAAGGGTTTTATCCGGTCGATATAGACATCCCTCGAGAAGATCGGGCTCGGCACCAGCATTATAGGTATAATTATAGTAATTGCAAATATATACAAAGCTATAATTACACCTATAATTTATTAAATAAAGATGTTTCTTTTAACTATACTTAAAGCTATAACTAATTGAAATATAATAGAAAACCCCGCTGTCGTCGCCGGCAGCGGGGATAAATGTCGGATAGGTTAAAGGCCCGGTGTTTCGGGAAGCCCGTATTTTGTCATGTACCGATGGTATAGCTGCGTCTGTTTATTCTCCAGGCTCACTTCCCTGCCCTGGATAAAACAATGTTCGATGAGGCTGGTGCGCATATCGAGGATGTCGCCGCCGCTGATCACGATATTGGCATCTTTGCCTGCTTCGAGCGAGCCGGTGCGATCATCGATACCGCAAATCTTTGCCGCGTTGAGGGTGATGGCTTCCAGCGCTTCTTCTTTTGTGAGCCCATAGGCCACGGCCGTACCCGCGTTGAACATCAAGTTGCGGTAGCGTGACTCTTCGTGGTTGTCGTTCAGGGCGAAGAGGACGCCGGCTTTTTGCAGGACCGCGGGGGTCTTGAAGGGCTGATCCACGTCGTCATCTTCCGTGGTGGGAAGGGCATGGAGCTGCTGGAGGATCACGGAGATATTGTTCTGTTTCAGCAGGTCGGCGATCTGCCAGCATTCGCTGCCGCCGACGATGGTCACGTCGAAGCCAAACTCTTTGGCCAGTTCGATGGCTACGAGCATTTGCCTGACCTGGTCGGCGTGTACAAAGAGTTTTTGTTGTTTGGTATAGAGCCCCTTGACCGCCTCGAATTTCAAATTGGTCTCCTTGTGTGTTGCTTCGGCGTTGTAAGCCGCTGCTTCGCGGAAAAAGGTCTTGAGCACTTCGATCTTTTTGAGTGCGTCTTTCACGGGATCGCCCTCCGGTGCACCGCCGAAGCGTCCGCCGAAACGCCGGGGCGGAGGCATGAAGCTGGGGAGGTTGACATGGATGGCGTTATCCAATTTATACGCGGCGTCTTCATAGTTCCAGGCGTCGAGCTGCACGATCGTCGACGAACCGCTGATGGTGCCGCCTTCGGGTGTCGTTCCCGCCAGCAGGATGCCGTTCGCCTTGAGCGTATTGATGATCTTAGAATCCGTGTTATAGGCTACGATAGAGCGGATGTCGGGATTGAGGTCGCCGAGCTCCTGGTAGTCATTGGAGCCACGGACGCCGCTGCCGATCTCTTTTAGCCCGAGGTCGGTCACGGAAAGGATGAGACCGGGATAGACTTGTTTGCCTTTGGCGTCGATGGTCTTCGCGTCGCCGGAGGGCTGGATATCGGCGCCTACGCGGATGATCTTGCCGTTGTTGACTTCGATGGTGCCGTTGTCGATCACCTGGCCGTTCCCTACATGGATGGTCCCGCCGGTGATGAAGAGTCTGCCCATATACGGCTGGGCCGGGTAAACGTCGTCCTGTGCTTTTGCCGTAATGCCTAGCGCGGCGGCCAGCAGCAGGGTGAAAGTTATTTTTGCCAGTTGCATGGATGATCTTTTTAGTTGGTGGATTGGTCGTCGTCGCCTTCGTCGATGGTCAGCAGGCCATCGTGGTGGCTGTGGTCACCACAGCTGAGCTCGATGTGATAGCTGGGGGTCGGGGGCGCCATCGCCGCACCGGTCTTTTTTTCGCCCACGAGCTTTTGGATAAGCCTGTTCCGTTCGGCGGTGATGTATTTGCGCATCTGCGCATCGCGATCGATGTCGTAATATACGATGCCGTCGACGATGGTCTTCTCCGCACGCGCATAGATGCTCAGGGGGTCATCACTCCACAGGACGAGGTCGGCGTCTTTCCCCTCTTTGATGCTTCCTACCCGGTCCGCCACGTGGAGGGCTTTGGCGGGGTTGAGGGTGACCATCCTGAAGGCCTCGTCTTCCGTGAGGCCGCCATATTTCACGCTCTTGGCCGCCTCCTGGTTCAGGCGGCGGGCCTGTTCGGCATCGTCCGAATTGATACAAACATTCAGCCCTTCTTTCACCATGATGGCGGCGTTGTAGGCGATGGCGTCCTGGACCTCCATTTTATAGGCCCACCAATCCGAGAAGGTGGAGGCGTTGCTGCCATGGGCCTTCATCTTGTCGGCCACTTTATAGCCTTCGAGGATATGCGTAAAGGTATTTACCGTGAAGCCGAATTTATCGGCTACGCGTATCAGCCCCGTTATTTCGCTTTGGACATAGGAGTGACAGGTGATGAAGCGTTTGTGCTCGAGGATCTCGACGAGGGCGTCCAGCTCGAGGTCGCGACGCGTAGCGCCGGGGGCCGCTTTACGTGCCCTCTCGTAGTCGCGGGCCCGGGTAAAGGCGTCCATGAGCACTTCTTCCACACCCATGCGGGTATCGGGGAAGCGGTTGTTGTTCGAGGAGGTGGTGCGTTTTACGTTCTCCCCCAGCGCGAATTTGATAAAGGGGTCCCAGTTCCTGAATTTTAGCGCGGTATCGTTGACGCCCCAGCGCAATTTGATCAGCTGGGTCTGGCCGCCGATGGTATTCGCCGAGCCATGGAGGATATGTGAGCTGGTGACGCCACCGGCCAGCTGCCGGTAGATGTTGATGTCTTCGGGGTTGAGGTTGTCGGCGATGCGTACTTCGGCCGTCACGCTCTGCGCCCCTTCGTTGATGGAGAAGGCGGCGATATGCGAGTGTTCGTCGATGATGCCGGGAGCGAGGTATTTACCCGTGCCGTCGATGACCCGGGCGCCGCCGGCTTCGAGATTCCTGCCAATCCTGGCGATCTTACCGGCTCTTACGAGGACGTCGGTATTTTCGAGATGGCCTTCTTTTTCATTGGTCCACACCGTCGCGTTTTTGATCAGCAGGTCGTGCTGGGTCGGGAGGCTATCCCAGCCGTACCCGTCGAAGGGATAGAGCACTTTACCGATGTGTTGTGGACGATGGTGTGTCTCCGAGGTGTCGGGGGCAGCGGCCTTCGAGAAGTTTGCCGTCCAGATCACGAGGTTGCCGGCCGAGTCGGTGCCGGTGCCGTTGAATATCTGGCCGTTGACGGCGCCGGTGAGGTGTGTGGAGTTTCCAGGGTGCCCGCCCATGCGGCCATGGCCTGCGCCGCCGGGGCTCGGCATGCCGCCAAAGAAGATCGAGATCAATTTGCCGTCGAAGCTGAATTTCCCCGTGAGGGTATCTTTTCCGATGACACTGGCGGAAGTCGGGGACTTGACATCGAGGACATAGGTCGAAGAGCTGCCGCCGTTTACCGGGGTGATCACGAGGGTATACTCGCCCTTGATGTCTTTCCAGGCGTCTTCCTTGACGTCGTAGGCTCTGCCTTGTACCCAGTTCTCCACGATGCTGGTCTTTTCGTTGAAGATCGGACCGGTGGCGATCAGGAAATTGGCCAATTTTCCGGCGTCGAGCGAGCCGACCTTGTCGTAGATGCCTACGAGCGTTGCCGGTGTCTTCGTGAGCGCCTCGAGGGCCTTTCCTTCCGTGAGGCCGAAGTCAAAGGCCTTGTGCAGGTTGGTGCTGAATTGTTTGGGGTCGTGGAGATCGGCGGTCGTGAGACAGAAGGGGATGCTGGCTTTTTCGAAGGCGCCGGGGTTGGTAGGCGCCAGCTCCCAATGTTTCATATCGGCCAGCGACACGAAACGTGCGGCGTCGGGGTCTTCGACATCCATGGGCTGAGGAAAGTCTACCGGTACGATATAGGTCGCTTTGGTAGCGGCGATCTCTTTGATGCGTTGATATTCGTTCTCGCCGGCCTTGATGATATATTGTACGCCGAATTCGTCACCGATACGGTCGCCATGCAGGTCCTGCCATTTATCGCTGCCTTCGAAGATCTGCGGCAGGGATTGTTCTTCGTTCCAGGCCTGCAGACTGAGGTTGGTCCCTTCGTGATAGGGTTGGCTCTTGTACCAGGCCGCGTCGATATAGGTCTGACGCAACAGGGCGATGGAACCCATGAGCGAAGAAGGGTAACTTTGGGTCGAGGTGCCTTTGCTCAGCGAATAGTGTGCGGAGGCCTTCGCTTTCACGATCACCAGGTTCTCTTTGTCCTGGGCAAGGGTCACGACTACGCCGGTGCCGCGGGCGATACCATCTTTCACGTGTGATAGTACCGTTCCGAAGCCTGCGTCGCGCAGGGACTTAGCTTTGGCGGAGTCGACGGCGAAAAGACGGGAGGCATCGGTTTCCGGATGAATGGCCTGGTTCCAGTTATAGGCCCCTTTAGTATTGGAGTTCATCTGCGCCGGCTGGCGGAAGAAATCGACGGGGTTGCCGCTGCCCCGAGGCCGTTCAGGCTCGGCGATGCCGTAGTCGGTGTAGAGATCGATGAAAGAGGGGTAGATATATTTACCGCTGCAATCTATGATCACCGCATCTTTGGGCGGTGTGAGGCCGGCGCCTGCAGCGACGATCAATCCATCGCGGATGATCAGGGTCGCGTCGCTGACCGTGTTGGCGCCGTCTTTGGCAATAGTAGCATGCGTAAAGGCATAACAATGTTCGCGGGGGTCGATTACCCCATTCACGGGAAAGGTCGATTGGGCGTTGGACAACAAGGTAAAGAGAGAAAGGGCAAGTGTACAGGCGAGGGTTCTACCCCTCGGTGGATGGAGTGATTTTCTCATGTGTGTAGTTTTAGTGTTTGTGCGATAAGTTCTACCGAATTTACTTAAATGAAGTAATTTTAAGGTTTAGATATTTTTTTAACGGTAAAAAAAGGACACGATTCGGTGAGTACGTTAGCTTCTTATATCGACCATACCATTTTGAAACCGACGACGTCTCATATTGAAATAAATAAGATATGTAAAGAGGCGTATGAATATGGCTTTGCCGCCGTTTGTGTACCGCCGGATTATGTATGTTCTGCTAAAGAGACTATTGGCCGGTGGCAGACGAAGTCGGCTTTGGACGGGTATCCGCCCATGCGTCATGTGAAGACGGCCACCGTGATTGCATTTCCTTTTGGCTATTCTTGCCTGAAGGCAAAACTAGCGGAGGTCGAAACGGCTATGCTCGAAGGTGCGGAAGAAGTGGACGTCGTTATTGATTTGATCGCACTAAAAAACGGCAATTGGAAATTTCTGGAGGACGAAATGCGGGCCATAACGGAGATGGCGCATGCGGACGACACCCTGGTGAAGGTTATTATCGAGAGCGGGGTGCTCACCGATGACGAGATCATCAGGTGTTGCGAAATTTATAGTGGCATTGGCGTGGATTTTGTCAAAACATCTACCGGCTATGCGGAAAAGGGGGCTACGGTGGAGGCGGTGCGGTTGATGCGGCAGCATTTGCCGGCGAGTGTGCGGATCAAGGCTTCGGGTGGCATTCGGACCTATGCGTTTGCCTTGGAACTCATTGCCGCGGGGGCGGACCGGCTGGGATGTAGCGCGAGCGTGGAGATTGTGCGTGGTGAAGCGGCCGCTGAAGGTTATTAAAACAGTATCTTATGTATAAATTCTTATTTGCGTCACTGTTATTCTTTGCTCAGCGGGGCTGGGCGCAGGTCGATACCAGCGGGGTGGTCGTCACCAAGGACCCGCGGATCGACTCGCTGGTCCGCAGGCAGATCGCTGCCAACGAACTGGCTACGCGTGAAAGCCGGCGCAACGTACCCGGTTTCCGGATACAGGTGATGAACACCCCGGACCGCAGCAAGATCTACGATGCCAAGGCGAAGGTCTATGAGCAGTTTCCCGACTGGAAACCTTATGTACTCTACCAGGCGCCCAATTATAAACTACGGGTAGGCGATTTCAAGACCGAGGATGAGGCGAATGCTGCGTTGCAGCAGCTACAGCAATCGAAACTTTTTCCCGAGGGAATGTATGTGATCCGTGCCATCATCGAGCTGAAACTTTCGGACCTGGCGACGCCGCCCAATCCATGATCCTTGAAAATGCGGGAGCATTTTCGTCCGAAGGACAGACATTAGCGTTTATGCCGGAAATGCGCTAATTTTCTGAAAGCGCATTTCTGGCACACTATACTATGTTGAAAGAAAAGATCAGACATTTAGCCAAGCAATATGCTCCGGATTTCATCGCTATAAGGCATCATCTGCATGCACATCCGGAGCTTTCTTACCAGGAATTCGAGACCTCGAAATTTGTGCAGCAGCAGCTCTCCCGCATCGGCATCCCATACGAGGTGATGGCCGGTACCGGGGTGGTGGGTCTGTTGAAAGGCAACAATGCCGACAGCCGGGTGATCGCGCTCCGGGCGGATATGGATGCCCTGCCCATCGAAGAAGAGAATGATGTTCCTTATCGAAGCAAAAACGCCGGTGTCATGCATGCCTGCGGACATGACGTCCATACGACGGTGTTATTGGGCGCGGCGAAGGTCCTGCACGAGCTGAAGGACGAGTGGGAAGGCACCGTCAAGCTGATCTTCCAGCCCGGAGAGGAGAAGAATCCTGGCGGCGCCAGCCTGATGATCAAGGAAGGCGTGCTGAAAGACCCCGCACCGCAGGCCATCTTTGGACTGCATGTCCATCCGGGGCTGGAGACGGGAAAGCTGAGCTTCCGCGGGGGCATGGTGATGGCCAGTGCCGATGAGCTTTATATCACCATTCGGGGCAAGGGAGGACATGCTGCCGCTCCGCATCTCACGGTCGACACCATCCTGGTCGCCTCGCACCTGGTGGTAGCGTTGCAGCAGATCATCGGCAGGAACCGGAATCCGCTGTCCCCTAGTGTATTATCGATCACTAGCGTACAGGGCGGTCATACCACCAATGTCATCCCCAGCGAGGTCAGGCTCATGGGTACTTTCCGGGCGATGGATGAAGAATGGCGGTTCCGGGCGCATGAGCTGATCCGCAAGCTGGCTACCGAGCTGGTCCACAGCATGGGGGCCGAGATCGATCTGCATATCGATGTGGGTTATCCGATGGTCTATAACAATGAAGTTCTCGACCGGGTCGCGCGGGCGGAAGCGAGAGAGTTTATGGGAGCCGACCGGGTCCTGGAAACCGAAGTGCGGATGGGCGCGGAAGACTTTGGGTATTATACCCGGCAGATCCCCGGATGTTTCTACCGGCTGGGCGTCATGAATGTCGAAAAGGGCATCACGGCCGGGGTACATACCCCACGGTTCAATATCGACGAATCGGCTATCGAGATCGGGGTTGGGATGATGTCGTGGCTAGGGAGCCATGTGAAATTTGGGTCATAGCCTCTATGAGACAGCCGGTTTGCGGGGTCATCCCTTTGCTATAGATCAGCAGGGCGTCGAATCCTACATTGAATACACCATTCCTGCCGGGTTCGCCCCGGGTCTTTCCCACCTGTACATCTGCGCGGGCAGGTCCGTTTATAGCTTTGGGTAGTACCCGGCACAATTCGCCCTGTACGCCCTGCCGTGGATCGACGGCGATCACGGGATAGACAGCCCCCTGCATTCTAAACGCCGTACAGCGATCGCTATCCGATTGATCCCGCAACAACTCGAGATCTTGTTCCATGGGTTTCGGATGACCATGCGCCTGCGCGAGCAGCATCCGGTGAAGCGGAGTCATATAATCCGCTTCAGGCAGATAGTCGAAGCCGCTTTTTGAGCGTTTTATATCGAAGGTATCTCTATGATTTTCACCTACCGGTGCCCATACGGCGGAAAGGTTACCCGAATACAGATCGAGATAGATCAGCATCTGGTATTCTCTGCCGGTGAGGGCGGTGGAGTCCCGCGTCTTTTGCAGCAGGAGGGCGATGCTATCATTGATGTGTATGGGAATGCGGTCCAACCGGCCCAGTCCGTCGCGGGCTTCTTCACCCGTGATGCCATGATAGCGGGTGCTAATGCTGTCGAAGCTTTCGGCGTCGACCAGCCAGCAGCTATCCCCTGCCGTGCTATCGCTGCCCAGCCATTTGGCGGTTCGGTTGTTAAAATACTTATTGCCTGGCGGATCGTCGGTCTGGTCGCCGGTGAGATGCGTTACGGGTTGGCAGCAGTAGAAGCAGATCAGGGTGGGTAACAGCACGATGATCTGCGGCATCGTTTTATGGGCCATACGAAAGGAATAAGGTCGACGCACAATTTAGGAAGCGGGGGTGAACTGTGGATGCAGTAAAGGGCGGAACTGTTGATTTTGCCGCTTGTGGACCCGGGTGTGCAATCCGGTAGCGACGCAGTTTGGCGGGGTAATTCAGATAGCGCGGATCGTTGCCTAGTATATAATCATCGCGCCATTGGGTACTGTCTGCCCGAAAATAAGCATCGATCATGTCTCTTCTTGTTGAAAAAATATTGATGTGACGTTCCGTGACCCCGTCCTTACCATTGGGTAAATAGATCAACACCGGGGGATGGTGGTTCGTATCCTCGACGTTAACCAGCCACGGCTTGTCGATCTCCTTGAGGCGTCGAGGATGTTTGTTCAGCTTATTCGGCAAGTCGAAAACGGAGTTCGGATCTAACGCAAATTGCGCTCTGTAGGCGGCGATCTCGTCGTCAAAATCATCACCGACGCCGCCACATGTATCGGGCAATCCCCTGGCCAGATAATTCCGATAGACGATCTCCCCCTTCTCGTATTGTCCACCATGGGTCGTTTCGTGAATGAAATTCGCCGTATTGTTCCGTTGAATATTGAAGATGATCACATCGTGAACGATATCGTACGTGGTCCCACCCGGAGGCTCGCTAACATGTCTGATCGCATATTTCTGGATGCTGTTCTGCAGGCTGTCAAGGTTTTCCAGGACGTTCTTCAGAATGTTCTTGCGGAGAGAGTCTTTGAGCCGGCGCTCGTGTCTGCCAATGCGTTTGTAGAATTTTCGCCATTCCCTGTTACCATGGACCACGGTATCGGGTTTGGCCGGCGACGTCATCCTACCATGACAAATGGTTGGATAGGATAGGTGAAACAGGAGAATCGCCAGGAGCGCCCACGCCCGGCGATGGCTTAAGGTAAAAGGCATAAGGTTATTTTAGCTATATGGCAAGATGGTACGGAGCGGGCGCGGGCGCGGGTACGGACGCGGGTGCGGCAATTCGCGTGTAAACTTAATGTGGGGAGATGCACCGCGACTGCGGTAAAGCCCCTTGTTAGGCCCATTTTCCCGCATTTTCGTATTTTGTGGGGGTAATGACGCAAAAAAAACAGCTCCGCAAAGAACAGGCGCTTGAATATCACTCCAAAGGACGGCCCGGAAAGATCGAGGTTGTGCCCACAAAGGAGGCCAAAACGCAGCGAGACCTTTCCCTGGCCTATTCGCCTGGTGTAGCGGAACCCTGCAAGGAGATCCACAAAAATGTCGAGGAAGTCTATAAATATACCGCCAAGGGCAATCTCGTGGCGGTGATCACCAATGGTACGGCGGTCCTTGGGTTGGGGGATATCGGTCCCGAGGCTTCGAAACCCGTGATGGAGGGAAAGGGAGTGTTGTTCAAGATCTTTGCCGACATCGATGTCTTCGATATCGAGATCAACGAAAAGGACCCCGAAAAATTCGTGCAGATCGTGAAGGCGCTGGAACCCACCTTTGGGGGGATCAACCTGGAGGACATCAAGGCGCCGGAATGTTTCTATATCGAGAAGGCGCTGCGGGAGAAATGTAAGATCCCCGTGATGCACGACGACCAGCATGGCACGGCTATTATCAGCAGTGCCGCGTTGCTGAATGCCCTCGAGTTACAAAAAAAGAAGATCGACAAGGTCCGGTTTGTCATCAACGGCGCGGGTGCGGCGGCGATGGCTTGTGTCAAACTCTATGTCGCATTGGGTGCCCGGCCGGAGAATTTCATCCTTTTTGACAAGGATGGGGTGTTGCATGACGAACGTGCCGATCTCGACGAAGAGCGGCGGCGGTTTGCCGTTCCCAAGAACGAGTGGACGCTGGATAAGGCGCTGAAGGATGCGGACGTATTCGTAGGTCTGAGCGTCGGCAACGTCGTGACGGCCGAGATGGTGAAGAGCATGGCGAAGAAGCCCATAGTCTTTGCCATGGCCAATCCGGACCCCGAGATCAGTTATGAGCATGCTACGGCGGCGCGCGAGGATATCATTATGGCCACCGGCCGTAGCGACTATCCTAACCAGGTGAACAATGTGCTGGGATTCCCCTTTATCTTCCGGGGGGCGCTCGATGTACGGGCTACGCAGATCAACGAGGCCATGAAGCTGGCCGCGGTAAAGGCCCTGGCCGATCTGGCCAAGACGCCGGTGCCGGATATCGTGAACATGGCCTATAACGAAAAGAATCTTCTGTTCGGACCACATTATATTATTCCTAAGCCGCTGGATCCCCGGCTGCTCTCGACGGTAGCCCCGGCCGTGGCCCGGGCAGCTATAGAGAGCGGGGTGGCCCTGACCAACATCGACAACTGGGAAGCCTATGCCATCGAGCTGAACCGCCGGCTGGGTCTGGATAACCAGCTGATGCGGGTGCTGAGCACCAAGGCCCGGCTGAATCCCAAACGGGTGGTCTTCGCCGAAGCCGACAACCTGAAGATCCTCAAGGTTGCCCAGATGCTCTATACGGATGGGGTCGCCTTTCCAATGTTATTGGGCGACGAACGCAGGATCCGGCATATTGCCGCGACCAACCAGATCGATATCGAGGGCATGCCGGTGATCAACCCCTATAACGACGAATATGAAGAACAGCGGAAACGTTTTGGGGAGATCTTCTTTCAGAAACGGCAGCGGCGCGGTTTCAACAAATACGAAGCGTACAAGCGGATGCGCGACCGGCTGTATTTTGGGTGTATGATGGTGGAGACGGGGGAGGCGGATGCCATGATCTCGGGTCTCACCAAGAACTATCCCGATACGATCCGCCCGGCGTTACAGGTCATCGGAACCGAAGAGGGGGTCAAGAAGATCGCGGGGATGTACCTTATGCTTACCAAACGTGGCCCGTTGTTCCTCGCCGATACCACCGTAAATTTCAATCCTACGGCGGAAGAGTTGGCGGATATCACCCTACTGGTCGCACGCGAGGTGCAGCAGTTCAATCTGACTCCCAGGGTGGCCCTGCTGAGCTACTCGAATTTCGGGACCAGCGATTCGCCGGAGGCCCGGCTGGTGGCAGAGGCGCGGGAGATCGTCAAGCGCAAAGAGCCCAACCTCATTATCGACGGGGAGATGCAGGCCAGCGTCGCCCTGAACAACGAGCTGATCAAAGAGAACTATCCCTTTAGCGAGCTGGTGGACCAGGAAGTGAATGTCCTGGTATTCCCGAATCTGGCGGCGGGCAATATCGCCTACAACCTGTTGAAGGAAGTGGGCGGCGCCGATGCCATCGGGCCGATCCTGCTGGGACTGAAAAAACCGGTGCATGTGCTTCAGCTCGGCAGCAGCGTGCGGCAGATCTATAATGTGGCGCTGGTGGCTATCGTGGATGCGCAGATCAAATGCAAGAATACTCCATCCGACGAAGAGGCGAAGAAAGCGCCCTGGTGGAAAAGGACAAGACATTGAACCTGACCCGCCGCCGGGGGGATCGTCACCTATTTATACTTTAATTGATGAAGTTTTTTCACGAATTCGGGCTTTATCTGCTAACCTTGAAAGGAATGTTCACCAAGCCGGAGAACGGCAAGATGTATTGGAAGGAGTTTATGCATCAATGTTCGGAGATCGGCATCGGTTCGCTCGGTATCGTCGCTATCATCTCGATCTTTATGGGTGCGGTATCGACCCTGCAGACGGCCTATCAGCTGGTGAGCCCGTTGATCCCGCTGTCCACCATCGCGCAGATCGTCCGGGACACGGTGATCCTCGAGTTCTCCCCTACCCTGGTGTGTATCGTGCTGGCGGGTGTCGTCGGCAGTAAGATCGCCAGCGAGCTGGGCAATATGCGTGTCACCGAGCAGATCGACGCACTCGAGATCATGGGCATCAATACCAAGTCGTATCTTATCTTTCCCAAGCTCCTGGCTTCATTCTGCGTGATCCCGATGCTGGTGGTAATATCGATGGTGCTGGGCATGGTAGGTGGCCGTCTGGCGGCTACGTTCACAGGTATCCTGTCGCCGGCGACTTTCGACAAAGGGCTGCATCAGTATTTCAAGCCTTATAACGTATTTTTTGCGATGGCTAAGAGCTATACCTTCGCATTTATTATCTCCAGCATTCCTGCCTTTTACGGGTACAATGTGCAGGGTGGTTCGCTGGAGATCGGCAGGGCGAGTACAAAGGCCGTGGTGGTGAGCTGTATTTTAGTGCTGTTCGCGGACTATCTTCTGTCGGCAATTTTGTTGTAACACCAGATACGGCGGCTTTCCAGCCGAAAGAAGATAAAAGACATTAGCCCCGGCATAGGCTTCGCGCAGCGGAGCCGGAGCGGAGCAGCGATTAAAAAGTGGACTCGATATGATAGAAATATGTCACATTAAGAAAGGCTTTGGCGGCAAAACGGTGATCAACGACGTGAGCACGGTGTTCAAAACGGGCAAGTGCAATCTCATCATCGGCACCAGCGGCAGCGGAAAGACGGTGATGATGAAATGTCTGGTGGGCCTGTTCGAACCGGATAGCGGCGAGATCATCTACGACGGGAAGAACTTCTCCGAAATGAACGAAGACGGCCGTAAGGAGCTGCGGCAAAGTATCGGCATGCTCTTCCAGGGCTCGGCCCTGTTCGACAGCATGACGGTCGAGCAGAATGTGATGTTCCCGCTGGATATGTTCACCAAGAACACTCCGGCCGAAAAACTCAAGCGGGTAAACGAAGTACTGGATCGCGTGAATTTGCAGGGCGTCAACAAAAAATTCCCGGGCGAGATCTCCGGGGGGATGAAGAAACGGGTAGGCATAGCCCGTGCGATCGTGCTAAATCCCCGTTATCTTTTTTGCGATGAACCCAATTCCGGGTTGGACCCGCAAACCTCGCTGCTGATCGACAAGCTCATCAAAGAGATCACCATCGAATACAATATTACCACCGTGGTCAACACCCACGACATGAACAGCGTTATGGAGATCGGCGATCACATCATGTATATGTACCAGGGCGTCAAGGAATGGGAAGGCTCCAACAAGGAGATCATCTTCAGCAAGAACAAGCTGTTGAATGACTTCATCTTTGCATCGGAATTTCTGCAGGATGCCAAGAACATGCGGATGCTGGAGGCGGAGGGGAAGATCGATTCACAGGATCTTGACGATCTGGCTAAGAAGAGCTGATCTATGGGCAAAACGATCTCCATACCCACCGATCTTTTTCCCGACGGCGAATGTCCGGAGTTCCCGGGAAGAACGGCATTGTGGCGATATGACAGCGCGCGGCCTTCGATAAAGACGCGGGTCACGATTCGCAAGAATCTCTTTAGCTTTTTATTGGAGGGGGAGAAGGTCGTTCACCGGCCGGGTGATCCGATCCGCGTCGCTGCGGGACAATTCCTGCTGATCGCGGGCAGTAACTGTCTGATGACCGAAAAGCTTTCCACCCAGGGGCGGTATCGCAGTCTTTTGTTTTTTTTCGACGATGGGCTTTTAACGGATTTCTTTCTTAAATATCCGGCGGGTGGCGGTTCCGCAGCGGGTGGCGGTTCTGCGGCGGGTGGCACTTTCGCCGGGGGTGCCACTTCCATCACGGGCGGCGGCGAGCCGGTAGTGCGTTTTGAAACGGATGCTTTTATCGGCAATTTCATTCGCTCGCTGGAGCTGTTGGTGGAGCAGGCGCCGCCCTCGCAAGGCGCTTTGCAGCAGCTGAAGCTGGAGGAGCTGTTGCTGTACCTGTCGGATCGATATCCGCAAAGGCTGCATGCCCTGCGGCGGCTGTTGCCGGGCGATAGCAGTGATGAGCAGCTGATGGCTGCGGTGACAGGTAATCTCAACCATGCGATCACAGTCGAAGAGCTGGCTTTTCTTTGTAATATGTCGCTGAGCACGTTCAACCGGCGGTTTGGCCGGCTATATGGTACCACGCCCAACAAATGGCTGTTGCAAAAACGCATGGAGCAGGCGGCAGTGTTGCTCAATGAACGGGAGAAACCCAGCGAGATCTATTTCAAGCTGGGTTATGAGAATCACAGCAGCTTTACGCAATCGTTCAAGCAGGTCTATGGTGTAACACCAAGGGAATATCAACGGGCACGATTGACCGTTTATCCATAGTTTTTGACCAGAAAGCCCTAACAGGCCGGGTGCAGGCCGCGGTAACTTTGTGCCTACAAGATGCGGTAGCATCTTGGTCCGAAGGACAGACATAGGCGTTTTGCAGAAATTGCGCTATGTTCTGCAGAAAGCGCAATTTCTGCATACATTAAAATGAATATTATGCAAAAGTTACTGAGTACTTTGATCCTGGCCCTGGTTGCGGCGGGAAGTGTTTCGGCCCAGACGTTTACGTTAAAGAGTTCGGAGATCGGCGGACAGGCCACGATGCGGCAATATGCTAATACGTTCGGCTGTCATGGAGAAAATATCAGCCCGGCCTTGCAATGGGAGAATGCGCCGGCGGGGACGCAATCTTTTGCCGTGACGATGTACGACAAGGATGCACCTACGGGCAGCGGTTTCTGGCATTGGCTGATCTTCAATATCCCGGCGGATGTCATGTCGTTGAAGAGCGATGCCGGTAATGTGAGCAAAAATCTGGCGCCGGCGGGGTCGGTCCAAAGCAATAGCGATTACGGCGTTCCTGGTTATGGCGGTCCTTGCCCGCCGCCCGGAGCGATCCATGAGTATATCATCACGGTGTATGCCCTCAAGACGAAGCTGACACTGGACCAGCATGCGACACCGGCCATTGTGGGTTTTTATCTTAATAGCAATGTGATCCAGAAAGCATCGATTGTGATGTATGCGCAGCAATAATGAGTTTTGACATTTTTCCCCTATTTTTGCCCACCGAATGGTCGTAAGGGCCTCAAAACTACTCTCCTCATGGCAATCTTAGTTAACAAGCAATCCAAAATCATTGTACAGGGCTTTACAGGAACAGAAGGGACTTTTCACGCAACGCAAATGATCGAATATGGCACGCAGGTGGTAGGTGGAGTAACCCCGGGTAAGGGTGGCAGCACGCATCTGGAGCGGCCGGTGTTCAACACCGTGTCAGACGCGGTAAAGAGCACGGGGGCGAATGTGTCGATCATCTTTGTTCCACCGGCTTTTGCTGCCGATGCGATCATGGAAGCGGCGGAAGCGGGCATCGCGCTGGTGATCTGTATCACAGAAGGTATTCCTGTACAGGACATGGTAAAGGCTAAGAATTACCTGCAGGGTAAGAATACCCGGCTGATCGGACCTAACTGTCCCGGTGTCATCACGGCCGGTGAATGCAAGGTAGGGATCATGCCCGGCTTCGTTTTCAAGAAAGGCAAGATCGGCATCGTGAGCAAGTCGGGAACGCTGACCTATGAGGCTGCCGATCAGGTAGCCAAGGCCGGTCTGGGTATCTCTACGGCGGTAGGTATCGGTGGTGACCCCATTATCGGTACACCGACGAAGGAAGCGGTGGAGCTGCTGATGAACGATCCGGAAACGGAAGGTATCGTGATGATCGGTGAGATCGGTGGCAGCATGGAAGCCGAAGCCGCACGCTGGATCAAGGAAAACAACCGCAAACCCGTGGTCGGGTTCATTGCCGGGCAAACCGCGCCTGCCGGACGCCGGATGGGTCATGCTGGTGCTATCATCGGCGGTGCGGATGATACGGCTGCCGCCAAGATGAAGATCATGGCCGAATGCGGGATCACCGTTGTGCAGACGCCGGCGGAGATCGGGTCTACGATGGCGAAGGTGCTCAAGAAAAAATAATTCAGGTTATTGAAATAGCAAGAAAGGTCCCCTCCCGGGGGCCTTTCTTATTTACTGATGGCCTTGTGTAACTTTCTTTTTAGTAGCAACGATCGCGGTTGAGATCGCGGCGATCATAACGGAGGTCGCGACGATCGTGGTACATGTCCCGGCGGTCGTTACGCATGTCCCGGTGGTCATAACGCATATCCCGGCGGTCATACCGCATATCCTGGCGGTCATGGCGCATATCCACGCGGTCATGACGAACATCGCGATCATTTCCATACCGGCCCTGAGCTTGTGTAGTAACTGCACCGAGTAATAAGCCGGCAGCGAGGAGGAAAGTCAATTTCGTTTTCATCTTAGTAGATTTTAAGTTAAGGCTCATTAGCGAGCTCGAAAAACGCCAACGGCGTTTTGGCCGAAGGCCCGACATTGGCGGTGTGATTGCTACTGGCTATTTTCTTTTTTGGGGCCGGTAGCAATCACACTTATAAGATGGCTGCTAAGATGTTCTGTTTAAAGCAGATACGTTATAGCTGTGTTAAAAGGATTTTGGGCTGTGTAATCGCATGACCGGGGACATCTTAGATAAAAGTATCTTTAAACAAATTCCTTCCTACGTATGAAAAAGGGTCTGCTTTTATTGCTTTTATGCATAACCGGTTTTTTCGTTCACGCGCAACAAGACGGCTATGACCGACGATGGAATACAGTGGATTCCCTGATCAATAAAAAAGGGTTGACGACAGCGGCGCTGACAGAGGTCAATACGATCTACGGCATTGCACGGCGCGAGAGGAACCAAGGGCAACTGATCAAGGCACTGCTCTACCGGTTGCGGCTGGAACAAAAACGCTCGGACGATGGGCTGCCTGCTTCAATCAGGGAACTAGAGCACCAGGTCGACTCGAACAGCGGCGCGTCGAAGGCCATTCTCGAGAATATGCTGGCGGGACTTTATGCATCGTTTCTACGCGAGAACTCCTGGACGTTTTCCAGCAGGACACCGACGGCGGAAAAAACCGATAGCGATCTCACCACCTGGTCGATACCGGATCTCGACCAAAAGATCGCGCAACTCTACCAGCAGTCGCTTGAGCAGGAACAGCTGCTGACCCATATCGCGTTGAAACAATACCAACCTATTATTATAAAAGGACAGGCACCGGCGTTGCGTCCTACGCTTTGGGACCTGCTGGCGCATCGGGCGCTGGACTTTTTTAAATCCGGATCAGTTAATCAAGTGAGCCCGGCGCGTCCCTTTTTGTTCAACGATCCGGAATTATTTGGCGATGCCGCCGTTTTTTCGAAACACCCGTTTGTCGCCGCCGATAGTTCGGATAATCGCTATAGGGCGATAAAGCTTTTTCAACGGCTGATCCGGCTGCATCTTGGCGATAACCGCCCCGATGCATTGATCGCGGTGGATGTCGAGCGGTTGAATTATGTAAAGGCGAACTATCCCGATCAGGAGGACGCATATATGAAGGCGTTAGGCCGGATCACCGCCGCATACCCCCGCTCACCCGCAGCGGCGGAGGCCTGGTATTGGCAGGCCAACCAGCATTATTTTGACGCGGTGACCACTGACGGCCATATTGTGGACTCCAATGGATGTGTCGCGGCCCGGGCGATCTGCGAAAAGGTGCTCGTCATGCCGGACAGCAGCGAAGGTAAGGCGCTTTGTGCGCGGCTGTTGGAAAACATCGTTCGTAAGTTTATGACCTTGCAGATGCAAAAGGTGCATATACCTTCCCGGCCCTTCCCGGTGCTGGTGAGCTGGCAGAATTTCAACAGGCTCTATCTACGGATCGTCCGCCTGGATGACAACTCGGCCTCCTCGGCAATGCAGCGGGGTGTCTATGACAGTGCCACCCTGAGCCGGTTGCTCTTTATGCCGGCGTATCGGGCCTATGCGCAGGAGCTACCCGATCCGCACGACCTTCGGTTGCACAAGACGGAGATCGCCGTTGGGTCGCTGCCGCCGGGCGCCTATGCCTTGCTGAGCAGCTCGGACAGCAGTTGGAGCAGGAAACAAGGCGTGCTGGGTCTGCAATATTTTGTCGTCTCCGCGATCGCCTATATCAACAAAGAGAAGGATTATTTCGTAGTGAACCGCGAGACGGGTAGGCCGATCGCCGGGGCTCGGGTGCGGTTCCTCAAAGTATCGTATACATCTAATGGACGCCAGGCGAATAAGGTGGTCGGTACTTATGTAACGGATGCCGATGGGCATTTTGTCCAAAACATCAAATCAACCGATGGGTTTGGCGCAGACCTGGACATCAGCATTCCCGGCGATCATCTTTGGCCGCTGCAAAGCGAATATATTCAGGCATCGACAGAGGACTCCGCGGTTGTCGATAGAAATAAGTTTGAAGAAGAAAATGCGCATTGCTATTTTTTTGCGGACAGAAGCATTTACCGGCCGGGGCAAACAATCTATTTCAAAGGCATTGTAACTACCGAAGACTTCGATACCCGTAGGCCAAAGCCTTTCTCCGCGCATACAACCACGGTGATCCTGTACGATCCTAATGAGCAGGTGGTAGATTCTATGAAACTGACCACGAACGAATTTGGCTCTTTTCATGGCGCATTCAAGCTCCCGGAGAACCGGCTTAACGGGGTATACCGCCTCAACACACCGACTAAGGGCTTCCTCGCGTTCTCCGTGGAAGAATACAAACGGCCGCGGTTCTTTGTCGACTATGACAAGCAGAGCGACAGCTATCGGGCGGGCGACAGCATCCGCGTGACGGGGATGGCCAAAGCCTATGCCGGCAATGGCGTCGACGGCGCCAAAGTGCGCTATCATGTGGTTCGGAAGACCCGCTACCCTTATCCGTGGATGTTCGGACGGATCGTCCGGCCTTATCAGCGGGACCAGGAGATCGCCTCGGGAACGCTGACGACGGATGCTGCGGGCCGGTTCAGTTTTGTGTTTTTTGCTACCGCGGACCAGGGTGCACAGCGGAAATACAACCCGGAATTCGATTTCGAGGTGAGCAGCGATGTTACCGATATCAATGGCGAGACGAGGTCGGGGACGACGGATATCGTGGCCGGCTTTACGGCGGTGAAGGTTTCGCTCGATGTGCCGGGCGGGGATCGGATGCCGGCGGATAGCATGCGGTCGATATTGGTTGGCGCGAGTAATCTTGCCGGTGTGCCGGTGGCGGCGGATGTACAGGTCTCCATCTATCCCTTGCAGGCGCCGAAACGGCTGATCCGCGAAAGGTTGTGGGATGTGCCGGACCTTTATACGATGTCCGAGGCGGCGTGGCTGGATTCTTTTCCGCATGATGAATACCGGCAGGAGACGCAAAAGGAAAGCTGGCCGAGAGGGGCGGCTATTTGGGATACGCTTGAGCGATTTGCGGGCGCAGCTGGGCCTAACGACGGGGCGACGGGGCGCACGGCTGTTCCCGGAGCTGGTGCGGGACAACTGCGGTTAGCTATTCCCGGTGGGAGGCTTATGCCTGGCTGGTATGTGGTCGAAGCGAAGACCCGCGGCAAGTACGGGAATGAGGTCAAGGACCTTCGGTACGTCGAATTGTATGATGGCAAAACGGGCAGCCCCGCTAGTCCGCAATATACCTGGGGTTCCGGGGATGCGGACGCGGTGGAGCCGGGTGGAAAAGCGTCAACTTCCATCGGGACTTCGGCGAATAACGTGTATGTCATCCGCAGCGTCGAACGGAACGGACAGACCCGGTACAGCAATTTTACCTTGAACGGCAATCAGCAGCAAACGGAATGGGCGATCGCCGAAAAGGATCGGGGTGGTTTCTCCGTGATCGATGCTTTTGTAAAAGACAACCGGTTGTATACGCATTCGTCGGTGGTGCATGTGCCCTGGACGAATAAGGAGCTGGATATCCGTTACGCCAGTTTCCGGGATAAGACCGAGCCTGGAAGTGCCGAAAAATGGCAGCTAACGATCGGGGGGCATCGCGGGGAGAAAGTGGCGGCGGAGATCGTCTCGGCGCTTTATGATGCCTCGCTGGACCAGTTTGCCCCTCACAGCTGGGAGAAGCCGGATCTTTATCCATCGGTGCGTTCCGCCACGGTGTGGAACGGTCTCGGCAGCTTTAATCTCGATGTATCGCAGTTTCTCTCGTTTGATCGGGTGAAGCCGCCTTATTATTTTCGGCCTTATAGCGAGTTGATTGGGCCGTTGGAAGCGCCAATGGTCGTGATCGGGTATGCCAGCCGGCGGCTTAACGCCAATGCGCCGGCAATGGACTTTGACAAAACAACCAGCCCGGACGATATTCTTAAATCTACGCCGTCAGTTAGCGTCGATGCCAGTGGATCGGTGATAACGGAGCCCATGGCACAACCCCGAACCGATTTCCGCGAGACGGCCTTCTTCTTCCCCGACCTGCGGACGGACAGCGCGGGCACTGTGAGCTTTTCCTTTACGATGCCGGACGCCTTGACGACATGGAAATGGATGACGCTGGCCAGCACGCGGGACCTCGCCTTTGGCTATTCGACCCGGCAGGTGATCACACAAAAAGAATTGATGGTCCAGCCCAATGCGCCGCGTTTTTTGCGCGAAGGCGACAAAATGGAGCTGCAGGTCAAGGTCGTCAACATGACCGATACCGAGCTCACGGGTCAGATGAGCCTGCAGCTCACCGATCCCACGACGGGGCAAACGGCGGATGGCCTATTCGTGAACCGCCAGCCGAACCAGTACTTTACCGTAGAAGCGCATCGGAGCTTTGTCGTTAGCTTTCCACTCGATATCCCTTATCAATACAACCGGCCGGTGACCTATAAGGTAGTGGCACAGGCGGGTGTCTTTAGTGACGGTGAAGAAGCGATCCTGCCGGTAGTCAGCAACCGGATGCTGGTCACGGAAAGCCTGCCGCTGAACCTTCCCGGTGATGGAACGAAACATTTTACCTTCGACAAATTATTAAAAAGCGGGAACAGCGAGACGTTGAATCATCACGCTTTGACGGTCGAGTTTACGGCCAACCCTGCCTGGTATGCCGTTCAGAGTCTCCCCTATCTCGCCGAATATCCCTACGAATGTGCGGAACAGACCTTCGAACGCGCCTATGCCAATGCCCTGGCCAGCAAGATCGCCACGAGCTCACCGCGGCTACAGCAGGTATTCGAACAATGGCGGACGGCGGATACCGCTGAGCTGCTGAGCAATCTGCAAAAAGATCAGGAGCTCAAGTCGGTGTTGCTGGAGGAAACGCCCTGGGTGCTGCAGGGTAAAACGGAAGCCGAGCAGCGAAAGAATATCGCCTTGCTGTTCGATATGAGCGTGATGAGCCGATCGCTGGAATCGGCATTCGACCGACTGACGGCCATGCAGTCGGCAGACGGCAGTTTTCCCTGGTTCAAGGGCGGCGCCGACGACCGGTATATCACGCAGTACATTGTGACGGGCATCGGTCATTTACAAAAATTACAGGCCATCTCCGCGGAGCTGACCGGCAAGGCGAATGCAATCGTGATGGCGGCGATGCCTTATCTGGATGCGCAGTTGAAGAAAGATTATGAAGCGGCCAGGGCAGCCGAAAAGCGGGCCGGCAAGCCGTTGATCACCGGACTGGACCCGCTCGCTATCGACTATTTGTATATGCGCAGTCTGTTCCCCGATTATGCCATATCCGGGGATGTCTTCCCGGCCGTCAACTATTTCCGGAAGAAGGCGCAGAAAGGATGGGGCGAACGGAACAATTATATGCAGGCTATGATCGCGCTTGCGTTGTACCGCACAGGCGATATACAGACGGCGAAGGATATTTTGAAGTCGCTGAAGGAAAATGCGATAGTCGACCAGGAGAAAGGCATGTACTGGAAGGGAATGGAAGGCGGCTATTTCTGGTACCAGGCGCCGGTGGAGACACAAAGTCTGCTGATCGAGGCCTTTCATGAGATAAGCGGCGATGCGGTGGCGGACAGGGAGCTCAAGACCTGGTTGCTGCGGCAAAAACAAACGCATAACTGGCCGACGACGACGGCGACCGCCAATGCCTGCTATGCGTTGTTGCTGGGTGGCTCCGACTGGCTGAATGCCGAGCGCTCGATCGAAGTGCGGCTGGGGGACAAAACGATCGAATGGCCTGCAGATGCTGGCGCGGCGGCCGATGCGAGGACTTCGGCGGCGAACACGGCCGATGCGGGTATCGGCTATTACAAAAAGATCTTCGACGCGCCGTTCGTCAGTCCGGTGATGGGGAATATCACGGTGACGATGCAGACCAAAGGGGGTGGCGGGTCACCGGCCTGGGGAGCGGTCTACTGGCAATATTTCGATATGCTCGGCCGGATCACGCCGCCGGGCGGTGGCAAGCCGGAGCTGAGCGTCATGAAGAAACTTTATATCAAACGGAATACGGATCGCGGGCCGGTGCTGGATACACTCGCGGACAATGCGACGCTACGAGCCGGAGACAGGGTTGTCGTGCGGATGATCGTACGGGCGGACAGGGACTTTGAATACGTCCATGTAAAAGATATGCGGGCAGCTTGTTTCGAGCCGGAGAATGTCCTCAGCGGATATAAATGGCAAGATGGTCTTGGCTATTATGAGACCACGAAAGACGCAAGCACCGATCTGTTCTTCAGCAGCCTGCGGCGCGGAACGCATGTTTTTGAATATACGCTACTGGCCGGTCAATCGGGGGATTTCAGCAATGGGGTCACCACCATCGAATGTATGTACGCACCCGAATTCTCCTATCACAGCGAGGGGATCCGGGTGAATGTGGAAGCCGCGCCCTAGATATCCTGGGGCTTGTGGAGGGGAAGCGCTTTTACCGAAGCGCCGATACTTTTAATGAAGAGATAATTTGTGGTCGCACCGATGAAGGCGCCGGCGATGGGGATCAGTCTGCCACCCGCCTTGGCGCCCATACGGACCAGCAGACGTTCGGCGATATTTTCCAGCAGCGAACGAGTCATCACCAGGCCGGCTTCGACCCCGAGGGAAACGGCGACGATCGACATGAGCTCATCGAACCCCACTTCATAGCTACCCCGGCGATCGTATATAACGGCCAGGGTAACACGGAATTGCTGCGTGATATTGTTGATCACGTCGAAAGGCAGACCTACCAGCAATGAAACCGTACCGCCCATGCCGGTGACGGCGCCGGTGCCTGCCGACAAGCGGGCGCAATGCTGGATAAATCCATCGAGTCCCATGGTACTGACGCCTCGCTTTATACCATGCTGGTTGATGCTCTCGAATACCTTTCGGAATCCGTAATGGGCGAGCCGGTTCGTGATGCGCCGCCTTGTCATAGCCGCTTTTTGCTAACAGGTGCAAAACCCGCGCCAGTCCGCGCCCTCGATGGCCGGAATCCCGCGCCGGTTGCCTATTTTTACCGGATGGGAGAACACACGGAAGTATTGGTGGTTGGAGCGGGTATCTGCGGAACCTTTTTGAGCATGGAACTGGAACGCGCCGGCATCACGCACGTGGTAATCGACGAGCAACGATCTTTTACGGCGAGCAGGTCGGCGGCCGGATTGATCAACCCTGTGACCGGGCGGCGTATCGTCACCACGTGGATGATCGATGAATTACTGCCTTTTGCTGTCGATGCTTATGCACATCTCGCGGAGCTCCTGGGAGCCTCCTTTTTTTCCCCGGCGCGTGTCATCGATTTCTTTCCCACCGCGCAGATGCGGCTGGCCTTCTTGAAACGGCTGGAAGAAGATGCCGCTTATCTGCAGCTGCCTGCCGATGAGCATGCCTGGGACGGCTGTTTTCATACCGAATTGGGGTATGGGATCATCACGTCTTGCTACCTTGTCGATATGCCGGGACTGCTGGCCGCGGCGCGGGTGCGGATGTCGGCGTGCGGGATCTTGCGGGAGGAGCGATTCGAGCGGGAAGAGCTCGTGGTTGAAGGGGAAAGCATCCGCTATCGCGATATCACCGCGCGGCGGATCATCTTTTGTGACGGGGTCGAGAGTTTTAACAATCCTTATTTTTCGAGATTGCCTTTTGCGCCCAATAAAGGTGAAGCGTTGATCGTGGAGATCGATGGGCTCGCGGAGGTGGCAGGGGCACTCAAAACAGTATTTAAAAAGGGCATGAGCATCGTGCCCTGGCGGGATGGGTTGTATTGGGTGGGCTCGTCGTACGAATGGTCGTTTGAGCATGCGGACCCTACCGAGGGTTTTCGCCTGCGGGCAGAGGCGGCGTTGCGCGATTGGGTGCGACTGCCCTTCCGCCTCCTCGAGCATGTGGCCTCGGTGCGGCCGGCGACGTTGGAACGGCGGCCCTTTGTAGGGTTTCATCCGTTGCACCCCGCCGTGGGTATCCTGAATGGGATGGGCACCAAGGGTTGTTCGCTGGCGCCGTTCTTTGCCCGGCAACTGGCGCGGTATATCGTCGATGGCTCGGCGATTTTGCCCGAGGCGGATGTGCGGCGGTTTACGAAAATCTTAAGCCGGTGAAAAAACTAACCACTAAATTTAATGTCCAAACCAAAAACTATGAATACGGACATTATTCGTGGAAAGATCTATGAGATCAGGGGCCAAAAAGTAATGCTGGATTTCGATCTGGCAGCGTTATATGGGGTGGAAACGAGGGTATTTAACCAGGCGGTAAAAAGAAATGCCGAACGGTTTCCTGAAGACTTTATGTTTCGGCTGACCGCTGAAGAATGGGGAAAACATGCGACCAAGACGCTCAAGTAATTGAAAATCAAACAGTTGAGATGTCATCACAATTTGTGATGACATCAGATAGCCGAAAGAAGCGGGCCAAGGCCTATTTGCCATACGCCTTCACCGAACACGGTGTCAGCATGCTGGCCAGCGTGCTGAAGAGCGAAAAAGCGGTCCGCATGAGCATCGCGATCGTGCGGGCATTTATCGCATTGAAGGAATTCGTTTCGAAACAAAGCTCGATCGACACACAGCTGCAGGAGATCAGGGATCGACTGATGGAGCACGACGTACAGCTTTCGAGCATCTATGATGCCATAGAAAACCTGCTGGATGAAAAGGTCAACCAGAAGAGTTGGGAAGAGCGACAGCGGATTGGATTCAAATGAGAAATGCAGGTGGCGGCAACGCGCGCTGATCAATGCGCGGCGGTCGCTTCAAGGCTCTCAGCCGCGGGGCGGACGATGAGTGTCGTGTTGCCGGTGAGGCAGCTCAGCGGGTCCTGGTTGAGGACGCGGGCCATGGCCTGATAGAGTTCGGGGAGCTCATGACGGAAATGGACCGAACTTTCGAAGAAGACCTCGACGGCGACGGCCCAGAACTCGTGGTAGTTCGTTGCGGCGTAATCACCCAGGAGGTTTTTGACGCCAGCTTGTTGCATGGAGGTGAAAATGGGACGCGCTACCTTCGAGAAATTGGGAAACTCTTTTTTGAAGTGCTTGTCTTCCTCGGTTTGAGTGATGAAGTTGACATAAGCCAGGGCATGGGCCATCTCATGAAGACCTACGTTGCAGTTGGGCGTATAGCCGGAGATACCGCGCATGAAATTGTCCCAGGACAGATAGATGCCGGTTTGATCCACATGCCCCATGAACGGACGGGAATAGAATCCGTAGTGATAGTCATCGCGGAGGATAAAGATATCGTCGAAGTAATTGAGCTTGAATTTTTCCAGCCCGAAGGTCAGCTGCACTGCGGCGGCACTCACCAGGATGGGCATCTCAGCCGTTTGTTCCACCTCTATATAATGAAAGTTCTTGGAATGCTGGAACTGAAACGTCCGGAACAGGAACTTGCGCTGGTCTTCCAGCCCCAGGCGATTATAATAGCGGAAATGGCTGGAAATTACAGAATGATAAAAAGTCTCGCTGGAAATAAAGCGCTTGAACTGGTGTCTTGTATAAAGACGTTGGGCTAGAAGCGTAACTGGGCGATTGAGTAGTAGGACCCCCAATACTAATGAGAAAATGACGACGATTTCCATAAGGTTCATAATCCTTTTTGAATGTCAAGAAAATGAGCGACAAAACCGAGGTCTTACATTGGTTAATGGATACGGAACTATCGCTTTCAGATTAGAGTGGGAAATCGATAGGCGGGTTTAATCAAGAGGAATGAATCGTACGGATGGGAGACAAAATAAAAAGAATTCCTGAAAAGTAAAAGTGTTGTGCAAAGGTTTTCTTCTTTTCCCATTGAATATTGATTATCAAGCGATAACAGATAGAGTCAAGCCCCCCGCCATCCGGTTGCAGTATTTTTTCGGCGGTGAGTGGGTCCTGGTTCAGGAGCGAGCAGAGGGAGATATAGAGTTCTGGCAGCTGTTTGCGAAAGGCATTGGATCGTTCGAAAAAGGTCTCGATGCAAACCGCCCAGAATTCCTGGTAATTAGTTGCGGCATAGGCATCGAGGAGGTTGGCTTCGCCGGCCCGCATACGGTCGAAGATCGGTCGGGCAACGGCCGAGAATTCTGTAAAATGATCGTGAAAGGTTTTATCGCGGCCTTCCCGGACCGTAAAATTCACGTAGGTGAGCGCATGGGCCATCTCATGGAGGCCTACATTCTGCCCGTCCGAGTAATTGATGAATTCCTTTACAAAATGCCCCCAGGAAAGATAGATACCGTCTTCGCTGACGTGCCCCTCGAAGGGAGTTTCATACGGCCCATCGCGGTACAGATCCTTGAGAATATGAATGGTCCCGAAATAGTCGAGCAGGTAATGATCCAGTCCATAGGTCAGTTGAACGGCCGCGGCGCCAATGAGCAGCGGCATGCTCTCGTCGGGTTCAAGATCGATGTATTTAAAGGTCTTGACCTCGATAAAATGCTGTACCCGGGTCAAAAATCGCTTTTTTCCGGCCTTATTGAGGCTGGCATAATAGGGATTGCAGCGGGCAAGGAGGGTATCGTAGTCGCTGGTTTTGGTCTCAAAAAGCCGGCGTTGTCTTCGATGCCGGGCCCATGTCCTGATCCTGCCGCTCATGATGGCAAGAAGGAGTACGGCTACCAGGAGGGTGATGACATGCCGGATCGGGAGATTCATACTCTCAAAATACGTCAAAATGCTGGGTTTTAGTACCTTTGCAGCTCAAAATCAGGAAATGTATCGAACACACACGTGTGGAGAATTAAGAAGCGCGCAGATCGGTCAAACAGTTACCCTCGCAGGCTGGGTACAGACAGTAAGAAAATTAGGTACCAGCATTACGTTCGTGGATCTGCGGGACCGGTATGGGATCACGCAGTTGTTGTTGGGGGAGAAGCTGCATGAGCAATTGTCCGGAAACCCTTTGGGGCGTGAGTTCGTCATACAGGCGAAGGGCAAGGTCACGGAGCGGACCAGCAAAAACCCGGCGCTGCAAACGGGTGATATCGAGATCACGGTAGAATCCTATACGATACTCAACAAGGCGGCTGTTCCGCCCTTCACCATCCAGGACGATACCGACGGCGGCGATGACCTTCGGATGAAATACCGGTTCCTGGATTTGCGGCGGCAGGCCGTCAAGAAAAACATGGAACTGCGGTATGCGGTCAACCGCGCTGCGCGGAACTATCTGCATGAAAATAACTTCATGGATCTGGAGACGCCCTTCCTGATCAAATCGACGCCGGAAGGTGCACGGGACTTCATTGTCCCTTCGCGGATGAACCCCGGGCAATTCTATGCGTTGCCGCAAAGCCCGCAGACCTTCAAGCAGCTGCTGATGGTCAGCGGTTATGACCGGTATTACCAGATCGTCAAATGTTTCCGGGATGAGGATCTCCGGGCCGACCGCCAGCCCGAGTTCACCCAGATCGACTGCGAGATGAGCTTCGTCGGGCAGGAAGATATCCTGACGATGTTCGAAGGGATGATCCGGCATATCTTTAAAACCGTCAAGAACATCGATTATACCGAAGAGATAGCCCGGATGACTTTTGATGAAGCGATGTGGCACTATGGGAATGACAAGCCGGACATCCGTTTTGGGATGAAGCTTTTGAATCTCAAGAGTGCTTATACGATCAATGGAAAGAAACCGGGAACCGGGGAGCTGATCAATGGAGCCGGTTTCGGGGTCTTCGACAATGCGGAGGCAGTGCTGGCCATTGCGGTGCCCGGCTGCAGCGAATACACCCGGAAACAAACGGATGAGCTCACGGAGTGGGTAAAGCGCCCGCAGATCGGTATGCAGGGGCTGGTATACATCAAATACAATACGGACGGCAGCCTGAAAAGCAGCGTAGATAAATTTTACTCCGAAGACAAGCTGAAAGCCATTGCCGATGCTGCGGGAGCACAAAAAGGGGATCTGATCCTTATCCTTGCCGGCAGGGAAGAGCGGACGCGGAAGGCCATGAGCGAGCTGCGGCTGGAGATGGGTCGCCGGCTGGGTTTTCGTAAGGACAATGAGTTCAAGCTCCTTTGGGTGCTGGACTTCCCGTTGTTCGAATACGCCGAAGAAGAGAACCGCTGGGTAGCGCGTCACCATCCCTTCACGTCGCCAAAACCCTCCGACATCAGCATTATGATCAATAACAATCCTGTGATCGAAAATGCCGATAAATACCTCGAGCACCCTTATAACCATATCAAAGCGAACGCCTATGACATGGTGCTCAATGGAAACGAGATCGGCGGCGGGTCGATACGTATTTTCCAACGAGAACTACAGGAGAAGATGTTCGCCGCGCTCGGCATGAGCCCCGAGGAGGCGCTGCATAAATTCGGGTTCCTGCTGGGCGCCTTTGAATATGGTGCGCCGCCGCATGGGGGTATCGCTTTTGGGTTCGACCGGTTATGCGCCATCCTCGGTGGAAGCGAGAGTATCCGGGATTTTATCGCCTTCCCCAAGAACAACAGCGGCCGCGACGTTATGCTGGATGCCCCCAGCACCATTGATGATATACAGCTCCATGAGCTGTCGATACAATTAAAAAACATCGAGAGGGACGGCTTATGATGGTTTTGCAAAAAATAGGAAAGGCTTTGGCGTTGTTCAATCTCGTCTTTTTTGGATTCATGGTTCTCCAGGGTCTCGTGCAGGCCGTAGCCATGGGGAGCCTGTTGATGCTCATCGTTGCAGTACTTCTCGCTTCGGTGCCGTTGAATGGTTTTGCCGGGCTTCAGTTACAACGAAGCATTAAGAATCCGCATATAAAGCTGAGTCATCAGACGCCCGTGGGGATACGCTTTGTAGGATCAGTTGTGATATTAATCGGCATCTTTATGGCTGGTATCGGCCTGATCGTTTTATTGGCGGCCAAGGAAATTCTACAGGTTTGGAAGGAAAATGCCGTGGATATGCCAAAGCAGCTCAATATCTCTTCGGTGTCTCAGCTTCAGGGAGCAGGCGCGGAAATGCTGTTCTTCGGATCGATCATGATCGCCGGTGCAGTGATCAACATGCGGTTGTTGCGGTGGTATTATCTCGTCAAGCGGAGCGACGTCTCGTAGCCGACCTGACGGCGAGAAAGCCGAGTATCAACAGGAAAAAGGCGGCGATGATGACTACCTTTTCCACCGGACCTATGGCGCGCCCCTTTCCTTCCTTTATCTTTTCCTTACAATCGGTGATATAGTTATAGATGCCGGGATAGTGGCTGTTCAGGTGCTGAACGGCCAGAAATTCGTCGCGGGCGGCGCGATAGCGGCGCTGCCCATAGAGTTCGAGGGCATGGGCAAATCGCCTGGTGGCGTTGCTGGTCTCGGGGTCGACGCCGGCCGTGCGCAAAAATTCGTCGAGAATGGTCACGGGTATCGCGAAGTTAAGACCGGCTGCCAGGCCGCCGGTGTTCTCCAGGGAGCCGAAGGTCGTGAGGCCCACTACTTCCCCCTTTTCATTGCACACGGGGCCGCCGCTGCTGCCGTGATTGATGTTGGCGTCCATCTGGATCACGGGCCAGTTGCCCACGGATTGTTTGATGGCGCTTACGATGCCCGTTGTCAGCGTCGGCTCGATGGCCGAGGCGGCGGCGACAAAATCGTTGTGGGTCACCGGTCCGGGATAGCCATATACGAAGAGCTGCTCACCCACCTGCGGCAGGTCGGGCGACGCCAGCTTCAACACCGGCAGCTGGTCACCGTCGGTGATCTTGAGGATAGCGATATCTTTTCCCGGCATCGGTTCGCCTTTGACCACGATATCGGCCAGCTTTTTTACTGTATCGGAAGCCCGCCCCGCCTGATCGCTCCGATAGACCACATAGATGTTCTTCTTGAGATCATACAGGATCATCGAGAACAGGCGGGAGTAGACGGAGGCGTAGGTATTGTAGAGCAGGCTGCGCTGCTGTTCGTTGAAATGGGTAGCCCAGGAGTTCTCGAGGGCGGCGATGCTGGCCTCCGTGATCTGCTGAAAAGCCGAAAGGATAAACTGGCGGCGGATAAAGGCATCCTCGCGGTCGATGAGATGACAGTTGGTTGCTACATAGCCGTCGCCGGTGATGATAAAACCGGTGCCGATGGAGGTGATCTGTTCCGGCTGTTTGATATAGTCGAAGGTCGTCTGGAAGAAACGGGCGGGGCGGTTGTTCATTTCGCGCAGCACGATATCCAGCTTCTGTTCTGGGGTGACGCCGCCGCCATGGTCCAGGTTTTGAATGGAATCCAGCAAGGCGTTAAAGGCCTTGTTGTCCATCCGCATGCTGTTGACATAGACGTTGGCGGAATATTCCGTCCGGATCATCACGACGCCGGGACGGTTGAGGGCGTAGTTCTGGATGCCCGAAAGCCTGGGACCCTGGCCGGTGGCGGCACAGCGGACGGTTACCAGCAGCAGGCAGGAACCGAAAAAAGCCCATATGGCGGTCCGTTTAGACATGGAATGTCTTCTGCACCTGTATAAACAGGAAAACGCATAAGATGTTGTACTATTGTTGTTTAAAATTTGTTATGACAGCTCCACAGGCCCCCCTTGCAGAGCGGCTGCGGCCGCAAACGCTGGATCAGCTGGTCGGACAGCAGCATCTCACCGGCAAAGGCAGCATATTACGTACGGCCATCGAGCATGGGAAGCCGCCGTCCATGATCCTGTGGGGCCCTCCCGGCACCGGTAAGACGACGATAGCGGGGATCATCGCTAACACCCTGCAGGTCCCCTTTTACACCCTCAGCGCCATCTCCTCCGGGGTAAAGGAAGTGCGGGAGGTAATTGCCGATGCGAAGGAACGGCCCAGGGCCATCCTGTTCATCGACGAGATCCACCGTTTCAACAAGGGGCAGCAGGACGCGTTACTGGGGGCGGTGGAGAAGGGTGTGGTCACGCTCATCGGGGCGACGACGGAGAACCCCTCTTTCGAGGTCAACAGCGCTTTGCTGAGCCGATGCCAGGTCTACGTACTAAAGCCGCTGAGCGAAGAGGACCTCGTACAGCTGCTGACCCATGCCATGCGGGACGACCCGTGGATGCGTGAATCGAAGGTCGGGCTTAAAGAGACCGCGGCCCTGATCAATATCTCGGGTGGAGACGCCCGCAAGCTGCTGAACCTCCTGGAGGTCGTGGTCGACGCCGCGGGCGAGGGTGCGGTGATCACCGATGAAAAGGTGATGGAGATCGCACAGCAACGCATCGCGCTATATGACAAGAAAGGCGAGCAGCATTACGATATCATCTCGGCGTTCATCAAATGTATCCGCGGCAGCGATCCCAATGCCGCCGTGTACTGGCTCGCGCGGATGATCGAAGGTGGAGAAGACGTGAAGTTCATCGCGCGGCGGATGCTGATCCTGGCAAGCGAAGACATCGGAAATGCCAACCCCAATGCGTTGTTATTGGCAAACGCCTGTTTCGAGGCCGTGAACAAGATCGGCTGGCCGGAGTCGAAACTCATCCTATCGCAATGCGCGACGTATCTGGCGTCGTCACCCAAGAGCAATTCCGCCACAACGGCAATCGGCGCCGCAGAACAGGCAGTACGGCAATCGGGCGATCTGCCGGTTCCCCTCCATATCCGCAATGCCCCCACGAAGTTGATGAAGAACCTCGACTATGGGAAGGGATATGCGTACAGCCACAACTATGAAAAGAATTTCTCGCCGCAGGAATATCTGCCTGCCGGCCTGGAGGGAACGACCTTCTACGAACCCGGGAAAAACGCACGCGAAGAGGAGCTGCGAAAGTTCCTGCGTAGCCTGTGGGGTGATAAATACAAGTATTGATATGACAACGTGGACCTGCAAGACCTTTACCGAACTTACGCCCGATGAGTTGTATGCGATCCTTCGTTTACGCAGCGAAGTATTCGTCGTTGAACAAAATTGTGTGTTCCTCGACATGGATAATAAGGATCAAAATTCTCATCATCTCATGGGATGGAGAGGGGGTAAGCTGGTGGGATATTCACGACTGTTAGGATCGGGAATTTCCTATGTGGAATCTTCGATAGGCAGGATCGTAACTTCACCGGCAGCACGCGGGTTCGGAGTAGGGCGCGACTTACTCGACAAGAGCATCGAGACCTTATATCGTCTGTACGGTAAACAATCTATAAGAATAGGCGCGCAGTGCTATCTGACTAAATTCTACGAATCGTTCGGCTTTGTCCAAAAAGGGGAAATCTATCTCGAAGATGGAATAGAACACATTGAGATGTTGTTGCTATAATATAATACGGGATTTTCCTTAAAGATTGTCCGCTGTGGATAAAATTGTTGACCTGGCGTACACAATTAACTTTCCTTTTTTCGTTTCTTACATGTGCCCCATTCCTTCGATTCGATTTGAAGCAATGGAATCCAAACCATCGGAAAACTAAATCTAATATCAAAATGAAACAGAGTCTACACTCCTTGTCATGGAAGTGTTTGTTTGTGCTCGCCGTTACCTTATGCCTATCGTCCACGGGTTATTCGCAGGAAGCGGAACAGAACACAACGGAAGCGGGGTTCACAGTGGGCCCCATGGTATTCTTAGGCGACCTGGGCGGTCATGCCGGTAAAGGTACCACCTTCATCAAGGACTATAACATGAACACCACTAAGTTAGCCATTGGTGCTTTCTATGCGGCGTATCCGGCCCAATACCTGGGTTTCCGGCTCTCCTTAAACTATGGCAATATCGAAGGCAGTGATGCCGACATCAAGCCTGTTGGCGGTGATGAGGAGACGCGTCTTGGGCGTAACCTGAACTTCCGGTCGACGATCCTCGAAGGAACGTTGATGGCCGAGGTCTATCCCACGGTCCTGCTGGAAGAGGATCCGGATGATGTTGCAGGTCGTCTGCGTCCTTATGGAGTTATTGGTCTGGGCCTGTTCCATTTCAATCCGCAGGGTTCTTATCATGATCCCACTACGGGCGATACCTACTGGGTGGATCTGCAGCCTTTGCATACGGAAGGTCAAGGGTTTCCCGAGTATCCCGATAGAAAGAAT
>Ga0134128_10000247_pt1 | contig 77797 bp, 71 predicted proteins | sample KB31754_FD_96462 | JGI IMG/M metagenome (GOLD analysis project Ga0134128, IMG submission 96462) | Terrestrial soil microbial communities with excess Nitrogen fertilizer from Kellogg Biological Station, Michigan, USA - KB3-175-4 | ecosystem: Environmental > Terrestrial > Soil > Unclassified ... | reverse complement strand
TGGGAGAGCGACTTGGGGAAGGCGCAACTTCGCTATGCACGGAGGCAACCATCAGATCCGGCTTCGGTATCGAGGCAGGCCGTTCCGACCTGGGGAATAGCGAAAATAAGGTATTTGCAGACTTGGTTGGGGGCAGAGCCGGCGGGTTGAGCTCAGATAATGCGCTTTCGGTAGCTGCCGAGTTGGCTTTAGGCCTAACGTTTGTTGGGGAAACTGCCGCGTTTCGGGCGGTCTCAACCGGTCGAGGAAGAGTCGACAGTCGAACTGTCACATCATCATCTGCTTTTGCATCTGCTTTAGCATCGGCATCGGCTTTAGAAGATTCCTCATGGGGTGGTGTCTTAACGGAGTTTGTTGCTTCAGTAGGGAGGGCCGCCTGGGTGGGCGCAGCAGAGCTAACTGCGACGATCGGCTGAGGCGTAGACTGTGGCGCACTATCCGCCGCTGGTCTTCCCGCCAAGCGCTTGCCTATGCGAATGAGAGACTCACCGAAATCGGCGCGGTGTTGGTAAGAAAAGAGCAGAACTGAAAACGTACCCAACGACAATAGGATCCCTGCGGCCAGGCCACGAGTGAATCCGCTTATTCGAAAGCGCCTGCCGGACTTCCACGAGTCGATAGAGGGTGTAAACGGCCGCGTGATTCGGCGGGAATCCGCTGTTGGCAAGGCCTTGAGCAGCGCGGCACCCAGTGTAGAGCGTGCTCCGACGACTGGGTCAGACAGTTGAGTCCAATCGGAGATGCGCTCACGGGCCTCTTTAGTGAGAGTGTTGAAACGCACACCGCCACTCTTCCTAACATCATCGGTCCAAACCAGTTCGCCACAGATATCGATTTTGCGATTGAGTTCCTGCAAAGAAAGGCGTAGTGGTCCTTCCGGCTGGATCGGACTCATGGAATGAAAACAGAGCCCTTCTTCGGAAACGTTCAGGACAATGCCGCCGTTATCCGGTTCAATGTTGAGATACGCAAGTTGATCGAGCTTGGTGCGAGGGGAATGACGGCGATCCGTGGTCGGCATGGCACACCTGAAGGAGCAAAAAATGAACGACCCGATGAGGCACGATTACTAGTTGGACGAAGTGAGCAGGAAACAGAAGTTAGCAGCTGCTATACAACCCGTTTTCTGTGGGGGAAACTATACACTGCCAGTTTTTGGTGCACAACTACTTTTGTGTTGCTCACCATTAAAAACTAATGAAGGAAGGTAACAGGTTACTAGGCGTGCCCCGCTGGAGTACCAGGAACAACACGCCCGCCTTAGTCGATCCGAAGTTTGGAGTAAGGCGACAAGCGTTGTTGGCACTCGATGCCGGCCTGACGCGCGGCAATGAAGTCCGGCGTTTGCCGTATAGGATCGAACATCGGATCATCGTCGACGGCCGGATAAATGCAAAAATCATGCTTGGCATCGGCGGATAAGAGGCGGATGGCTGGGGCCGTCTGGTTAAAGCGGGCAAACAGGGCCGCTCCGAAATACCAGGCATCGGGGTCGGGTAAGAGATGAAATTCGGACTCGGACTTCGAAACCAGCGCAGCACACTTCGGGTTCGCTGAGTTTTGCCAGCAACTGTGGACCACATCGTAATTGCTGCCGGCAGGCAGGAGTTTCAGTTTCGGCAGCGCCTCGTCGGCCCGCCCTTCCCGCAAAAGAATATGCCCCAGCATGAATGAACTGAACTCTCCCGGAGAGCGTTCGATTTCCTGACGCGCCTTCAGGTAGTCCCCCATATAGAGGTACAGGACATAACAATCGGTGGGAAAGTCCGGATCGAGCTGGTGCGTAATTTCGCACTCGCGCGCTGCCTCTTTTAGCGCCCCGGCTGAGCGAAGCAGTTGGGAAAAGACCAGGTGAACCTCTGCACGACGAGGACGTTTCCGGGCCAGGTCCTGCAACTGATTGAAACCTGTGGCGAGTTCCCCATCCAGGCGACGGCTCAACCCGATCAGCCACATCGAGGCGCTCAGGAAATCGGGATCGAGTTCGTGAGCGCGCTCTAGGGCTGCTACACATTTCTTGACCATCCCATCCCCTCCGCCGACCATGTCTGCTTCGGTGTAATAGCGGCTGGCGAGTGCAAACCAGGCGGGCGCGTATCCCGGATCGAGAGCTACGGATCGCTCTAGTAGCGCAGTGGCCTCTTTATTGTTCTCCAGGTCATAGGCACTGTCTTCGCTGCGTAGGTAGAGATCGTAGGCCTGCTGGCTCTTTGGTTTGGTGACCGACAGTTGGCCGGGGAAGACCCCCAAGGATGGGAGTAATCCCTTTTCAAGCAAGGCCGAGACATCCTCCCGCAGTTTCAGAACGTCCGCGATTGCCAGGTTGAGAGACGCCCGCCAGACCACCTCCTGCTTGGCCATCTCCGTGGCTTCGAAAGTGATGGAAAGGCGATTGTCATGGGTCAGAAAATGTCCGGTCACGACGTGGGCAACTCGAAGCTGACGTCCGGCTTCGCTCGGATCGGCTGCTGCGCCACTGAACTGCTGCGACATGCTGAACGGGCGAACGCTCACGGAAGGCGCATAACTGAGCATGGTAATGATCTCGTCCGGGAGGGCCGTCGACAGGTAGTCCAGTTTTTGTTCGTGAGCCACGTTTTGAAATGGCAGGACAGCAATGGTGGTGTGTCGGGAGACACCTTGAGCAGATTCCTTACGCGGGGACAGGAAGAACCATCCGGTCAAGACGGCCAGGATAACCACCGTAAAGGCCGATGCGACCGCAACTGCACGGCGACCAAATCGAAATCGGCCGCCTCGTGCATCTCCCGCCCTTGCATATTCCAACTCTCGTTCGACGCGTAACAAGTCGGCCTTCATTGCCTCGGCGCCGTGGTAGCGGAGTCCCCGATCCTTGGCGAGCGCCTTCTCGATGATTCGTTCGAGTTCAGGGGGCAGGTCCTTTCGCAGCTGGGAGGGCGGGAGCGGAGTTCGGTTCAGGATCGCGCTGAAAATGATGGCTGGAGTTGCTCCCTCAAAGGGATGTTTGCTGGTGGCCATCTCATAAAGCACGGTTCCGAAGGAAAATAGATCGGAACGGGCATCGAGTGACTCGCCCCGCGCCTGCTCGGGAGACATGTATGCAATGGTGCCCAGCATCGCACCCGTCTGAGAAAGATCAAGGGTGGCGCTTTCCGTAGTACCGTGGGAAGCGAACTCGGTGCGCTTGGCGAGACCGAAGTCGAGAATCTTGGCATCCCCGCGTTTGGTGATGAAGATGTTTGCCGGCTTGATGTCGCGATGAATAATGCCCTGCGAGTGCGCAGTGGAAAGTGCGTCGGTAATCTGAATGGCCCAGCGGAGAAGTTTCGAGATTTCCAGTCCAGAGGGCGGACAGAGCTGACGAAGGTCGGATCCGTCTAGCAGTTCCATCACGAGGAAGGGCTGGCTATCGTGTTCGTCGACCTCGAAAACCGTGCAGATATTGGGATGACTGAGAGCAGATGCGGCCTGGGCCTCACGTTCGAAACGGCGCCGAGTCGCGCTGTCGGCCATGCCGTTGCGGATGAACTTTATCGCGACCTTACGGCCAAGATTCTCGTCCTCGGCAACATATACCTCGCCCATTCCCCCGGAACTGAGATGACGCAAGATGCGGTAGTGTGATACGCGAGAGCCTTCCATTCCATTGGGATCATACCGTAGGCGCAAAGAACGGTTTGGTTGTCACCTGGATCACCGGCTTGAGTCGAGAGGGGATTCGTCGCTTGCACGCTATGCCGGTAGGCCGAATCGAGAAACGACCCAGGGCTCCCGGGCACTTTGGTAACCCTTCCCGCGTGCCAAGTTGACGGTTTTCGATAATGTTTTCAATAGAATTCTGCATATCCGTCTGCAAGTCCCTCCAAGTTGAAGGGGTCAGAAAAGATTGGCTGAGGATTCAAAATTTGAACTCGCCATCGTGGAGACTGTCTTTGGCTTCTACCGGAAGCTGTTGCAGGAGTCCGTTCAGGAGCCCGTGCCCCTACCGCCAGACCTTCATCAGATCTCACTCGGCGAACTAGACCGGCATTTTCCTGACCCTCTGGCGCGTATCCGTGGTTGGTTGAAGTTGCTCGACCTGGCGGTGACTCCGTCGATGCTGCGGCATTCACTCAGCCCTGATGTCGACCCTGAAATCGCTGAAACGTTGCTTCGCTATTACGCGCGGAAAAAGGCTGCAACCGATGTCGACCGAGACAAAGCGGACTTCGTTGCCACATTTCTCTACCGCAATCCGCGAGTTCCTGGCCAGTGGGAAAGACACGGCTACAGCTTGGATGGCGTTGTGCCAATTCCTCCCTTTGAAATCGCTTTGATCGAGATTCTTGCGGACGCGGACGCTCCGGAGATTCCCGAGGAATATGTCCCGATTTTGCGAGAGTTCGATGCGCTGCGAGACGAGTTAGAAACCTACACCACCCTGGAGGCGCTCACCGATGCCGGATTCGTGCAGAAGGGCCGCGATCTGAAGCAGGCGTTCGGAACGTGTTTCTACCACCCGGGGGTACTGGCGACCATCGGTCCGTACAACGCCGCGATTGGGAAGAAGCTCGAGGAGTTGTTCCGGGCAACCACGCAGCAGTTGAAGAGCTTCGCAGAAGAGGTACACAAGGAGGGGGGCGACGTCACCAGCCCGGTTGAGGGCAGAGTCACGGTTGAGCACCTGTCGATGATTGAGGAAGGCGAAATCCTCAAAGCCGACTACGCCGCAGCCCAGGAGAAGTTCCGGCGAGTATCCAAAGTGAAGAAGGCAGTCGATCAACGGAAGTCCCGCAAAGCTGCCTCGGAGAAGAAGCACCACGAAGCACCGATCGAGGAAGAGCCGGCAAATACGCCAGTCCCACCACGGTTTCTGGGAAGCCCTGCGCCCCAAATGCCGCGGTTCGATGTGCCGCCCTCGGCATCTGCATCGCCCCCAACTCCGCGGAAAGGCTTGCCAGCCCGCGGCTTTCTGGGGGGACAGGCTGCGGCAACAGAACCTGCAAGGCTTTACGACGCGCAACTCGAGGAGGGCAAGCTGCGCAGCGTGGAGGATTCGATTCGCGTATTTGTGAAAGCCGCGGAGGCCAAGTCGCGGCAAGTGGTTCCCATGCGCTCCTTCAATTTGACCTTGTCTCCGGTCGAAGCGGATGCGTGTGGCGCCGAGTACTGGGACGAAAAGAGCTTTCGCGGTGAATATGCGCGAGCGCTATCGAGAATCGTGGCGCTGATTGCTCGCATGAGCACAGAACTCGAAGCGCTGCGGCAAAAGCAGAATTCCGCTCATTTATGGAAGCCGCATGCGAGTTCCATGCGTTTCCTGCTCGATGCCTCCAGTAACGCTTTTGACCAAAGCACTTCGGTGCTGACCCTAGCGGGACAGCGTGGTCTGAACGAAAAGATCAACGCGATGAAGGAGTCGCTGCAGAAGCTTCGCACGCGCGTGGAGGCAGCCGAGCAGATGTTAAAGGAACTGGAGATCAGGAATCAGGAATAAGGTTGTGCCTTCCCACCTTGTCCGAGCCGCAGGAATTATTCCAGCTTAAAAATACGTTCCATGGGTAGCCACTTTTCGCCCGGTTTGGCTTGCGGGAGGGCTTGCTGAAACTTCCACATCAGCTGTTCCCATTCCCGCACTTTGGGGTTGGCAAGGTCTGCGGCAGCCTTCTCTTGAAATGAGAATCGATCGTTCACTTCCATGATCATAAACATGCGGGTGCCGAGCAGATAGATCTCCATGTCCTCAATACCGGAGTCCTCGATGCTTTTGGTAATTTCCGGCCAAATCTTCTCATGATATTTGCGGTATTCGGCGATGAGCGCGGGATCATTTTTCAGATCGAGCGTGAGGCAGTAGCGGCGAGTGTTCGGCATAGTTAGGTCAGCGCCCGATCCAGGTGAACGTAGCCTCCATCAACAAAAAGATGCTGCCCCGTGATATGTCCGGCGCGAGGCGACAAAACAAAAACCACCATAGCCGCGATTTCCTCCGGCAGGGTCATTCGCTTTTCTAAAGGGATCTTGGCAACGATGCTTTCAAGTTTCTCCTGGGGATTGGGAAAGGTGTCGAGCCATCGGCGGTAGAGGGGAGTCATGACTTCGGCAGGGATGACGGCGTTCACTCGCATGCTGTAGGGAAGGAGTTCCACTGCCCATTCACGCGTGAGTGCCAGAATCCCGCCTTTGGAGGCAATGTAGCCCGAGGTATTGCCCTGTCCGGTCAAAGCCGTTTTCGAAGCAATATTAACGATCGTGCCGTGCGAGGCCTTTAAATATGGCAACGCGTAATGCGCCATGTTGTAGTAGTGAAGCAGATTACGTTGTAGTGACTCGACAAACTTCTCGGGACTTCCCTTCTCGAGCCCGACGCCGTCGTTTACCCCAGCATTGTTCACCAGCGCATCAAGACGTCCGAACTGCGCAATGACTTCCGCAACCGCGTTCGCGCAATTCTTCGCCCCTGAAAGCTCCGTAACAATAACCCCGCTTGGGGATAGCTGCAGATGAAGTTCGTGGGCAGCATCGGCATCTCGGTCAAGAATGATGGGAATTGCTCCCTCAACGGAAACAGCACGCGCGATCGCTTCGCCGATCCCTTTCGCGCCTCCGGTAATCAGGACCACTTTGTCTTTAAGTTCGAGATCCATCTGGTTCGAGGTTCTTGGTTCGTCGTTTGAGGTATTGCTCGTTCAACTGATCGCCTCATCTCCGCCGTAGGCCCATCATCGCACGCCGAATACGCTTCAGCCGTGCAGGTTCAAGAAGCCGCCATCGATCGGATAATTTGTACCCGTGATGAATGCTGCTCGATCCGAGCACAGGTAGAGCGCCAGAGACGCGACTTCCTCGGGTTCGCCCATACGACCAATCGGCTGAGTTGCCGCGAGATTCTGATACATCTCTTGCTCCCGTCCCGGATAGTTCTTGCTGAGGTAACTATCCACAAACGGCGTGTGGACCCGCGCCGGCGAAATGCAATTGCAACGGATGCCGTGAGCCACATAGTCTTTCGCAACCGAGTAGGTCATGGCAATCACCGCGCCCTTACTGGTCGAGTAACCGAAGCGGTCGGCAAGGCCCGCTGAGCCCGCGACCGATGCCATATTCAGAATGACGCCGCCACCGTTAGTTTTCATATGACCGATAGCGGCATGAATGCAGTTGTAGTATCCCTTCACGTTGACCCGAAGGATACGGTCGAAATCCGCTTCCGAGGTGTTCTCGATATTACCAATCTGCGAGATGCCCGCGTTGTTTATCAGAATGTGGATCCGCTCGTTAACAACCAGCCTCTGAAAAGTCGAGAGAGTCTGTGCCTGGTCACTAACGTCACAGAGCCAGGGAGTCGCCTTGCCGCCAGCGCTCTTAATTTCACTGGCGACGGCTTCTGCTTGGGGAAGGTTCAAATCGAACAAGTGAACGGCAGCGCCGTTCGCGGCGAACTTGAGCGCGATGGCGCGACCAATGCCGCTTCCCGCTCCCGTGATCACAGCTGATTTGCCGTCCAGTTGAAAGTCGTTGGAGGATGCCATGTCTTCGCCCGCGCTAAAGCGAAACTCCTCGTTTCCAAGGAATGAAATCCTCTTGATGATTGAGTTCCGCCTTGGTACGCACTTCTCCGCTGGCCACCTGGACGACAAGATCGAGAATCTGCTCGCCCGTTTCCTCGATGCTCGCGCTGCCCGCAATAATGGGGCCGGCATCGAAGTCGATGATGTCCGGCATGCGACGGGAGAGCTGCGTATTGGTTGAGAGCTTCACGACCGGAGCGATAGGGTTACCGGTCGGCGTTCCAAGTCCCGTCGTGAAAAGCACAACGCTTGCACCCGCGCCAACCTGGGCGGTCACGCACTCGACGTCGTTGCCGGGCGTGCACTGGAGATTAAGGCCTGGTTGGGTCGAATACTCCGGGTAATCGAGCACCCCGGAAACTGGCGCAGTGCCTCCCTTTTTTGCCGCGCCGGCAGACTTCATCGCATCGGTAAGGAGACCGTCGCGGATATTGCCGGGACTGGGATTGAGCGCAAATGTCGCTTTCACCGCATGAGCCCGCTTTTCGTACTCGCGCATGAGATGGATGAAGCGGTCTGCAATTTCGGGGGACACGGCGCGATCGATCAAGTTCTGCTCGACTCCACATAGCTCGGGAAATTCCGAGAGCAGGGTGCGCGCACCGAGGGTGACCAGCAGATCCGAGGTGTGACCGATCGCAGGATTCGCCGAGATCCCAGAAAATCCGTCGGATCCCCCACATTTCAAGCCGACGCAGAGCTTCGAAATGTCCGCCGGCGTGCGCTGCGCTTTGTTGGCCTCAGCGAGTCCCGCGAAGGTGCGCTCGATGGCCTCGGAAAGCATGGCGATCTCAGAACCGCTCTTCTGCTGTTCAAGGACGGCCAGGGGCTTGCTAAAGTTTGGATCGCGACGCGTCAGCTGCTCGCGCAAAATGTCGGCCTGGGCATTTTGACAGCCGAGGCTCAGCACCGTGCCACCGGCCACATTCGGATGATGCAAGTAACCCGCTATCAGGCCGCAGAGATTATTGGCATCTTCCCTGGTGCCGCCGCAACCACCTTCGTGCAGGAGAAACTTGATTCCATCTACATTGGGAAACAGCCGTTCGGGTGCAGCGTCCTGTTGCTGTGTCACCTTTGCTGGGGACCCGACGAGGGTTCTCCCTTCGCGATAAGCTTTCGCCAGCTCCGCCACTTGTCTTCGGTAAACCTGCGGACGTGCAAAACCGAGTTCCTCTTCGAATGCCTGTTTAAGATTCAGAATGTTCCGGTTTTCACAAAAAACCAGGGGAATGACGAGCCAATAGTTGCGCGTACCTGCCTGGCCATCCGGGCGCACATAGCCGAGGAACCGGCGATTCTGCCAGCACGAGGTGTCCGGTGGAGTCCAACCGTATTCGCCAGAATGCTCGCGATAGGGCGCGGCTTCGTGGCTGAGATTTCCCGTACTGAGCAATTCGCCGCGGTGCACCGGTTTGAAAACCTTGCCTACCAAGACGCCGTACATGATGACGCTGTCACCCAGGGCGAGTTCGCTGGTTGGAAATTTCTGTTTCGCAGGAATATCGGTCACGAGCGTGATCTGGAGGTTGCCATGGGAGATCGTCTCTCCCCTTTTCAGGTTCTCCAGCGCGATCAGAACATTATCGCGGGAATCGAGCTGCAGCACGCGTTGCATGGGCCAAGGAAAGATTCTAAATGATGCCAGCTCGCAGAAATGCGACTCTTTAACGTTAAAGCTGCCGGTTTAAATGGTGGCAAGGCGCGGAAGTCGCCAGAATTTCTCGGCGGTTGCACCGAGAATCGCGTCGACAGCATCATTCGCGCGGCTCTGCAAGAAGTCCATCACCAGCGTCATGGCTTGCGCATATGATCCCGCAACTTTGCACACCGGCCAGTCGGATCCGACCATCAGGCGGTCCGGGCCGAAGCATTCGAGCGCGGTCTCCAGATATGGTTCGAACTGTGCCGGCTTCCACGCTCTCCAGTCGGCCTCGGTTAACAGCCCCGAGAGCTTGCAGAGGACATTGGGAAACCTGGCCAACTGGCGGATGTGCGAAGCCCAGGGCTCGATGGTTTGTAGCTTAACGAAGGGTTTCGCAAGGTGATCGAGAACGAACCTCTGTCTCGGGAATCGTTGGACGAATTCGATCGCTACCGGGAGGTGGCGCGGGTAAATCAGAATGTCATAGCTGAGATTGAATTCTTCAAGCGATGCAATGCCGCGTAGGAAGTCAGCCCGGAGGAGAAACCGCTCGTCTGGTTCAGCCTGCACAATATGTCGAATCCCCAGGAGCTTAGGGTTTTTGGAGAATTCGGCGAGTTGATCGCGGACATTCTCCGCACGGAGGTCGACCCAGCCCACCACGCCGGCGATGAAGGGGTTGGCGTCGGCCAGTTGCAAAAGCCATCGGGTTTCCTCAAACGTTTGCCGCGCCTGAACTGCCACACAGGCGTCAAAGCCACTCGCCGCGAGTTCGGGTTGCAAGTCCGCGGGCAGGAAATCGCGACGCAGGGTGCACATTGAGTCGTCAATCCAGCCGTACTCGTCCGGATTGTAGCGCCAGAAGTGCTGGTGAGCGTCGATGCGCATGTGGCTATCGAGCGGTGGCGTAATGCGCTTCGGAAAATGCAACGACTTGCTGGTGCGACTCCCCGAGGCCTTCGATTCCAAGCTCCACGACGTCGCCCGGCTTGAGATATGCCGGCGTTTTCATCCCGAGAGCAACCCCCGCTGGAGTCCCTGTGCTGATCACATCACCCGGAAGCAAGCTCATGAACTGGCTCACGTAGGAGACCAGAAAGGCAGGGTCGAAAATCATGTTAGCCGTCGAGCTATTCTGGCGCGTGACTCCGTTGACTTTGAGCCACATCTTGAGGTTGCCGGGATCAGAGATTTCGTCCGGGGTGGCGAGAAACGGCCCGAGAGGCGCAAAGGTATCACAGCTCTTCCCTTTTACCCACTGGCCACCACGGTCTTTCTGGAAGCCACGTTCCGAGTAGTCATTGTGGAGGGCATAGCCGGCCACGTAATTCAGGGCGTCCTCTCGCGCGACATAGTTCACCCGCCTGCCGATGACGATGGCGAACTCGACTTCCCAGTCGACTTTGTCAGCGCCTTTGGGAATCATGAGCGAGTCGTTGGGGCCGACCAGTGCGGTGGTGGACTTAAAGAAAATCACCGGCTCGAGGGGAATCTTTGCACCGGTTTCGGCGGCGTGGTCGCGGAAATTCAGCCCGATGCAGACGATCTTGCTGGGACGGCAAATGGGTGGTCCCAGGCGCGCTTGCGGGCTCACCACGGGGGCTGAGGCGGCACTGTTGGCCGACCAGTCGCGAAGGCCTCTAAGGCCGTCGCTCGCGAAAAAGGCCTCATTGTAGTCGGAGGCAAATGCCGAGGCGTCGACTCGCGTCCCGTTGTTTAACAGGAGGCCGGGACGCTCTTTGCCGGGATCACCGAAGCGAATAAGTTTCATGGAATTTCTCTCAGCGAGAAGACTTGATGGACCAGGATAAAGGAAGGCGGGAAAATTTGAAATTGATGACCCGGGACGGAATCTCTCCCCGCGCGAGCACCGGAAAAGCAGCTACCGCGTTCGATTCGCTCCCGCAGGCTGAGTCTTCAGGATCGACCAACCGCATCTCGCAAGCACTCGGAATGACATCTTCTAAAGGAGTTAGCTGCTCCGCTTGAGGGCGCGCGCGAGAGTCTGGTCTAGAGCAGCCTTGGTCTTGAGGTAGTCCTCGTCCGAGATCTTGCCTTGCTTGTGTTCGAGTTCCAACTGGAAGAGCTCCTCTTTGAGGCCCTCGAAAAACATGGAAGAATGGCTCGCGCCGGATGTTACAGGCGCGGACACGGTGACGTGGGAATTGGCTGCCGTCGCTGAAACACTTGCTCCACCAGGCGCCGAATCGGTAGCCGCAGGTACCGCCCCGGTCACATTCACCGAGCGAGCCCGGACCACGATGAAGACGGCGCCACCCACAAGAACCACTCCGAAGGCGGCGAGGATGTAGCCCCGGTACTTGTCGAGGGGATCGGGAGCATCAATCGGGGTACCGAGCCCTCCGCCGGGCCGGGCTTCACCGGTACCACCACTTGAGGAAGCTTCCTGGTCCTGGCCCTGCAACATACCTTCGCCGGCGATATCGAATGAAAGCTTCTCGCCGGGCTTAGCGTTGCTGGCAATGGCAGCCATTGCGTCCGGTTGCTTGGGCGACGTTTGCATCTGGTATATGCCGGCCTGCGCGGGAGTGAAGGCGATCGACTTCGGAACAATCACGACAAGATGCTGGAGCGGGTAAATCAAGTGGGGATCGATGGTCATCTTGCCGGTGTAGTTCAGATGATATGTCACCTGAAACTGTGTCTGCCCAGGGCGAAGCGGGAAGTCGAACGCGTAGCGCCCCTTGTCTGCCTGCGGGGTAGGAGACACGTTCACGGGCTGTCCGCCAGATGTTTGCGCCTGAGCTTCGTCAATTTCAGCACTTTCCGGCAGATAAAACTCAAAGGAAGCGTCGTTCATCTGGGTGCGAGGTGGCTGGGAAGAATTGTCCACTGCGAAAACGCGAGTGATCCCCAGCTTCCCCTGGCTTGCCTGCACGTACAAAAGATCGGCCACCACATTGATCGCGTCGAGCTTGGGCGCGACGTCGTAAACCTTCAGCTCCACCGTAGTCGTTCCCGGCGGTGCAGCCGCATGGTAGGTTACGCTCTGGTGGACGGCGCGAACCAGATAAGGTGATTTGAGGTCTTCCACTTGGAAACTGAACTTGCCCTGGGAGTCGGTCTTCTTGTGACCTACTTCGTCCATCCCCGTGGAAAGCTTGATAAGAATGACCGGGTCGCCTGCCGAAGGCTTCCCAGTCGTGCCGTTGGTTACGGTTCCGCTGAGGGTAGTCGCGATCGAGGAAGTCGACCAAATCACAACCAAAGCCGCTAGCAAAAGCAAGTTTCTTGGACGAAGATCGTGGATACTCAAATTTTTCCTTTCCATCAGGCCAAAATGCCTTGCGACTCGAGGCGCTCGATTTCGGCGAGAATGGCGGCGGCTTCATCTTCGAGCGCCTGCTTCATACTGGCATAGTCGGTGTCGGGAACTTTGCCGGCCTTGTACTCGAAATTCAGATCGCGCAGATTTTCGTAAACCGCCTCTTTGCGCTCGCGGAGAAATGCCGCGCGGGTTTGCTCGGGGCCGACACGGAGAGTCGATGGAATATAGAAGATGTAGAACAGGGCGGCTAAGGTGAGCATTCCGCAAACCAGCAACGTCACAGCTCAGTCTCCTTGCGCGCCTGTTCGCGGAGGCGGCTCAGTTCATCCGAGCTCAGCCCGGTGGCGGCAACCCCCGGCGCTGTAGCCTGTCGCTTGCGCCACAGTTGGACAACCGCGACAAAACCTCCAACCCCGACTATGAACAACAGATATGGCATCAACCACGCAACCCGATCAAAACCCGAGTGCGTAGGCGCGGCCAGCACGGTCGTTCCGTACTTTTCGATGAATTCCGCCAGGATCGCGTCATCGCTCTTGCCTCCGTCAATGGCGGACGCGAGCTCGTGGCGCATGGTGTCGGAATAGGTGCAGCCGACGTGATTGCATTCCATCAGGATCTGGCCGCAGCTACACACGCACATCATGCGGTGACCAAGGCGATCCAGGCGCGAAGAATCGTCGCTTGCCCCTAACAGAAACACGCCAATACACAAAACAGCGAGAATACGCACGCGATTGGCGCGGCTGGAGGCGAGGGTTGGCATCAGTCTCCTGCTCCCGCCGACGCATGCACCGGCACGCGAACCCTACTCGTAGCAACCGATCGAATGGGCGCTGCATTGGGGAACAGGGCGAGCACGGTGCCAAGAAGCATGACTAGGACTCCGAGCCACAACCAGGGAACGAGGGGGTTGAGATGGGCCTTGATGATGGGACGACCGGTCTCTGGGTTCTTCCCTTCGAACACCACGTACAGATCTCCGCGAAGGAGTGAGTGCACCGAGGGCACGTGCTGCGGTTGCTGGGTGGCGGTGAACATACGGCTCTCGGGATAGAGGGTGGTCACGAATTGGCCGTTTTTGGTCACGTCGATGATTGCTTTATCGCCGGTGTAGTTCGGGGTCTCTTCCTGCGTGTAGGAGCGACTGGTCAAGGTATAAGGGCCAATTTGAACGGTATCGCCGTAACCCATCTCTTTTTCAGCCGAACGATTCATGGGTGTTCCGAGAACGCCGATAAAAATCAGCGCCACGCCAATATGCACAACATAACCACCATAGCGGCGCGTGTTGCGATGGCCAAGTTGCAGAATCGAAGTCAGCAGATTATTCCCGGTGTGGCGAGCGATGACCCTGCCGCCGCGCAGAAACTCTGCAAACACCGTGAGAATCACGAGCGCCGCCAGCATAGCCGCCAACAGTGAGTAGAAGTACCCCAGATCGTCCCTTGGACGAAGCCCAAAGGGAGGACCCCAGGACGCAGGCGTAGCAATGAGAATAATCCCGATGCAAAGCGAACCCACGGTCGACCACAGGAAGTTTCGCTTCAAGCTCTCCAGAGAGGTCTTACGCCAGGCGAGAAGCGGTCCGACCGCGGTCAGCAGCAGCAACAACAACGCGAACGGCACGGTCACGCTATTGAAGTACGGAGGGCCGACCGTCACTTTATGCCCCTGGATCCACTCCGAGAGGATCGGGAATAGAGTTCCACTCAAAGCCACCAAGCAGATAAGCAGGAACAAGACATTATTGAAGAGGAAGCTGGACTCTCGGGATACCAGCGATTCCAACCGGTGTTCGGTACGCAAGTAAGAATGATTGAACAGGTAGAAGAAGATGCAAGTAGCGGCGATGATCGTAAGAAAAGCGACGAACCAACCGCCGATCGAGGACTGCGCGAACGCGTGAACCGAACTCACCACACCGCTGCGCGTCAGGAACGTCCCGAAGATACACAGGCCAAAAGTGATGAAGATCAGCCACATGTTCCAGGTCTTCAGCATGCCGCGCTTTTCCTGCATCATCACCGAATGCAGGAAGGCGGTGCCGGTTAGCCAAGGCAGCAGCGAGGCGATCTCGACCGGGTCCCAGCCCCAATAACCGCCCCATCCGAGAACATAGTAGGCCCAGTGTGCGCCGAGCGCGATTCCGCAAGATAGGAAACCCCAGGTGATCATGGTCCAGCGGCGAGTAATATGAATCCACTTGTCGCCGGGATACTTCATAATCAGCGCACCCAGGGCAAAAGCAAAAGGGACGGTGAAACCCACGTATCCCAAATAAAGCATGGGCGGATGAATCACCATTTCCGGATACTGCAGCAGCGGATTCAAGCCGGCGCCATCGAGGGGGACCTGGCCTTGGGTCAGGGAAAACGGACGGGCGGCAAAGTTCAGGAGAAGAAAGAAGAACACCTGCACCGCTGCGATGACTACCGACGCATGTGCGAACAGCCGCTCGTCGGTCTTGTGTCGAATCCGCAGAACGAATCCATAGCCGGAGAGCAACAATGCCCAGAAGAGCAATGAGCCTTCCTGGCCTGACCATAGGGTGGCAAATTTGTAGGGCCCCGGGAGGTCGCGATTGCTGTGCTGGAAGATGTAGGCGATGGAGAAATCGTTGCTGAAAGCGGCGTTAACCAGAATTCCACCCGCCAGTAGAACCGCTACGAATGAGGCGATGCCGGCACGGCGGGCGGTTTCACCGATCAGGATGAAGAGAGTGTCTCGCCGGAACAGAGCGATCGCACCGAACAAGAAGGAATAGGCGCTCAGCGCGAGGGCGAGGAGCAACAAAAAACTGCCAATCTGTGACATGGTAAACAGTTATTGTTTCAGACTAGCTGGGCAGCTGCAAATGGTAAGCGACAGGGTTAGTAGGTCGGGGTAGCTAACCGTGGGCCTTCTGAAGTCGGCCGGGCTGATTGGAGCCAGCGCACCAGCAGCGCGCAAAGGGCTGCGATCCAGGAGGACACAGCCCTCCGCATCCCGGGCAACTCAATCAGGCCGTGTGTTTTTGCGATTGACGCGCCAGCACTTCACGCTCGGCCTGAATCCAATCCTGCTCTGCCTGGCCGTCAGCATACCCGCGGCCTTCGTAGAGCTCGTAAGCACGACGACGAATTTCAGTTTCGATATCTGTGGGAACATGATTGCCATTACCGTTTCCATTTGCGAGGGCAACGGTTTCCGGCATCTGCAGCACTTTGTTTTCAGCTTTCTCGGCCTTGGGTTTTGGTGTGCGAGGGGTCTTGGCTCTTGGCATGGTTCTACTCCTTAACTTCTCGTCAATGGTGTGGCCACACTGACGCAACAACCAAACGGCTGCACATCCTTGAGTGGCAGGTGTGTATTCATGATAAACCGCTAAGGCTGTGGAATTGTGAATTGCAGGACAAAAAAATCGGTTTGCATACAACAGAAATTTGGCATGCAATCTGAGTTGTTTCTCTTAGCATGTTGGACGGGGGAAACTGCGGCTGAAAAAACCTTTTTGCGGGAGGAATGATTGCAACGTTCGCGCTTGTGCCGTTTTGGAACTGTTCTGTTTTTAACCGTCGCCAGTGCGGTTGCTCAAGAAGCATCCCCCACTGCTGATCCAACCAAAGTCCAGGCCCCCGATGAGACCATCATCGTCACCGGCACATTCACTCCCACTCCAGAAAACGAAATCGACCGCGCCGTAACTGTGGTCGAGGCGGGTCCACAGCACAACCTTTACAACAGCTGGGTGGACTTGCTGGAACTGGTTCCGTCGGTCGACTTGCGCCAGCGCGGGCCGAGCAATATTCAGGGCGATCTCTCGATTCGCGGATCGGGATTCGGCGAAACACTTGTGCTGTTGAACGGATTTCGCATGGATGATGCACAAACCGGCCATCATGACATGGATCTCCCGGTTCCAACGGCTGCGGTGGAGCGGGTTGAAGTGATGCGCGGAGCTGGATCGGCGCTTTATGGGTCGGATGCAATGGCGGGATCGGTGAATGTCATCACCAGACGTCCTGAGCAATCGGATATTCGAGTCGGTGCCGGAGTGGGGAATCTTGGCATCAATCAGCAGTCTGGGTCGGCATCCGTGGTTTGGGAAAAACTTGACGCCCAAATCGATGCCGAAAGGAATTTCTCGAGCGGCTTCCGCCCAGACCGGGACTATCGCAGCGCGACATTTTTCGGAAGCACGGGGCTTCAGACCAGACTTGGGCGATCCCTGCTGATGTTCGCCTATGGTGACAAGCCGTACGGGGCCGACCAGTTTTATGGTCCGTTTAATTCGTGGGAGCGAACGAAATCGTGGTTCGCGGCCTTCAAGCAAGCTTTAGGAAGCAACACCGAATTTGATTTTGCCTTTCGGCGACACGCGGATGAATTTGTGCTTTTCCGCGACAACCCGTCGGTCTACGAAAACAACCATATTGATCGCAGCTGGCAGGCGGGAATTCGCCGCCGCGAACAGGTTTCCAAAAATTCGACCCTGTTCTTCGGAGTGGAGGGAATTCACGAAAATATCGAGAGCAACAATCTGGGGAATCACGATCGCAGCCGGGGAGCAGTCTACGTCGACTACGACGTTCGGGCGCTAAAACGATTTTCGTTTTCCGTAGCAGCGCGCGAGGAGATATTCAGCCGCTCGCACGGAGAGTTCAATCCTACGGTTGCCGCCGGGGTCTGGTTGAGGTCCACTCTGAAGTTGAAAGCAAGTGTCAGCCGGGCATTTCGGCTTCCAAGCTACACCGATTGGGAATATCACGATCCCGCAAACTTCGGAAATCCCAAGCTCGGGCCTGAAGAGGCCTGGGACTACGAAGGTGGGCTGTTGTGGATTCCGAGCAGCAGATGGAAAGGGGAGGTAACAGTATTTGAGCGGCGCGACGGGAACGTCATTGACTATGTCACGCGCGTGTGCACCGGAATTCCTGTGGACCAATTACCTCCGGGCGCGACCTGCTCACCGACGATTTCTAGTGTTTATCACGCTGAGAATCTTCAGCACCTGAATTTCACCGGAGTGGAAGGATCTGCAGACCTCCGTATGTCCGGCCAACAACATGTGAATATCGCCTACACCGCCCTTTATGGATCTCAAGAGACTTTAACCGGACTGCAGACGAAGTATGCGTTCAACTATCCGAGTCACCATGCGGTACTGGGCTGGAACGGAAAACTGCCGGGTAAGTTTTACGCGCGAACCAGACTGGGAGTGATCGACCGATATCAGAGCGAGCCGTATGCGGTTTGGGACGCGGCGGTATTGCGTGAGTTCAACCATGTTGCCGCTCACATCGCATTTGCAAACATCAGCGACACTGAGTATCAGGAGATTCCGGGAGTAATCATGCCAGGACGGAGCGTGGTGTTTGGGCTGGACTTCTTCTGGAGATCCCGATGAGCACGGGAGAGACGACGCGAGACAATCAGAGATCTCATGATTCCGCCCCTCGTCGGAGATCGCGCTCTTTCAGGACCTCACGCCTGGTAAGTTCCCGTTCGAGGAAGCGAGTCATCTCTTCTGCGTCGGCGGGACGCACCAGCAGGTAGTCCACTTGGAGTTGTAGTGCCTGGCGAAGCGCTTCTACGGTTGGATATCCAGTGGAAAGGATCACTAGCGGGGGCTTGTCGAGTTTCTTCGCCTCCTGTGCAAGCTTCAGTCCGGCTCTGCTCCTGCCGAGTTCCATCTCGATGAGAGTTGCGTCCCAGGCCTGCTGGTTCAATCGCTTGTGTCCGCAATCATACGAGTCACAGGTCGCCACCTGATAGCCTTGATCTTCCAGCAACATGCGATAGGTACTGGCAACGGAGGGTTCTTCATCGACAACTAAGACGGTTGGCGGCGAGTTGTCCGACAAGCAGGGGGTCCCTCAGCAGTGATTAGCTTCCGATTTATCTGGTTAGATTCCGAAATGGCCTCATGGGTTGAGCGGTGAGGTAAGCTGTCAGTTAGGATATCTTTGTTTTCTTTCTCTTCTATGATGCACAAACCCTCATTGCTGATCGTCGATGACGAGCCGAACGTACTACTTACCCTGAAACTGGTCTTGGAGGAAGACGGATACCAGATCAGCACCGCCGGGAGCTTTGCCGAAGCCGAGAGCCTGATGCGAACGTCGGGCCAGTTTGATGCCATCCTGACCGACCTTTGGATGGAGAGAGAGGACGTCGGACTTGAACTTGCCCGCTCGGCGTCCAAGTTGAAGCCGCGCCCGATTGTGGTCATCTTTACCGGATATGGGAGCACCACCAATGCGCGCGCTGCACTTGGGGTTCCGGTCGATTACTTCGCGCTAAAACCGCTCGATGTGGATGAGCTGAAGCGGGTGTTGAACCGTTTGGTCATGGCGAACTTGGGGGATCGCGGGTGGCGGTCATGACGGGATGGCGGGGGGCAAAGTTCGCCTTGGTCGTGCACCCCGAGCTGAGTGTCCTTTCGCAGTACCAGAGCCAGCTTTCCAATCATGGATTCACCACGGTAGTGGCACGCGACGTACCCACCGCTCTGTTGGCAATTACCCAACACTACTTTGATATCGCAATCGTCGCCTCGCAGCTGAGCGAAGCCGGAGACGGCTGGCCACTCGCGGGCGTCCTGCATCTGGTTTTTCCCGGATCCTACATTGGGGTGCTGGTACCGGGCGACGACCTGCTGACGCTCCAGTCAGCGATCAACAATGGAGTGCAGGACGTGTTTGAATTCAGCCAATCGCCGCAGAGCGTAGTTAAGGCGTCGGTCGCGGCCGCCAAGCTAGCGGTATCGAAGAGATCTGAAGAGTCTCTGCAATAGATCGGCAAGCCGCCTCCCCCTTCTCCTCATCAGTGCGCCAGGTGAGGTACGAACCCGCGGACCTTGGTTCGCAAGCGATACACCGAAGTCGTGGCAGTGATGTACAAGGTGCTGTAATCTTGGTCGCCCCAGACCAAATTCGCCGGCTGCTCGGGCATCTCAACGGTTCCGAGATGGTGGCCTTGAGAATCCCACACCCAAATTCCCTTTGGGCCAGTCACAAACAGATTGCCGTTTTCATCGACCTTAATGCCATCTGGCACGCCCTCGTGTTCTCCACCGGTTTCGTCCCCGAATACTCGTCCGTTCTTCAAGCTCCCGTCGCCGGCCACGTCGTAGACGCGAATGTTCTTCTGCTGGCTGTCATCCACGTAGAAGTGCTTGCCATCGGGTGAAAACGCCAAGCCATTCGGTTGAGTCAAATCTTTGGTCAGCAGGCGGACATTGCCGGTCGAGTCGAGCCGGTACACACCCTGAATCTGGATCTCTTGCTTCTCCCCCTTGACCAAGTCGAGTGTCGGATCGGTGAAGTAAATGGCTCCATCCGGGCCGATTATGACATCGTTGGGACTGTTGAAGCGCTTGCCTTCGAACTTGTCGGCGAGGACCGTATAGTGTCCATCAGGGCTGATCGCAATCATGGCGCGTAAGACGCTGGCGCAATCAATCAGTCGGTGATTGCGATCATAGGTGTTGCCGTCCGGATCGCCCAGGGCAATCAATTCTTCCTTATGCCCATCCAACCAAAGCCGATAGATTTTGTTTTGTTCTTCGTCGCTGATGTACAGAAAACCCTTCGCATCCCATACGGGTCCTTCCGTGAAACCAAATCCGCCAGCAACTTTCGTCAACTTGGCGTCATGAGCGAGCAGCGTCCAGAACTTGTCCGACTCTGCGTGGAGTGCAAATTGCCGTTCGCCACGAGACTCAGCCCGCGTACGCGGCAGGAGGGCCCAACTTAAGAGCAACGCGGGTAGGGCGACAATCGCGAACCGTACAAACCGGCTAGAGGTGAACCATCTCATATTGATCCCATAATCTTTATTTTCCCGGCCAGGCTATTCCTGTGCCTCCTCGGCGGTTCCCGGCTTCGGATGAACCGGCTGGTTGTCCCGAGTGCTTTGTGAGACGGACATCAAGTAACTGATCACGTCGTCAACTTCCCGGGCGCTGAGCCGTGCCGCGTAATCAGAAGGCATCAGTGACTCTGTCCGATGTTCGAGGCCTCGAAGATCGGATTTCTCGAAAAAATGGAAGGCGCCGTCCTTGGTCTGCAGCTGCAATGAGAAATTGTCTTCATTGCGCGCGATGCCGGTGAATGTTTGGCCATCACGAGTGGTTGCGACGACGACTCTTCCCCGCTCTGGCGAGTTCTCGGTGGGATTCACAATCGCGCTGCGGATCTGCGAGGCCGCCCGGGCTCTGGCGTAGGCTGACAAATCTGATCCGATGAACCCTCCGGCTCCATTCACCATATGGCAATCCGCACAACCAGCTTTTCCGAAAAACAAGGACTTGCCAGTCGCAGGGGATCCGGGCAGCGCTGACGGGACACTTTCTCCCTGTAAGGCTCGCAGATGTCGGAGCAGAGCCTGAATCTTCACGTTCCCAAGAGAGCGAAATGGCGGCATTCCAGTACCGGGAATTCCTTCTCGGATAAGCTTTGCCAGGGCTGCGTCCGAGAGCTTCTGAATTTCGCGTCGCCCTGCTATATCGGGTGCGCGTTCCCCGCCACGGCCGTCGAGACCGTGGCAGCCACCGCAATTGGCCGGAAAAAGACGTGCGCCTTCCTTCGTATCGGCGGCGGTCGTGGGTTTCTTCTGGCCGTTTGCAGAAATGTGAATCGAACACGCGGCCAGAACCGCAAGACAACAAAGTGCCCCCGCCTTCGCCCTGTAGTTGGGTTCGATCATGCCCGCGCGAGAAATCGTCTACGCTCCGCGCCCCGACGACAATAACACAGCCGCCGATTGAAAAACACTTGATATGCTGGTATTAAATCCATTTACTATTCGAACGCGTGATTGATGCACAGAGCCCCCCATAGAACGAGAGCGCGGCTGCTTTCTCGGGTTCTTTTCGGAGGAACCATCCTGATCGCCATTTGGTCTTTTTCTAAGCCCATGGCGGTGGGGATCGACGTTACCCCTGAGCAGCTTAAGGCACAACCTCCCGGCGAGAACTGGCTTTCCTACAACGGCGACTTTTCTGGGAGGCGCTACAGTGGGTTGTCACAAATTACACCTGAGAACGTTTCGCGCTTGCGCGCGCAGTGGGTGTTTCATTCTGAAAACTCCGAGCGGCTCGAAGTGACTCCGGTGGTCGTCGATGGGGTCATGCTGGTCACCTCAGCCAATGATGCTCACGCGCTTGACGCACGCACCGGACGGACAATTTGGCATCACTCCATGGCAAAGACGGAAGGATTGATCGATGATGCCTCCAGCCACCACAATCGGGGAGTAGCGATTTGGCATTCGCGGGTGTACATGAATACCGACAATGCGCACCTGCTTTGCCTTGACCTTCGCTCCGGGCATCTTATTTGGGATGTCCCCTATGCCGATTGGAACAAGAACTATGGAGCGACCAGTGCTCCACTGGCGGTCAACGGAAAAATTATTGTAGGCACTTCGGGCGGCGACGATGGGGTTCGGGGTTTTGTTGCTGCATACGATGCTGGAACCGGCAAACTGTCGTGGAGATTCTGGACGATACCTTCTCCGGGCGAGTCAGGCTCTGAAAGCTGGCCGGGAGACTCTTATTTGCATGGCGGCGGTACGACCTGGATGCCCGGGACCTACGATCCCGACACGAACACCCTGTTTTGGACCACAAGTAATCCATCGCCAGATTTTGAAGGCAGCAATCGCCCCGGGGATGATTTGTACACCGATTGTGTGCTCGCGCTTGATCTTGAGACGGGAAAGCTGAAGTGGCATTTCCAGTTCACTCCGCACGATCTCTTCGACTACGACGCGACCGAAACTCCAGTCCTTTTGGATGCCAGTTACAAAGGTTCCCCCCGCAAGCTCCTGGTCCAGGCAAATCGGAATGGATTCGTGTACACCCTCGATCGCACCACCGGGGAGTTTCTGTCAGCCGTGCGTTTCGTCGAGAAGCTAAACTGGGCGGTGGGCATCGACAACCAGGGCAAGCCGATCCGAAGCGGCGTCAAGCCCACTCCGGAGGGAACCCAAGTCTGCCCTGGCTTTGCCGGAGCGACCAACTGGTTTTCGCCGTCCTATAACCAATCGACGCGCTTGCTCTATTTCATGGCGCTGGAACACTGCCAAACCTACTTCTCTGCGGCGGAGCCGGAGCCCTTCCGGGAAGGCGAGACGTTCTACTCCACCGGAGTCAAGGGGATCCCGAGCGAAAATGGGCGAAAGGTTTTGCTGGCATACGATGTCGCCAGCGGGAAAATCACTTGGCGATACCCCCAGACCGGCAACGGGCATTCTTCTGGCGGAACCATGACCACCGCCAGCGGCCTGCTTTTTTTCGGGGATGACGCGCAATCATTCGAGGCGTTGAACGCCATGGATGGCAAGCCGTTGTGGCACTTCAACACCGGACAGAACATCACCGCTTCCCCTATGACGTATGCCATTGACGGCAAGCAATTCGTCAGTATTGCCGCGGGAAGCGATATTTTCAGCTTTGCGCTGCCGTAGTTTGGAAGCTTTTAAAAAATCAATCTTTTGCCAGGAGCGATTCTATGATTTTCGATTCCGTAACTCGAAGGAAGTTCGCCACCCGCTTTGCATCCTTGTTCTCTGCAGCCGGTGCGGCAACACTGCTGACCAACACCGCGAGCGCCAAGGCATCGGCTTCTCCCGATGGCATGGTTCGCAAGCTAAACGACGAAGGCAAACCCGCCGACGCCAACCAGTTCATCACCCCGATCGTTGCGCACAACGGCGTGATCTATGTCGCCGGACAAGGCGCGCATGACGAAGGCCCGGCAGCCTCATGGGACATCGGCAAACACACGACAACCGTCATGGATAAAGTGAAAAAGCTAGTCGAGACAGGCGGATCCAACCTGGATAACGTTGTGCAACTCTCGGTCTTTCTCGCGAAGATCGAAGACTACGACGGCATGAACAAGGTATTCAAAACTTATTTTCCACATGGCGGTCCGGCTCGCACAACCGTTGCCGTGGCCGCTCTTCCAGGAAATTCGCTGGTTGAAATCAACTGTATCGCGGCCCTCCCCAAGAAATAGGCGTCGAGGAGAATGGAAATGGCACACAATTGGAGCCGCCGCGGTTTCGTGGGAACACTCATAGCGGGTGCAGCCTCGCTTTTCAATGCTCGCAATGTATTTGGAACGAAAGTAGCGAATGCTGATTCCGCGGCAAGTTTGACCGGCTTTGGGCACTCGGGGAATCCTTACGAGGAACTCGGGATTCCGACCGTCATCAATGCTCAAGGCACCATGACGATGCTTGGCGGCTCCTTGATTCGGCCCGAGGTGGAAGCCGTTATGAGCCAGGCCGCCAAGCATTTCGTCGGTATCCCGGCGCTCGAGGTTGCCGCTGGGAAACGAATCGCGCAAATGCTTAAGTTGCCGCAGGGCTATAGCGCGCTTGTGACCTCGGGCGCCGCCGCCGCCATTCAATCCGGCCTCGCCGGCATTCTCAGCGGGGACAACGAAACCCTGATCAAGCAACTGCCCGATCTAACCGGCATGAAATCCGAGGTGATCATCCAGAAGTCCCATCGCAATCCCTTCGACCATCAACTGCGTGCAACCGGGGTGAGGCTGGTTGAAATCGAGACGCGAGACCAGTTGCGGCGTGCCGCAAACGAGCGTACGGCGATGATGCATTTCTCAAACTTCGCCAACGCCGCCGGGCAGATCAAGGTTGATGAATGGGTGAGCTTGGCGAAAGAACTCAAGCTGCCATGCATGAACGATGCGGCAGCCGACACACCGCCCGTATCGCACCTTTGGGACTACACCCATATGGGGTACGATCTCGTGACCTTCAGCGGAGGCAAGGCTTTGCGCGGCCCACAGTGCGCCGGCATGCTGCTCGGACGCGAGGACCTCGTTCATTACGCTTTGCTGAACAATAGTCCGTACGAGGACACCTTGGGACGCAGCCAGAAAGTAGGTAAAGAAGAAATTGTGGGGATGATAAAAGCGCTCGAGCTTTACCTTGCCGAAGACCACGATGCACTCGCGCGGGAATGGCAACAGCGCTTGGATACGGTTTCCAAACAAATTGCAAAGGTTCCCGGCGTTAGCACTTCATTCTTTACCCCTGATTTAGCCAATCACGTTCCCCACATGCAGATCACATGGGACGCGAAAATCTCCCTGACCGTACCCCAGGCAACGCAGATTCTGCGCAATGGGTCACCGCCCATAGCGGTTGGTGGCGGAGAAGGCCGCCCCGGGTTGGCAATCAACTCTTTCATGCTGCAGCCCGGCGAGGAGCGGATCGTCGGGGACCAACTCGTAAAACTCTTTCGCGACCACGCCGGGTAAGACGAGCAGAGTACAGCTACTACTTGCTCGCCGTCTGTAGCTTGCCGCGCAACACGGTTACCGACGCAGGCGGAAGCTCGTACAAGCTATCTGCATCCACGCTCAGAGTGGACGTGACCGGCGGCTTGTCTGGATCGGCGTAGCCTTGCTTTCGATTGGCATGCCACTCGTATTGAGCTTTTCCAAAGCTAATCCTGGTGACCGCTCCCCCAAACGACGCATTCCCGTGCGAATTGCTGAAGGCGATGCGCACCGAATGAGGATGATCGTGATCTTTGTTGATGAGCATTAACGACCATTGCCCATCGGGACGTTCGAGCGGGTAGGCGGTTACGAGCACATGTCCCTGCTGATCCTTCACGTCGCTGGAGGCTCTGAACAGCCGATGTTTGGCGTCAACCGGCTGCGCCCATTCCTGGGTCAAGAGTTTGGCCGCATAGTATTGGGACGTCGGCTGCTTGATTTGATAGTGCTCGTCAACCATGAACATGTGATAGGTTCCCCAACTGTTTTCACAGGCTGGATGGGGAGGCGAATAAGACAGAGCGTGATAGTAATGCGTGGAGGTGCCGCCAGCAGTCAGAAAACCCGCGAAGGAGTCGGCAAGCCACAGCGCCCCAAAGATGTCGACCGCGGCTTCGCCGCCATGATCGTTGGTCTCGGTGTCGAGCAGCGGGATGCCAGGGGGTATTCCGTCATCGCGCCACACCTGGATGATGTGTTCGATCAGCTCCGGTTCCTGATAAAGGTTCTCCCAGGGCGTGGTGCAACCGTCATAGGGGTAATGCTCAAACGACATGAAGGCAAGGTCCTGAAGTCGGCCATGCGCCTTCAAGTAGGCAAGAAATCGCCCCAGCCAGGAGGTTCGACCCTGCGTGTCAGGCCATACCTTGATGTCGTCCGTAACTCCTTCGAACACCGGGCCACCAAGTTTCAACTTAGGGTCGACTTTCTCGAGGGCGCTGGCAAACTGCAGGTAGAGGGTTGCGTAGTCCTCCGGCAACATGTATTGGCCATCGGGCTCTTCGCCCATTTCCACGTACAACACTGGGTAAGAGCGCTTTTTTAGGTAGATCATTTGCGCCGCTGCATCCTCGGGGGTGCTGTAGAGCATGGCAACGGGGATAATCGCTGGCAGATTGCGCGTGATTCCACTTGTAAAGAACAGATCCAGGCCCGGTTGATCTCCCGATTCCATGCGGTCGGGGGCAACGTAAAGATCCGAAGCGTCGTGCCAGGGATCTACCGAGGAGCAGAAGGTCAGTGTCTGCTTTTGGTCCGGGGAATGGCGCAGCAGATCCTTGAATTCACCGTTCGGCGAGAAAGTCCCGAGATAGAGCTCGCGAATTGCGTAGCCCAGGCAATTGCGCGGATCGGCTGCTCCGTGAGTGTCACAGGTGTTGGAAGATTGCATCATCAGTACGCGCACGTATTTGGTTTTAACCGGGGACGACTCCAGGCGAATGGTAGCGAGCCCCCCGTGTCCGTCACGTATCGATCCCGCGCTAAAGGTCTTCCACGCTCCCTTATCTTGTTCGTCCATGGCATCGCCTTCGCCAACCCAGTACTGCACCTCATAGACGCGGGCGAATGGTTCAGCCCAGGCGATGCGGATCTCAGTGATGGTTTCGCTCTTTTCCAGGTTGACGACCACCCATTGCGGATGGAGGGAGTCATCTTCGCCGGTAAATCTCTGGCTCAAGTACGGGTTGCTTTTCCAGTAGCTGTTCAAATCGCCATCATTCAGGCGCGAATAGCCGTCAAATTCGGTGCCATTGTTGCGGGTGAACCCACGGTGGCGAAGCGAATAACCGTAGGAATGGCGAATCATCTCCTGCGTGGGATTTGCGTTCCCGACGAAATAGCCCCTGCCGGCCGGGTCGCTCCAGCTGCCATTTGGATTCCAATGCCAAGCTTGAACAAATAAATCTGTGTTCTGCCGGTAACTCATGACGCCCCAACCCGCCGACAGGATCTGCTGGATCTGGTCAGGCCGGAAGAACATATCCGTGGCATTACTCGGAATGCGGTCGACGGTCGAACCCAGGGCGTAGAGCGGGCTGAATTGGTTCACCACTTTTTCGGTGTCCACTCTAACGACCTGTGCCGTTCCGGGAAGAACCAACGCACCCATGGATAATCCGAGCGACAGGCCGAGAACACCCCAAACTTTGCACAATCTCTCTGCCATCGTGATTTGCATTCAGCCATCACCTTTGATCCCCGAAGGGGAGTTGGAAATTGCGCAACTATTAAAACGTTTCATACTTGAGAAATCCACACAAATTTTTCGCTTCCCCATCGCCGGTTTCTATATAATTGCGCTCCTATCGGTCGAGCGCGAGTAATCGGAGAAGGGGTTCCCATGCGGATCAAAGTATTCCCCGACAAGAGTTCTGCGAGTCGTGCCGCTGCCGAGCAGGCGGCCGCCGCCATCCGCCGTGCCATTGCCGGGAGGGGCCGAGCGCGAGTTGTGGCCGCGACCGCAGCCTCGCAACTAGATTTTCTTGACGCGCTGACCAGGGCTCCGGAAATCAATTGGGTAAAGGTCGAAATCTTTCATCTCGACGAGTATGTGGGTCTGCCAATCACACATCCGGGCAGCTTCCGCAAAATGCTTCTCGAGCAATTGGTTCGGAAAACCGGGGTCACCGATTATCATTTGCTCGACGGCGACGCCGCGGATCCTCATGCGGTTGCTCTCAGCCTCAGCCGCACAATGGCCTCAGAGCCGGTAGACATCGCATTTCTAGGCATCGGGGAAAACGGTCACCTCGCCTTTAATGACCCGCCGGCCGATTTCGAAACCGAAACACCGTACATTATCGTGGACCTCGACGAAGCTTGCCGGCAGCAGCAGGTTGGGGAAGCCTGGTTTTCGAACATCTCGCAGGTACCCAGGCAGGCGATCTCAATGTCGGTGCGACAGATTCTTAAGGCCAAGGAGATTCTGGCGGTGGTGCCAGACACCAGGAAGGCGCAAGCCGTGAAGCTCTGCTTCGAAGGGGAAATCGGTCCGAATGCACCGGCGTCGATTTTGCGAACCCATCCTAACGCGACCATCTACTTGGACACGACTTCGGCTTCGCTGCTGAATGCGGCAACATTGACCAGGTTCTCTGAGGAATCGCCGGTCGCAATCAGCTCCTAGGCTGCCTGGTTCGGTAATGGCGAGCGTTTATAACCCGTCTGCGACCAACTCGATTCTGCCCCTGACCTGCTGGACGCGCGCGGGTCGGCGAGCCTCGACCACGATCACATTCGACCGGCCAGCGCTTTCGTTGCTCGTATTTTTTCTGCAAGGCGAATGCCAAGAGACGAACACTGATTCCGCCGTTTCGATTCGCATGCGCCATAAGCCAAACGCCAGCCGTCGACTTGGGAATCAAGGAGGAATGATGGGGCTAGAAGCGAAACTTTACTCAAGATCGTCGATACCGTGGCGTTACCGCGCACAGGTCTTCCTGGCACTGCTTTTCCTGATCCAGCCGGCGGCGTTTCCACAAGTCAAGCAGGCGAATGAAACCCGCCTGATCCGCGTGGATGCAACCCATGTGATCAATTCGTTCGATCCTGATAGCGCTCTTGGCAGCTCTCTCGATGTGCTTTCTCGCATGGACATCAACCGGGTCTTTACCCCTCACGTGATCCAGGAGGCGCTTTCAGCCGGATGGGGACCTATCACGTATCGCAACAATACCGAGCTGCGGATGGGGGCATGGCACTGGACCGAGAACGGCACCTGGAGCGATGCCGAACACCGGAGTGGCTACTTCACGGGCAGCACGGAACTGAAGGCGCCGATCAAATACATCCTTGCGTATGCCCTACCGCACCGAGGTTTCGCCACCAGCGGCGATCGCCCAGTGTCGGGTCCAAATCTGACCTACTGGAAAAGCAATCCCTATCTCACAAGTAAGTTCACACACGAGAGGGATGAGTTGCATCCGCAATGGGTGGTCGTCGACCTCAAGACGCAAAAGCCGGTGAGTGCAATTCGAATCAACTGGGAGAATCCCTACGCGACGCGCTATCAGGTGGAGTATTGGACTGGAGAGGACGCATTGGACTTTGATGGCGGGCCGAAGGGCGAGTGGAAAGTCTTCCCTTCCGGCGTGTTCAAGACCGGGCGGGGCGGAATCGTTACCCTTAAGCTGGCCAACAATCCGGTGAGCACAAGATTTGTTCGCGTCCTCATGATGGAATCTTCCAACACTTGTGACGAGCACGATCCCGCCGACATCCGCAATTGCGTCGGCTACGCGATCCAGCAGATTTCCCCGGGAACGGTTGGTGCAAATGGAAGCTTTAGCGAGATCGCAAAAGCTTCGGGCGAGCCGCTGACCGTGTACTGCGCTTCCTCGATCGATCCCTGGCATTCATCTGAAGACGTGCGCAACGACGGTTTCTACCAGCACACCGGCTTCGACACCTTCTTCACCAGCGGAATTACCAATAACCTTCCCGCGATGATCCCGGTCACCATGCTTTATGGCACGCCGGAAGACGCGGCGGCACAAATTGCCTACATCGAGAAGCGAGGTTACCCGATCGGCTATATCGAAATGGGAGAAGAGCCCGATGGGAAGCACGCCATGCCGGAAGATTATGGCGCCCTCTATCTGCAGTGGGCAGACGCCATTCACCAAGTGGATCCCAAGCTCAAACTAGGAGGCCCGATCTTTGAGGGCGTCAATGAAGACATTCACGTATGGCCCGATGCGCAAGGGCGGACTTCCTGGATGGGACGGTTCATCGCCTACCTTCAAGCGCACAACCGGTTGTCCGATCTCGCGTTCGTTTCCTTTGAGCATTACCCCTTTCAACCTTGCGAAATTACCTGGCAAACACTCTATTCCGAGCCCCAGTTGATGAAGCACATCCTACAAGTCTGGAGGGATGATGGCGTTCCACAGAATGTTCCTCTCATGGTCACGGAAAACCACCTGGCCGCCCAACTCACCGGACCAATGACGACGATTTTCGCCGCGCTCTGGCTGGCCGACAATGTCGGTTCGTTTTTCGAAGGAGGCGGCGCCGCGTTCTACCATTCGCCCATCCAACCACAAGGCCTTCAAGACAGCTGTCTGGGCTGGGCATCGTGGTCGAATTTCGTCTCCGATGAAAACTACAACATCAAGGGATACACGTCCCCTTACTACGCGGCCCGCATGATCAATGTCGAATGGGTGCAGCATCGCTCAGGCCAACACCGCATGTTCTCTTCCTCGAGCGATGTCAAAGATGACAAGGGAAATCTATTAGTGACTTCCTATGCCGTGCTTCGCCCTGACGGCAACTGGTCGCTTATGTTGGTGAATCGCGACGAACACAACGCCCACCCGATTCGCGTCGTAATCGCCAAAGGCGAAAGCAACGCCTCATTTGTCGGGCCGGTCCGATTCGTGACATTTGGGAGCGAACAATACGTCTGGGTCAACGATGGTCTAAACAGCCATCCCGATCCGAATAGTCCCCCGATGGCCACAACTCTCGCAGGCGGGCCAGATGCACAATTCATGTTGCCGAAGGCCTCAGTTTCGGTATTGCGAGGAAAAATCGACACCTCTGAAAAGTAGAAATATCGATGAAAAAGGATGGTGAAGCATGAATGGCAGAGTCTACTCCATGGTTTTGCTGACGTCGCTGTCGCTCGTTGCATTCCTCCGTGCGCAGACCCCAGGGCGCGAAATCGCCATCACCATCGACGATCTGCCCGCCGCCGGCGCAGGCGTGTCGGGAAGCGAAACCCTGGACATGACCGCGAAGCTTCTCGGGACGCTGCGTGATCAAAAAGTTCCAGCCGTCGGATTTGTCAATGAAAAGAAGCTTTACCGACAACCGGGAGAGGTAGATCAGAGAATCAAGGCTCTCGGCATGTGGCTGGACTATGGATTTGAACTGGGTAATCACACCTTCAGTCACGCCTCGCTGAGCCGTGTCCCGTTGAAGGATTGGGAGGAGGAAGTCGTTCGCGGAGAAACCGTCACTGCCTTGCTGCTTGCGCAACACAACATGAAGATGCGCTACTTCAGACATCCTTATCTCGATACTGGGCGCGACCTGGAGACCCGTCGGCAGTCGGAAGCATTCTTGGTCGCACGAGGTTACCGTATCGCGCCGGTCACCATGGACGCGTGGGACTGGATGTATGCCGGGGTTTACGAAGATGCGCGAAAGCGCGGAGACGCCGCCCTGCAGCAGCAGTTAGTGAGTTCGTATCTGTCTTACACCGCCCAAGTCTTTGACTATTACGAGAAGTTTTCAAAGGACCTGATCGGCTATGAACCGAAACAGATTCTGTTGCTGCACGGCAACTGGCTGGAGGCCGATCATATCGGCGAGCTACTCGAATTGCTGCGCAAACGCGGCTATCGGTTCGTCACCCTCCAGGACGCATTGAGCGACGCCGCCTACAGCATGCCGGACGACTTCATCGGCGAAGAAGGTACCAATTGGATCGACCACTGGGCCATCACTCGCGGTCAGCCGCCTCGGAACACTCCTACGTTCCCGCAATGGGTGATCGATCGCTCCCGGGCATTACCGCGTGCACCAAGTCAGCCCTAGCGGAAATGGCCGCGGGGTCAGCGCGGCAGTGAAAAGGCAAACACATCGCTGCCAGCGGCTATGGCGACGTACTGAACTCCATGGACCGCGTAGGTCATGGGTGAAGCACGCAGGTTCTGGCCGGTGTTGAAGTGCCAGAGAGCACGCCCGGTTTTCGCGTCGACGGCTTCAAGAAAGCCGCTGTCATCACCAAAGAAGACCACGCCACCGGCGGTTGCCAGCGTCCCCGCCCAGGAATCGCCACGTCCGATTTGAGGATAGCGCCAGACAACTTTGCCGTCGCGCACTGAGAGAGCAAGCAGATGCTTTTGAGCGCGCTCGCCAGGCGGGAGCTTGGCCCCGGTGTTGTAGTAGGTTTGCCCCTTCTTGAAAGGCTCGGGATTTGCGAACAAGATGTTACAGCTTTCGAGCGCCATCACATAGAAGAGCTGCAAATCCGGATTGTAAGAAGGCGAAAACCAGTTGGTGGCGCCGTTTATGCCCGGACAGATGCGAGTGCCCTGTTTCGTTGGTATTAGTCCGGAGACGACCGGTCTGCCAGTTGGGTCGATGTTCTTGGCCCAGTTCAATCTTTCAACAAACCGCGTTGCCTTCAGGAATTTCCCGTTTGTCCGGTCGAGAATATAGAAGAAGCCGTTTCGGTTTGCTTGTACGAGCAGCTTCTTCTTTTCGCCATTGTCTTCGATGTCGACGAGCACCGGGGTTTGATTTGCGTCATAGTCATAAAGGTCGTGGGGAGTGAACTGGAAATGCCATTTCCTCTGCCCGGTGTCAGGATCGATGGCCAAAACGCAGGCTGTGTAAAGGTCGTCGCCAGGGCGAGAGTCGCCCACGAAATCGGGAGCTGCGTTGCTCGTGGTCCAGTACAAGGTATTCAGTTCCGGGTCGTAAGTCCCCGGCATCCAGGTGGTCGCGCCGCCGTACTGGTAAGCATCGCCGGGCCAACTGGAAGACCCGAACTCCCCCGGACCCGGGATCGTCCAGAGATGCCATTTGAGCTTCCCGGTAACCGCATCGTATGCTTCGAGAAATCCGCGCACACCGGAGTCGCCACCGGAGGTGCCCACGATCACGTTGCCCTTGACGACCAGCGGCGCGCTGGTCGCCCCGTAATGCTTTGATTTCTCCGCATACTGAACGTCCCAAAGCAACCCTCCGGAGCGCGCGTCCAGGCAAAGCAGGTGCGCATCGTCGGTTTCGGTATAGACAAAATCCTTCCACACCGCGACCCCGCGATTTTTGTGCGCGGACGCATCATCCAGCAATCCTGAGCTGACCGGTCGTTGATAATGCCACAAGCTACGTCCGGTTTCTGCGTCGAGCGCGAAAACATGGTTCGAGGAGGTGACGTACATGATGCCCCGAACCACGACCGGAGTTACTTCTAGCATTTGTGAATTACCGGGATGGAAGACCCAGGCGGGACGGAGTTCGGCGACATTGGGGATGGCAATTTGATCCAAGCTGCTGTATCGGCGCCCGCTGTAGTCGCCGTTGTAGGAGGTCCAATTCTCGCCCACCGGGAGGGTGAGCAGATCCTCAGCTCCTACCGAGGTGACTGCGGTCGTTCGAATCTGCCCTGCCGCCAACAGGCAGAGGCCGAACAGCAGAGTTAAGGCCTGGCCACACGACTTCACCGCGAACTCTCCGTCGCGAGGACTGGAACCTCCTGGAGGGAGCCTCGATCGACGCCGTTAAGGTCTATCAGGTGAAGAGAAAGGCGCGTGGTTTTCGGATTGGCCGAGATTTCCCCCTGCAGCGAGACCGGTTCTGTGGGACTCACCTCGATTACCGGAACCGTCCCCAAAGTCGCGCCGCGCTTATCGTATAAGCGGGCCACCAGCCGTCCGGAAAAGAACACGCCAAAAGAACCGGCCAATCTGACTTTTTCCGCATCCACGCGAGTCGCCTGAAGACCCTTCAGGAGAACGCCTGCTTCGGTGATTCCATGAAGTTCGCCCGCCGCCCGGGTGGGAAACCATTCGGTTTTAAATTCGCATGACTCGCCCGGGCGAAGTCGACACAGCGGAGAATTCAGTTCGGCCTCCATGTAGAAAGGCGGGCTGCCTTCCTCTCCGCTGCTCAGAACTGGTTCGCCGTCGGCGTTGAGCTGCAATCCCGAGCCGTTCGTCCAAAAAATCACCGAGGCTTTGCCCGGGTAGGCGCGGTTCTCTTCGAAGCGAAAGCGTTCGACCATCGCATAGTTGGTGCTGCCGTCTAGAACCGCCAGCCAACCATTCGGCGAATCCAGCCACAGTTCCGCCGCCATATGCACGTAGTGCAGGGCGAATAAGCCATCGTCTCTCACCGAAACCGCGGGGTTTTGCGCGGGACCGTACCGCACATGGTAGCGGTTGAGATAGGCGCTCGACGGGTTCGCGGCGGTAAAGGCCCAAAAATTCTGATTGATTCGCGACTGCGCGGCCGACTCAGACGTGTCGTACTGAGAGACCGACTGCATAGACCACTCCAGACTATGACCCGTCACATTCTTCATCGTGGCATGAAAACGAGCTCGAGGCGAATCCGCATCAAGGTGGATCGTGCGCGAGAACTGGACTCCGGTTTGGGGGTCGGCGGGGCCAATCAACTCCACTTCGCATTCCTTGCCGTCTGAAATCTTGCGAAATGTGAAGGGCCCATCGTCGATCACATCGGAGTCTCCTGCCCAATGCTGTTCATCGTCGTTGCCCTCGGGCAATAACCAGAGCTTGTCGCCACCGTAGTTGAACCATTGTCCGGCGGCGGGTGGGAAATATTTGCCCGCGTACTTCGGATTTACAAACAGGTAGGAATGCCCAGCGAAACTGAACTGGATCAATCGTCCGCCGTTCTGCGGGATGAAGGTCAATTGAACCCACGGGTTTGACATCTGCTGCGCATGCCAACCCTTGTATTCCACGGGTTCAACTCGACAAGTTGACGGGGTCGATGATGGAGCTTTCGCTTGTCCCAGCCCGCAGATTGAAACCACGCAGCTTAAGATCGCCAGCAAACCCGCTTTTCGCACTCGTTTCATGGTTAATGGTTGCGTTGCTTGGCCTCCTAAAAACGGAAGCAAAAGACATGAAACGAAAGTTTTCGATTCACGTCAAGGATTTTGTGATATACCAGCTTTTTCTCTTGTTGGTCGACGAGCTCAGGGGGGCCCAATTTTGAAGTTCCTGCCGTTAATCCTGATCATGGCGTTCCCTACCATGGCGCAGGAGCGCACGGTCGATCCTACCTGGCTCCACCGCTACGTTCCTGAGGTGGCTGAGGCAGCGAGCAAGATGGCCTCACCGACTTGCCACTACCAGCCGATTTTTGGCGAAGGTGATCATCAGGCCAACGCCATCCAGAGTGTCACGCGTTTTGCAGAGGCGACGATCGACCCCAACGGGACCTGCCAAATTGTCGACTACGATCGCGAAGAGGAGCTCTATTTCATCCTTCAAGGCAGCGCTGTGCTGCACTACGGAAACGAAAAGCGGCCGATGCAAGCCAATGATTTCACCTATCTGGCGCCCGGCACAGAGCATTCCCTGGCAAATACCGCCCCTGGACCGTTGCGTGTGTTGGTCATGGGTTTCAAAATCCCGGCGGCGGCTTCGATTGGAAAGTCCGCACTTCAGCCCAAGATCGTCAATCTCGACGCCGTTAAGGAAGAAACAGTTTCTGGCCATCCCACATCAGTTCTTTACAAGTTGCTGGCCGGCCCGCGGACGGGACAGCGCGATGCCATCGACGATGCCTACGTCATCACCAGTTTTTTTCTGATGGATTTTGCTCCCGGAGGCACAAACTTTCCACACCACCACGAAACCGCCGAGGAAATTTACCTCGTCCTTGACGGCGAGGGCCAGATGGTTGCGGGGAGTGGGATCGACGGTGTGGAAGGGCGCTTTCCAGCCCGAGCCGGGGACGCTTATTACTTTAGGCCAAACTGCACGGTCGGGTTCTACAACCAGAACAAGCCCGGAGCCAAGGCGCACATTCTAGCTGTCAGGTCCAAGGTTCCGCTCCCCAGGGATGCGGACTGAGAGAAAAAACAAGCAAAGATCGGGGACACTCATGCAAAACGCTAGTCGTCGTTCCTTCATAAAGTTGGTAGCGGCTGCGCCGCTCATCAGCCGGATTGCAGCTCGCGATCTTTACGCGCAAGCCGCTACCGCGATGGGTAAAGACCCACGGCAGAATGTCTATACACGCTTGGGTGTGAAAACCGTCATCAATTGCCGGGGAACCTGGACTTACCTGAGCGGATCGCTCGAATTTCCCGAAGTCCGCGAAGCCCAGCTCGAGGCAAGCAAGCACTTCGTCAATATTCTTGATCTTCAGCGTGCGGTGGGACGACGCCTTTCGGAGTTGACCGGTGCGGAGTCCGGCATCGTGACATCGGGCGCAGCCGGCGCCATGGCCGCTGCCGCAGCTGGTTGTATGGCTGGGACAGATGACAAGAACATCTGGCAACTCCCCGACACTACCGGCCTGAAACACGAAGTAATTATGGTGGGAGGGAGAAGCGCCTTTGACAGTGCGATTCGACTGACTGGCGCGAAACTGGTGCTGGTCTATTCGCCAGAAGAACTCTCGAATGCGATCAACGAAAATACCGCCATGATTTACACCACCGACCTGGGTGAAAAGCTGCAAAAGCAGTTATCGATTGCGAAAGAACGAAACGTTCCCATGTTGCTGGACGATGCAGCCGGCATTCCACCGGCAGACAACGCCAAGTTGTATGCCAAGATGGGTCTCGATCTCTACTGCTTCTCGGGTGGCAAGGGACTGAGTGGACCGCAATGCAGCGGACTCCTCCTGGGAAGAAAAGACCTAATTGAGGCGGCGCTCCTCAACTGCAGCCCCCGCGAAGGCGCCGTATGCCGGCCGATGAAAGTTGGCAAAGAAGAGGTTATCGGTTGCCTCACGGCGCTTGAGACCTGGTTGAAACTAGACGAAAAAAAGGTCTATGCGGAATGGAAGGGGCGGGTGGACCGTATACGCAAGCTTGTAGACACCGTTCCCGGCGTGAAGACCGACATTTATATCCCGGAAGACGGCAACCGGTATCCCACGCTGAAGGTCTCCTGGGACCAAGAGGCATGGAAATTCAGCATTGCCGATTGCGTACAGCAGCTGCGCGCGAGTAATCCAGTCATTGAAGTGCTGGGGGCTGACAATCCGAGTCTGGTTAAGGCGGTACGGGAAGGAAATCCGAAGCCCACTGCGAAGGAACGCAAAGCCCCAGATCACATTGAACTGGTTTCGATGACCATCAAACCCGGGGAAGAAATCATCGTGGGACAAAGACTGCGGGCGGTCTTGCGAGCGGCACAACAAGGCAAAACCGCCGCGTGAATTTCCATTGGCTAAATTGGAGCCTCGAGTCAGAAAACACCATGCAACGATTCCTGATTGGAATGCTGCTGTTTTCGTTTTCGCTGGCGCAATCGGCGTCTGCACAAGTGCGCGCCCTTACTCCTGCATACTTCCAGCCAAATCACTTCTCCTCGCCCGGTGTCGATGCCGGGGATTATGTATTCATCTCCGGCCAAGGACCTCGCCGTGCGGATGGCACGATGGCCACTAGCTTCGCGGAGCAATGCCGCCAGGCGCTCAATAACGTCAAGGCGATTGTTGAGTCCTCCGGGTTGAGCACCCAAAATGTGGTTTACACCCAGGTTTACCTCGAAGACATTCGGAACTATGCGGAAATGGACCGCATCTTTGGTGAGTTTTTCCCGCAGACCCCGCCCGCTCGTGCAGTTCTTGGGGTCGCCCGGGTTCCAGATCCGCCCATTCAAATCAGCGCAATTGCCGTGCGCAATTTGGAGGACCGGCGGGCCATCTTTCCGCAGAATTACAAACCCGAGGGTCATGCTTCGCCGGGTGTCTTGACCCATGATCTCCTTTTCTTGTCCAGCATGCCCGGGAGCGATCCCCAGAGTGGCAAAGTTCCGGAAGATCCGGCGGCCGAAGTCGATCTGGCTCTTGACCGCTTACAGGCGGTCGTAAGAGCAGCTGGACTCGAACTCAGTAACATGGTTTTCGTCAATCCCTATTTGACGTCCAAAGTCCCCATGCGGGTCATGAATGAGCGCTACGCCCGCCGCTTCGAATTCGGCAATACTCCCGCGAGAGCCACCATTGAAGTCTCCAGTCTTCCTGGCGGCACTCATATCGAGTACACCGGTGTCGCAGTTCGGGATTTGCGGCAGCGCAAAGCGGTGCGTCCCAGGAACATGCCACCCAGCCCAACGGCGAGTCCCTGCGTGTTTGCCGGAAACCTTCTGTATTGCTCCGCGAAGAGCGGCTTTATCCCGGGACCACACGGCGGCGTGTACGCATCGACCACGCCGCATCAGCTTCGGCAAACCATGCGCAACCTTCTCGACAACCTCGAAGAAGCGGACATGGCCTTTTCCGACATCGTTTCCACGAATGTCTACTTGGACAGCTTGGAGGATCAGCAGGCATTTGACGAGGTTTACGGTCAGTACCTTGGTCCCTTGCTCCCGGCACGAACGGTAGTCGAGCAAATTGCTCCTGCAGACCGAAATCCGGACAAGGACGGCCACTACCCTGACCTTGAGCAGGTGTCGTTCGTCGCGATCCGGACCTCGTCTGGCCGGTAAAGGGCGAAAAAAACGTTCTTGTATTAAAACGTTTGATTTGAGGGAAAGTTGCAAATATTTGCTTGATTTAACGTCTGCTTTTGTGAGATCGTTTGCCAATTCTCGATGGGGTCGTGGGAGGAATTTATGCAACGCCTGTTCAGAGTCCTGTCTTCAGCTTCTCTGGTTCTTCTCGCAACGCTTTTCAGTTCCAACGTGCTGCGGGCCGATACAACCGGATCCATCTCAGGCATCGTAAGGGACCGTTCCCAAGCGGTCGTTGCCGGCGCCCGTGTACAAGTCACTAATGTGCAAACGAACCTCACCCAAGAGACCTCTTCGGGCCCAGACGGTTTGTTTCGCATCTTGGCCCTGCCCATCGGCACCTACAAGCTGACAGCTACAGCTACCGGGTTCCGAACCTTTACGACCACTGACATTGATCTGAAGGTCAACGATCAACTGCGCGTTGACATCACGCTGCAGGTTGGGAGCCTGCAAGAGAGCGTCAATGTGGAAGCCAATTCGGTACAAGTGGAGACGGAAAGCACCCAGCTCGGCGATGTGGTCGAATCCCAGAAAATGCTCGCGCTGCCGCTGAATGGGCGCAGCTATCTGGATCTGCTTGGATTGCAAGCCGGAGTTGTGCCCGTTACCTCGGGATCGATGCAGCAGGACCGTCCCGTATCCGGATACATTGATTCCCCGGGGAACCTGTCGGTGAATGGACAGCGCGAAACCGCAAACGCCTTTCTTGTAAACGGCGGAGACGTTAGCGAAGGACGGAACATGGGCGCGGGGCTCATCCCGAACCTGGACTCAGTTGAGGAATTTCGTCTCATTACAAACAGCTTTGACGCCGAATATGGAAAATTCAGCGGCAGTGTGATGAACGCGATCACCAAGTCCGGAACCAACAGCATTCATGGAACTGTGTTTGAATTCCTTCGCAACGACAAGTTCGACGCGACCCGGTATTTCGACGACGGTATCGCCGAATTGCGGCAAAACCAATTCGGTTACGCCATTGGAGGTCCGCTCTGGAAGAACAAAATCTTCTGGTTCACGGACTATCAGGGGACCCGAATCGTTCGCGGTGCCAGCACGGGAGCCGTCCAAGTTCCGACAGTTGCTGAGCGCGGTGGCGACTTCAGTGCCAATAGCAGCGTCCTCAGCGGAACGGTACAGGGCCCCTTTTGGGCCTCCCAGTTGTCAGCGCGGTTGGGATACGCAGTCAATAACGGAGATGCTTACTACTCCCCGGGGTGCACGACCACAGCGCAGTGCGTGTTTCCAAACGCAATTATTCCGCAGGGGGCATTTGCCGCTCCAGCTGTAGGAATACTTCCTTACATTCCAGCCCCGAATGTCGGTGCCAGCACGTTCTCTGACAACAGTCAGAAAGACCGCATTCGAGATGATAAGGCCGCCCAGCGCGTCGATTTCCTGAATCAGAAGACGGGCAATTGGTCCTTTTACTATCACTACGACGATTCGACCGTTACCAGTGCGTTCGGCCACAATGCAAGCGTGCCGGGCTTCCAGACGGTTACTCCCTCCCGAGCTCAGCAGTTCGTGATCAGCAACACCAAGTCTTTCGGGCCAACAGCCGTCAATCAAATTCGCGCCAGCTTTTTCCGCGTCTCCACCGTTACCGACAAGCCTCAGCAGAGCTTTGCAAAGCTCGCCGACCTAGGTTTTGTAACCGGGTCGCCCCTTGGCATAAACCCGTCCGGACCGGCGGGATTTCCGGAGACCGTTCCTCCCCTGTTTTTCAATAATTTCAACATCGGCGTAAATACGCTGACTACGTTTCAGCCGAACAACACCTTCCAGTTCTCGGACGGCTTTTCAAAAGCGCTTGGAGCGCACACCCTGAAATTCGGGGGCGAGTTCCGCTATCTGCAAATCAATGAACGCAACACCTGCGCACCTAACGGCGATTTCACCTTCAATGGAGCGGAAACCGGCTCGGATTTCGCGGACTTCCTCATCGGAGCACCCAACGAATTCAACCAATGCAGTCGGCAACTCCTGGATTCCCGCACTCGTTATGGGGGCGCATATGTTCAAGACACCTACAAGGTGAAGTCGAATGTGACGTTGAACCTCGGGCTGCGTTGGGAAGTCAGCATGCCCTGGTATGACACGCAGGGCAAGATCGAGACCATCGTTCCCGGACTGCAATCAACGCAATTCCCCACAGCCCCGCTCGGCTGGGTTGTTCCTGGCGACCCGGGCATCCCAAGCACGCTGGCTCATACCAAGTACAATAATTTTGCGCCACGCGTAGGTTTGGCGTATTCGCCAGGATTCACCGATGGTATTGCCGGCAAAATCTTCGGTGGCCCGGGCAAGACCAGTATCCGCGCGGCCTACGGAATCTATTACACATCGATTGAAGATCTGAACCTGTTCTATGAGGTTGGGGACGCGCCGTTCGGCCTCTATTGGGTTTCGCCGCAACCGACGCTGTTTGACCAGCCATTCGTGACCCGTGCCAATGGCAATCTCCAAACGCCAGATGGCACGACTAATACGCATCGGTTCCCATTCACCTTGCCGAAACCCGGCGATCCGGCTAATGCGACGCTTGACTATTCGACGTATATACCCCTCTCTTATTCTCCTGGCTATGACATCCACAATCGGCTCCCGTACGCCGAGCATTACGATCTTTCGATTGAACGGCAGTTGTCCAGAAACACCGTCCTCACTCTCTCGTACGTGGGCACACAAGGCCACCGCCTAATCTCGCAATATGACGCAAATCCAGGCGATAGGTTCTTATGTCAGCAGCTCAATACTCTGGGAGCGATCGATACAAGTTCGCAGGGTAATTGTGGACCGTTCGGCGAACAGGATGTGTATGCATTGCCGGTTGGGACGCCGGCGCCCGCCAAGGCCTTCACTGTCGCTTGCCCCACGAGCGGACCTTATGTGCCTCCCGCCGGAAGTGTCTGCATCAACGGCACTCGCAACTTTCTTGGTCCTAATTTCAGCCAGAACAACAGTTTTACAGTGAACATCGCCAATTCCAACTACAACTCTGGGCAGATCAGTCTGGAGCATAAGACCAACACGATGACTTTCTTGGCCGCGTACACCTATTCAAAAGCCATCGATAACTCATCGGGATTCGGGCAATGGGTAAATTGGGAGAATCCCCGGCTCACCCGGTCCCTCTCGTCGTTCGACACCACTCATAATTTCGTGTTCAGCTATGCTTGGATGCTTCCATTCGACAGAGCCTTCGCGAACGCGCCCAAGCGTCTCACGCAAGGATGGAACTTCTCCGGCATCGTTCGTTTTACCGGAGGATTCCCCATCCCGATCAGCGAGAGCTCCGATGATTTCTCTCTGACCGGGAGTTCGAATACGGATGAACCTAATCTCATAGGCAAGGTGGTCACTTACGATCCACGACACCAGGTGAACGCCAACGGCGATCACCTGTTCTTCAACCCGGAGGCATTCGGTCCAGGTCCATTGGGCGGCTTTGGAAATGCAAATCGCCAGTTCTTTCACGGACCGGGGATCGACAACTTTGACATCAGTTTGATGAAGACAACCAAGATTACCGAAAGCAAGGCATTCGAGATCCGTGCTGAGTTCTTCAACGTCTTCAACCATACGCAGTTCAATAACCCGGACGGCGATCTCAATGGCAATATGGGTGTGGTGAGCTCGGCCCGAGATCCGCGCATCGGGCAGTTCAGCGCCAAGTTCGTCTTCTGAGACCATTTAGGAGCGGGACGAGCTGCACTGCTTGTCCCGCTTCGCAAAATGGACGTCCGACCTGCCGACCCAAGCTTTGATACCCTTTTGATGATGTTCCGCCTGGTTTTCCTACTCCTCTTTGCAACGGCGGCTTTGGCCGAGACTGCCGAACAGTATCGGCAGCGTGCGATTGAGCTCTCACAAAAGAAGTCCTGGGACGAAGCCATCGCTAACTACCGCAAGGCAATTGACCTTGCGCCCAACGACGCGGCCACCCACTACAACCTCGCACTTGCACTCAAGTACAAAGGAGACGTCAGGCAAGCCGTCGAAGAGTTTCAGACGGCCCTTAAGCTCAAGCCCCGGTGGGCCGATGCGCACTACGGCCTGGGAGCGACCTGGTATGACCTCCAGGATTTACCCGCCTCGCTGAAGGAACTGCAGGCTACCGTCGAACTCGAGCCTCGTAACTCTGCTGCCCACAGATTCCTGGCCAGGGTCTATGCCCAGCAGAACGATTCCTCCGATGCCGAGCGCGAACTCTTGCGTGCTCTCCAGCTGAAGCCCTCGGCAGATACATATTTCGAACTGGGTTTGGTGAGAGGACAACTGGGAAATCTGCCTGGCGCCATCTCCGCCTTTCGCGAATCGGTTCGGCTTAACGCCAGGTCTGAGTTGCCGCACCTAATGCTTGGAGTAAGCTTGCGCCGGTTGGGAAATCACAATGGCGCGCTCGCAGAGTTTCACCGGGCGGTCGAGCTCAATCCCAAAGATCCCGAGGCGCATTACAACCTTGCGTTAGAGCTCAAGTCTGGTGGAGACGTGCCGGGCGCAATCCTAGCCCTTCGTCGGGCCATCGAACTAAAGCCTGATTTTGAGAAAGCGCACTACAACCTGGGCATCGCCTTGCGCAGCCAGGGGCAACCAGTGGCCGCCGAGAAGGAATTAAAAGAGCTCAAGGCCTTGCATGACTCTCGCGCACGCCTGGCCCAGGTTAAGCTCCTGACCTTGCAGGGGGTCGATGCTCTTAAGCAGGAGAAGCTCGACTTGGCGCTGTCACTTTTCACCCAGGCCAGTGAGCAAGGACCCGACCTGCCTACCAGTCACTACTACTTGGGCCTGACCTGGCAGCGCAAGCAGGAGCCGGCGCGCGCGAAGGCGGCATTTGAGAAAGCCTTGGACTTAAAGCCGGACTATGCGCAGGCGCACACCAGCCTGGGTCTGCTGTATTGGAGCCTAAATGACCCGACCCAAGCGATTGAACAGTTTCGGCAGGCGGTGATGTCCGACCCCGATCTCGCCGAGGCGCACTACAATCTCGGCCTTGCCCTGGCCCAATCGGGACAGCCAGATCAGGCAGTCTCTGAATTCAAGGACGCCATCAGTCTCAATCCAAAATACACTGACGCTCGTGTACAGCTCGGTCTGGTCCTCCACAACCAGGGGAACTCCTTCGGTGCGATGAACGTCTTTCGGGAGCTTATCCGGCGTGAGCCAAACTTTGCCGAGGCTCACAATAACCTAGGGTTGGTTCAGTTGCGTGCCGGAGATCTGCATGACGCAGAGACGGAGTTTAAGGAAGCTGTGCGCCTGAAACCAGGCTATGCAGATGCGCATTACAACCTGGCTTTGGCGCTCCATCAGGACGGAAGAGAGGCAGAATCCGGAGCCGAGTTTGAGAAGGCCTTCGCGATCTCGCCTGACCTGAGAAACCTGCCTCGTCGATAACGTGCCCCGCGCGTTTGCCAGCTGTCTACCGGTTTCCGGGGATCGACGTGATGGCCCGCCCCGGGTGCAGGTTGGGAACAAGGGTGCCATTCTCGATCACTAGCACCCCACCTACAAGTAGGTACCGTACCCCGGCGCTTGATTGGTTCGGAGCGGAGAAAGTGGATCGATCGCGAATTTGTGCGGGGTCAAAAACCACGATATCGGCGGTCGCCTCTTGTTGCAGCCGCCCAAGCTTTCGCGCCTCGCTGGTGGCAGCTTCCAGACGCTGCGCGGGCATGAGCGTCATCTTGCGAACGGCATCCATCAAGGTTAGCGAGTGCTGCGAACGAACGTAGCGTGCCAGCACCCGCGAATATGTTCCCGCGTTGCGCGGATGCCCCGGTATGCCGTCGCTCGCAATCATCACCAACGGATTTACGATCGCAGCGTCATCCATTTCTTCAGTGTTGTTGAAGATGATCACTCCGCGGGGCTCGGAGGAATTGTGTAATTGCCCGAATCGCTCTTTCGTCAACCGTTCGCCGGTATTCGGCAGCATCAGCTGCGCATAGCTAATCTCGAACCTCTCCTGCCAACCCGCACTAAACACCGGTGAATTGATCAAGGTCATTGCCGCAGCGTAAGGGTATGCCTCGGTGGTGACATCCAGACCACGTGCACGGGCCCCAGCAACCATCTCGAGACACTCCAGGGTATCCTTGAGGCAAATGCTGTTGAGGTGGACGATGTGCAAGGGTGCGCCAGTCACCGCCGCTGCTCCGATGACTTCCCCGATAGACTCAATCGCGGAACCAGGCTCAACCCTTCCGGCACTGCGAACGTGGACATAGATCGGCAGATGATGGCGGGCGGCGACCCCAAAAATATGAATGACTTCTGAGCGGGTAGCTCCGGGCGTGTATTGCAAACCCATCCCCACGCCGAGTGCGCCTGCGGCAATTTCCTTCTCCAGACGCGACTCGATGGAAAGCACCTGATCGAGACTCGCAACGGTATTTCCCGCGGGTCCGGACGTCGGAATATTCTCGGCGCCTCGCAAAGGGACATTGAACTCGGTAGCTCGAGCTGCAACATGGCTCGCAGACGATCCGTAGTTGATGAGCGATGTACCCTGGTGGCTATGGAGAAATGCGGCGACATCGGGCGTTCCGATCTCCAGCTCCAACGCTGTGGTTACGCCGTCGAAAGCTTTGAGCCGCTGGCTCTCGAGGTCCTGACCGTGCTGGTGCAGGTCGATAAATCCCGGTGCGACGACCAGTCCATGGGCATCAATGGTGCGCGAGCCCGTCAGCGAGTCTGGCGAGATGGCGACAACTTTTGAACCGTTAATGCCGACATCGCGAACCGCATCCAGGCCTGTCTCCGGATCGAGCACTCGCCCGCCCCGAATCACGACGTCGTAGGTCTGGCCGAAGGCCGGTAGGGACATAACAACAACCGCAATGGTTGCGCAGAACCGTCTCATAGCCCGCTCCCAAAGATCCGTTCGAGAAAAGCCTAATGCTGCGGTGATTCATTGGTTTGCCAGAGCGCTGTGGTGATCGACATTGCGGGCAGTCTCAGTCGGGCCTCGCGTCCATTCCAGGAGATGCTAACAGCGGTCCCATCTTTCCCGCTGTTCATCAGCTCGAGCGCCATCCCTCCGTCCGACGCCTTGAAGGCCATTGCTCGGACGCCCGGCTGCGCCCCGAAGGTCCCCACGCGAATCGCTCCCGGACGCACAAACTTGCTGAAGTGTGCCAAGTAGTAATAAAGCCCGGTGTAGGTGACCCTTTTCTTTTCGCGATCGACGATAACGATCGGGTGTTGAATGTTGGGGTCAGGATTGCCATGAATATATGAGATCGACCAGGGTCCGCCGTGCTCGTCCAAAACCAGGTTCCAGTAGATCCAAGCAGAGGCGAAATTTTCCAGATCATTGAAAATTTGGATGCCCCAGAAGTCGCCGTCTTCAAAGTCATAGCGTGGCAGAGGCATTGATTTGGGAGTTCCAGCCTCGTAGGCGTAACACACTTCCGTCATCCACAAGGGTATGTCCGGATACTTGTCGTGCAGCTTGGCAATATCAGAGTAATCTTTGAAATCATATCCGTGATAAGGCGCCACTGCCACGTACTTGCGACTCGCTGGATCATCGAGGATCACTGGGTAGTTCTTGTAGGCATCATCACGATCGGGCGCCTCGCTCAGCATGATCTTCGTCGGTAGGTTTGATTGCGCGAGCAACGGGCCAACATGGTCGCGGAGAAGCTCGCGAATCGCGGTGTATGGGATCTTGGTATAGATGCCCGGCTCGTTGAACAGGCTGAGATAGTCGATCGTGATTCCGTTCTTCTCGTATTCCTGCAGGTAGCGAAGGTAATAGCGCGCGAGCGCGTCATAGTACTTCGGATTCACGTTCTGGTTGGTATCTGGATCAAATAACATCCAGTCTGGGGGATAATCCATCGGCGCCTGCAGAACAAAATTGCCGTATCGGCGGGCGCGCTTGATGAAGGTAATCAAGCCGTTCGGCTCGAGGTCGCGCGCAATCGAGAAGTGGGTCATCTCGACATCCCCAGCCACCGGGGCGTAGCTGTAGAAGGGACCGGCGGACATGAAATCTGTTGAGGCAATCACGGTCTTCATGGCGCTAAATCCCGCGCCCTCTTTGGGGTCAAACAAGGCGCGGAGCACGGCTTCCTGTTCCGCAGGTGGCAAACGGTTAATGCACATCAGACCGGCTTCCAGCAGTGACGCGCCAAATCCCTCAATCTTTTGGTATGTAACCTTCTCATCGATTTTGAAGCTCGTAGCGCTCGAGCCGGTGCGCTGCTCAAAGTGGAGCGCGGGCTTGGGAGTGAGGCGGTCTCCGGCGCGCGAGGAAACGTAGAGCTGGATTTCCTGTGCCGCGGCCAGCGAGGATAAGACAAGCATGAGCCATCCGCACGCGCAGGCAGCAACATAATGCGTTGAAGTTTTCGAAGGTGTCTGCTTTCGCATTAACATCCCTCCCATGGAGTCAGGCCGCGACCAGGTCGCTAGCATGTTCCTTGATCTTCTTTAAGGCCGCGGCGATCTCATACATGTCTTGCTCGTCTCCCAGTAACGCGGGCTGCGGAATCCACACTGCCTCCCACGCGGCACGTTGCGTGTTGGGGAAATGTCTCTGCAGGAATTCATGCGATCCTTGTGCCTGGCTGTCGCAAAGTCTCTTGCGGTACTCTCCGCTCTTGAACAGATGGAGATCGTGCAGCGGAGGATAACTTGCCTGGTTGGGAATACCTTCTGCATTCATCGCGGCAATAAATGTTTCGGTTTTAATACCCGCAAAGGCGTTACGATCCACATGAAAGATGTAGGCGTACTGCCCATTGCGCGTGCAGCGAGTATCGAGCCTCTGCGCCGTGATCCCATCTATCTCTGGCAGAAGGCGATCGAGCACCCGTGCATTCTTGTGCCGAATCGCCGTCTGTGCATCCAACCGTGCGAGTTGCACGTTGAGCACCGCGCCCTGCCATTCGCTGAGTCGATAATTTGAACCGTAAAGATAGTGGCTGTAGAACCACTCGCCCGGCATGCGGCCGCAATCATGCACAGAACGCGCCAAACCTTCCACTCGGTCGTCGTTTGTGATGATGATGCCCCCTTCGCCGGCAGTCATTAGCTTGCTTGATTGAAAACTGAACGTCCCAGCCGCTCCAAAGGTTCCAATTCGCCGTCCGCGCCATTCGCTGCCGTGGGCATGGGAACTGTCTTCCACGAGCGCAAGGCTGTGGTCGGCCGCAATCTTGCTCAGGCGATCGAGATCGGCAGGATGTCCGCCCATGTGGACGGCGATGATGGCTTTCGTGCTTGGCGTGATAGCAGCTTCAACCAGGTCGGGATCGATGCAGTAGCTATCAGGCAGAACATCCACCATTATCGGAAGTGCTCCGGCGAATAGCACGGCGCTGGCGGTGGCAACGAAGGTGAAGTCGGGAACAATCACTTCATCGCCGGGACCGATCCCGAGAGCAACCATTAACACTTCGAGCGCAGCGGTGCCGTTGGTGACCGCCACACCATGCTTCGCGCCATGAAAGTGAGCAAATGCACGCTCGAATTCCAAGGTCTTGGTTCCCGGCGTTCGCCACCAGATGCGGCTTTCGAGCACTTCCATCAATGCGCGACGCTCATCCTCGTCGTAGATCGGCCACGGCGAGAATGCCTTGGTCTTTGCCTTCTGACCGCCCAAAAGAGCCAATTGCGACAATGTTGTGCCTCCAAGGAACAAGGCACTTTAGCGTTACGGCAAGCCTCCAGTCAATCTTGGACCAGGCAGATTGTGGGCGTGCGGCAACCGGAGCGGAGCAGGATACTTTTGCGGTCATGAGAAGCACTCGATTCATTCTTCCCCGAGTAGTCTGGAGGACCACGGTCTGGCTGGTAGTCCTATCGTGTGGCTTCGCAGAGGCGCTAGGGGCGCAGAATACCGAGGCCCTCGCAACCCGCACGATGCGTCCTGTGATTCGCGGGCGCGAAGCAGCCGCCTCGTCCATGAGGGCCCAGGCAACCGAGGCAGCCCGCAAAATCCTAGCGGCTGGCGGGAACGCTTTCGACGCGGCGGTGGCGGGGCAGGCAGCGCTTGGAATCACAGACTTCGCCGACAACGGCGTGGGCAGCGATGCCGTCGTTCTCGTCTATGTGGCAAAAGAGAAAAAGGTGTACTCGGTAAACGCTGAGCCGCGGGCGCCCAAGCTGGCCACCATTGAGTGGTATGAAAAGAACAGCGGCGGTAAGATTCCGGACAGCGACGGATTGCTATCGGGTGGCCTGCCTGGCGCGGTGGACGCCTGGTATGTGCTGCTAGATCGCTGGGGCACGATGAGCTTCGAGCAAGTTCTGCAACCGGCAATCGAGTTGGCAGAAAAGGGGTTCCCGCTAGGCGAATCGAGCGCCGAAGATATCGCCAGCACCGCCAAGATCCGCAAATATCCAACCACAGCAAAGATTTATCTTCCCGACGGGAAAGCGCCCAAAGCGGGAGACATCTTCCGCAATCCCGATTTGGCGAACACCCTGAAAAAATTGGTGGCAACCGAGAAGGCGAACAAAGCCAAAGGACGGCACGAAGCCCTCAAGGCGGCTCGCGACCGCTTCTACAAGGGAGACATTGCGCGAGAGCTCGCGGCGTTCTCGGAGGCAAACGGCGGACTCTTCCGTTTCGAGGACTTTGCGGAGTATTCAGCGGAAGTCGAGACGCCTGTCTCGATCGATTATCGCGGCTATCGCATATACAAGAATCCCTCTGCGAGTCAAGGTCCCGCTGAACTTATTGCCCTCAATCTGCTCGAGGGCTACGATCTTAAAACTCTCGGGCACAATTCAGCGGAATTTCTCCACATCAACGCAGAGGCCATCAAGCTCGCCATGGCTGACCGGGAAAAATATCTGGGGGATCAGGACTTCGTCAAGATTCCCTATGACGGATTACTCTCAAAGGAATACGCACGCGAGCGCCGCAGCTTGATCGATCCTCAAAAGGCGTCTCTGGAATTGCGGCCTGGTGATCCGGGGAGCTTCGAGAAACGCGGCTCCGTAACCGGTCAGAAACTGCAGCCTGTCGTCGACGGTGGCGCGAAGCACGATGGGGACACCAGCTACATCGCCGTCGTGGATGGACACCGGAACATGGTTAGCTTTGAGCCCAGCCTGCATAGTTCATTCGGCACCGGCGTGGTGATGGGAAGCACCGGGCTGATTCTCAATTGTCGAGGCGACTACTACTCATTAGTGAGAGGCCATGCGAATGCACTTGAGCCCGGCAAAAGGCCGCGTAGCACTCTGCAAAGCTCCCTGGTGATGAAAGATGGTGAGCCGTACGCCATCCTTGGCAGTCCTGGAGGCGATGACCAGGTGATGCGCACGATGCAAACCCTCATTAATATGGTGGACTTTGGGATGAACATCCAACAGGCCATCGAAGCTCCCCGCTGGTCGAGCCGGAGCTTTCCAGCTTCCCCATTTCCGCACACGATGTATCCGGGTGATTTGTCAGTCGAGGCGAGGATTCCAGAGGTTACGCGCCAGGCTCTGATCGCGCGAGGCCACAAGCTGCGGGTCGTTCACGCCTGGTCTTTGGGGTCAAGCGCGGGCATCGTGATCGATCCAACCACCGGAATTCTCAGCGCTGGGGCTGATCCTCGCGTCGAGGCATATGCCTGGGCTTGGTAACCATTTCGCGCTCGCCTGCAGTAGCAGGAGCCGAAACGTGCGATCCTTTGCATGAGGGATGGATACGGGCTCGTTTGGGGCCGTCCTTCCTTTTCCAGAACAGGCGGCATTTAGCGGGGTTTTGGCAATAACAGCGGTTTGCGCTACTCGGAATCGAGAACGGCGCGCCTCATAAACCGGGATGAAGAAGGAGAACGGACGCAGAAATTCAACTTAAATGAGTTAAACGAAGAATGCCTGCGCCCGAAAAACGTTCCTACGGAGAGTTAGAAAGCCTTTTACGGTTTCTTCGGAACCGCACCCGAATCGAACAAGTCTGACAAGTCATTGGAATTCGCCGCATCACCCAGAAGTGGGCCTACGTGGAAGATCTCCTGCATGGTGCGTAGATCAGACGAGTGCGTGAAGTTGAACGGGCTTGCATAGGGAACGCCGTTTACGTTCTGGTGAGCACGCTTAGAAATGACAATTTCGGGGATTGTGTGACTAAAGTCGTCCTCCTTGTCGCCAGCGACGCCATCATCTTCGGACTCGTCGAACCAGATAATGATTGCACCGTGGTTCTTGTTAGGCATCCGAAGCCATGATCATGGGGACTACCTGGCGCAGAAAGTCGTCGCCCTGCAGAATCTTCGCCGCATCGCCGGTCAGGCCCTTGTAGCCCGCTGCCAGCGCAGTATGCATATCGTTGTATTGATTCGGGGTGATCCAGCTCGGTGAAAAATACCATGGGGTTGTGCTTGGCGGCATAGTTGAACTGTGCGGAGCCGTTGAATTCATTGAGGCCGCTTGTGAAGCTTCCCGTGAAGCTGGCGAGCGGGACCGTCCACTGATCCTGAGGAAGAGGGACGTTGGTGAGCTGGCCATTCACTGAAGTCAGATCGATGTCTTCCTGATAGGACTTCCAGGTCTTTCCCGCCTGAGTCAGGAAATTGCTCAAATGTGCGGATGTGTTCTGGTTGGTTACTCCCTTTGAGGAAAAGGGGTCGTTGTCGTTTAACACACCGAAGTTAGTACCGGCTTCCGCCCAGATGTAATTGGGTTCGGAAGGATGGATGTCGGGGTTGTTTCCGTTGGGGGTCGCGAGAACATTGTGGTACGCCGAGGCATAAGAAACCTGCTCGCTAATATGGACCACCGAGTCGCCGACAAATTCGAATGCAGTGCCGTTAACAAGACTGTTGATAAAAGGGGCGTTCGGATTCTGATAAATCTGTTGAATTGTGCCGGTGAACTGGTTGGCCGGCTGAGTCCAGTTGTGGTCCTCCATCGCGATCACAAACACGGTCTTAATTTCCTGGGCCTTCGCGCTGAAAGTGCTGATGGCTGCCAAAACGGTGAACATGCCCAACTTGCGGACAAAACTTAACGACTGCATTGTAGCCTCCGAAAATAGGAATCGCGGCATACGCTGAGCGGTTTGTCGCTCACTTTCAAGGAGCGCCATTGTGCCAACGCGCCGCGTCAACAATCTACGTAAGAAGGTTTTAGAAAATGATGAGGAGGCGGTTAAAGGTCGATGACCGAGTGTAAAGTTTTGCAAAGCGAGCCTGGATCGGCCTGAAATTCCGGGGCATGAGCATTGAAATTGAGTTGGTTGCATCTTGTATCGTGACACGATATACTTATTAGAGGGCGATGCCGCCGGCCCACTCCCGCCTGCAGCATTGACGGACAGGAGAGAGCGATGATCGCGGTTCGGTTGGTGCATCTCATCGAGAAGCATTCGGAAGAGTTGACGGAAGAGCTATTACATAAGTTCCAGACTTCGCCAAGAACCAGCGATCTGCGGAAAGTTCCTGTCCAGGAGCTCCGGAATCGAAGTGACGAAATCCTACGCAATCTGAGCGATTGGCTACTTTCTAAATCCAACACCGACGTCGAGTGCCGATATCGCGAGATCGGAGCTCTGCGCGCCTGCCAAAACGTGTCGCTCTCCCATGTTTGCTGGGGAATTGTGCTGACCAAGGAGCACATTTGGAACTTCCTCCAGAGGGAGGGGTTCTTGCGCGGCCCCCTCGAGATTTTCGGAGAGATGGAACTCCTGCGCTTACTCGACCAGTTCTTTGATAGCGCGATCTGCTATTGCGCCGAGGGACATGAAAAAGCCAAGTTGGCGAGTATGACTAAGGTCCCCACCTCCAAGCGCCCCATCTCGGCTGCGACCGCATCCTAAACACGCACGTACCCCGACCATTGCAAGTGGACCGGCAAGGCACAAAGTCTTGTCCTAATTCAGACTAGGATTACGATTTCCGTATCCCCGGCGTTTGCGAAATGCGCGCCAGGTTCATCGTGGTGAGTTTCGCTTTTTGATGTGAGGGACGTTTCTTGCCAACGACAGGACGCGAACTCTTGTTAGAGTTGTGTGGCTTAGACTGATACCCGTTGCACATGCTCCTCTGGCTGCGCACTAACGAGCTTCGAACGCGAGTAAACCAGGAAGCAATATAAAGCGGGGCCCACCAGGGGAAGCAGCATCACGCAAAACCAAAACACCTTCTTCATGGCAGAGGAGTTGTCGAAGCCAAACAAAAAATATTCCATCGCCACCATTGTTGTTGCAGATCCTAAAACCCCAGCTAGGATAACCGCCTTCAAAACTGGGATAAGAGCGTCGGGAATCGCCTCGGTAAGACCCATTGCTAAAAACACGAAGAACAGCGCCAATGACAAACTTGTCGCCACGCGATACACCCGTCGGGCCGCGATGGATACCATCCAACCTCGATTGATGTAGTAATACCTGAGCATCGGCGTGACCCTGTGCGCACGGGCATTTTATGTGGTACCAAGGTAAGTAGCCAAGGATATTTTTGCAGCACAAGAACCGTATGACGCTTTGAGCCTAGAGCGGTTCAGAGCAGACTCAAAATCCCCATGAAGAGTTTTCTAGCTTCGCGGCTCTAGCCGATGATCAAGCCACGCCCATGGACCGCATCGCGTTTGGATATAGCGCCCTCTTACCACACTCGCGATCGCACCGAGTTCGGGGCAATCTGGATAACCCGTCAACCCGGCAACAATATGTGAGATTCCGAACCATGCACCGACGATGGCCAGCGGCCATGTGATCGCGGGAGCCGAATCGCGCGGAAGAACCCATGCTAGCGCGAGCCATCCGGCCCCGGCGACTACCCGCGCCATCCGCTGACGGCTTGTAATCTCGTGCGACGGGCCTACTTCCTCGCCGATCGTACACTTGGAACAGTACACCATCTTCATGGACAGCCCCTCAATATCCAAGTAGTGTAACCCTCTTGCCTGCCGCTGCTTGTTTTCACGTCGCGTTTGATCCTCCATCTTTAATTTTTGGGGTCGAGTGGACCAATTTTCCCTTTAGTTCCACGCGAGCCTCGGTTGGCACAGAGCTCTCTGTACATCGATCTGCACGCCCTGTCTCGTGACATGGAATGCGAGCAGGAGACCACGTCGAAACTACCGGTCATCTTTGTCGCTCCGTTTCATCCAAGAGTTCCTTCAAGTACTGCTGCCAAATAGCCGCATCGGTGTGCGTCCCATGGCCGTGAGTTTTCTCGGAAATCGGTAGCAGAATGAAGCGTCCATGCTTCACCCTCTTGATTTCACGTTCGGCAATACCGAGCTCGGGCGGGTTAATGAAGTCGTCGGCCGAGTTGATGAACATGACCTGGGCGGTGATCTTGTCTAGTTTGAGCGAGGGATCGTAATTGCGCGAGGCGCTCATGGCGTATAGCAGGTCATTGGCGTCGAGGTCGGACATCTCACGCTTTGTATAGTCGTCGAGGTATTGATCGGCGGCGTCGCGCGTGAGCAGACCCTTTTGCATCACCTGAGGCGCACTGCCCGCGATGAGCAACGCATAAGAGGCGATCTGAAGGCCGGAGCGTGGCTCGGTTTTGTATTCGCCGTTTTCCCACTCAGGGTCCTGGCGGATTCCATCGATGATCATCTTACGCCAGATACGGTTGCGCCCGGCGATCTGCACTGGATTGCAAGCGAGCGGCATCAACGCATCCATGAAGTCGGGGTAAGTTTCTCCCCATACCCAGCTATGCATGCAGCCCATGGATGTGCCGAGTATGAGACGCAGATGATTTACGCCCAGGCCATGCTCAAGAAGATCGTGCTGTGCACGGATCATGTCATCGTAATCGTATTGCGGGAAATGGGCGTGGAGGCCATCGCTTGGCTTACTGGATTTGCCGTGGCCAAGGTTGTCCGGAACGATGATGAAATAGCGCGAAGAATCGAGGAGTTGGCCGGGCCCGAACAGAACTCCGGCAAAGATTGGGCGGAAGAATGTCTGGGCACTCCCACCAGTGCCATGAAGAATGAGAACCGCGTTTGTGACTCTTCCGGCGGCGTCCCGATCGGGCCGGCCGAAAGTGTAGTAATGCATGCGCAATTCAGGAAGCTCTTCCCCGGAGTTGAAGCGAAAGTGGCGTAAAACGAATTCGGCCTCGTTGGGCGTTGGTACGGATCGCTGCTCCCCTTGAAGGGCGAGCGCCAAGATCAGCCAGCCGCAAAGCAGGAGAGTGCTGCGTAACATGAGGGGCCTCCGCGGAAGAAAATGTAGCACACACGAACTTCCTCCCAATATTGCGACGGGTTTGCCGCTTCGATAGACGCGAAAAGGGGATGGAAGGAGCTCGTTGTGCAATCGCGGTTGGCAACATCCCTTGAGCGTCTCATGTGGGAAAGCAACCACATGCAGCCACGAGGAGCTATCTTCAAGTTGGCTCGGGTATGTTGCTGCTGCCTACTCACGGTACGGTCTCGAAGACCGCTACCATGCTGGAAGGTACGTGACTCCTGCGAAGGTCGGCTTCAGCCGAGCCGCTATTGGGTGACAACTCAGCAGTACGGTCTAAGCATCTTACCTTCACATCGCCCGTCGCGTGCGGCATCTGATTGATTGTCCCAGGCCGTTGTCTTGCCATTTTTTAGTTACTGATGACCCATTGGCAGCGTGGGTGAACAGGGGGGGACTGTCAGTGGATGACCGAATTGTTCGCGTGCTCGTTGTAGATGACTTCGAGAAGTGGCGTGAGTTCGTGTGCGCGACCATTCAGGAAATTCCGGATTTTCAGATCGTCGGAGAGGCGGCGGATGGCTTGGAAGCGATCCAGAAAACCAAAGAGCTGCGGCCGGACCTCATTCTGCTAGACATCAGCCTTCCCCATCTCAACGGGATCGAAGTTGCGCGACGACTCAGCAAGGTTTGCCCAGAATCTAAAATCATTTTTATTACCGAGAATCGTTCATCGGATATCCGCGAAGAAGGCTTCCGCGCAGGAGGAAGTGCGTTCGTGATCAAATCGGATTCCGCGAGTGAACTAATCACAGCCATCAATGCTGTGCTGAAACGCCGGGAGTCCTAAGGCAAGGATCGTTGAGACTCAACCCATCGCCATATGCGAACAGGGTCGTGAGTTCGTTTTTTGGTCTTGCTGCCCAGCCAAACTATTGCACCTTCGAGATTTCGCCCCGCAGCACTTGCAACTCTTGTGCAGGGACGGTGAGTTCGGCAAAGCCGCATTGTAGACACACACGCACGTTGGGAAACAGCCACACGATCGGTTTCTCTAACCCGGCCAAGCCCTTGAAATGAAGGGCGAGTTCGCCGGAAAATTCCTGCGGGGATTGCGAAAGGCAACGTTTGCACTCAGTCGTTCCCTGGTTTGATTCGGTCGAATAAAGATCAGCTGCGTTGCTCTTCATCTCTGGCATGGGTACACCTCTCCGCGGGCGAGCTGCATAAAGTAGCCTAGGCTGACGTTTACTGTCAAGTGTTCAATACGGTTTGATACACATTTATAGTTCCAAATGAGCGGTAGGATTAGCCGTGCAAGTGGTTCATAATTGCATGTCTCTGAATGGACCATTCTCTTAACGGCAGAGAACACGATTTTGTTCGCGCAATCTGGGGGTACCCCGTGCATCCTCGCCGTCCTCGCCGCAACTCTTATATCGCCTTCGTTTTGGCGCTCGGACTTTGCCGCTTTCTGTCGGGACAGCAGCATCCGATGTCGAGCTATGAAAAGGACCGGGCGGAAGGTATTCTTCAAATCATCGCAAATGACATCAAGAAGCATTACTACGATCCTAAGATGCACGGCATTGATTGGGACGCGAAGGTCGAACAGGCCAAAAACGAGATCCGCAGTGATACCTCTTTCAACATGGCGATGGCGCGCATCGCCGCCACGATCGATTTGCTCAACGACTCGCACACATTTCTAGTTCCTCCCCAGCATGCTTTTCGCTTAGATCATGGATTTCAATACCAGATGGTCGGCAACCGCTGCTTTGTGACCCAAGTCCGCCCCAAGAGCGACGCCGAAGCCAAAGGCGTAAAGCCGGGAGATCAAATTGTCACCCTGAATGGCTTTAACGTTGGCCGCGACACTCTTTGGAAGATGCAATACGCATTCACCGTTCTTCGCCCCCAACCCGCTTTGCGGTTGGGCTTGCAGGATCCCGCGGGCTCGGGTCGCGAACTACTGATTGCCGCCAAAATGAAGCAACAAAAACTTGTGAAAGATGTCACCGGAGAAGACGGAGGTGACATTTGGGACATCCTGCGCGACGCAGAGCAAGAAGACCATCTCACGCGAGCGAGAGACGTGGAATATGGCGATGACTTAATGGTGTTGAAAATTCCGGAGTTCGTTTTCAGCTATAGCGAAATCGAACACATGGTCTCCAGGGCACGCAAATTCAAAACTCTTGTTATCGACTTACGTGGCAACCCAGGTGGGAGCGTTGACACGCTGAAATACCTGGTCGGGGGTGTTTTTGAAAAAGAAGTCAAGATCGCGGATCGGGTAGGTAGGAAGGAAAGCAAAGGCGAAATTGCCAAGCCGATGCACAATCCGTTCACCGGCAAACTCATCGTGCTCATAGATGCAGGCTCCGCATCTGCTGCCGAACTGTTCGCTCGCCTCATTCAACTCGAAAAACGGGGGACCGTGATCGGCGACCTTTCGTCGGGTAGCGTCATGGAATCCAAGCACTACAACGAGCGGATGGGAACCGACACCGTCATCTTCTACGGTGCTTCCATTACCGAATGGGACCTAATCATGGCGGATGGCAACAGTCTTGAGCACAAAGGCGTCTCACCTGACGAGCTTCTCCTTCCAACCGGAGGCGACCTCCAGGCTGGCCGCGATCCCGTACTGGCACACGCTGCCGGCCTTGCGGGCGTCAAACTTAGTCCGGAGGATGCGGGAAAGGTGTTCCCGTACGAATGGCCGACACGATAACTCAACGATGAATGTCGCGGGCCGCTGAGATACTTTGGGAAGCCGAGCGGCATCGCCTTTCGTATTCCTTTTTGCCTGCTCTGCTCGTTTCCTGCCGTCGCGTCCGCGAGTTTTGCCCTATAGGCCGCCACTACTACCGTGGTCAACCGCAAGGACGCTCGCTAAACCGCCCATGCTCGGTCTGCCTCGCCGAGGTCGTCTCGTCTACGCGGTTCCGTATTGGCCATCACCGTCTCGGCGCGCGGCCTCTCCGTCTCCGCTCGTGCTCATCTCGGGACGCAGGAACCGGTTCAACCTTCACGGATTTCTCGCAATGCCTCGTTTCGTGACCAGATAGACTGCGAAGCTGCCGAGCCAGTGGCCGCCCTCATAATGCTCGCCGGTCACGGCCGCCACCCCAGCCCGCCGGTGCGCCTCGGCAGTTGCCATGATTGCCGGCAGCCGTCTATCGTCTTTCGGCAAGCCAGCCGCGATTCCCTCCAGCATCCACGCCCGGCTGAGATTGAGCCCGTCTAAGTGCGCCAGCTTCGGATCACTCGGATCAGGCGAAACTACAGGCTGTAACCATTTGCCGTCACCGCGTGTGGGGATTTGCGGCATAAATGCTCGTAGCCAAATTGCGTACTTTTGGCTCGGTAGCACGCGCCGCATCAGATCGGCTTCCCCGAGACAAGGCGACAGGAAATCCTCACCAGAAGGTTCATAAGACAGCGGGCAATTCCTGTCGCTGAGATAGAACTGCTTGGCCTTGGACACGGCCAGCTCGACAAGTTTCTGATCGCCCTTTCCGTGAGCATAATCAATGAGCAAGCCTAGTCCAAAGGCGGTCTGGTCGTGTTCGCCGATCCGCACCGGATTGGAGAGTTTAGGTAACCAGCTCGTCAGTCGCTCCAGAACCGATTCTTCGAGCGGACGCAAATTGGCAGCCATCTCTTTAGCCTGCGGGTCATCCCATTCCTCGAGTTCGGCCGCCAATTGTAGAAGCCAAGAAAGCCCATAAGGACGCTCAAAACTAGCTCGCCCTTCTCCTCGGAGATATGCGGCTTCCTGCGTGAGGTTCTCTGCGGTGAGACTTTGGCTCAGCGCCTCGCGGGCGGATTGCACAAATGGACCATCCGGAAACGTCCTCACCAATCGAACCAGCAGCCAATGCCCGTGGACAGAAGAATGCCAGTCGTAACAGCCATAGAACGCAGGGGTCAATCTTCGGGGCGGTGCCACATCGGCATCGCTGTTTAACGTGTGGCTGATCTTGTTTGGGTATTCTTTGTGCACGCAGGCGAGTGCCAGATTAGCGAACCGGTCAGCCGCCTTGATATCGAGCTGAGCAGCGTTTTGGGCGGCACAACTCATTGTTAAGGTCAAGATTAGCGGGAAGAAGATAAGCCTCATCGCCTGATACTTTAGCCGAAGATGAAGGACAGACGCCACGAGAGATTCCTGTCGGCCTGGGATTGACTGAAAACTAGGTGAGCAAGAACCAGTGATTGTGCATCTTGGCAAGAAACTCACGCTTGATCGAATAGCCGGACGCAGAGCCGATTACGGAATCAACCCCGCACCTGGGGCAAAGGGCCGTCTCGCCGTCATGGATCCATTCTTCAATTTCATGCGGCGGAAAGACCTCTAGACAATGGAAGCATCCGCAAAGCTTGCTCTCCATTAGGTTCACGTGATGATAGCTTGACCAGTTGTAGGCTGTAATGTGATCTTCCGTGAGGGATAGGCTCTGCATTCTGCGGCCAACACTCCGCTGGATACCTTTCCAGAGACGCTTGTGCCTGTTTAGGGCCGCGGTCCTTATTTGCATCCGGCAGTAGTCGTCAGCCTCTCGCAATTCTGACTCGGTTCGGGCCGCTAGGATATACCCTAGTGGCGAGGACACCACCGATTCGTCGCATTCGCGGCAGAACCATGCCTCCCGGTCGATTCGTGCTCCGCAGTGACAGCAGTACATGCTATTGACTTCTATTTTGCTGAATGTGCAACTACCGTTCCTTCCTGCGAACCGCACCTTGATGCCGAAACCTCATCGAGCGGGATCTAGGCACTTCGTAGTATTTTTTGATTAGTGTGTGTTCCAGGCCAGTCCGATATCCTTACTCAATTCTCCTGACCACGCGGGACTGCCCGTGATCACTGACATCGAATGCTCAGGACGGAATAGTACTTATGAACCTGGGAATTCACTATCATATTCGCTGGTCATCCGACTCGTCTCTCGATTGGAAACCCTTCCGCGTGAAACATGAAGCCACGAAAATGGCCGAACGAATCAAGAAACCGAAAGAGCGCTACAGCATCGTTGAGCGTGGTGATCAGTGCGAACGATGCAAGGAATTCAAGTTGAAGGCCTTTTTCGTCGTGAATGAATGACCCTTCGTCCAAACCTAAAAGACCATCACAGCAGTGCACCCCAACGTTTTCAATTTTTCCGCAGGCGACTGTCTGCAACGATGTGTTCTGCTCGAAGGGGGTGGGTAGGGTAACCCATTAGATAATCGGAGCGCACAATGGAACACTTGAGGCGAAACTGCGGTGCTCCAAATTGTGCCCCTACTAGCCGCTACTGCCTCCTGGGGTGAACCCACAAAGTGCTCTTTTTCCTGTGTCCAGAAGTTACCAACGAGCAACTCTGCCCTTCCGAGTATTGACGGGGAAAATCATGGACGCGCACCATACCAGTAAAAGGATTTGCAGGATGAGGAATCCTACCGCGACCACTCTCCACCGGCCGAAACATTTTCGTAAGGCAGATCAAATTCGTTTGGAGGCACCGATGTTTGGGCGAATTGCATTTGTTCTCTGTGTAATATTCACTGGCGCGACATGCCTGCTGCATGCCGAAAATCGCGTGCTCGCTGAAGTACGTTTCATCACCCACAACCGTGCCGAGAAAACGGCTGGCGTGTGGGTCGACGGACAATACCTCGGCTACGCAAAAGAACTAAGCGGCGACAAGAAATTACTCCTTCTCCCTGGAAAGCATGAAATCATCGTTCGCCAGCCTTGGTACAGGGACTACGTAGAACAGACAGTGCTGGAGCCTGGCGAGGTGCGCACCCTAAATCTTTCCCTCGTGAAGGATATGCGTGCACCGTCGAAGGATGCGACTGGAGAGTTGAAGATTTCGGCCACACCGGCAAGGGCCGCGGTATTCGTTGACGAACAGTTCGCTGGACACGTTGATGAATTCGATGGGGTGGGACAAGCCATGCTGCTGACCCCAGGACAGCATCGCGTGCGCCTCGCGTTGCCTGGGTACCTGCCGTTCGAAACTACAGTGGACCTGCGGCCACACCAGAAGCTCAAAATCGAGACGGCTCTTGTGAAAGGGAGCATCACCGAAGCCGGCTCTCTCGTCAGTCGAAAGTGAGAGAGAAGACTGGCTCCGCGCTGAAGCCGAGATCACCGTCAGAAGCGAAAGAGCCGCCGCCCGAATCTCCACGGCAGTGAAGCAGTGAATGAGGCCCCGGAATCGTCCGGGGCAATATTTTTGGGCGGCTAACTTCGAATCGCACCGACGAGAGCATAGTAGAGTCGTTATGTTCAGATTCTGATCGTCGCCGAACGATGGAAAGAATGACACAGCCTCAAATTTTGGGGTGACCCCGGCTTTTCGATTTCATGAGGCCCTCCCGGCAAACTTGATGTACCATCGCAAGTCGCCATGCGTCTTGGAAAACTGGCAATAGCGATCGTGACTGACATCCATTTTCTGATTCCGCTCATAGTCCTTGTGCTTGGTCTTGCGCTGTTGTTCCTCTTGCATTAGCTACCCGGAGATTTCCCTTGTCCACGATCATGCCCAAACAGAAAGTCGCCGAGTTCAGCTCGATGCACAGTCTTGGTGTGGCCTCCGGGCTCGCCGCCGGGGTGTGGCTCGGCGCCGCAGAGGCTCCCACTAAATTGGTGAATGCCGGCTTCTCTCCCTACGCCATTTCCTTCTGTATGGTCGCGGGAGTGTTCACCGCCCGATGGACCTTTCCCACCTTATTAAAGGGGACGAAGTACGTCTTCAGCGATCTCGCGGAAAACAAGCACCTCATCGTGTGGGCGGTACTGGCCGGTGCCATTTGGGCCGTTGCCAACACTCTCACGGTTTTTGCAATTCGCGACGTGGGACTTGCGGTCGCCTTTCCCCTTTGGAACACCAACTCGCTCGTGGGCCTGCTCTGGGGATTGCTGCTCTTTAACGAATTGCAGGGCGCAGCCGCTCGAGACATTGCCAAGGTCGTGCTTGGTGCCATAGCCATTTTGGGCGGCGCGATTCTTCTCGGCTTCAGCACCATTCACGCCGATCAGAGTTCTTTGCACCATGCCCGCGCCGGTGTCGCTGCCGCCTTAGGAGCCAGCCTGCTCTGGGGCACCATGTACGTACCCTACCGCAAGGCATACATCAGTGGCATGAATCCGCTCTCGTTCGTCACCGTGTTCACTGTTGGAGAATTGGCGACCGTGTTTCTGCTGGTGTTGGCCTTCGATGGCGGCTTTCGCGCCCCCATCTTTCACTCTGCGCAGGCTCGTCCCATGCTTTTCTGGCTTTTCCTCGGAGGATTCGCTTGGGTCATCGGCGATATCTTTCAGCAGTTCGCCACCAAGTACGTTGGAATCGGCCGCGGCATTCCCCTTTCTAACACCAACCAGCTCTGGGGCCTGGCCTGGGGGGCGCTGGTTTTTGGCGAGCTTGCAGCCGCCGACCGATCACATAAAATATTTGTGGGATGCGGTTCCCTGGTGATGATTCTCGGGGTCCTCGCGATCAGCACCGCAGTAGCAACTGGTGGCGAGCGCGCCTCGAGAAATAGGGCCATCAAGCGGGAATGCGAGCGCTTTGGATTGTCCTATGATCACGTGCTCGCCACCAACGAAGGCACCGAGTTCACGGAGCGCGTGCGCGCCCGCAGCTTCTGGGATTACTGCATCATCGCGGGCGCCGTTGGCGTATTTGCCTGGCTGGGAACCAACGCGGCCGTGCCGGCCTTGCACGTGGACTACCGCTGGCTGACAATGTTGGTGGGTATCTTGCTCGCGACCGCTCTTGGCATGGGTTGGCGCTTGTGGAAGTTAACCCGGTTTGGCTGATTTGCCGAAAAACGAGAGTGCCTTGAGCCACCCGGCGCAAAAGGAGTACTTATGAGCGCTGATCTCCGCCTGTCTCAACCGATGAAGAATCTCGAGCAGTGGGACGACTTCCTCGAGAGCCGCTACAAGCACAGAAAATCCGAGGATCAGTTCCGCCAGTACGATGCCCAGGCCAATCCCGGCGTCGCGGAGTTCTACCGTCTCAACCATGAGAACCAGACGCTCGATTACGTTCTCCGCAAAGAAAACCAGTACTTCGGCCTCAAACGCCGCCGCCAGTCAATCTGGGAGGCGGCTGAATTTCTGAATACTCTGGTGGACGACAGCGATCCCGACACCGACCTCACCCAGGTCGAGCACCTCCTGCAGACCTCCGAAGCCATCCGCCGTGACGGCCATCCGCGCTGGATGGTGCTGGTCGGCTTCATTCACGACCTTGGTAAGTGCCTCTGCCTATATGGTGAGCCCCAGTGGGGCGTGGTGGGGGACACATTTCCCGTCGGCTGTGCCTGGTCCGATCAGGTTGTCTTTCCCGAGTACTTCCGCAACAACCCGGACGCCGCCATTCCGGAATATCAGACGGAAATCGGCATCTACGAACCGAACTGCGGTCTTGATCGCGTCCACATGTCCTTTGGCCACGACGGTTATATTGCCGAAGTCATGAAGCCCTATTTACCCGATGAGGCGCTCTACATTCTGCGCTTCCACTCGTTCTATGCTTGGCACCGCCACGGAGCCTACTCGCACCTGACAAACGAAAAGGACGCTGCCATGTTACCGTGGGTCAAAAAATTCAATCCCTACGATCTCTACTCCAAGGGACACGCCAAGCCCAATCTCGCCGAATTGAAACCCTACTACGGCGATCTCTTCGCCGAATTCCTTCCGCAAAAGCTCGATTGGTGATGGAGGAAGTGTAGGTTAATTTAGCGGGTGTAGTGGAGGATAGGCTAGTAGCCCTAAAGTCAGCGATATCGAACTCACCCGCTGGATGAACGACAATTGGATTGCTGTTATCAATTGTTTACGCAATTTCGAGGTGCTCAGGCAGGCTGGAGCCTCAGGCCAAATCTGACCCAAATTCTCAATTGGTCATTCTTGCTTCAACTCTTACTACCAACGTCGTATGGAACTTAGTCGTTGGACCCTCTTTACTCCTGAGTACCCAGAAATCCCCTGATCTCCCTGGTCATCGTTCTGATCGTCATGCTCATCATGGTGGAGGTTCTTGTGTTGATGATCGCGTAAGTGGAAGTCGAGGGGTGGAAACGGCAGCGGCAGCGGGGGCAGAGGCAGTGGAGGAAGTCGTGGACGTCAAGGTCAAGGTTGACGGTGAGGTGCTGGAACCGGAAGGGGAAGTCGAGGAAAGTACAACTGGGGCGAAAGGAACCGCTATTTATGCCTGCAGAAACCCTTCCTGGAATTTTTCGACCTGAACGCATTATATTAACTACATTTGTTTTCATTAGTTTATTAATGACTTGCATAATTTGTTCAATAACTCAATTTGTTCACGATACGTGAACACCGCAGAATGCTGAACGGATTCCGCTTCGAGAAAGCCATAGGCAGGTGCTGCATACTATGCCGCTTAGAACGAGCGAATACGCGGCTAACGCTTGTCGCGTGCCATCTTCCTTTCCGCGCTGGAATCTTCGCCGCGTTCAGGGCGTCTGCCATCGTGTCATAGGCCAGCCCCTCGGATCTCATGCGATAAATGCGCCTAATTACCTCAGTTTCTCCCGGGATTGATCCGTACGGCTTCCGTCCCTCGCGGTAATCTTACGACTAGCACGCGCACGTTGACGGGCTCCGCGAAGTTTCTGCACAATCATCGCCCGTTCATACTCTGCGAATGCTCCCATCATTTGGCGAAGCAAAACACGGGTTGGATCATCCGACAGCATGTCTGGCTCGACCCAGGACGGATGAAGTTGGTAGCGCTACCGGGAATCGAACCCGGGTTTGAAGATTGAGAATCTTGCTACCTTTGAGCATATTGGGCTTCGGGCGCGGCACATCGACCCAATACCCGTGAGCTGCATCCTCTAGGACAGTTGACGCCCGCTTCTCATACATTTGCCGCTAAAGGAGTCCCGGCCTTCCCTTCTCTTCTTGGCAAACAATTTCCTAACAAACAAGTAACATCTGACCGACATCGCAACCCGACGCTGCTGAGTCCAATCGAGTAGGAGTAAAGATCATGTGGATGCGCTCATGTGCTGTCTGCAAAACCCTCTTGCGGAAATTACGACTCAGCGATTCTGTCCAATGTCGGTGTGGTTGGGAATGGACGGGCTTCTCGAAGTAGGCTACGAATGGCGAAAATTATAGAGTTCTACAGACCGAGCAACTTTAGAAAAAACGCCGAAATCAGTCCGCACGAGCGGGGCAAAGTGATCGAGTTCCGCGTACCTCCCAAGAAATCCGCGTGAAGTGCCGCACTGCGGACGGCGGGGTAGCGTCACGCTAACGCTTTCGGGTCAATGCGGGCAATGGCAATTTAACGCTAACTAGCCCTCACCCGACGGCCAAGAGGAATGATCGGACGTTTTCCTTAACTGCTCGTGGGTTGAGGTGCCATGGGCAGGTCGTGCTTCGATGCGTAGAAACTGACGCCCAAAAAGTTAGGTTGGCGTCCCTGGACAAATTCGATGCCGTAAATGAACTCGCCTTTCACGACTCCCACGTGGGAGACAACCCGCGCTGGAGACTCGATACCGCAGCGATTGCTGATGGTGATAACGGAGCCAACGATCAGTTGACGATCTAGGTGGATCGCCGCCCCGTGTAGATTCAAGTTCGTCGCCGTGGCAGCTTCCGAGAAGGCGCGCTTCTCGAGATCGTGCCCGATGACGTTGATGCATATAGGGAGAGCTATTCGCGGACTTCGACGCTGGCCACCGTTAACCGGGATGAGACTCGCGCTCATGGAACATGCACAGATTAAACGGCGACAAGCGACTCGGCCAATTTACGCTAGTCACTTTCGCGAGGTGACCCTTGCGAACCTCCGCATTTTGAGTGCTATGGAAACCGTCAATGATGTTGCGATTTCTCGCCAACCCCGTCACTAGGGCCGAACTAAGGGTTTGTTTTCGAAGACGTCTTCGGCGCGATGCAATGCTTCTTCCACATTCGCACAGATGTTCTCCGGCCCCACCACTTCCTCGAATTCAGCTTGATGGATCAGCTGTGCAGGCTGTTCGCGGGCGCCACACAAGATCAAGGTTCTTCCGGAGGTGTGCAGTTGCCGTGCTGCCTCCTCAAGTGCGTACAGCCCGGTTGCGTCAATTGCGGTCATGTTGCGCAGCCTAACGATCACCACCGGCGGTAGCTTGTGCATATTGTCGGTAATGCTGGCAATCTTGTCCGTTGCGCCGAACAGGAACGGCCCATGAATGCGGAAGATAGTTGCGTAGTACGGAATGTCTTTATCCTGCAAAATGTGCACGCGACCATCCTCGATGTAATCGTCCGTGACCTGGGACACAGTGGTCGTGTTAGCTACGCGAGTAATGAACAACAACGCCGCCAAGATCATTCCAGCTTCAACGGCCACGGTTAGGTCGGCAAACACCGTCAGCAGGAACGTGACAAGCCATACGCTGATGTCTGTCTTCGTTAGCTTGAGCAGCTGCGGTATCTCCCGCCATTCACCCATGTTGTAGGCAACGATTATCAGGATTCCCGCCAAGGCTGCCATAGGAATGAAGCTGGCATACTTCGCCGCAAACAGCAGAACACAAAGCAACGTCGCTGCATGAATCATTCCGGCCACCGGCGACTGCGCTCCCGAACGGATGCTGGTTGCAGTGCGAGCAATTGCGCCCGTAGCTGGCAGGCCTCCGAACATTGGCGAAACGATGTTTGCCACGCCCTGTCCCATCAACTCCACGTTGGGATTGTGATGGTCATTGCTCATGCGGTCCGAAACCACCGCTGACATCAGTGACTCAATCGCGCCCAGCATTGCAACTGTGAACGCCGGCCCCAGTAGTCCGTACACCAGCCCGGCATGCCATCGTGGGATCACGAGATGCGGCAGGCCGTTCGGAATGCCGCCGAACCTCGATCCGATCGTCTCGGCAGGGATCTTCAAGAGGTAAGCTGCGACGCTCACGCCGAGCATCGCGACAATAGGCCCGGGAATGCGACTGGAAATGGCGCGGCACACCAGCATTACCGCGACCGTCGCCGCCGCGAGAAATGTCGCCCGCCACGACCAGGTCGGCGCGGAGGCCGCCAGAGCCTTCATCCTCAGCCAGAACTCACCTGGAACCGTCGCCAGCTTAAGGCCGAAGAAGTCTTTAATTTGCGTGCTAGCAATCAACACCGCGATCCCGTTGGTGAAGCCGATAACGACCGGACGTGGAATGAACTTCACTGCCGATCCCATACCGGTGACGCCGAGAATCACGAGCAGCACGCCGGCCATCATTGTGCACATGAACAGGCCATCGACCCCATGAGTTGCAACAATGCCTGCGACGACAACCACGAATGCCCCCGTCGGCCCGCCGATCTGGGTCTTTGATCCGCCTAGCGCTGAAATCAGGAATCCAGTCACCATGGCGCAGTAGATGCCGGCTTGCGGTGTCAGTCCCGATGCAATGCTGAATGCCATTGCGAGTGGCAGTGCCACCAGGCCCACTGTGATGCCAGCAATCAGGTCTTTTATGAATTTATTGACGTTGTAGTCACGCAGGCACAAAACTGACTTCGGCAGCCAGCGGTCGTCAATTGAAAAGGGCACAACTCGAGAAGACATAACTTGTGCCCATTATGACAGAGTCTCCGGAAACGGAGTGCCCCACCCGTCGGCACAAATTCCTTGGTGAGATCTTAGAGTTGACGAAAGCAGGCGCATCACAAGCATGCTTTTCTTCCCCAAAAACGGATAAACGGAGAGTCTCACCGTTGTTCACCTTTTCCAAAATTTCCTGGGAAATTTCTTGAAATTTTCTGAACGGAAGAGGATGGGAAAGCCGTCGCTGATCACCTTAGAACGGGTACGCCCGCACAACTTGTCCAATTTTGTGCACGCGAGTTTCCTCGCGAACCGGAACGCCTGTATACCATATTGTGTACCACAAAACCCGCCTAGCACCTCCTCGCCGAGAGTGAGCGCCGATCTCGCGGCAAAAAATGAAACCCGCTGATTTAGCGGGTGTTAGCGGACGATAGCTGGTAGCCCAAACGTCAGCGATATCGAACTCAGGAAGGCGCTGTGTGACCAGTGGGCTAACGTTCTCAGATGGTTACACGGCTTCGATCAGCTTAGGGATGCTGCTTGACCGCACGGAACTCGACAGGCTGTTGCGCACGTTCAGTGGCGTTGTGCGCAGGCAGATAGATCGAAGCATTACGGACAAACTGCGCCATGAACTTTTGGATACCACTCCACCGGCCATTTCGCCCGGCACGATGGGACAGCTAGCGAAGTGGTGTAAAACGAATAACCCGCTTTATTGGGAGGGCATGGACATCGCACAGAAGATCAGCCAGCTCCTGTTCGGCACCATTCTCGACCGCTCTCAACTGGGCGTCTAAAACAAACATCTGTTGACACCCCTCCAGCCGGGGCATAGGATTTGCGCCGTCCTGGGCAAGCACGAAGGAAATAGCGGGCTAGAGGATGCAAGGCCTGCAGCGTACCTGTGCTTCGGCACGTTACACGCGCCTCACTTGTGCTGCCCAGGTTTTTTGTCCCTTGCTTTCGGCGCTTGAACCCAACTTGAACCGGGCCTATAATCCTCGCCGATTTCGAAAGGAGATCGCACCATGACCGAAACATCAGGTTCTTTCACCGGCCGCACGCGCATGCTCCATACGGTTTCGCTCGCCGACGTTCCAGGCCACGAGCTGCAAACGGTCGAAGTCGTCGGCACGCACAGCTCGCCCGACGCGATATGGAACAACGCCCGCGTGAGCTACTGGGGCGTCTCGGATCTCGTCGCGGGCAGCGGCTCCCAGCGGGGCTATTACGCCAACGAGCACAGTGACGGCGGTCTTGAGTACGGAGCGTTCGAGGGCAGGGTCACGACCGATGTCAACGGAACGCGCATTGAGGGGACTTGGCGCGCGACGAGCGGAACGGGAATCTACGCGGGCATGAAAGCGGAAGGCACGTTCGCGGTTCGGTTGACTTCGCCAAGTGAAGGAGAATGCTCCTGGCAGGGCCGCTATGAACTCGCCGCCCCCTCCAAAGCCGCATAATCCAAACAACAGTACCAGCGAAAAAGTCGCGCTCCGGCGCGGCTTTTCCCATCAGAACACACGCAAAATCCGTGACCCAAACCTCACGAAGAATCCAAGTCCACACATGGCATCCTTATCATCGGGCCACTCCGACTCGTACCCAGACGGCACTTGACCTTCCCGGAAAACTACCGCGGCTCACATCGCGGACTTCGACCATAGCGCCCTTTGGAAGCTTCCAGCCAGTGTAGTCACCGTCTAGTAGCTTGCCCTCCGTCTGCTGCCAAGGCGGGACAAACGTTCGTGTTAAACCCTTGGTGGCGAAGTCCAAAATGACGATATTTCGTTCAGACCTGATGCGAATCCATTCTCCGATTCGAGGGAGAGGTTGCTTGTCGCGATAGCTTGACCGGACTACTTTGATGTATGGACCTTGGATAAACATCTGGGAATGTTCGTCATAATAGCCTGCCAGAATCCAACCTGTATCGTTAGGAATTATGACCGGAGTAGCGTTGTCACTGATGATCGCGGAAGCAAAACCAAAGATCTTCGAAATGGAATCCGTGAATCCTGCTATCGCAGCGGCAGCCGCTGCAATGACCAAGAAGTAGGCAATGTATTTTCGATTCTTCCAGCGCCTCAAGATTCGTTCTGACAACGGGGTATCTTTCATCATCGAACCACCCTCTCTCAACCTCGCATCAATGCACGATCCGCGCGAAATAAGAATCGAATTGACGCTCGCCCCGCGTTCGCAAGGAAAGCAGCTACGCCGGACGCCGCTTGGCCACGGCTCGGTAGATAGCAAGGAGCAACACCGCACCGACCACCGACATGATGAAGCCTGCCGATTGCTCTTCCTGGTACAGTCCGATCACCCGGCCGAGCCAGGTTGCGACGAGCGACCCGGCGATGCCGAGCAGGATTGTAATGATGAAACCGCCGGGATCTTTGCCCGGCATGAGAAGCTTCGCGACTGCACCGATCACCAAGCCTATTAGGATTACCCAAAGCCAATGCATATTCGCCTCCGTTCAAGCGCAGCGAGTATACAGCTTGGCCACCTTACGCACGCCTCACTTGTGCTGCCCAGGTTTTTTGTCTTCTGCCTCCGCCGCTTGATCCGAGGCTCGAAGCGGGCCTATAATCCTCGCCGATTTCCAAGGAGGCTACTATGGCCGAAACCCGCAAAGTGATCGATTGCCGCCGCTTCCCGGCGGACAAGCCGTGCTCCATCGTTATTTCCGGCACCGAAGAGGATGTGCTTGATCTCGCCGTCATGCACGCAAGCACGAGACACGGACACGCAGACACGCCGGAACTGCGCGAGCAAATCCGCTCCATGCTGCAGGATGAATCGACAGCAACAGCCGAAGCCGCTTAAAAGCTACCAGCTCCAGCCTAAAGCCGCGTACGACCACCCTATCACCCAAAAAGCCGCGCTCTGCGCGCTTTCCCTCACCAGAGACATGAAAAATCCGTGACCCAAATCTCACGAAAAGCCCAGGCCCACACCCCGCAAAATCCGTGACCTGGCCTGGCCCCGCAAAACCGTCCGTTACGAATCCGGGAGACGCTTCTTAGTTACTATCCATCTGCAGGTTCTCGTGCCACATTTTCTCCTGGCGTGACGCAGTGAGCAGTACCGGGCAATAGTCCTTAAGATGTTCTCTTCCGTTCCCGCCTCCCTGAACCCAAATTCTCGAAGAGCCTAGGGCGGAAAAATGACTGTACATATGATCTGGCGCGACGGCGATCATGGCGCTGGATGGGCCTGTTCTCAATGTAGTTGGATTTTGGTGGCACCGCCATTTTCCTTAGAGACTACCGTCGCAACGCTCGCATACAACCGTGCTGCACATGCGGCATTTGAGCAGCACGAGTGCATCGCTAGCGCGCCAAGCACCAAAGCCGCGTCCCACTCGGCGGGCGCGGGCACATAACCTGATACAAATTAGGAGGGGTCTCCTCGCCTTCTCCGCAGGGTAGCAGGCACCCCACCCATTCAAGGTCTCTATCAGCCAAAGCCCACCTAATTTAGGTGGGCCACTTGTTTATTTCTGCCTGCGGCGCTCCACCTTGATTGGATGGGGACCCCGCTCGCTTCCCGTGAAGCGTGGCGAGTCGCCAGCCCGACAGACCACCCATAAAAAATAGTGGCTGAAAAAGAATTATTAACTATGTCTACTCTTCCGAAGTACTACTTCCGGGACATCCCGGCGCACCTGATGGAGGAAATCATTACGGGAATGATCGAGGGCAAGATGGAGCCGACGCCCGAGCTTGAGCGCGAAGCCGAAGCGTTTCTCGCAGAGAGCCGTTAGCGCACCAGAGAGCGGGAGTACCTCCCGCTCTCTTTCTTTTTGCTCGGACTCGGAGTTTAAGATCTTGCCTCCTCGCCTTCTTCCCAGGGTAGCCAGCACCCCGCCTGCTCAAGGTCTGCACCGAATAAGTTACAGATGTTTCTGCCTACGGCGCTCCACCTTGACCCGGCGGGGAACCCCGCTGGCTTCCCGTGAAGCGTGGCGAGTCGCCAGCAGACAAGCCACGACTTAAAAAACAATCGCTGGGAAAAAGAACATAGTTATGAACGATGCTTTTCGCGCCAATGAGAAGAAGCACGGGGAAGAAGGCAAAATCAATTACCGCGATTTCGGCCACTGGGCGGACATGGCAAATGAAGCCCAGAGCCCCGAGGAGTTCGAGCAGAGCGTTCTGCACGAACAGGTGGAGCACCTGAAGAAGTACGTGGTCAAGAAAACTGAGATCAAGGGTATACGTGCCGACTACGCGGACCACGAGAAGACGGCCATCGCCGCAGGGTCCGTGCGCAACGAGTTCCGGAAACGCACCGGCATGAGCTTCCAGGAATTCTTTGACAATGTGAAGGCCGACAGCGCTGACCCAAACTGATGTACTGTCCACTTACTGTCCATTACGGGAAGGAACGGGGGCGACCTGCGGAGACGAGCAAGACTATAGAGACACCGGCAAGAATCTGCCGAACGACGCGTAAACACAGGGGGAGAAACGCTAAGTTGAAGATTTGGTAGCGCTACCGGGAATCGAACCCGGGTTTGAAGATTGAGAATCTTCCGTCCTAACCCCTAGACGATAGCGCCTCGCAACGAGATTATAGCAATTCTAACCAGACCCAAAGCAATGCGCGCAGAAAGGCCGACGCCATCTGATATGTGGCGCCCTACCTCATTCGAGGTGGACATCTCATGAAAAAGCGATCTTGGTCTTAGTAGTGCCGTGGCCTGGTCTCGCGGAGAATTGTGGCAAAGTTGCGACCATGCAGGCTGAAGCCTTGCTCGATCCTACCGGTAACTCCGACGCGGGCTTCGCGTCCTGGCACGCCGAAATTGCTGCTATAAACCCAGATTCGGCCGGTGCCATCATCCAGTTGGAAGGCACCCTCGCCCATGACGGCAAACGAATTGACCACCCGACCAACGACCGTGATTTCTTTTCCGTGAAAACGGCCGGGGTCGCGGTTCACAGACTCGATCGGCTGGCGAGGGGGGCAGGCGGCCAGCAGCAGCGCTGAAGCAATCAACAAGGCAGCAAATACGAATCTTAAGTACGCGGTCCGTTTTGGCGTCAAGTGGTTCTCCCTCAAGCAGACTTTCTACACTTATGGTTGAACACAGCTCTTGCGGAATAGTTGCGGGCAAATGACATTCTCCCAGGTGCTTGCGACCTCGATTTCGAGACTGTCTCCAGTCATGATATTTTGAAACACCGATGAGGAAGCTTGGTTTGATTGTCGTAGCTGTAGCAGGCCTGGGTACGGTGCTTGCCCAGGAAAGCCTGGAACCCATCCCGGTTCCTCTTACAAACAACGCGGTGGTTGCCGTGAAGGTTTCAGGGCAGACGCTCGTCTACTCCTTCATGGGCTTGGATGCGAGCAAGAAACCGGATGCGGTGAAGAACTCGGCCTACGCTCTCAACCTCAAATACAACAAATGGACCACAATCCGGCCGGTGCAAGGGTCGGGACGGCTAGGCGCGGGGGCTGCCGCCGTCGGTGAGGAGGTGTTCGTGATCGGCGGGTTTGTGCCCGACCGCTCCGGACTGCAGGCGATTGTGGCCGACGTGTCGGTTTACTCACCGCTCGCCCTGCGGTGGTATCGGGGACCGGATCTGCTCACCCCGGTGCGGGACGCGATGGCTGCCGAGTATCGCGACCGTTACGTCTATGTGGTGGGAGGCTTCTCAAAATCTGGCCCGACCAACGACGTGCAGCTTTACGATACCGCGACGAAGGAATGGTCAAAGGCCACACCTTATCCGGGACCTGCGGTCTTTGGCCACTCGGGAACCATCGTGGGCGACACCATTGTTTATGTGGATGGCGCAAAGGCGAGCGGTGCTACCACCGGCCCGCGCTACGTCGCGTCCGATGAATGCTGGATGGGGAAGATTGAGCGCAAGGATCCAAAGAAGATCACCTGGAGCAAGCTGCCGGCCCATCCGGGAAAAGCGAGATATCGAATCGCAGCAGGCGGGGCTGACAAAGAAGGAAAGGCCTACTTCGCAGGCGGAAGCGACACAATTTACGATTACACGGGCATCGGGTTTGATGGTGCGGGTGCGGAACCCTCGCCCGTGGTGTTTGACTACAACATAAAACACGATGCCTGGGAGACGATCCTCGACAACGACCCGAATCCAACCATGGACCATCACGGGATGGCGGTCACGTCAGACGGTTTAATCACTGTGGGCGGGATGGCAAAGGGACAGAAGGTTACTGGAGCCGTACGAGTGCTGCCCAGAGGAAAATAGGCGATCTGCGTTCCTAGCGAAAAGACCCTCACGACAGAGGCTACTGCGGTGCGCAGAGGAGACGCATTTTCAACGTACCCGAGCTAGAACCAGCGTGACATCGTCGGGTTGCTCGACGGCGCCGATCCAGTCATCGACGGCGGCGGTGACGACCTCCGAAATGCGCGCCAGAGGAAGGTCCCGATTTTCTCGAACGATTGAAATCAGTCGCTCTTCACCGAATTCTCCAAAGTCATTCTCGGGCTCGGTCACCCCGTCGCTGTAGGCAAGGAAGATGTCGCCGCGGCGCATGTGGACGGTTTCTTCGTTATAGGGAACCTCATCGAACAGCCCCACAACTGTCCCCCCGCACTGCAAGCGGCTGACGCTTCCATCATTGCTCAAGAGCAACGGTGGCAGGTGACCGGCGTTGCTGTAGACAAGACGGCGGGCCTCGCCGTCGTACATTGCCAGAAACAGGGTGGCGTACTTCTCGAGCGGAGTGCTGTGATAGAGCTGATGATTCAGGAGCGAAAGCATCGTGCTCGGTGAGACCTCCGCGCCTTGCACGATGGATTCGTATCGCGCCGACATTGTTTCACCGGCCACCACTGCCTCGGCTTGCCGGAACACGGGAATGCCCTCGATTGCATAGGCACGAACGGCGGAGTGGATTGTAGACATGAGCAAGGCGGCGGAGATTCCCTTCCCGCTCACGTCGCCCACGGCAAGGATCATGCGATCGCAGCCGAGGGAAAGAAAATCGTAGTAGTCACCGCTTACGCTGCGTGCGGGCCGGCAAAAGCCATGCACCTCGAGGTTGGCTAGCTGCGTAATCTCGCGCGGGAAAAGCTGGTTCTGCACTTCTTTGGCGATCGAGATTTCATTCTGCAAGCGCTGTTTTTCCTTCTGCTCGAGAACCAATTTCTGAATGGACTCGGTCATCAGGTTGAAGGAGCTGGCCAAGGCGGCAAGCTGGTCGTTGGAGGTGATGGGGATACGATGGCTGAAGTCACCTCGGTTGACGAATGTGGTAGCCCGGTAAAGCTCGGCGACGCTGCCGGTAACCGTACGAGTGAGTTGCGCGCCAATCCAGCTGGCGACGATCTCAAAAACTCCCAAAACGATGGCAATGATGAGGATCAAGACCTCCATCGCCGTGCCAACTTCGCCCAGCGCTGAAAACAGATGGGCGTAAAGATTCGACAGGCGTGCTCCGCCACTGCCACCGCCCATCCCCAGATCGCTGCCTTTTTTGCCGTTGGACCAATCGATAGTTTCTAAATGTCTTCCGAAAGGAACCCGGATATCCCAAAAACCTCGAGCCGCTTCAGCCGAGCCAGCGCTATAGACCGGGGGAATGAGCCTTCCATTTTGGTCAAGTTCACCGATGTTTACCTCTCCCAAGTCAGGAGCTACGAGGGCTAGGACTCGAGAGTCGAAAGGCCGGCTGACGATAACGCTCAACTGCCCCTGGCGCGTAGAAGCCTGACTGAGGGCGCGCATGAAAGGTATGCTCTTGTCCCGCACCAGACCCGCGAAGGCCCGGCCGATCCCGGTGGGAGGCCGGATTGCCGTTTCCTGCCCTGGACCGTTGAACAGAAGTTGACCATTGAGCCAAACCGAGATCTGAACATTCGCGGTCGTCACTGAAAAATTGTCGGGCTTGCGGCCCGCTTCGAGGTCACTGGCGATCGCCTGCTCTACCGTTTCGGACATGGCGTTCAGCTCAGCAACGGTGGAATCCAAGCGAGAGGTAGCCACAAACGTTGCGAACTGTCCCGCAAGAAGGTAGAGCGAGCCGAGAAACAGCGCGACCAGAAGAACGAAGGGGATCACACCAATAAATATGTAAGTAACGATCAAGCGGTTGCGGAGGCGCCAGAGCAGGCCGCGGGAGATGCGGCGAACCAATAGGACCAGCAGCTGAGCGATCACGACCGCGCTCAGAAAAGTGACCCAGCCTCCAAGAGATGCCCCCCAAGAGGATTTCAGAGTTCGTGAGAGCTGCTGCAAGGCAAACAGAAACACACCGATTGCGAGCAGATAGCAGGTGACAATTGCCAGCTTGCTGTGCGGATAGACCGCATGCTTCTCCATCCAGATTCGCAGCTGCAGCAGGCGAGAACTCATGGGAGACCTGAATTATAGACGGTAGATAACAAGGAAGGTTGGCTCAAGCCGGAGTTGGCGTGCGCGACTGCTACAATGCGGCTGTGTCCCAAACATTCTGGATTGCAGGCTGGTTGTTGCTTGGTGGGGTGTGCGCGATGGCGCAGGAGGCCCCGGCCGGGAAGACGCCTCCCGTCAAGGTGAACGTGCTGAACGTATGCACGCCTTCGCCAGAGGAGCAGCAGCAGATTGCAGCTGCAATCGCGTTCATTCCGAAGCGGCCCTCGTTCAGCGCGGATTTCGAGATTGACCGCGGACGATCCGTGCTTGATCCAAGCTCGAACCCTCTCATGGTCGCAGGGACGATTGCTCCCGGGGGAGACAGCGCAATTGCCGACTTCGTTCGCATGCGTCGAGACTTTGGAGGCGCTTCCCCATTCACGACCGTGCAGTACTCATTCAGCCGAGACGCCAAGCAGATGGTGGAAACCCTGGTCTTCCGAGTGAGGGATCCGAAGGACCTCCTGCAGCTTTCGTTGGAGGACAGCGCGTCTGCCGTGACGACAGCGGCAGCGATGCTGAGTTCATCGACCCCGGTGTCAAGGATCAAACTTGAGAGGTTTGGCAAATCTTCGATCGTATTGGCGCGCTGTTCCAGCATGGAGACAGGCCAACCGGTGGATCAAAGCAAGTACGAACCGCTGTTTTCGTCAGCGACGGCGGCGCTTTCGGGCTACCGGGATCATCTGGGGGTAAGAGCACTGGTGCCCGAGGAGTTGACGCGAATCTCGAGTGGGCGGATGAAACCGGCCGCGAAGGCCGGTGCGGCCAAGCACTAGCTGAGTTACAGCCTGAAACCGAATCCAGGTTTGCTTCATCGAACCAATTTCTATGGAAAATGTGAGAAACGTAGTGATCATGGGATCGGGTTGCGCCGGGCATACGGCTGCTCTTTATACGGCGCGAGCGAATCTGAAGCCGCTGGTTCTTGAAGGACATGAACCTGGGGGCCAGCTTTCCCTCACCACCCTGGTTGAGAACTTTCCTGGGTTTCCTGACGGTATTCAGGGCCCGGAGTTGATCGCCAACATGCGCCGCCAGGCGGAGCGATTCGGAGCAGAATACAAACTTGCGCACGTAGACAAAGCGGACTTGTCCTCAAGCCCGATCACTCTCAAGGTCGGTAAAGATGAAGTCCGAACGCGCACGCTCATCATCGCAAGTGGAGCCTCGGCGCGATGGCTCGGCTTGCCTAGCGAACAGGCTTTAATCGGCCATGGCGTTTCTTCCTGCGCCACCTGCGATGGCTTTTTCTTTTCCGGAAAAGAGATCGCCGTAATCGGCGGTGGAGATTCCGCAATGGAAGAAGCACTGTTCCTGACGCGCTTTGCGACGAAGGTGAGCCTCGTTCACCGGCGCGAGCAATTCCGCGCTTCCAAGATCATGTTGGAGCGAGCCCAACAGCAGCCCAAAATTGAGATGATCACTAACGCGGTGGTGGATGAGGTTCTGGATCCGTCGAAAAAAGAGGTAACTGCACTCCGTTTACACGATGTGCGCAGCGACAAGAAATGGGACCTGCCGGTAAGCGCGATGTTCTTAGGTATCGGGCACATTCCTAATGCCAAGCTTTTCGAAGGCCAGCTGGAGATGGACCAGGACGGGTATTTGAAGACATCCAACTACGTGTTCACGAAGGTACCGGGCGTGTTTGCCTGCGGGGATGTACAGGACCGGCGTTACCGCCAGGCCATTACGGCTGCCGGGTCCGGCTGCATGGCCGCGTTGGAAGTCGAGAAATTTCTAGAGGATCAGGGGCACTGAGCGGCGCTGCTGGGCGATTACTTTTGTGCCCAGACGGTCGAGACGAGGGTAATCTGTTCAGTTTCATGCCGAGAAACTATGCTCTCTGGCATGAAAGTCTCCTCCTATGTTCTTGCCCTGATGCTTGCCGGTGCACTTGTTAGTTTCCCAGCCGCGAATGCGCAGACGGAAAATGTTGAGGTTGAAGGCTCCCGTAAGGTGGTGAGCAGAGTATCGCCGACCTACCCCCCGGTCGCTCGCAGCATGAATCTCAGCGGATCGGTCAAGCTCGAGATTGTTGTAGCACCCAATGGCTCGGTGAAATCCATTCAGGTCGTGGGAGGAAGTCCGGTGTTTTCCCAGGCTGCGGAGAGCGCCCTGCGCGCCTGGAGGTGGGAAAAAGGTGATCGCGAGACCACCGAGCACCTAGAAGTCCGGTTTAAGCCCTAGGTTCGACCCCTTTCGCCGTCACGGTCCTAACGGATCGGTTTGTGATACAACGTTCTGTGCTTGTACGGACTGGCAACCCTCCGGAGGCCGCTTTCGCGGCAGTCTCTTGTTGAGAACCCTCCTCATTTCTCTTTCCGAAAACCGTGCCTTGCGAGGGATGGCTGAAAAGTCTTCTTTGGGACAACATGTTTCTGGTCGTTTTGTCGCCGGTACTCAACTTCAAGATGCGCTGCGGGTAACGCAGGGTCTGAATGTCTCGGGTATGGCCGTGTCGGTGGACAATCTTGGCGAGAACGTTAGCAACGCTCAAGAGGCAAGGCAAAGCGCCGCTTTGTACCAGCAGCTTCTCGAGGAGATGTCGAGGCGGGCCCTGAATGCCAACGTCAGCCTCAAGCTGACCCACATGGGGCTCGATGTTGATCCCCTGCTGGCCTATGAGCTCGTGCACGGACTGGTCGTACAAGCAGCTTCGGCACGACCCAAGAACTTTGTGCGAGTGGATATGGAAGGATCTCCGTATACGCAGCGCACTCTCGACTTAGTGCGCGAGCTGCATCG
>Ga0134128_10000246_pt1 | contig 78022 bp, 66 predicted proteins | sample KB31754_FD_96462 | JGI IMG/M metagenome (GOLD analysis project Ga0134128, IMG submission 96462) | Terrestrial soil microbial communities with excess Nitrogen fertilizer from Kellogg Biological Station, Michigan, USA - KB3-175-4 | ecosystem: Environmental > Terrestrial > Soil > Unclassified ... | reverse complement strand
AGGCATTTGGTGCAGCCGATGCAGGCCGCCTCGTCAATCAGCGCCACCAGTGGCGGCCCTTCCACTCCGTTGGCCGGGTTGAGCGGCAGCGGCTCACGCCGCAGCAGCGCGGCAAGAGCGGCGATCGTTGCGGCGCCGCCGGGTGGACATTGGTTGATCCCGGCGTCGCCGCAAGCGATCGCCTCGGCATAGGGGCGGCACCCCTGATGGCCACAACGCGTGCACTGGGTCTGGGGCAGCAGCGCGTCGATGTCGTCGGCGCTTGCCATTGAGGCTCAACTCACCCGCATGCCCGGCACGGCTCCGCTGTCGGGCGACAGAAGATAGGGGCCGCCGGACTCGTTGCTGGCGGCGAGCACCATGCCTTCGGAAATGCCGAACTTCATCTTTCGCGGGGCAAGGTTCGCCACCATGATGGTGAGTCGGTCCGTGAGCGTCGCCGGGTCGTAGGCGGATTTGATGCCGGCAAACACGGTGCGTGTCCCGGTGCCGATGTCGAGCGTCAGTTTCAGGAGCTTGTCGGCTCCCGTCACGTGTTCGGCGGTGACGATGCGCGCTACGCGCAGGTCGAGCCGCTTGAACTCATCGATGGAGATCGTCGCCGACGACGCAACCCCGTCTGTCGCAGCCGGAGCCACAGAGCCCGCGATACCGGACGCGGCGGGTCCGGACGCGTTCGATTCAGCGGTGGTTTTCGCGCCCGGCTTTCCGCCCGCGGATCCCGGAGTCGTCGGGGAAGCTGCGGCCGGTGCTCCTGCTGCCTTCGTGTCAATGGTTGGCGTGTCGGGCTCGAAGAGCGCATCGAGCATCTTCGGGTCGGCACGGGTCATCAGGTGCTGATAGGCAGCCACCCGCTGTGGCGGCTCGAGGGCGTCCGACCACTGGAACGGCCGGCCGAGCCCGAACAATTCCCGGGCCACACGGGTGCCGACTTCCGGCAGAACCGGCGCCAGCAGTACGCTCAGGAGCTTGAAGCCGTACAGCGTTCGCGAGCAGATGTCCTGCAGCTCGGCGCGTCTGGCGGGGTCTTTCGCCAGCACCCAGGGTTGGCGCGCATCGAAGTCCTGATTGATCCGGTCGGCATGCGCCATGACCTCCCGCATCGCCCGGCCGAACTCACGGGCCAGATAGCTGTCGCGCACCTGCTGCGCGATATCGGCGGCCTGCCGCCGCAGCGCTTCCGTCCCGCCACTGTATTCGAGCGCGCCGTCGAAGTGCCGGGTGATGAAGTTGGCCGCGCGGCTGGCGATGTTGACGTACTTGCCGACGAGATCGCTGTTGATACGGGCGACGAAGTCGTCGGGGTTGAAGTCGAGGTCCTCGACGTTGGCGTTGAGCTTGGCGGCGATGTAATAGCGCAGCCACTCGGGATTCATGCCGATATCGAGATAGCGCAGGGGGCTGATTCCGGTGCCGCGCGACTTCGACATCTTCTCGCCGGAAACCGTGATGAAGCCGTGTACGTAGACGTTGTCGGGGACCTTGTAGGGCGGCCCCGCGAACTTCAGCATCGCCGGCCAGAAGAGCGTGTGGAAGTAGATGATGTCTTTGCCGATGAAATGGATCTGCTTCGTGTCCGGGGCGGACAGGAACTCCTGGAAGCTGCGCGGCTCACCGTTGCGTTTCGCCTGGCCGCTCTCGAAGTAGCTCTGCAGCGATGCCAGATAACCGATCGGCGCATCGAGCCACACGTAGAAGTATTTGCCCGGCGCATCGGGGATCGGAATGCCGAAATACGGCGCATCGCGCGAGATGTCCCAGTCACCGAGCGCCTGCTCGCCCTTGCCCGAGAGCCACTCGCGCGCCTTGTTGGCGACCTGCGGCTGCAGCCTCCCCGTGCTGGTCCAGCCGTTGAGGAAATCGACGCATTTCGGATCGGAGAGCCGGAAGAAGAGGTGGTCCGAGGTCTTCAGGACCGGCTTCGCCCCGGTGAGCACCGAATACGGTTCGATGAGATCGGTCGGAGAGTACACCGTGCTGCAGACTTCGCAGGCATCGCCGTACTGGTCCTTGGAATGGCAGTTGGGGCATTCGCCTTTGATGTACCGGTCCGGCAGGAACATGCCCTTGACCGGGTCGAAGAACTGCTCGACCGGCTTCGAGAAGATGAGTCCCGCCGCCTTGAGCCGGCGGTAGACGTCCTGCGAGAGCGCGACGTTCTCCGGCGAATCCGTGGAGTGCCAGTGGTCGAAGCTGATGTGGAAGCCCTGCAGATATTTGGGCCGCCCTGCCGCGATCCGCGCCACCAGCTCCTGCGGGCTGATCTTCTCCGCCTCCGCTTTGAGCATGATCGGCGCCCCATGGGCATCGTCGGCGCAGACGAAATGCACCTGATGCCCCTGCATCCGCTGGAAGCGCACCCAGATGTCCGCCTGGATGTACTCCATGATGTGCCCGATGTGGAACGGGCCGTTGGCGTACGGCAGAGCCGTCGTGACGAAGAAATTCTCAGCCATATGCTGCCAGTGTACTAAAGTACAACTGGCAGTGTATTAGGTCTCGGATTGGCCGGCGGCGGGCGGCTCACGCCTCTGCCGCACGCAGCGCGGGATCTCAGCCGGCGTCCTTGACCAGCTCGAACTTCGCCTTGTTGATGGCTTTCTTGTAGGCCTCCTTGCCGGTGATCATCCGCTGATCGAGCAGCTGTTGGATGGCGGTGTCCATGGTGCGCATGCCGAACTGGCCGCCGGACTGCATGGTATTCTCGAGCTGGTCGAGCTTGCCCTGGCGGATCAGGTTCGCGGCGGCGGGCGTGTTGATCAGGATCTCCAGCGCCGCCACGCGGCCGTGCTTATCGGCACGCTGCAGCAGCTGTTGCGAAACGACGCCGCGCAGCGACGTCGAAAGCATCGTCCGTACATGCGATTGTTTGTCCGACGGGAACACGTTGACCATGCGGTCCACCGTCTGCGCAGCGCCGTTCGTATGCAGCGTCCCCATGACGAGAATGCCCATCTCGGCGGCGGTGACCGCGATGCTCATCGTCTCGAGGTCGCGCAGCTCGCCGACCAGGATAACGTCCGGGTCCTCACGCAGGGCCGAGTGCAGCGCCGCCGCGAAACTCGTGCTGTGGACACCGATCTCGCGCTGGCTGATGAGGCAGCTCTTCCTTTGGTGCACGAACTCGATCGGGTCCTCGATGGTCAGGATGTGTCCCTTCACCCGGAGGTTGATGTCGTCGATCATCGCCGCGAGCGTCGTCGACTTGCCGGAGCCTGTCTTGCCCGTGACGAGGATCAGTCCGTTGTTGGTGCGGCAGAGCTGGCGTACGGCCTCGGGGAGCTTCAGCTCATCCATCGTCAGTGCCTTGGACGGGATGGCGCGGAACACGGCGCCCATACCGTTCAACTGGCGCATGACATTGACGCGGAAGCGGCCGCGTTCCGGGATCGTGTACGCGAAATCGGCACCGTCCTTCGACTCGAACCGATCCAGGGCGGTCTTCGGCATGATCTCGTAGAGCGCATCCTTGACGAAGTCCTGGGCGAGATTGTCGGGCCTGAGCGCCGCGAGATCGCCGTATTGCCGGATCCGCGGCGGATCGCCGGCGATGAAGTGCAGGTCCGAGCCGCGCTTCTCGAGGACTTCGAGCAGATAGACGTCGATCGCAGCCATGCGCCGGTCTCGCGCCTCAGGCAGCTGGCGCCGGCGCGGTCGCGGTCGCGTCGACCTTGGGCAGCATGGTGGTGTCCGTCACGTACTTCTGGAACGGACGCTTGTCGATCGCGTAGCCGTACGCGTCGTCCGGGTCGATCTCCCGAGCGCTGATCCCCGCAAGCAGCGCCTGATCGAGCAGCTGCATGCCGAGATCGCGCCCCATCTGCAGCTGGCTCGGGATCTGGTGCGTCTGCTCCGTCTGCACGAGCTTGGCGATGGCCTTGGTCATCATCAGGATTTCGCAGACGGCCTTGCGGCCACGCGCATCCGGTGTCTTCACCAGCACTTGAGTGACGACGGCAAGCAGACTCTGCGCGAGGAAGCTCTTGGTCTGCTCCCGCTCCTCGACAGGCAGCGCATCGATGATGCGATCGATGGTCTTCACCGCGCTGGTGGTGTGCAGAGTGCCGAGAACGAGGTGGCCGGTTTCGGCCGCCGTCATGGCCATGGAGATGGTCTCGGCATCGCGCAGTTCGCCTACGAGAATGACGTCCGGATCCTCACGCATGGCCGCACGCACGCCCTCTGCAAAGGTCGGGATGTGCGTCCCCAGCTCCCGCTGGATCACCTGGCTGTTCTTGCTGCGATGAACGAACTCGATCGGATCCTCAAGGCTGATGATGTTGAGCTTACGGGTCTCGTTGAGATGGTTGATCATCGCCGCCAGGGTGGTGGATTTGCCGGTGCCGGTCGAACCGGTGACCAGGATCATCCCCTGGTGGAAGTCGCAGAGCTTCGTGATCGTGGCGGGCAGCCCCATCTTCTCCAGCTGGGGCACCTGCGAGGGAATGGCGCGGAAGGTCGCACCGATGCCGGTGTCCTTGCGGAAGACGTTGACGCGGAACCGGCCGCCCTCGGCCGATACGTACGAGAAGTCCAGATCCTGCCCCTTGGCGAAGTGCTCGGCCTGAGAGCGGGTCAGGATCTCCGTGATGTAGCCCTCGAGCTCCGCGGCGCGCAGATCGCGAAATTTGATCGGCAGGAGGTCGCCCTGCATGCGCAACATGGGAGGCACTCCGACGGCAAGATGCACGTCCGAGCAACCCTGCTGGGCTCCCAGCTTGAGAAACGCGTCTATACGCGCCAAGGAATGCCTCCGCGGTGAGTCGGGCCTGCCTCTTTTGCCCGCTTATGTCGCCAAAATCAATGGCTTGTCCGCAAAAACTTGACGTAACGCACGCCCAGGCACCATCCGCACCGGGCCCAGGCCATCGGCACGTGCCCGCCGCCGCAGGTGGCGGAAGCACTAAAGGAATTTGGTCAGTGCCGCGCGCAGCTCTTCCATGCTCTGGAAGCGCTTGGTCTTGTCGACCGACATGCTCTTCACGACGAGCTCGGAGAGGCCGGCGGGCAGCGCCGGGTTGATCTCCTGCGGCGGCCGGGCCTTGCCTTGAACGTGCTGATACATGACCGACATGTGATCGCCGCGGGAGTAGGGAGGCACGCCGGTCAGCATCTCGTAGAGCATCACGCCGAGGGCATAGATGTCGGCACGCTCGTCCACCTTCTTGCCCAGGATCTGCTCCGGTGCCATGTATTTGGGCGAGCCGATGACGTACCCGGTCTTGGTGAGCTGGGTGTCGCCTTCGCGCTGCGCGGCGGCGACGCCGAAATCCACGATCTTGAGCAGCCCCTCCTGGTTGATGAGCACGTTGGCGGGCTTGAGGTCGCGATGCACGATACCCACCTGATGCGCGACGGTCATGCCGGTACACATGTCGATGCCGAACTGCAGTGCCCGCTTGAGCTCGATGGGCTTGTCGCCGACGATCTCGCTGCCCAGTGTGTGCGAGGGGAAGTACTCCATGGAGATGGCGTAGTTTCCCTGAATGAAGAGGAAGTCGTAGATGCGAATGACGTTCTTGTGCGTGATCTTGCGCGAGTAGCGCAGCTCGTGGACGAAGCGCTTCATGACTTCTTCGTCCCCCGAGACGTTGGGGTTCAGGAACTTGAGGATCAGCCGCTCGTCGACGACCGTATCCTCCATCAACAGCACCGTGCCGAAGGCGCCGCGGCCGATGCGGTCGATGTACTTGTAGCGGCCCTCGATGATGTCGCCGGGCTTGAGCGTCTGGATGTCGAGCCGCGGCGGCCCCTCGGCGATCCGTGACTGCGAGGCCGCATCGATGATGCCCGTGCGCGCGGCCTCCATGGGCGGAGCCGGCTGCGGCGGCCGGGGGGCCATCGGTGCCGGTGTCGGCAGGGCCGTGCCGCCGGTGACAGCCGCGCCGCCTGCCAGGCGGTGGTCGAGCTCGGCGAGCGCCGCGTTCGCAACGCGGGAGATGGTCTGGTCGGGTGAGACCGCGTGAGTCTGCAGCTCGCTGCGCAGCTGCTCCGCGCGCCGCTCATCGACGAGCTTCGACAGGGCCTGCATCGCCTCGATGCGCAGCTCTCGCTCCGGCCTTGCCATGAAGGGCAGCAGGGTATCGACGAGCTTCGCGTCGCCGAGCTTGCCGAGAGCGCGGACGACGATCGGGGTGGCCTTGGCGGGGCCCACTTTGAGCATCTCGGTCAGGCGCGGCACGGCGCGCTTGCTGCCGATCTCCGCCAGCGCATCGACCGCCCGCTCGCTCACCCACCAATCCTGATCGCGCGTCGCCTGGATGAGGGAGTCGACCGCGCGCTCGTCCTTGGTCTGATTGAGGATCTCGATGGCGGCGCGGCGAATGTCCTCGTCCTTGTCGCGGATCAGCTCGAGCACGGCCTCGATGACCCGCGGCCCGCCGATCTTGCCGAGTGCGTCGGCGGCGCGACTGCGCACCCACCAGTCGCTGTCCTTCAGCGCCTCGAGCAGGTGCTTCACCGATTTGGCGTTGCCGACCTCGTTCAGCACTTCGACCGCGGCGCGGCGCGCGTTCTCGTTCTCGTCCTTGAGAATCTCGATGAGATATTTGATGGTCTCGGGATCGTTGGCCTTGATGACGACATCGATGGCCTTGTTCTGCACATCGATCTCCGGATCCCTGAGCAGGGCGCAGACGCGCTCGATGTCGATCTTGCCGTTCGTCCGCTGCAGCGCCGAGAGGGTCGCGCCGCGGATCAGCTTGTTGGGATCCTTCAGCAGACCCTGCAGCGCCGTCTGCACTTCCGGCGTGTTGAAGCGGGCCAGGATGTTGATGATGTGGACGCGCGCGATCGGGTCCTTGCCGTGCACGCGGCCGATGAGCTCCGGCACGGCATTGGCATCGGCGATCTCGCCGATGACGCGGAAGAGCGCCGCCTTCTCGTTCGGCTCCTGGGTGTAGGCGGCATTGAGCAGCTCGCGTATGCCGAAGCGCGACTTCTGGGCCGCGATGACCTCGAGCAGGGCGGACTTGGAGATTCCCGGCGTCGCGAGCGCCTCGATGAGCAGGTTGGGCGGGTAGTTGCGGCTGGTGGTGAGGGCCCAGCTGATACCGGCTATCACCCGCGGGCTGCCCTCTACCAGGCCGCGCACGAAGAGCGGAAACGATTTCTGGCTCACCAGACCGGCGAGCACTTCGACGAAGGCAAGGGTCGCGTTCTTGTCGGCATCCGGCAATGCCGCGAAGATCGATTCGATGGCGCCCGGACCCAGATCCTTCAGACGCGCGACCGCCTTCTGGGTGTCCGGGCTCGCCGGATCGGTACAGGACCTGATCTCGGTGATCAGCCGGTCGGCGCGCAAATTGGTGAAGAAGCTCATTCAGCCTTTCCGGAAAGGCACTCCTACGCGGCTCCCTCGCGCAAGTCTTCCACGCTGATACATCGTGATATCGGTGCCCAATGCAGACCCACCCCACCCGCCAGGCTGCGCCTCACGGGCCCGGTCGGGAACGCAGTGAAATTATGCCATAGCCCTCGACGCGGCACGACGCGGGTCCGCCTGCGCCGGCGTGGCCATTCGAATATGAGCGCCCCCGGGAAACGCTCTACAATCGCCGGTCTCACCCGCCCGATTGCAGCGATTTCCACATGCCCGACGATTCCACTCTCAACGCCGTCAGGATGGCCCTCGAGGCATACGTCGACCCATTCCTCGAGGAGACTCTGGGGGAAGCGGGCGCGCTGCGGGATCTGGCAGCGGCGCAGGGCGGCGGTTATCGGGCGCGAATCGCGCCCGGCTACCCGGTAGGCGGCTACCGGGAGCAGCTTGCTGCTGCGCTCGAGGCGCATCTTGCGGCGGCGGGCCTGCGGGTGCCGCTCACGATCGAGCTCGAGGCCGATATCCACTCGCACGCCGTGCAGCGCAATCTGAAGCCGCTGGGGGAGATCAAGAATATCGTCGCCGTCGCTTCCGGCAAGGGCGGCGTCGGTAAGTCCACAGTCGCGGCGAACCTGGCTCTGGCGTGGGCCGCACAGGGCGCCAGAGTCGGGGTGCTGGATGCGGACATCTACGGACCCAGTCAGCCGCTCATGCTGGGCCTGGAGGGGCGGCGGCCGACCTCGCCCGACGGCAAGCATCTCGAGCCGCTCGAGAGCTATGGCGTCGCGGCGATGTCCATCGGCTTCCTGGTGGATGCGGAGCAGCCGATGGTCTGGCGCGGGCCGATGGTCACGCAGGCGCTCACTCAGTTGCTCTCGGAGACGCGCTGGGGCCCGCTCGACTACCTCGTCATCGACATGCCTCCGGGCACCGGCGACATCCAGCTCACCCTCGCGCAGCGCGTGCCTGTGGCCGGTGCCGTGATCGTCACCACGCCTCAGGACATAGCGCTGGCGGACGCACGCAAGGGACTCAAGATGTTCGAGAAGGTCTCCGTCCCGGTCCTCGGCATCGTGGAGAATATGAGTGTGCACATCTGCTCCAACTGCGGCCACACGGAGCACATTTTCGGCGCCGGTGGCGGGGCGCGGATGGCCGAGCAGTACGGCGTGAAGCTCCTGGGCGAGCTGCCGCTGGACGTTCATATCAGGGAGGAGGCCGACGGCGGTCGGCCGACGGTGGTCGCCGCACCCGACTCGCCGCGCGCACGCGCGTATCTGGAGATGGCGCGCCGGACGGCGGCAGCTCTCGCACTCCGTGGGCGCGACCGCAGCAGCGTGTTCCCGAAGATCGTCGTCGAAGAAAGTTGAGACTTGGCCGCATCTCAAGAAGCCGCTCGATCGCCCTCCTACACGGGGATCCTGCCGTGCCAGAAAATCAGGGAGATGCTGAGCGCCGGTGAGATCTCCCCGGTCGGCATCCTCAAAGAGACCGAGATCCTTCCCGACCAGATCCAGCCTGCAAGCATAGACCTGCGCCTCGGCGAGTATGCCTACCCCGTCGATGCCAGCTTCCTGCCCGGGAAGGGAACGCTGGTGCTCGAAAAGATGCGCGAGCTGGATTCGAGCTTCGAGCGCTTCAGGATCGACATCCGCAACGGCGCCGTCCTGGAAAAGGGCCGTGTATATGTCATTCCCCTGCTGGAAAACATCAATCTCAGGAGCGACGTTTCCGCTTTCGCGAATCCGAAGAGCTCTACGGGACGCCTCGACATCCTGACGAGGCTCATTGCGGATTATGCGACCCGCTTCGACCGGGTCGAAGAGGGTTATGAAGGGCAGCTTTACATCGAAGTTGCTCCGCGCAGCTTCAGTGTGGTGGTCAGAACGGGCACCCGGCTGAACCAGCTCCGCTTCCGGCGCACCCGCGGTGAGAATCCCAAGCCCATCACGGGCGCCGATTGGCGAACCCTGCTCACGGAAGGTCAGATCGCCGATTGCACCGCGACGACCGAGAAGACCGGGGACCTGCCCTTCACCATCGATCTCAAGGGAGCCGGCGCCGACGACGCACTCATAGGATGGCGCGCGAAGAAGCACACCAGACGGATCGATCTGGAGCGGCGGGACTACGATCCCTTCGATTTCTGGGAGCCCATCCGTTTCCACAAGGAGTCGTCCCTGATCCTCGATCCGGATGAGTTCTACATCCTGATGACGAAGGAGGCGATCGCCGTGCCGCCGGAGTTCGCCGCGGAGATGCTGCCGTACGATACGCGGGCGGGCGAATTTCGCGTGCATTACGCGGGCTTCTTCGACCCCGGATTCGGTTGGGACGCGCAGACGAGGCGAGCCGGCAGCAGCAGGGGTGTGTTGGAAGTCCGATCGCACGAGGTACCCTTCCTGCTGGAGCACGGACAGACGGTGGGCTGGCTGCGCTACGAGCGCATGGCGGAGCGGCCGGACATCCTGTACGGCAACGGCATCGCCTCCAACTATCAGGGGCAGCAGTTGCGGCTGGCGAAACAGTTCAGGCCTCTCGAGCCGCGCTGAACCCCTTCGATCCCGATGACATGCGAGCCGGGCATGCGGCGACGGCCGGACGCGCTTGACTTATCCGTTTACAAGTGTAGTCTTTGCGGTTGTCTACAGCCGTAAACGAAAGGGGCTGCCATGCGGAGGGCCGGGCTCATTTGCGCGGGGGTGCTGACCGGTGCGGTGCTCGCGAGGTCATGCTCGATTCCGGCCGAAGCCACGCAGGTGGCGCAGTCGTCCGCCATGCACGATGGACAGCATGATTTCGACTTCGAGCTCGGCGCGTGGAAATTCCGGGTGAGGAAACTGCCGAACGCGTTGTCGGGCGGACACCGCTGGGTCGAGCTCGACGGCACGACGAAGACCTGCAAGCTGTGGAACGGCCGTTCGCAGATCGAGCAAATGGAGGTGAGCGGCGGCGGCCAATCGATCGAGGGGATGACGCTGCGCCTCTACAACCCGCAGACGCGTCAATGGAGCCTCTACTGGGCGACGAGCAAGGGGGGCACCATCGGAGGTCCGCCGAACATCGGCGAGTTCAAAAACGGCGTCGGCGAGTTCTATGCGGATGATATCTACGAGGGCCGTTATGTTCTCATCCGCTACGTCTGGTCACGGATCACACCGACGACGGCGCATTTCGAGCAGTCACTCTCCGCGGACGGCGGCCGCACGTGGGTGGCCAATTGGATAACCGATCAGTGGCGTGTCGCGCCGGGCGCCGATTGCGCCGGCGGCGCGCCGTGAGATATCGCTCGAGCGTAAGCGAAAGGCCGGATGCCATGCGACTCTTCAGGCATCTGCCGATGACGGCTTGACACGTTCGTTTACAAGCGTAGTCTTGCTGGCGTTCATGAGCGTACCGGAAAGCATCAGCGAGGCGGAATCTGCCGTCCTCGCAGTCCTGTGGGAGAAGGGATCCGCTACGGCAGAGGATGTGCTGGCGGTGCTCGCCGGGCCGCGTGACTGGCAGGAATCGACCGTAAAGACATTGCTCGGCCGCCTGCTCAAGAAGGGCGCCGTGCGTGCCGAGAAGGACGGCCGTCGTTTCATCTATTCGCCGACTCTCGAGCGTGAGGAGTGGCTTTCGCTGGAAAGCGAGAGCCTGCTGAATCGCCTCTACGGCGGCCGGGTGGCGCCCCTCGTCGCGCATTTCAGCCGCCATCGCAAGCTCTCGAAACGGGACATCCGCGACCTGAAGCGCCTGATCGAGGAGCTCGATCATGAGTAGTGCCGCCCTGCAGCACGTGGTAATGCTCAGCTGGGTGACGACTCTCGCGGCGTTGTTCGTGGCCGTGGCACGCGTGCCGTTGCGCAGCACGCTGGGCGCGAGGGCTACCTATTTGCTCTGGCTCGCCGTGCCTGCGAGCGCCCTCGCCCTCGCACTGCCGCACTCCTATCAGGCGTCCGGCAGCGCTGCAGCGGGCGCACCTGACATCCTGGGCTGGGCGTGGGCACGAGCGGATGGCCTGCTCGCGGCGATCCAGGCGATCCACGTCTCCGGACAGGTCGGCACGATCGCCTGCGCCGTGTGGATGACGGGCGCGGGGGCCGCTCTTGGCTTCATGTTCCTGCGGCAGCGCTCTTTCGCCCGCTCGCTCGGCACTCTCGTTCCCTCGACGGACGGAACCTGGCGCGGCCGCGGAGTGGTCGAGCCCATGCTGCTCGGCGCACTGCGTCCGCGGGTGTTGGTTCCGTTGGATTTCGAGCAGCGCTATAGCGCGGAAGAGCGCGAATTCGTCCTCGCGCACGAGCGCGCGCACATGCGCCGCGGCGATACGCTGGCGAATGCCCTCGGCGCCGCGTGGCTGTGCTTCTTTTGGTTCAACCCGGTGATGTTCTGGGCATTGCGCCTGTTGCGTTTCGACCAGGACCTCGCTTGCGACGCCGCGGTGCTTGCCGCAGCGGGGCGGTCATGCCGCGGGCGCTACGCCGAAGCGTTGCTCAAGGCGCAACTTGCGGGCGAGGGCGTTTTACCCGTGCCGCTCGCCTGTCATTGGCGGTCGGTTCACCCGCTGCGGCGGCGAATCGCGGCGCTCAAACGTCCCGTGATGGGGCGGCTCCGCCACGGGATCGGAATTCTGTGCGTCACGACGATCGTCTCCTCGGTGAGCCTCGGTGTGCATGCCGCACAGCCCGCTTTGAATGCGCCGCCGGCAGCCCCACATGACGGATCGCCTGCCAACGGTGCTGCGGCCGCTCGTGCTGCCGGCAAGGTCTGTCCGCTGGCCCTGCGCCGCGCTCGCGAGAGCCATCAGATCCGCCCCCGCGGTTGAGAGCGGCTACTGCGGCTTGAATGCCCGGATCTCCAGCGAGACCTGCGTGCTGCCCTTGACGTGTTGCTCGGCTCGGGCCGGCATGTAATCGAGAGCGGGGGCCAGCCAGAGATACGTCGTCTTGCTGGAGCCCGGCTGGTGGCTGGTGTAGAGGATGGTGCGCAGCTTCCCGAGCGGGGTGTCGAGCGTGCTCTCTTCGTGGCGCACGTACTGGAAGCTGTCGATCTCATCGGTGTTGAGCATCCAGAAGCTGTCGGGAGCGTCCCGCGCCAGCAGCTTGAGCATGATGGCGATCTGCACCGACAGCGGGTCCTGGGTACCCGCCTGCAGCTTCAGGGCGAGCAGCTTCCCCTTGGCGATGCCGGTCACCTGGCGAGCCTTCCAATCGAACTGCGCCATCACGTCGTTGCCGGCGCCGCCTGCCTCGAACGCGAGCGGCTGCACTTCGCCCGCGGCAATCCTGAAGCGGCTCGACTGACGCAGCGGGTGGGGAAAGGCGAGCCGGAAAACCCCGTAGGCGTTGTCGGTGGAGGTGTAGAGATACAACTGCGGTGCGGTGCGGCGCAGTTGCAGAGTGGAGGTGCCGGCAGTGACCCCGTGCCACGTGATGGTGTAGGTGGCGACGAAGGGCACGGGCGCGGAAGGGGGCGCCGTCGGCTGCGTGAGGGCGTGCCCGGCCGCCATCGCATTGCCTGCTGCGGCCGCCATCAGCAGCGCGGTGGCTACACCCAAGCGCTCAGTCGCCCGTACTGTCATCGAGCCTCGTCGTCAGGGGAAATCCTCCACCACGGGCGCATCGAGCGATTTGCCATCGAGCCAGGGCCGATCATCGCGCCACGCGAGCCTGCCCTCGGCGAGCCAACCGATCACCCGGGGATAGATGATGTGCTCCGTGGCCTGAACCCGTGCTGACAGCGTGTCCTCCGACTCCCCCGGCCGCACGGCCACTCTCGACTGGAGAATGACCGGTCCACCGTCGAGTTCCGCGGTGACGAAGTGCACGCTGGCGCCGTGCACCCGGTCGCCGGCCTCGAGCACGCGCCGGTGGGTATGCAGGCCGCGGAATTTCGGCAGCAGTGACGGATGGATGTTCAGAATCCGCCCCGCGCGCGCTTCGGCGAACCGTTGTGACAGGATGCGCATGAAGCCGGCGAGGACGATCACGTCCGGCCGTGCGGCCGCCAGCGCCGCCTCCAGCTCGCTTTCGAACCGAGCACGCCCCGTGGCGCCGGGCCAGGGAATGGCGCAGGTCTCGATTCCCAGTGCTCGCGCGGTATCGAGGCCCGGCACCCCCGGCCGCTCGGAGAGCACCAGATCGACACGGGCCTTGATCCGGCCTTCGGCGCACGCGCGCGCGATCGCGGCCATGTTGGAGCCGCGGCCGGAAATGAGGATCGCGAGCCGCAGCGGTTCGCTGCCGGTCACTCTGTGACGACCACGCCGCGCGAGCCCGGGCGGATCTCGCCGATGATCTGCGCCGACTCACCGCGCGCGGCAAGGAGCCCGAGCGCCCGCGGCGCGTGTTCCTGCGACACGACGGCGACCATGCCGATGCCACAGTTGAAGGTGCGGTACATTTCCGCCGCATCGATGTGTCCGACCTGCTGCAGCCAGTCGAAGACCGGATCGCGGTGCCAGCTACGGCGCTCGAGCACCGCTTCCAAACCGTCCGGCAGCACGCGCGGGATGTTGTCCGTCAAGCCGCCGCCGGTGATGTGAGCCAGCGCGTGCACGTCGAGCTGCCGCGCGAGCTCGAGGAGCGGCTTGACGTAGATGCGCGTGGGGGCGAGCAACCGCTCGAGAAGAGGCTTGCCGTCGAGGTGGGTATCGCTGCCGGCGGCGCTCAGCGCGACGAGCTTGCGAATGAGCGAATAGCCGTTCGCATGCGGCCCGGAGGAGGCAAGGCCGATCACGGTGTCGCCGGCTCGGACTGCACTGCCGTCGATGATTTTGTCCTTCTCTACGACGCCCACGCAGAAGCCGGCGAGATCGTAATCCTCACCGTAGTAGATGCCCGGCATCTCGGCGGTCTCGCCGCCGACGAGCGACGCGCCGGCTTGCGCACAGCCTTCGACGATGCCGCGCACCACAGCTTCAGCCACGTCGACCCGAAGCTTGCCGGTGGCGTAGTAGTCGAGAAAGAAGAGGGGCTCGGCGCCCTGTACCGCGATGTCATTGGCGCACATCGCGACCAGATCGATCCCGATCGTGTCGTGCCGGCCCGCATCGATGGCGAGGCGGAGCTTCGTACCGACGCCGTCGGTACCCGAGACCAGAACCGGGCGCCGGTAGCCTGCCGGCAGCTCCACCAGCGCGCCGAAGCCGCCGATGCCGGCCAGCACCTCCGGCCGTCGCACGCGCGCCACAAGAGGCTTGATGCGCTCGACGAGCTCATCGCCGGCGTCGATATCGACACCGGCATCGCGATACGTCATGCCGCGGCCTTCACTCACCGAATCGCCCTCGTGTACAGGCCGGAGCCCTTGCGTGTGGTATTGTACATTTTGCGCGATCTACGGCGCGATCCAAACACTCCGATGCCCCGCTCCCAGACAATCGCGAAGCGCCTTGTCCGTGAAGCGCTGCTGCTTGCAGCATGCGCCGTGCTGCCTGCGGCGGCCTGGGCGGCGCATGCCGTGCCGGTGTTCCAGGTCGATGTGGCGGGGCAGTCCGCGCCGGCGCTGCAGGATGCCATGCGCGCGGCCCTGGTGCGCGCCACCGGCCGGCGCGAATCCGCGAACGATCCGGTCTTCGGCGGGCTCGTCGGGGAGGCGGCGAAATATGTCCAGAGCTACGACCGCGGGCCGCGAGGCGAGCTGCAGGTCATCTTCAATGCGGCGGAGATCGACAAAGCGATCAGTGCGCTCGACCGCAGCGTCTGGGATCCGGACCGGCCGTTCACTCTCGTAGTCCTCTATCCACCGCCGGACCAGACGGATCAGGGAGCAGATCAGGCCGGGCTCGAGCAAGCGGCGGAGCAGCGCGGGCTGCCCATCAGCATCGTGCCCCTGCCGGTGACCGATGGCAGCGGCAACCTGCTGCCACGCGAAGCGCTGCTTGAGATGGCCCATCGCTACGGGGCGGAGCAGCTCCTGATCGGCCGGCCGCCGGCGAGTGCGAGCGCGCCTCCCGCGGCGACAGCACCGGGTAATGCGCCAGGCGCGGCCGCTGCAGCGCCACCGGGAACGTTGCAGGCGCCCGCCGCGACGCTACCGCCTCGGCCCGGGTCCATGGGAGCCTGGCAATGGACCCTGTACACCGATTTCACCACTCAGACCTGGAGCGGTCCAATGACGGCGGGCATCGACGACACCGTGGACCTGCTCGCGCCTCCGGCCGGCGCCGCCGCTGCCAGCGCGCCCGGGGAGACGGAAGTCGAGATCGACGGGGTAACGACGCTCGCCGACTATGGCAACATCGAGCTGATGCTCGGCGCCGTTCCCGGGGTGAGCCGGGCTGATGTCATACAGGTGAGCGGCAACTCCGTTCTCTTCGAGCTGACCGTCCGTGGCGGCGGTGCCGCCGTCGATCGGGCGCTGTCGAGCTCGCCCAGCTTCACCCGTGTCGGGCCAGGCTCACAAGGAGGCGCAGCGTCCGCTGCACCGCTCGTCTACCGGTACCGGCCGGGTTAGGCGCGCTCGCACCCGCACGCGGACGCTCACTATCTTTCACCGTGCGCCACCTGCCAAATCTCATCTGTCTGGTGCGCCTCGCGCTCATCTGGCCGATCGCCACGGCTCTCTATGGCGGTCACTACGGCCTCGCGCTCGCGCTTTTCGTGCTCGCTGCGATCTCCGATGGGCTGGACGGCTATCTGGCCAAGCGATTCAACTGGATTTCCGACCTCGGCAAGATCCTGGATCCCGCGGCCGACAAGCTGTTGCTCGTTACCGTATTCGTGGAATCGACCTGGCTCGGCCTGGTGCCCTGGTGGGTGACCGCTGCGGCGGTGGCGCGCGATGTCATGATCGCGTTGGGCGCGCTCGTCTACCGGCTCTGGTTCGGTCCGCTTCGCGGACGGCCGACGATCATCAGCAAGATCAACACGGCCGCGCAATTGCTCTATCTGGCGGCGGTGATGCTGGGCGCTGCGGCCGGCTTCCCGCCCCACGATGTGCTGCGCGCGTTGGCGCTTACCGTGTTCGCAACCACCGCGTTGTCCGGCCTCAACTATGTGCAGGCCTTCACCCGGCGGGCCTGGGCCATGGTGCTCGAGCGCGAGACCGCGCTGCGGCAGCGTGGGATGGCACGCGGCAACGACGCCAAGCGTCCAGCCTGAGCAGCGCGCGTGTATCAGCTTCCCCTTGGAGTGCGTCTGCCGGACCGGGCCATCTTCGCCAGCTATCTGCCGGCGCGCAATGGCGAAGCACTCGCGCACGCCAGGCGCGTCGCCGGCGGTGAGGCCGCGGGCGCGACCTGGATCTGTGGTCCTGCAAGCGCAGGAAAAACACATCTGCTGCAGGCGACCTGCTCGCAGGCGGCCGAGTCGCGTCGCACCGGATATTTTCCCCTCGCGGAGCTCGCGAGCCTCGGCGTCGGCGTGCTGGAGGGACTGCCGCAGCTGGAATGCCTCTGCCTCGACGATCTCGAGGCAGTCGTCGGCCGTCTGGAGTGGGAGAAGGCAATCTTCGGCCTGCTGCGCGAAGTCGAGGACTGCGGTGGCGCGTTGGTCATGGCGGCGCGGCCGCCGCCGGCGGTGCTCGCCTGGGCGCTGCCGGATCTCGGCTCCCGCTGCGCGGCGGGGGCCGTTCTGCAACTGCGGGCGCTCGATGAGACGGAGCAGCAGCAGGCCCTGCAGCTGCGCGCCCGGTTGCGGGGCTTCGAGCTCCCGGAGGAGACTTCGCGCTGGCTGCAGCGCCGCTTCCCGCGCGACATGCGCCGGCTGTACGGCCTGCTCGATACCCTCGATGAGGCGGCGCTCGCCGCGCAGCGGCGGCTGACCGTGCCTTTCATCCGTGAGGTGTTGGGGCGAGCCGCACAGCCCTGAGGAACCAAAACTAACCTGACAGCAGCACCGCGAGGGACGCTACCCGCTTCCCCAGCGCCTGGGCGAGCGACCGCTCGTCCTCGGTCAGCGCCGGCTGATCCCCGGTGCCGGCGAAGTGCGAGGCCCCGTAGGGGGTGCCTCCGGATCGCGTCTGGTGCAGTGCAGGCTCCGTATACGGCAAACCCACGAGAAACATGCCGTGATGCAGCAGCGGCAGCATCATCGAGAGAAGTGTTGCCTCCTGCCCGCCGTGAAGAGTCTGTGTCGAGGTGAAGACGCCGGCGGGTTTGCCGGCCAGCGCGCCCGATACCCACAGGCTCGATGTCGAATCTAGGAAATACTTGAGAGGCGCCGCCATGTTGCCGAAACGGGTCGGACTGCCGAGGAGCAGGCCCTGGGCGTTGCGCAGGTCCTCGAGAGTGGCATAGGGCGCGCCGGTCATCGGCACCAGCCTCACGGGCTGCTCGTTCTCTGCGCTGACGGGCGGCACCGTACGCAGCTTTGCGGTGGCGCCGGCGACGCTCTCGACGCCGCGGCAGGCCTGGCGGGCGAGCTCCGCGGTCGCGCCGCTGCGTGAGTAATAGAGCACCAGAATCTCAATCATCGAAGGTTCCCCCGTCTCCGGCCGCGCGCAAGGCACGGCATACGGCCGTACCAGCCTGGGTCGAGTTTGCGGATACGTTGCCACAGCGCGATGTCTCCTTCCATGCGTCTGAGAAGCCCGGCGGCAGGCAGTCTCGGCCGCGGCGGCGCGCAGGGCGAGGGGTCATTTCGGGTCACTTGCGCAGCAAATGGGTATATTCACCGCATGAATTGCAAGAAATGCCTGGTCTCGGGACGCGTGCAGGGGGTGTTCTATCGCGGCGCGGCGGCGCTGCGGGCGCGCGAGCTTCACGTGCGCGGCTACGCGCGCAATCTCCCCGACGGACGTGTCGAAGTTCTGGCATGTGGCGAGGAGAAGGCCGTGCAGGTCTTCGTCAGCTGGCTGTGGACGGGCCCGTCGGCGGCGAAGGTGACTGGAGTGGAGGTTGCCGACGCGCCGGAACACGGCGAGCGGCCGCCGGCCGGCTTCCACACGGCATAGGTCAGTGGAGCAGGCGCGCGCTGGGTGGGGCGGGATGCCTGGATGCGGTGCCTGAACGATAAAATCCGAGGTCGTCAGCGCCCGACCATCTCTCCCAATCCGTGAGCACCCGGTCGGGATACTCCGGGTGGCCCACGCTGCCGTTGTATTTCTCCAGCGCGAGCCGCACGTCGTTGTGCGTGTACTGCAGATAGAACCGGAGAATGGCGCAGCCCATCCGGATGTTGGGCTCGACGTGCACGAGCTCCCAGCCCTTCATCCCGAGCTTGACCGGCCAGAAGGGCATCACCTGCATCAGGCCGACGGCGCCGGCCGGGGAGACCGCCCAGCGGTTGAAATCGCTCTCCACCTGCATCACCGCCATGACCAATCCCGGCGGCAGTTTGGACTCACCCGGCCGGTGCGTCTCGCAATACACCTGGTGCAGGATCGAGAGCCGCTCGGCGGGGTCCGGCACGAACCGCTTCAAGCGCGGTGCCATGAGGGTGTACCAGACGGCGGCATCGTAGCGGTCGGCGAAGCATTGCGCCTGCGCGATGGCGCGCTGGACGACGGGCCCAAGCGCCGCATCCCGTTGTTGGTCGGCGCGCGCGGGAGCTACGAGCACGGCAAGCAGCAACGCGACGAGCGTGCCCCGCAGGCATGGGGATTTACCGCATTCGCGCCTTGATGAAGTCGACTGCCTCATCGAGCGGGAACTCGATGCTCTCGCTGTCGCGGCGGTAGCGGTACTCGAGGCGGCCCGCTTCGAGGCCCCGATCGCCGACCACCAGCCGATGCGGAATGCCGAGGAGCTCTGCGTCGGCGAACTTGACGCCGGGCCGGGCATCGCGGTCGTCATAGAGTACCTCGATGCCTTGTGCGGTGAGCTCGTTGTAGAGGCGGTCGGCAACTTCGCGTACCCGGGCGGACTTCTGCAGGTTGAGCGGCACCAGCACCACCTGGAAGGGCGCGAGCGGCGCCGGCCAGATGATGCCGCGCTCATCGTGATTCTGCTCGATGGCCGCGGCGACGACACGCGTCACACCGATGCCATAGCAGCCCATGAGCAGGGTCACTTCCTTGCCCGACTCATCGAGCACCTTTGCCTTGAGCGGTTCGCTGTACTTGCTGCCCAGCTGGAAGATATGGCCGACCTCGATGCCGCGAGCGGTCTTGAGGTGCCCACGTCCGCTGGGGCTGGGATCCCCCTCGCGGACGTTGCGGATGTCGGCAGCGGCGATATCGCCGACGTCCCGGTCCCAGTTGACGCCGGTGAGGTGCATGTCCTTCTCGTTGGCGCCGCAGACGAAGTCGGCGAGAGCCAACGCGCTGTGGTCCGCATAGATGCGGCAGCGCAGGCCCACGGGGCCGATGAATCCGGCCTGAGCGCCGGTGGCGCGCGCAATACGCTCCGCGCCGGCCATGCGCAGCGGGCTGGCAACACCCGGCAGCCGCTGCGCCTTGACCGCGTTGAGGTCGTGATCGCCGCGCAGAACGAGCGCGACGACGTCCTCCTCGGAGCCCTCGACGAGAAGCGTCTTCACGCACCTCGATGGCGCCACCTTGAGCATGCGTGAGACCTCCTCGATGGTCCGCGCGCCGGGTGTGGCCACCTTGGCCATGGCTTCGCCCGGGGCGGGGCGCGGCTCCTTCGGCGGCAGCGCGGCGGCTGCCTCGAGGTTGGCGGCGAAATCGTCCTCGTCGGAGAAGACGATCGCATCCTCGCCGGAGGCGGCGAGCACGTGAAACTCCTGCGAGACATCGCCGCCGATGGGCCCGGAATCCGCCTTCACGGCGCGGAAATCGAGGCCCATGCGCGTGAAAATGCGGGTGTAGGCGTCATACATGGCGCGGTAACCCTGCTGCAGCGAGGCGGCATCGACGTGGAAGGAGTAGGCGTCCTTCATGATGAACTCGCGCGCCCGCATGACGCCGAAGCGCGGCCGGATCTCGTCGCGGAACTTGGTCTGCACCTGATAGAAGTTCACCGGGAGCTGGCGATAGCTCTTGATGTCCCGGCGGACGATATCCGTGATGACTTCCTCGTGCGTCGGGCCGGCTACGAAGTCGCGCTCATGCCGATCCTTCAGGCGCAGCAGCTCGGGGCCGTACTCGGTCCAGCGGCCGGACTCCTGCCAGAGCTCGCCCGGCTGGAATACGGGCATGATGACCTCCAGCGCCCCCGCGCGGTCCATCTCCTCGCGAATGATGGTCTCCGCCTTGCGCAGGGTCCGCAGCCCCATCGGCAGCCAGCTGTAGAGACCCGCCGCCTCGCGGCGGATGAGCCCCGCGCGCAGCATCAGCTGATGGCTGAGTACTTCGGCTTCGGCCGGAGTCTCCTTGGCGGTGTTGATCGGGTACTGCGAAAGCCTCATCGGTGCGCGGTCTTTTGCTGGGGTTGAAGAGTCGCGCATCTTATCAGGACATCACCTGATAAAATTCGCTCCCCTTTTCCGCCCGCAGTACCGAGCCAGCCCTGATGCCCCCGAGCCCGAACCCGGAGAGTGAGAGCGCCCTGAGCATGGAGCCGGATGCCGACAATGAGGTCAAGCCGCGGCGCAAGGGGATCTACCTCCTGCCGAACCTGCTGACCACCGGATGCCTCTTTTCGGGGTTCTACGCCATCGTCGCCGCCATCGACCAGCATTTCGCGCCGGCAGGCATGGCGGTCTTCATCGCCATGATCTTCGATACGCTGGACGGACGGATCGCGCGCCTGACGCGCACCGAGAGCGCCTTCGGCAAGGAATACGACAGTCTGGCGGACATGGTCTCCTTCGGGCTCGCCCCAGCCATCGTCGCCTACCAGTGGGGCGTCGTACGGATCGCCGAGTTCGGGCGCGAATGGGGCCGATTCGGCTGGCTCGCCTGCTTCTTCTACGCGGTGACGGCTGCGCTTCGCCTCGCACGCTTCAATGCGCGCTCGGCGACGGCCGACAAACGCTATTTCGAGGGGTTGCCGAGCCCGTCTGCTGCCGCCATCGTGGCCGGGTTCGTCTGGGCTTCGAGCCACTGGCACGAGCCCGGGCTCACCGGCCTCATTGCGGCCTTCACAGTGACGGCCGTGGCCGGCGCCCTCATGGTCAGCCGGTTTGGCTATCCGAGCTTCAAGCAGTTCAATCTCGACCGGCGCGTCCGGTTCGTGTCCCTGCTCCTCGTAGTGCTGATCGTCGTCCTGATCGCGGTCGTGCTGAATGCCACCGATCCGCCGACGTTGCTGCTGGCGATCTTCGGCACCTACGCCGCCTCGGCGCCCATCATCTGGCTGTTTCGCCGCCTGCGCCGGCTGCGGCGCGCACCTGCCTGATGGACCGCGGGCTTCGCGCCGAGTACCTGCAGACCCTGGGCATCGACGTCTGGGTGCAGCGGGCCGGAGTCGCGGGCAGCCAGGGCGCCGCGGTGGCCACCCAAACATTGGAGCCCATCGTGCCCGCTGGGCCGCTATCCCGCGCAACGCAGGCCGTCGCGGCTCGGGACGCGGTGGCGCAACCGCCCGCGGCGGTGATTGCAGCGCCGGGCGACACGGAATGGGCCGGGCGCTGGGAAGCGCTGCGGGAGGAGGTGCTGCGATGCACCCGCTGCAGCCTTCACGCCGGCCGCACCCAGGGCGTCTTCGGGGTGGGTAACCCCCGGGCCGAATGGATGGTCATCGGTGAGGCGCCTGGGGCGGAGGAAGATCGGCGCGGAGAGCCGTTCGTCGGGCGCGCCGGGCAGCTGCTCGATGCGATGCTGCGTGCGATCGGCCTCAGCCGGGCGCAGAACGTATACATCGCCAACGTCCTCAAGAGCCGGCCGCCGAACAACCGCGATCCGCGCCCGGAGGAGGTTGGCGCCTGCCTGCCGTACCTGCGACGCCAGATCGAGCTGGTGCGTCCGCGCCTCCTGCTGGCGGTGGGCAGGATTGCGGCCCAGAACCTGCTGGGGACGGAGGAGTCCCTGAGCCGCCTGCGCGGCCGGGTGCACCGGTTCGGCGAGCTGAACACGCCCCTCGTGGTGACGTATCATCCCGCCTATCTCCTGCGCACTCCGGCGGACAAGCGCAAGGCGTGGGAGGACCTTAAATTCGCGCGTAGCGTGTTCCGGCAACTGACGGCAGGGTCCGAAGATGGCCATCGCTCCTGAACTGCTCGACGTCACCCCGGAGATCGGTATCCGCCCCATGACCGAGGCGGACGTCGCCGAGGTCTTCGCGATCGAGCGCTCCTCGTACCAGTTTCCCTGGAGCGAGGGCATTTTCCGCGATTGCCTGCGGGTCGGGTATGTCTGCCGCGTTCTCACCCTCGAGCATCAGATCATCGGCTACGGAGTCATGAGCGTCGGCGCGGGCGAGGCACACGTGCTGAACCTTTGCGTCTCGGACGCGTATCGCTGCCGCGGGCTCGGCCGACGCATGCTCGCGTATCTGCTGGAGCGCGGCGCGGCTGCCGGCATGAGCGAGGCTTTCCTCGAGGTGCGGCCATCCAACACAGCGGCGATCCGTTTGTATCAGGCCGTTGGATTCGAGCAGGTCGGCATGCGCCGCGGCTACTACCAGGCCGTGGGCGGCAGGGAAGATGCCGCAGTGCTCAGACTCACCCTGCGCGGACGGCGGGCGCCCCGCAACACTCTCTGACGATCGATTCATGACTGAACTGACTGCCGAGATCCGTCGGCGGCGGACGTTTGCGATCATCTCGCATCCCGACGCCGGCAAGACAACACTCACCGAAAAGCTGCTGCTCTTCGGCGGCGCCATTCAGATGGCGGGCACCGTCAAGGGCCGCAAGGCCGCGCGGCACGCCACTTCCGACTGGATGCGCCTGGAGCAGCAGCGCGGGATCTCGGTGACTTCCTCGGTGATGCAGTTTCCCTACCGCGACTGCATCGTCAACCTGCTGGATACGCCGGGTCACGAGGATTTCTCGGAAGACACCTACCGGACGCTGACTGCCGTCGACTCGGCTCTGATGGTCATCGATTGCGCCAAGGGCGTGGAGGAACGGACCATCAAGCTGATGGAGGTCTGCCGCCTGCGCGATACGCCGATCATGACCTTCATCAACAAGCTCGATCGCGAAGGACGCGCGCCGATCGAGCTGCTCGATGAGATCGAGAAGGTGTTGGGCGTCGCCACGGCGCCCGTCACCTGGCCGATCGGCATGGGGCGGGACCTGCGCGGAATCTATCACCTCCTGGAGGATCGCATTTACGTGTATCTCGCGGGGGAGCGCGGCCGGGTCGGCGAGAATCATGTCATCCAGGGGCTGCGCAGCGATGCGGCCCGTGAGCTTCTGGGCGAGCGCTTGGACGCGGTGGCCGAGGAGATCGAGCTCGTCAGGGGCGCGACCGCGGTGTTCGATGCCGACGCCTACCTCGCCGGCCGGCAGACGCCCGTGTTCTTCGGCTCGGCGATCAGTAACTTCGGAGTGGAGGAGCTGCTCGCGACTTTCACCGCGCACGCGCCGGGCCCGCAGGCCCGCGAGACCCGCGAACGGCAGGTGGAGCCGCTCGAGGAGGCGCTGTCGGGGTTCGTCTTCAAGATCCAGGCCAACATGGATCCGGGACATCGCGACCGGATCGCGTTTCTGCGCCTGTGCTCGGGCAAGTACACGCGGGGAATGCGGCTCTTTCATTCGCGGCTCGGCAAGGAGGTGCGGGTGGCGGATGCCCTCACGTTCATGGCGGCGGAGCGGGAGCATGCGGAGGAGGCTTTCGCGGGCGACATCATCGGGCTGCACAACCACGGCACCATCAACATCGGCGATACGTTCACGGAGGGGGAGAAGCTGGCTTTCACCGGGGTGCCCAATTTCGCGCCGGAGATCTTCCGGCGGGCGGTGCTCAAGGATCCACTGAAGATGAAGGCGCTGCAGAAAGGGCTGTCGCAGCTTTGCGAGGAGGGGGCGACGCAGCTCTTCAAGCCGGTCCGGAACAACGAGCTCATCCTGGGGGCGGTTGGGCAGCTGCAGTTCGAGGTCGTCGCCTTCAGATTACAGGATGAGTATGGGGTGCAGTGTGTGTTCGAGCCGGTGAACGTGCATACGGCCCGGTGGATCGATGCGGCGGATGGGAAGAAGCTGGAGGAGTTTCGCACGCGGGCGCATGACAACCTGGCGGTCGATCATGCTGGATCGCTGGTGTATCTGGCGCCTACGCGGGTGAATCTGCAGCTCACGCTGGAAAGGTGGCCGGATATCACGTTCCGGGAGACGAGAGAGCATGCGGTGTGAGGATGCGGCAGTGAGAGTGCGCTGCTGAGAGTGTGCTGCCCGCCGTACGGATGTCAGTCAGCTTCTGTGTTTCGGCCGGCGGAGGGAGAGGCGTGATACGGTGCGCTCGAATGTACGTAGGGCCTGATCGTGTGGAGAGCTGGATGCCGGGCCGAAGCGCAGGCTGGCGTATTGCTCGAGTAGCGGGCGTACCTGAGAGGCCAGATCGGGGCGGAGTCTAACAATCGCCTGCGCGTAGGACAGGGGGCCTTGGTGAGGGGCGCGGGAGAGGCCTGCGCGGGCGAGCTTGCGGCAGAGGCGGGAGTAGGCGCGGCCGAGGCGATCGGGGGACGGGGACCCGCGGCCGGATTTGTCGAGCTGCCAGGAGATCCAGGCAAGCCAGAGGAGCAATGTGACGGCGAATGCCCAGCCTGCGTCGCGCAGCTGCGGGGAGCGGAAGCCCAAGGCGGCCAGGAGGTTGAGTTGGGAGCGGTAGTTGAAACCTACTACGCGCGCGTTCCACCAGCCGTTGAGTGCATCCCAGCGCTGCAACGCGGTGTTGAGCCAGGGCCAGGCGTGCACCAGGCGCTCGGGGGCGGAGACTGCGTCGGGCAGCAGATCGAGGATGCCGCGAGAGAGCCGCTCCGGCGCGACCACCGCCGTGGGGTCTACGCGGGTCCAGCCGCGGTCTGCGAGCCAGACTTCCGCCCAGGCGTGCGCATCCGACTGGCGTACCACGAGCGTGCCGTCGTAGGGATTCCACTGACCGCCGAGATAGCCGGTGACCACGCGCGCCGGAACGCCTCCAGATCTCATCATGTCGACGAATGCCGAGGCGTAGTGGCCGCAGAAGCCGGTGCGCGTGTGGAACAGGAAGTCGTCGACCGGATCCGGTCCGAGAGGGGGCGGAGTGAGCGAGTACGAGAATCCTCCGGTACGAAGGAAGGCGAGCACGGCCTGCACGAAGGCAGCGTCCGAGCCGGCGCGACTGCGCAGTTGCAGGGCAAACGCGAGGGTCCGCGGATTCTGTCCGCGCGGCAGCTGCGTGTCGTCGAGCCGGTCCGTGGCGGAGAGCGGCGCCAGGGATCGCGCGTGCGCGCAGGACGTCGCGGTGTAACTCAGCGGGTCGGATACCGGTTGGCTGCCGATGAGCTGGTAATCGTCGGTATAACGGACGTCCGGGCTCGGTGAGCCCATCACGGTGTCGAGGGAGAGCCACCAGCGCCTGAAGGTGGGTTCCAGGTCGATGCGGTAGCGGTACGGGCTGGAGAGGCAGTCGAGCGGTTGAGCCGCGCGCACGTAATGCCCCGCCTTCCAGGTTGCGCCATCGAACGCGTGCATCACGGGACCGCGCCAGTAGCGCTCGTTGGGCGGAGGCGCTCTGCCGTCGAAGCGCGCTCTGAAGGCAACGGCATAGGAGGTGGTCAGACGGGTGATGCCGCCCGGTGTCAGCGTATCGCCGAGGCCCGTCGCGGCGTCGCCACCAGTCGGCAACGCCCAGAAGTGACCCGGCAGGCGCGGGAAGAAGAGAAACAGCAGGACGGCGAGCGGCATGGAGTAAAGCAGGGTGCGTCCTGCGAGCGCGATGGCATCGCGCGCCCGCAGGCCCGCCGATGCGATCGATGGACCTGCCGGCACGGTCAGTGGGTCTGCAGGCGCGGTCAGCGGGCTTGTCGGCGTGCTCAGCAGGCCTGCCGACGCCGGGAGTACTTTCTCGTTCGCTGCGGGTGTATAGGCGACGAGGGCGAGCGCCGAGCAGCACAACAGTGCTTCCGCCGCGTACAGCGGCACCCACGCGAGATTCTGCCGGTCCAGACATGCCGCCAGAAGGAGGAACAGCGCGCTCCCGATCACGACGTACTGATCGCGCCTGCCGCGTGTCTCGAGCAGCTTGATCGCCACCATCAACATGAGCATCGCTGTCCCGGGAGCGAGGCCGTTCAGCGTATGAAACTCAGCCAACACCCCCGTCACGAGCGCCAGCCCCAGCGCGACGCGTACGACGCCTCCCGGCAGCCGTACGGCGCCGAGCAGCCCAGCGAGCCGCCAGCCGACGAGCGCCAGGGAGACCAGCGTGATCCATGGCGGGACCTGGAGCGCATGCAACAGAAGGGCCACCGTGATTGCCGCGCACACCCACAGCAACGGCAGGCGCTGCTCCGTGCGCATCGAAGCAGTCCAGCGCTGCGGCGACCGCGGCCGAACGGACCGGCGGAGCGTCTCCTGAGCAGCCCGCGCAGCGTTCGTGGCGTTTCCAGCCGCCGTCATGGCGCTCCCGCAGAGCTCATGGCTGCTCCCGCAGTGGGAAGTCCTGACTCCGAAGAGCCGTAGAGCGCGAGTGCCGACAGGCACCGGTGGCGGTGATCGGGCCCGCGATGCGCCGGGATCCGCTCGCCGGGAAGCTCGAGCCCGTACAGGTCCCCCGCAGCCTCCGCGTCGACGATCCATCGCGAGAGTTGTGCGAGGCGCGACTCGATGTCGGCCCGCCCGGCAGCTTCCAGTGACAGCATGCGCAGCGGCGCGCCGGCAGAGCTGTACTCCTTGACGAGCAGCGGCGCCTCGCGTGCGTAGGCCTTCCAGGCCACCTGTCGCGGCGAGTCGCCATCGCGGAACGGACGCAAGCCGAACCACTCGTCGGCGCCGGCAGTGCCCCGCGGCCAGGCGCCGGAGGTGGTGCCGCTGTCAGCCGGCAAGGGCAATGCGCCGGCGGCCCGCGGGTAGACGATCATGGCGATGGGTGCGTGAATCCACGTCCAGGCTCTGAACAGGCCGAAGGGATGCGAGCTGCTGACCCGCAATCGGTCGATGCGCTGCAGGCCTCGCCTTCCGGCTCGTATCGGCAGCTCGATCTGTCCACGCCCGCCGGCGGGCAGATCCAGTGCAACCGCGGCTTCGTCCGCCACGGCGGTCTGCACGCGATACCGCGCGAGGCGCGATGCAGCATTCTCGAGCGTCAGGCGCAGGGTGCCGGTGGATCCGGCGAAGAGAGGTCCCCCCGCGGCCTCCAGCAGCGACAGGTCCAGGATGTTGCGATGACACTCGTGCATGGCGACGAGCGCGAAACCTGCCAGCAGGAATGCAAACAGGAGCGCGAGACTGTTGGCATAGTTCAGCCCAGCGACGAGCATCGTCACCACCAGAGCGCAGAAGCCCATTCCGGCGCGCGTCGGCAGAATGTACAGACGGCGGCGCCCCAGCGTTACAGGCAGTCCGTCCGGTCCCTGTCGGCGTCGCGCCCACTCAGCCGCGCGCTGCCGCAGGCGCTTTCGGAGGTTAGCAACTGCCGCCATCGCCATGATCTCGCCTCCCAACAGGCACATGCATGTGCCCTGCCGCCGCAGGTGGCTACAAAGGAACGGGCACTGCCCGGATCAACTCCTCCGCCACGCCCTTGCTTGCCGGTGAGCCCGGCGAGTCAGGGCGTCCCATGTCGCGGCGCTCGAGCCGGTGCGTGACCACTGCGGGCAACACCGCTTGGACATCTTCCGGCAGCACCGCGGAGCGTCCGGCGAGGCGCGCCCAGGCCTGCGCGCAGCGGATCAGTCCCTGTCCGGCGCGCGGCGACAGCCCGATCTTCAGATCCGGACGGTCGCGCGTTCTGCCGATGAGCCCCTGCGCGTAATCGAGCAGAGGCTCCGACACGTGAGTCGTGCGCACCAGGTGCTGCGCGCGAATGACCGACTCGGGGCCGAGCACCGGCTCGAGCCGGGGGATGAGGTCGCGCCGGTCCCCGGTTCTCAACAGCTCCCGCTCGTGGGCGGCGTCCGGATAACCCAGAGTCACCCGCATGAGGAACCTGTCGAGCTGCGATTCCGGCAGAGGGAAAGTGCCGAGCTGCTCATGAGGGTTTTGAGTGGCGACCACGAAGAACGGCTCGGCGAGGCGGTAGGTGGTCAGGTCCACGCTGACCTGACGCTCCTCCATGGCCTCGAGCAGCGCGCTCTGGGTGCGCGGGCTCGCCCGGTTCACTTCATCGGCGAGCAGCAGCTGGGTGAAGACCGGTCCCTGGCGGAACTTGAACTGTTGGCTGGCGCGGTCGAAGATCGACACGCCGATGATGTCGGCCGGCAGCAGGTCGCTGGTGAACTGCACGCGTTGCCATTCGAGTCCGAGCACCCTGGCCAGTGCGTGCGCGAGCGTGGTCTTGCCGACGCCTGGCACGTCCTCGATGAGCAGGTGCCCGCGCGCCAGCAGGCAGGTCAGACACAGCCGCACCTGCTGCGGCTTGCCGAGAACGATGGTCTCCAGGGCTTCGAGTGCGCCCTGTAGGGCCGCCGCATCGCGGTCGGGCGCGGCAGCCGCATTCATACGGTTGTCGTCCCGTCAGGCCCTGTTCCCCCGGCTTCCGGTCCGAGCAGATCCCGCACGCGTTTGAGTTGGCTCGCGAGGCGGGCCACGGTTTGCTCGAGCTCGGCCAGACGTGCGCGCTCGGCGATGACGACGGCTTCGGGAGCGTTGCGGACGAAGTTGTCGTTGGCCAGCCGGGTGCCGGTCTTGTCGAGGTCGGATCGGGCGCGGGCCAGAAGCTTGTTCAGGCGCTCGGCTTCGGCGGCGGCGTCTATCAGGCCGGCCATGGGGACCAGGAGGGTCAGATCGCCGACCAGGGCGGTGGCCGCAGGTGGCACCGGCTCGGCGGCGGCGAGCGCGCGCGGCGGCTCGATGCCCGCGAGGCGCTCGAGCCAGGCGCGGTGCCGCTGGATGAGCTCGAGGTCGTGCGCGGAGGCATTGCGGAAGAGAAGAGGAATGCGGCGCGAGGGGTTGATGTTCATCTCGCCGCGGATCTGGCGGACGGCCAGGATGAAGGACTGCAACCAGCTGACTTCGCGCTCGCTGGCTTCGTCGCAGGGGAAATCGGCGGCGCGGGGATAGGGTGCCAGCATCACGGTCGGGCCGGACCGGCCGGCGAGGGGCGCGACGCGCTGCCAGATCTCTTCCGTGATGAAGGGCATGATCGGATGCAGGGCGCGCTGCAGCGCCTCGAGAATCTCGAGCAGGGTACGGCGGGTGCCGGCGCGCGCGGCGGCCGAGGAGGAGTCGGACTGCAGCACGGGCTTGGTGAGCTCGAGGTACCAGTCGCAGAACTCGTACCAGGTGAACTCGTAGAGCGCCGCTGCGCCGTAGTCGAAACGATAGTCGGCGAGGGACTTCTCGACTGTCTCGATGGTGCGTGCGAACCGCGAGCGGATCCAACGGTCGGCCACGGAGAGCTCGACGGGCTCACCGGCGACGGCGGCGGCTTGCGGGCCGCCCGCGGAGTCGGCGCCGACGCTCATGGTGACGAAGCGGGCGGCATTCCACAGCTTGTTGCAGAAGTTGCGGTAGCCGGCGACGCGCGCCAGATCGAAGCGGATGTCGCGGCTCGGAGAGGCGAGTGCGGCGAACGTGAAGCGCAGGGCGTCGGTACCGTGCGAAGCGATGCCTTCGGGGTACTCCTTGCGGGTCGCCTTTTCGATCTTGGATTTCATCTGCGGCTGCATCAGGCCGCTCGTGCGCTTGACGATGAGCGACTCGAGGTCGATGCCGTCGACGATGTCCAACGGGTCGATGACATTGCCTTTGGACTTCGACATCTTCTCGCCGTGCTCGTCGCGGATGAGCCCGTGGATGTAGACGTCCCGGAAGGGAACATCACCCATGAACTTCAAGCCCATCATCATCATCCGGGCGACCCAGAAGAAGATGATGTCGAAGCCGGTGAGCAGCACGGTGGTCGGGTAATACGTTGCGAGCTCGGCGGTCTTCTCCGGCCAGCCCAGAGTCGAGAACGGCCAGAGTGCAGAAGAGAACCACGTGTCGAGCACGTCATCGTCCTGACGCAGCGTGGTATCCGGCCCGAGTTGATGTTTGTTCCTCGCCTCCGCCTCGCTGCGGGCGACGTAGATGTTGCCATTGGCGTCATACCACGCAGGGATGCGATGACCCCACCAGAGTTGGCGGCTGACGCACCAGTCCTTGATGTTGCGCATCCACTCGAAGTAGGTTCTCGACCAGCTTTCCGGGACGAAGCGCGTGCGGCCGCTCTCCACCGCGGCAATCGCCGGCGCGGCGAGCGGTGCGATCCTGACGTACCACTGATCCGTGAGGTACGGCTCCAGCACCGCGCCGCTGCGGTCCCCGCGCGGCACCATTAGCTTGTGCTTCTCGATCTTCTCGAGCAGACCCGCCGTCTCGAGCTCCGCGACCACGCGCTTGCGGGCCTCGAACCGGTCGAGCCCGCGGAAGCGCTCCGGCACGTTCTCGTTGAGCGCGGCGCGCGGGGTCAGAATGTTGATCTGCTCGAGGCCGTGGCGCAGTCCGATCTCGTAGTCGTTGAAATCGTGCGCCGGCGTGATCTTGACACAGCCGGATCCGAAAGAGGCGTCGACATAGGCGTCGGCGATGACCGGAATCGGACGCTCCGCGAGCGGCAGCCGCAGGCGCTTGCCGACGAGATGTTTGTAGCGCTCATCGTCCGGGTTCACGGCAACCGCAGTGTCGCCGAGCATGGTTTCCGGACGGGTAGTGGCCACCACGACGTGAGCCGACCCGTCTTCCAGCGGATAGCGCAAATGCCAGAGGTGCCCTTCCTCCTCCTCGCTCTGCACCTCGAGATCGGAGAGCGCCGTGAGCAGCACGGGATCCCAGTTGACCAGCCGCTTGCCGCGATAGATGAGGCCCTCATCGTGCAGACGCACGAACACTTCCGTCACCGCGCGCGAGAGGTCCGGGTCCATCGTGAAGCGATCGCGCGACCAGTCGACGGACTCGCCCAAACGGCGCATCTGGCCCGCCATCGTGCCGCCGGAGTGCGCCTTCCATTGCCAGACTCTTTCTACGAAGGCCTCGCGCCCGAGATCGGTGCGGCGTGTGCCTTGCGCCTCCAGCTGCCGCTCGACCACCATTTGCGTCGCGATGCCCGCATGGTCGGTGCCGGGCTGCCACAACGTGTCATCACCGCGCATGCGGTGATAGCGGGTGAGCGTGTCCATCAGCGTATGATTGAACGCGTGACCCATGTGCAGCGTGCCCGTCACATTGGGCGGCGGAAGCATGATGCAGAAGGGCGAGCCGCGGCCGCTCGGCGCGAACCAGCCGCGGGATTCCCACTGCTCGTAGATCCGCCGCTCGATCTCGTGCGGCGCGTACGCTTTATCCATGATGAATGACAGGCCCCGAGTGGATTCCCAGGGGATTATAGCGGGGAGGGGGGCTTATTCTGCGCGCAGTGTATGCGTCGCAGGCTCGATGCCGAGCTCGCGGTAGGCCTTGAAGCGTACCCGGCCTGCCCGGCGTCGCCCCTCATCACCATCGATGATCTCCGCGACCCGCCGCGTCAGGTGCAGGAAGGGCGGCGGATCGGCGGCGAGATTGACCACGAAATCGAGCTCCGCCGCCGGCGGCGAGCCGGCGCTGAGCAGCACTGGCGCCTCCGTGGCCGCGTTGGATGTCAGCCACTCGTGCGGCACGAAGCTGCCGTCCGCGAAGGTCCAGAGCAGCTCGTCCAGTGCTTCGAGCTCCGTGCGGTCGGTGTGCCAGATGAGCGCGCTCTGGGCGGCGAGATACGCCTTCTCCGCGAGGCGGCAAGCGACCTTCAGCCGCGCGGCTGCCGCGGCTTCCTCGATCACATAGAAGTCGACGCGAAGGGTTTCCGGGTGCATCTGCGACTCAGGATGATGGGTCTCAGAGCGCTCGGCGCAGGAGACGGGCGGCGAGGAACCGGCGCCGCTCGAGGCGGCAGATCCTGAAATGCCGTCGCTGTCGCCCATGACTTACGCCATGGCGCGTCAGACGCCAGCGCGGTAAATGAGGAAATCCGCGAGAAGCGGGGTCGGACGCCCAGTGCTGCCCTTCTGCGCACCGCTCTGATAGGCGGTGCCCGCGACGTCGAGGTGCGCCCATTTCAACCCCTGTGTGAACTTGCCGAGGAATGCCGCCGCGGTGATGGCACCGCCGTCGCGGCCGCCAATATTGGCGAAGTCCGCAAAATTGCTCTTGAGCTGTTCCGCATACTCCTCCGTGACCGGCAGCGGCCAGGCGCGATCGTCCGCGCGCACGCCCGCCTCGACGAGCTCCGTGACCAGTGCTTCGTCGTTGCCCATCGCGCCGGAGTGGTGATGTCCGAGCGCGACGACACAAGCGCCGGTCAGGGTGGCAATGTCCACCACTGCGGCAGGCTGGAAGCGGCGGGCGTAGTGCAGCGCATCGCAGAGAATCAGGCGGCCTTCGGCGTCGGTGTTGAGAATCTCCACGGTCTGCCCGGAAGCACTGGTGGCGATGTCGCCGGGCTTGATCGCCTTGCCGTCGGGCATGTTCTCGACGGCGGCGACGAGTCCCACGACGCGCAGCGGCAGATCCAGCGCCGCGGCGAGCGTCAGCGAAGCGATCACCGCCGCCGCGCCGCTCATGTCGAATTTCATCTCATCCATGGCCGGCGGGTCTTTGAGGGAGATGCCGCCGGTATCGAAGGTCACGCCCTTGCCGACGAGGACCACGGGGTCTCCTTTACCCGAGCCCACGTGCTCGATCACGATGAACCGCGGGGGTTGCGCGCTGCCCTGTGAGACCGCGAGCAGGCAGCCCATCTTCTCGCGGCGGATGGCCGGCTCATCGAGCACGCGCACCCGCAACGAGCGGTAGCGCTTGGCGAGCGCGCGGCCCTCTTCCGCCAGGAAGGTGGGTGTGCAGACGTTCCCCGGCAGGTTCGCGAGGTCGCGCTGGACCTTGCACGCCGCGGCGATGGCCGCGCCATGCGCCAGACCGCGATTCACGGCGGCGGCCGCCCGCTTGGCCACGGGACCCGCCAGCACCCGCTCGAGCGCCGCGGGCTTGGGCTTCTTGCCGCTCTTGAGATCGTTGATGCGGTACAGGCCCCCATCGGCGATCTCCGCGGCTGCGCGGCCGAAATAGTAGTCGTCGAGCTCCTTCGCACCCGGCCTCTCGAGCGCGAGCGCGACGCTCTCGATGCTCGTCTTCGATAACGCCGCGATGGCAGCCGCCCAGGCTTTGCGCCAGACTTTGCGGCCGAAGGTCTTCCTGGCGCCGAGGCCGGTGAGCAGCACGCGCGTGGCGCCGATATCCGGGAGATCGCCGATGAGCAGCGTTTCGGCAGGCTTGCCGGGGAAGTCACCCCGGGCCAGGAGCTTCTTCAGCCGTCCGCCGCATGCCGAATCGACGGCGGCAGCTTCCTCGCTCAGCTCGCCTTCCTCGAAAACGCCGATGACGAGGCAGTCCACGTCGAGCGTGGCTATCCCCTTGCTCCAGGTCTCAAATCGCATCGCAATATCCCCGTGCCGGCGTTGCCGGAGTGCCGGCACAGCGCCGGAGTATTTTTCGGCAGGACGCTGCGAGCCATTGAGGCGCGCAACCGCATGCTTTACCGTAATATTTTAGTCTAACCCACCGGCGGTCCGGCGGGAAAATCACGGCAGGTCATCGGTTGGGAAAGATTCTCGGACGCTACATTCTGCGCGAAGTCATCACCGCCTGGATCGTGGTGATGGGCGTGCTGCTCGTCATCCTGCTCGCCAATCAGGTGGCGGCGGTGCTCGAGCGCGCCGCGGCAAGCCAGTTTCCCCAGGGGGTGGTGCTGGAGCTCATCTACCTCGGGATGCTGCAGTATCTGAGCATCCTGGTGCCGGTAGGGCTTCTGCTGGGCATCGTGCTCGCGCTGGGGAGGCTCTACCACGACAGCGAGCTCAGCGCAGCCCTGGCCTGTGGCGTCAGGCCCGTGACCCTTTATGGCGCAGTGATCGGCCTGGGTGTCGTGCTGGCGGGCGGCCTTGCCGCGATCACGCTGGTGGTCGCGCCGGGAGCCACGGCTCAGGCGCTGACCCTCCGCAACGCGGCGGTTCGCGCAGGGCAGTTCGCGCCGCTGCAGCCGGGGACCTTCCGCGCCTTCGGCGGCGGTAACGCCGTTGTCTACGCTGAGAAAGTGGATCCCGATGGAACGCTGGAGAACGTCTTCGTGGAAAGGAATCAGGGGGCTCTGGTGGAAGTGGCAGTCGCCCGGCGTGCCTTGCACACCGTATCTCCGGACGGCGAAACGCAGGCCATTACGCTCCTGGATGGTGAACGGTTGGAGGGCGTCCCCGGGAGCCACCAGTTCCGCATCATGCACTTCAGTCAGGATTTCAATCCGATCCACGTGCCGGCCGCGAACGGCATCGTCACGGACCTGGACGCTCAGCCCACGGCGGCTCTGCTGGCTTCTGCGGACCCCAAGCGGCAGGCGATGCTGCAGTGGCGGATCTCGATGCCGCTCATGTGCATCGTGCTGACCGTGCTGGCCGTGCCGCTGGCGCGCCTGAGGCCGCGGCAGGGCCGCTACTCCCGTCTCTGGCTCGCCGTCGTGGTTTATCTCGTCTATTCGAACCTGATCTCGGCCGGTCAGGCCTGGATCGCGCATGGCGCGATTCCCGTCGCGCTCGGCATCTGGTGGGTACATGCCGCGGTAGGGGTGTTCGCCCTGGCGGTGATCTTCGCGCCGCAGGCAGCTCAGCGGCTGCGCTACCGCCGGGCGGCAGCGGCATGAGCATTCTCGACCGCTACATCGTGCGCAACGTGCTCGGCGCAACCGTGCTGGTCATGGTGGTGCTGCTCATGCTGGGGGGGCTGATCGTCTTCATCAGCCAGCAGCACGACATCGGAGTCGGCCATTACACGGTAGCGGACGCGCTCTGGTACACACTGCTCAACCTGCCGCAGCAGGTCTATCAGCTGCTGCCGATCACCGCGCTCATCGGCTCGCTCATCGGCTTCGGGCAGCTTGCCCGCGGCAGTGAGCTGACCGTGATCCGTGCCACCGGGGTCTCCGTGGCGCGCATTGCCGGCACGGCGCTGATCGCCGCGGTTCTGCTCATCGCATTCGAGGGCGCCATAGGCGAGTTCGTCGCACCGCAGCTGCAGGAGGCCGCTAATCAGCAAAAGGCGTTCAGCCAGTTCAACAGTGTCGGTTTCGGCGGCGGCACCGGTGCCTGGGTGCGCGACGGCGATCTCATCCTGAACGTCGCGCGCCAGTCGGGATCGCGGCACTTCGTCGGCATGCAGGTTTTCGAGCTGTCCCCGCAGCACACGCTGCTGTCCATCGGACACGCCGCAAGTGCCACGGCCGCGGGCCATCGTACCTGGCTTCTCGGCGCCTATACGGAATCGCGTTTCACGGGCGACGGGGTGACGACGAGCGGCCCCGGGGAGAAGATCCTGCAATCCAACGTCACGGCAGGCTTCCTCGGCCTGGCCGTGCAGGACCCGGAACAGTTGACGCTGCGCGCGCTCTGGGAGCTCATCGGCTACTTCCAGGCCAACTCCCTGGATGCGCGGCAGTACCTGTTCGCGTTCTGGTCGAAGATCGCGCTTACGGTGGCGATCGCCTTCTCGGTGCTTCTCGCCGTACCGTTCGCGTTGGGGTCGATGCGCTCGGCGGGAGCGGGCACGAGGACGATGCTCGGGCTCATCATCGGCCTTGCCTTCTTCCTGCTGCAGCGGCTGATCGCAAGCGGCACCATCCTCTTTCAGCTGGATCCTGTGATCCTCGCGTGGCTGCCCACGGCGCTGCTCGCCACGGTGACGTTGCTTTTGCTGGCCAGAGCGAAGTAGAGCGTCTGGCTATTTCGGGCGCCGGGCGTGGCTCGCAACGGGCGCTTGCCGCGCTTTCTTGGCGGGCAAGGGCTTCAGCAGACTGTCCAGCGACGGGAAGATCTCGTCGTAGCGGTAGTCGGGGATCTCGTACTGCCAGCCCTGCACGCGTGAGTTGATCTGCTGCGCTTCGGCGTCGGCGGATTTGTCGGTCGCATGCGCCGAGACGTCGATGTAACCGGTGCTTGCCTGCTTGTAGCCGCTGACGTCGATCTCCAGGCCGTCGAAAGTCTTGAAGACGGCGTGGGAGAGCTCGGCGCCCTGGGGCGGGGCGGCCGCCTTGCGGACGTCGGTCAGGGTGAGACTGGAGAGCGCGCTGCCCAACGAGTCGGCGGCATCGGCGCCCGTGAGCTCGCGGCCGCGGGGTATGCCTTGGACCGTGAAGTCGGCCTGCGCCCTTTTATCGCGTGAGACGCTGAACCCCGGTCCCTTCGGCGGCTGCTGGCTGACCGCGATCACGCGGCTCTGATTGATGTCGAGGATGGTGGGATCGAGCCAGAGCTTCGGATCGGCCTCGGCCAGAATGAGGGGACTCGCGAGCAGGCTTTGCGCCGAGTCGACCACCCGTACGTAGCAGTCATTGCCGTCCACCGAGCTGCCGACGATCAGCGACCAGGTCTTGCCAGGGGTGACGATGTCGATGCGCACACCCGTGGCCTTCGGTTGCGTCACATCCTCGACGCCAAGCACCGGGTAATTGCGCGCGAGGCTCGTCTTACGCTCTACCGCGTTCAGAGAACCGAGATCGAGCAGGAGCTTGCGCAGCTTGCCGGAGTCGGCGGGGTAGCCGCGTTCCCCGACGACCCAATCGGTTGCATGCCGCTCGAGAGTCGTCTGCGTCTTGTCGGCCTTGGTGATGCGGATCTGTGTGACGGCGTTGACGGCGCCTTTGAGGCCCGGAAGCACCGCAGTGCCTGCGACCGAGTCCTGGCCGCTTTGGCTGCGGCCGGACACCCAGGCGGCGAGCGCAATGATGGCGATGCCGATGGCGAAGAGGAGGGTGACGCGGCGTGCGGTCATGGGAGCTTGCCCTTGTCGTTCGGGATGGCGGCAGGCCGGCGGCGGCGCAGGGCGGCGATGAGGAGCGCCGCGAGCGCGAAGAACGCCGGCATCACGATGATGTCGATGACCTTGAGCTCCGTGCCCAGCCTGTCGATGTTGCTGACCAGGCCCGCCTGGACGGCACGCAGCTGCTTGCGGATCTGGAGTTTCTCCGCCTCGAAGCGCTCGATCTCCTGCTGCTGCTCGGGCGTGAGGATCAGCGCCGACTTGTCGTTGCGCTTCGACTGTAACAGCGTCAGCTGCTGCTCCGTCTGCTGCAGCTCCTGCTGCAACTGCTCTTCCTGGGCGTGGAAGCGGGAGTCAGCTACCTTTCGCAGAGCATCGACGCGGAGGAAGGGACGCGTAAAGCCCGCTCTTCCGCGGATGCTGATCAGGTCCGAGCTGCCGGCGAGGTTGTCGAGGGAGTTCAGCACCAGATCGCCATTGCTCGCCCACGCCTGGGCGATTTGCTGGCCAAACAGCTCCTGCTCGTGCACCCAGAGATAATCCGACAGCAGGTCGGTGTCGGCAAAGATAACGAGGTTGAGAGGCTTGACGGACGCCTTGAGGTCACGCTGGCCTGCAGGCAACGTCACGCCCTTGGGCGGGCCGTCGGGGAAAGCCGTCTTCACCATTCCGGTGATGCGCGCGCCGATTGTGTAGCGCTGGCCGGTGGGCTTGAAGCCGTCCAACAGAGCGGCCGGGTCGGACAACATCGCGAACCGTTGTGCCGGCATCGGCTGCGCATCGCGGCTCGAATCGATCAGCGGCTCGAACTTCACCGTCGCGCCTTTGAGCGGAGTCAGAAAGCCGGCCGTCTCGACGTTGATATTGGAGAGACCCGAGGTGATGACGTCGCTCTGTGACAGCGACGAGCCGCCGAGACCGAGGATCCCCACGTGCTCGACGGGCGGCTGCCCCTCGCGCATGGCTACGGTGAGCGCATGGCCGCGGTCGGCGACCACTTCGCCCGGATTGAAGCCGACGCCCCATGCCGTGAGGAGATTCTCCATGTGCGAGGCGTGGTCGGCAGTCATCGCCGCCATGGGGTTGCCGCCCGACCGATCCATTTGGGCATCGGGATCGACGAACGCGAGAATGTGTCCGCCGCGCAACGCGTACTGATCGATCGCGAACTGCGTCGCGGGCGAGAGGTTCTTCGGATCGATCAGCACGAGCACACGCACGTCCGGCGCGATGGAGGTGGCGGTCGGCTGGAGCGGGCGCACGTCGAAGAGCTGCTGCGCCTGCGCGTAGACCACCCAGGGCTGGCGCATCTGACCGCTCTGCGGATCGTAGCCGCCGGTCATGGGCAGGCTCGACAGCCACGCGACCACCGGCTTCGCGGGATGCGCGAGCTGGTAGACCAGCTTCGCGACGTCGTATTCCAGGAAGCTCTGCTTGTCGGGATCGAAGAAGGGGATCGCCTGTTTGCCGTTGGTGGAGTTGGTGCCGGCCAGCCCGAAGTAGAACTTGGTGCCGGCATCGTTGATGGCCGTGCCGGTGACGCCGAGCTCCGCGGCGCGGTCTTCCTCGACCGAGAACGGCTGCGGGTCGATGACGTGAAGGTGGATCATGCCGCCCGAGCGCTGCGTCAGCTCCTCGAGGAAGTCGTGCACGCGTTGGCCGTAGGGACGGATCTGCGGAATGGATTCCGCGGTCTTGGCCGAGTAGAAGAAGTAGAGATCGATCGGCTCCCGGATGCTCTTCAGGATGCGGTCCGTGCCCGGCGAGATGGTGTAGAGGCGGTTCTGGGTGAGATCCAGCTGCCAGCCCGCGAGCGAGTAGTTGAAGAGAATGGTGAGGCCGATGAAGGTGAGCGCCAGCGCCGCTACCGCGCCCCAGCCGAGTGTCGAGCGTTTCGTCATGAGGGCGCTCCTAGTCCGCCTTGCGCAGGTCGAGGGCGACCGCGGTGGTGAAGAGGAAGAAGCCGATCAGCATCGCGAAATAAAGGAGGTCGCGCGCCTCGATCACGCCCTTGGCGATCGACTGGAAGTGAGTGAGGAAGGAAAGCGAGGCGATCGCGCCCACCAGCGCCTGCGGCGCCCAGCTCTGGAACGCATTGATTACCATGGGGTAACCGGCGAGGAGGAATACGAAGGAGACCGCGACGCCGAGGATGAAGGCCACGACCTGGTTGCGCGTCAATGCCGACATGCAGGAGCCCACCGCGAGGAAGCCGCCAGCGAGCAGCAGACTGCCGAGGTAGGCGGCGACTACCGTCCCGTTGTCGGGCCTGCCGAGATAATTGACGGTGATCCAGATCGGGAAGGTGAGCGCCAGGGCGATCGCGGTGAAGATCCAGGCCGCGAAATACTTGCCGAGCACCGCCTCCCAGAGCTTCACCGGCTGGGTCATCAGCAGCTCGATGCTGCCGGACTTGCGCTCCTCGGCCCAGAGTTTCATGGAGATCGCCGGGATGAGGAAGAGATAGAGCCAGGGGTGGAAGGCAAAGAACGGATCCAGGTCCGCCTGGCCGCGCTCGTAAAAGCCGCCGAGATAGAACGTGAAGGCGTTGGCCAGCACGAGGAAGATCAGGATGAAGACATAGGCCAGCGGCGTCGCGAAATAGCTCGCGAGCTCGCGGCGCAGAATGATGCCCACGTTGCGCATGGCGCCCCCGAGTGAGTAGTTATGCCGTGATGGTGCGGAAGACTTCGTCGAGCCGTCCGGATTCGAGATGCAGCTCCTTGAGGACGAGCCCCTTGCTGCTTGCCAGCTCCGAGACGGCCGTCAGTATCGCCGCGCCCGAGCGCGGCAGCGCGGTGAGGCGCACGTCGCGCTCGCTGACCTCGACATCGGCCACCGACGGCAGCGCGGCCACTGCGGCGCGAGCGGCAGCGAGCTGCTCCGGCCGCTCCAGCTGCAGCGATACCGCGTTGTAGTAGCGCGAGCGCGCTGCAAGCTTCAGCGGCGTGTCGTCGGCCACGATCCGGCCGCGCGCGATGATGATTGCGCGAGTGCAGACCGCGTCGACCTCTTCCAGGATATGCGTCGAGATGACAGTGATCTTGTCGCGCGCCATCTCGTTGATCAGCGCGCGGACCTCGAACTTCTGATTGGGGTCGAGGCCGTCGGTGGGCTCATCGAGGATGAGCACCGGCGGGTCATGGATGATCGCCTGCGCCAGGCCCACGCGGCGGCGAAAACCCTTCGACAGGGTCTCGATCGACTGCTCGAGCACGGAGGCGAGCTGCAGCCGCCCGATGACGTAATCGAGACGGGCGCGCCGCCGGCCGCCTTCGAGGCGCCGCAGATCGGCGATGAACTCCAGGAAGCTGCGTACGCGCATCTCGCCGTAGCTCGGTGCGCCCTCCGGCAGGTAACCGAGCCGCTCCTTGGCGGCGAGAGGCTCCGTCTCGACGTCGTGCCCGCAGACGCTGGCCTTGCCGGCCGTCGGCGTGACGAAGCCGGCGAGCATGCGCATGGTCGTCGTCTTGCCCGCCCCGTTGGGGCCCAGAAATCCGAGCACTTCGCCCGGACGGACCTCGAAGGTGACGTCGTCCACCGCCGTCACCGTCTCATAGCGCTTGCTCAAGTGCTCGGTCTTGATCATGGAATCGGCTACCTCCGAGGTTGCGGTAGATGCAGGCAATCGTAAAAAGTTCCGTTCAGGTCGGCCGCCATTGGCCGCCGCCGCCCCCGCGGCCGGCACGCAGGCGCCAGTAGAGCAGCACGAGCGCACCGCCCAGCATGCCGCCGAGGTGCGCGAAGTGCGCGACACTGGCCTGCGTCCCCGTCACGCCGAAGAAGAGCTCGAGCACGCCGTACAGAGTGACGAAGAGCCACGCCGGCAGCGGAATGGGGGGCAGCAGCAGGAGCAGCCGCGCGCGGGGAAAGAGCACCGCGAATGCGAGCAGAATGCCGAAAATGGCGCCGGAGGCGCCGATGGTGGCCTCGCCGGTGTGGGTGAGATACTCCACTGCGAGCTGGGTGGCGCCCGCCGCGACGAGGCATACGCAGTAATACGCGAGGAAGCGCTGCACGCCCCAGTACTGCTCGAGCGCCGGCCCGAACATGTAGAGCGCGAACATGTTGAAGAAGATATGCAGCAGGTTGTTCGGGTCGTGAAGGAAGGCATACGTCACGAGCTGCCAGGGGTGGAAGAGCCCATCGGGCGTCGCGAGCGGCCAGAGCGCGAAGTGCAGCAGCATGGGCCGCGGCGCCACCTTCTCGAGAATGAAAAGCAGGATGTTGACGAGAATGATGGCCCGCGTAGCCGGGGTGAGCTTCGGGAACATCGGCGCAGTTTACGCGTCGATCCGACGCTGCAGAAATACCAGATCGAGCCACTTGTCGAATTTGTACCCGACCTCGCTCAGACATCCCGCCTGCTCGAAGCCGAGCCGCTCGTGAAAGCGGATCGAGGCCGTATTCGCGGCGTCGACCCCGGCGATCATCATGTGCTTGCCGAGCGCGGCGGCGCGGGGGAACAGCGCCTGCATCAGCTTCGTGCCGACACCGCTGCCGCGCCGGTCGGCCCGGACATGCACGGTATGCTCCACCGTGAAGCGGTAGCCCGGCCAGGCCCTGAAGTCCCCGAAGGTCGAAAATCCCGCGACGCCCGACTCATCGACCGCGACCAGCACCGGATAGCCGGCCGCGAGACGCGCGCGCCACCACTGCCGGCGATCCTCCAGCGTCACGGGCGTCGAGGAGTAGACCGCGGTCGATGTCGCGATCACATCGTTGTAAATGGCGACGAGGCCAGCCAGGTCGTCTTCCGCGGCATCGCGCAGCTCCATGATCGGCTCGCTTCCGCGGTCAACGCGAGGGTGCAAGTTGGTTGCCGAGGCGCTCGGCCGCCGCTCTGAGGAGCGGCAGGCTCTTCTCGACGAGCTCCCGCCGCGTGACCCGCGATGCCTGGGCGCTGACGTTCATCGCCGCCACGGTCGTGCCGACGACGTTCCTAACGGGGACGGCAATCGCCCGCAGGCCGATCTCGAGCTCCTGGTCGTTCACGGCAAAGCCTTCGGCCCGCGCCTCGGCCAGGACCTCCTCGATGCGCCGGCGTGAGGTCACCGTGAAGCGGGTGTGCGCGACGAGCTCGAATTTCGACAGCTCCTCCGCCGCCTGCTCTGCCGGCATTGCGGAGAGGAGCACGCGTCCGAGCGACGTGCAGTAGGCGGGCAGCCGGCTGCCGACGCCGAGATTGACGGCCATGATGCGCCGGGTTGCCGCACGCGCTACGTACACCACCGCGCCATCATCCAGGACGGCAACCGAAGTGGCTTCGCCGATTTGCTCGCTCAGCTCTTCCAGAACGGGTTGCGCGGCGATGGGAATGGCGGCCGTGGAGAGATACGCATAGCCCAGATTGAGGATTCTTGGCTGCAGGCTGAACGTGCGGCCCTCGGTCGCCGCGTAGCCCAGCTCACGCAGCGTGTAGAGGCACCGGCGTACTACCGCGCGCGTGAGGCCGGTGGCGCGGCTGACATCCGCGATGGTGAGGCGCCGGTCGACGCCGGCGAACGCGCGGATGACGTGCAGTCCCCGGGCGAGCGAAGTCATGAAATCCGGGTCGCCTCCCCGGTAGAGGGCATCGTCCGGAGCGCCCGCAGCGGCACGCGGCGCGATTACCGCACTGGAGCCCTTGGGAGGCGCTTTGGGATTCAACACGACCTGCACATGCGACACGCAGCTGGCGGTACGGTAATCGTACTCGTTGCGCTGCGGCGTGTCATCCGGCAACGCCCTCCGCGGGCGGACGTGTGAAAATGAATACGGGTATGGGTAAGCGGACTCCAGGGCATGAAAATCGCGGTTCTCTTTGGCGGCACCAGCGAGGAGCGGGACGTGTCGATTGCCAGCGCGGCGCAGGTGATCCCGGCGTTGCGTGGGCTCGGCCACGAGGTGATCGCGGTCGATACCGCGACCGGCAGGCTCGAAGGTGCCGCCGAGCACCGGCTGCTCACCAGCGGGGTGGGTCCGCAGCCCCCTTCGGGCTCGGCCCTGGCGGGCATGAGGCGGGGTGCGCCCGTGCTGGCGACCGATGCCGCGGACATGAGAGACGTCGATGTCGTGTTCCTCGCACTGCATGGCGGTACGGGAGAGGACGGCCACATCCAGGCGGTGCTGGATCTCGCGGGATTGCCGTACACCGGCAGCAACCACACTGCGAGCGCGACCGCGATGGACAAGGATCTGTCGAAGCGGCTCTTCCGCGCTGCGGGTGTGCCGACGGCGGACTGGAAGATGGCGCCCGTGACCGCCGCGGAGATTGCCGGCGCGATCGGCTGGCCCGTCGTGGTGAAACCCAACAAACAGGGATCGACCGTGGGTCTGAGCGTCGTCCGCGGGCCGGATGCGCTCCCCGCCGCCCTCGCGCTTGCGCAGCGCTTCGACGATGAGGTGATGGTGGAGCGCTTCGTCCCCGGCCGTGAGCTGACTGTCGGCGTGTTGGAGGGACGCGCGCTGCCCGTCGGGGAAATCATCGCGCCCGGCGAGGTGTTCGACTACAAGGCCAAGTACCAGGCCGGCGGCGCGCGGGAGGTCTTTCCCGCCGACCTGCCCGCTGGCGTTGCCCTGCGCGTCCAGGATGCCGCGGTGCGCGCGCATGCCGCCCTCAAGCTCGGCGCCTACAGCCGGATCGACTTCCGCCTGGATCCTCAGGGCGGCATATGGTGCCTCGAAGCCAACTCGCTTCCGGGCATGACGGCCGCGAGCCTGTTGCCGCAGGCCGCAAAGGCAGCGGGCATCGGCTTCTCGGATCTCGTCGAGCGCATCTGTAAATCGGCGACGCGCAAACGCGGCAGTTAGGACGACAAGCTGGAGGCGATCGCCTGCCAGACCACTGCCTTCAGCGTCGCCAGCCGCTCGCCCTCGAAGTCCGGCCAGCCCAGGGCCCGCAGCATGATGGGTCGGGCGCGGCGCACCAGTGCGAGCTGCCCTATGGTGAAAACGGCGCGGATGGCGACTTCGGGAGTTTGAGGCGACCGCCCGAGGACGCGGCCGATGATCTCCTTCACCAGTGCCAGCAGCCCGCCGGCGACCTGTTGGAATATCGCCTCGAAGGCGACGGTCTGCTCGCCTTCGGCACGTGCGAAAAAAAGCGCCCAGCTTTCGGGCCGCTCGGCGGCGACCGCTTCGAGGAAAGGCTCCAGGACCGCACGCAGCAGCTCGAGGAGCTCGGCGTCGGTGAGTCCGGGATCGGCGAGTGCGCCACGGACGCGAGCGGCCGCCGGATCCAGCCGGGCGCGCACATCCGCCGTGAGGTACTCCGCGCAGGCCAGATGCAGCCCCTCCTTGCCGCCGAAGTAATACTGCAGGGCGGGCAGACTCACGCCCGCGCGCCGCGCGATGGCCCGGGTCGAGGCGCGCTCATAGCCCAGCTGCCCGAATAGCTCGATCCCGGCTTCCAGCAGACGCCGACGGGTGTGCTCGCCACGGGCGTAACCGCCTCCGGCCAGGTGGCGCCGCCGCCGCGCGTCGCCTGCCCGTGTCGAAGCGCGCGACCTGCGGGTCGCGGGGCTGCGCTCTCTCACGATCTCGCTGTCGCAATAACGGGGTCGCCTGGCACGTCTCGAATTCTATCACCTGACACATTCGCTTGACAGATTTGTATCAGTTGATAGAAAATGATCTGGAGGGCGAGCGATCTCATCGGGAAAGCGCGGTTCGACATGAAGAAGCGAATCATCCCCATCGTTCTTGTGGTGCTCGCAGTGGCCGGCATCGCCTGGTGGCTCACCCATCGGCACGCCGCGAGCAGTGACATCGTGCTCTACGGTAACGTCGACCTGCGCGAGGTGGACCTTGCCTTCAACGATAGCCAGCGGGTCGCAAGCGTGCTGGTGCACGAGGGCGATTACGTCCATAAGGGCGACGTCCTGGCGCGCCTCGACACCAGCCGCCTGCAGCCGCAGCTCGCGCAGGCCGAGGCACAGGCAGCGGCGCAACGCGCCGCCGTCGACCGGCTGCATCATGGCAGCCGGCCTCAGGAAATTGCCCAGGCGCGAGCCAATCTCATACTGGCCCAGGCCGACGCCCGCCAGGCGCGCGACAACTATCGGCGGCTCGAGGCTGTCTCCAACAGCTCGGCCGGTAGGGCGGTGAGCCGGCAGGAGGTCGACGACGCCAAGGCGCAGGCCGATGTCTCCGATGCCAAGGTGGCCGTCAGCCGCAAGGCGCTGCAGCTCGCGTTGATCGGACCTCGCAGCGAGGACATTGCCCAGGCGGAAGCGCTGCTCGACAGTGAGCGGGCGCAGGTGGCCCTGCTCAGGCAGGAGCTCGCCGATACCGAGCTGCGCGCGCCGCTCGATGCGGTGGTGCGCTCGCGAATCGCCGAGCCGGGGGACATGGCCTCGCCGCAGAAGACCGCGCTCACGCTCGCCATCACCGACCCGAAATGGGTGCGCGCCTACGTGTCGGAAACCGATCTCGGCCGGGTGCGCCCGGGGATGCCGGCGACCGTCGCGGTCGACTCGTTTCCGGGGAAGCGTTTCCAGGGTTGGGTGGGCTTCATCTCGCCCGAGGCCGAATTCACGCCGAAGACGGTGCAGACGCAGGAGTTGCGGTCGAGCCTGGTGTACGAGATCCGCGTGTTCGTGAAAGACCCGGGTGATGCGATGCGGCTGGGTATGCCAGCCACAGTGTATTTGTCGCCCGCCAATCCCCGGACATGACATGGCCGACCCGGTTGTCAGCGGCAAGGACCTGCGCAAGGTATTCCGTGCGCCGGGCAACGGCGGCGAAGTCCGCGCGCTCGATGGCGTCTCGATCGAGGTGCGCGCGGGCGAGCTGACCGCACTCGTCGGACCCGACGGCGCGGGCAAAACGACCCTCATTCGTTTGATGGCCGGTCTGCTCGCGGCGGACGCGGGCAGCTTGCGCGTGCTCGGTATCGATCCCGCCGTCGACGCGCAGCGGGTCCAGGACCGGATCGGGTACATGCCGCAGAAGTTCGGCTTGTACGAGGACCTGAGCGTGCAGGAAAACCTCGATCTCTATGCCGACCTGCACGGGGTCACGGCGCAGGAGCGCAGCCAACGCTACCCGCAGCTCATGCAGATGACCGATCTCGGCCGCTTCACCGGCAGGCTCGCCGGTCGGCTCTCCGGGGGCATGAAGCAGAAGCTGGGCCTCGCGTGCACGCTCGTGCGCTCGCCGGAGCTGTTGCTGCTGGATGAGCCGACCGTCGGCGTCGATCCGCTGTCGCGCCGGGAGCTGTGGGTGATCGTCGAGCACCTGGTGCGCGAGCAAGGGCTGACGGTGCTGACGAGCACTTCTTATCTCGACGAGGCGGAGAGAGCCGCACGGGTTCTCGTGCTGCACGAGGGCAAGGCTCTGGCGCAGAGCGAGCCCGGCGGCGTCACACGCGTCGCGGCCGGACGCAGTCTGATGCTCGATCCCGGGCCCGGCCACAGTGCGCGCAGTCTCCAGGCGCGGCTGCTCGACGATCCTGAGGTCATCGACGCGGTGCCGGCCGGTGGCCTGGTCAGACTGGTGCGCTCGGAGGAGTCGGAGCCCGGGCCGGGCCGGCAGACGATCGCAGGCCTCGTGGCGATGCCGGTCGAGCCGAGTTTCGAGGATGGGTTCATGGTGTTGCTGCGCGGGACGGCAACGCACGAGGCAGGAGTTGACATCCGGCTGCAACGCCCGCCGGCCGCGGCCGAAGAGGGCGCCGTCGTGGAGGTGCGTGATCTCGTCAAGCGGTTCGGCGACTTCACCGCGGTGAATCATGTGAGCTTCGAAGTGCGCCGCGGCGAGATCTTCGGGCTCCTGGGTCCCAACGGCGCCGGCAAGACGACCACCTTCCGCATGCTCTGCGGCCTGTTGCCGCCGAGCGGCGGCATCCTCAGGGTGGCCGGCGTCGATGTGGGCAGCGCGGGCGCAGCCGCGCGCGCGCGGCTCGGGTATGTCGCCCAGAAATTCTCCCTGTACGGCTCGCTCACCGTGAGCGAGAACCTCGAGTTCTTCGCCAGCGCCTATGGTCTGCGCGGCGCAATGCGCCGCCAGCGGATCGACTGGGCGATACGGCAGTTCGACCTCAAACATCACGAACGGACGGCAAGCGGCGAGCTGCCCGGCGGATTCAAACAGCGCCTGGCGATGAGCGCGGCGCTGCTGCACGAGCCGGACATCCTCTTTCTGGATGAGCCGACGAGCGGCGCCGATCCGCTGGCGCGGCGCGCCTTCTGGCGGCGGATCACGGCGCTCGCCGAACAGGGCGTCACGGTCATCGTCACGACCCACTTCATGCAGGAGGCGGAATACTGCGACCACATCGCCATCATGGACGGCGGCCGCGTGTTGGCTCAGGGCTCTCCCGCCGAGATCCGCCGGCTCGCGCATCCTGTCGAGGGGCGGCAGGCTTCCATGGAGGATGCCTTTATCGCCGTGGTCGAAGCTGCGCGTCAGCGCGAGAGCGCAGCATGAGGGCAGTGCCACTGGCCGTCCATGGCGGCAGGCCCCCCGGCCCGCACATCCGTGTGCGGGCGCTCGCCGGGGCGAGGACACGTTAAGTGTCCTCGCCTAAAGGCACCGGCTCGCCCTGGCAGCCGAAGCTGCGGCGCGTCCTTGCGCTGGTGAGGAAAGAGACCCGACAGATGATCCGCGATCCGGCTACGATCGCGGTCGGTGTCGTGTTGCCGGTGATCCTCATCCTCCTCTTCGGTTTCGGGCTGTCGCTGGATGTAAGGAACGTGCCGCTCGCGGTGGTGTTGGAGGACAGCTCGGCGCCGGCGGAGAATCTCCTGGCGGCATTCACACTCTCGCCGTATTTCCGTCCGCAGGTGGTCCATTCAACGCAGGCCGCCGACCGGCTGATGATGGCGGGTCAGGTCGACGGCATCCTCACCATCCCGGCCGACTTCGCGCGGCACTTCAGCGCCGGCGATGCGCGCGTGCAGCTGGTGGTGCACGGAAGCGATGCGAATCGCGCGCGCATCATCGAATCCTACGCCGCAGGCGCGGTCGGCGCCTGGTCCGCGCGCCAGTCCGCGGAAGAGGGCGCCGCGGCCGGTGGCGGACCGGTCAATGTCCACAGCCGGCTGTGGTTCAACTCCGCGAACGACAGTCACTACTTCCTCGTCCCGGGATTGATAGTGCTCGTCATGACGCTGATCGGCGCCTTCCTGACCGCCATGGTGGTGGCGCGGGAATGGGAGCGGGGCACGTTCGAGGCCCTGTTCGTCACGCCCGTGCGCAGTGGCGAGATCCTTCTCGGCAAGACGGTTCCGTACTTCGCACTGGGAGTGCTGGGGCTCCTCCTCTGCATCGTCTCGAGCAAGTTCCTCTTCCATGTACCCGTCGTCGGCTCCATGACCGTACTCGTCGGCGGCTCGATGCTCTACGTACTGGTCGCTCTCGGTGTCGGGCTCCTCATCTCCTCGTATTTCAAGAACCAGCTCGTCGCGAGCCAGCTCACCATGCTCGCGACCTTCATGCCGGCTCTGATGCTGTCGGGGTTTCTCTTCGACCTGCGCAGCATGCCGGCGGTGATCCGCGCGATCACCTATCTGCTGCCGGCGAGGTACTACGTGGCGCTGCTGCAGACCACCTTCCTTGCTGGCGACATCTGGCCCGTGATCCTGCCCAATGCGGCAGTGCTCGCGATCATGGTCGCGCTGCTCGGGGTTGCGAGCCGCGCGGTCACCCACAAGAGGCTAGGCTGAGTCATGCTGGCATCGCTGCTTCGAATCGTCGCGCTCACCCGCAAGGAGCTGCTCGCGGTGCTCAAGGACCCGCGCGCGCGCAACGCCCTGCTGCTGCCGCCCATCCTGCAGTGTCTGCTCTTCGGTTACGCTGCGACGTACGATCTCAATCACGTCCCTTACGTCGTGCTCGACCGATCCCAGAGCCTCGCCTCGCAGGATCTGTTGTCGCGATTCGACGGCACGGCGCTCTTCGAGCGGGTCGCCGAGGTGCGCACCCAACAGGAGGTGAGGGATTACATCAATGACCGCCGTGCGCTGCTCGCGGTCGAGATTCCGGACGACTTCGAGCGGCGGCTGCAGAAAGGGGCGGCGGACGTCCAGATCATCGCCGATGGCCGGAATTCCAACACCGCGGGCACGGCGTTGGGTTACGCTCAATCGGTGGTGGATTCGTTCAACGGCAACTGGCTTGCCGATCATGGCCAGCCGGGGCCGCCCGTGACGGTGGAGGCGCGCGCCTGGTACAACCCGAATCTCGTGACGCGCTGGAACATGATCCCGGGGCTGATCGGCACCCTCACCATGATCCAGACTCTGATGCTGACGGCGATGTCGGTGGCGCGTGAGCGCGAGCAGGGGACCTTCGACCAGCTCCTCGTGACCCCGTTCCGGCCCGCCGAGATCATGGCCGGCAAGGCATTTCCGTCGATGCTGGTCGGCATCGTCCAGGCGACCGGCGTGCTCCTCGTGGCGCAGGTCTGGTTCCGCATCCCCTTCCAGGGGTCGTTCCTGACGCTCTACTCGGGGCTCGCACTCTTCGTGCTGGCCGCGGTCGGCGTCGGGCTCGTCGTTTCCGCGCTCTGCTACACGATGCAGCAGGCGATGCTCTTCTCCTTCATTCTGATCATGCCTTTCGCGCTGCTTTCGGGGCTGACCACGCCCATCAGCAACATGCCGCCGTCTCTGCAATACTTCACCTTCATCAATCCGTTGCGCTACGCCATCGACATTGCACAGCGGGTTTATCTCGAGGGAGCGGGGCCGGGTGTGCTGCTGCCCGATCTCTGGCCGCTGGCGGTGATTGCCGCCGTGACGCTGGCCGCCGCCTCCTACATGTTCAAGCACCGGCTACAGTAAGGAAGACCATGGCGACACGCACATTACGCTCTCTCGCGCTTGCCTCCCTTGGCTGCACGCTGGCGGGCTGCGCGGTCGGACCGAATTTCGTCAAGCCGAAGCCGGCGGTACCGGCACAGTGGTCGGCAACTGCGGTGGGCAACGGCACCGAAGGGGCGGCGCACGTGAGCTCGGAGCGCGCACAGACGGTCGCGTGGTGGTCGAGCTTCAACGATCCGACTCTGACCTCGCTGGTCCGGCAATCGGCGGGGCAGAATCTGGACGTCAAGCAGGCGGTGCTGCGCATCGAGGAGGCGCAGGCCCAGACCGCCGTCGTGGCCGGCGGTCTCTGGCCCAGTCTGTCGGGCAACGCCTCCTGGTCGCGCCAGCGGCTCAGCACCAACACGCCCAACGGCGCGATCTTCGGTCTGCATTTCCCGGGACTGCCGCCCACTCTGGTGAATCCCTACAGCCAATATCAACTCGGCCTCGGCGCCTCGTGGACGCTCGACCTCTTCGGCACCGAGCGGCGCTCGCTCGAGGCGGCCGATGCCCGGATGCAGGCGGCGGTCGAGGGTGCGCACGCGGCGCTGCTGTCGATGGTGAGCGATGTGGCGGCCACCTACATCGACCTGCGCGGCGCACAGAGTCGCCGCGCCATCCTCGAGCGCAGCCTCGCAACCCAACGCGATCTGTTGCAGCTCACACGCGACCGGCGCAACGCGGGGCTGACGTCGGATCTCGATGTCGAGAATGCCACCGCGGAAGTCGGCACGACTCAGGCGGAGGTTCCGCTGGCGGATCGCGAGATCACGGCCGACATCAACGAGTTGAGTCAGCTCATGGCGAAGCCGCCGGAGGCTCTGCGCGCCGAGCTCGGCGAGGCACGGCCGGTGCCTCCCGTCCCACCCGTCGTGCCCATCGGCCTGCCCTCGGACCTGGCCCGCCGCCGGCCGGATATCCGTCAGGCCGAGGCCAACCTGCATGCGGCCACGGCCGAAATCGGTGTTGCGATCTCCAATTATTTTCCGCAGCTGACGCTCACTGCCGAAGGCGGGTTCCAGTCCGAGGGCCTGTCCAAACTCGTCGAAACCGCGAGCCGCTTCGCCTCCGTCGGGCCGGCGATCGAGCTGCCGATCTTCGAGGGCGGTCGGCTGCAGGCGACCGTGCGGCTGCAGCGGGTCAAGGCCAGGGAGGCCGCCGTCGCCTACGCGCAGACCGTACTCACGGCGTTGAATCAGGTGGAGGACGGCCTGGCGGCCTACGGCGCGGATCAGGCACGCCGTGCATCGCTCGAGACGGCGGTAACGGCCAGCCGCAATGCCCGCCTCCTCGCGCGCGAGCGCTATCAAAGCGGAGTGGCCAGTTTCATCGATGTGCTCGATGCGGAGCGCACCGAGGAGCAGAACGAGATGTCGCTCGCGGATGCCGCGACGGCGGTTTCCGCGGATCTGGTCCAGTTGTACCGCGCGCTCGGTGGCGGCTGGGAAGGTGCCCCGGACACGGTGCAGCGGAGCGAGAAGCCGTCAGTCGAAACCAGTGCCGCCGCCGAGTAAACCGGGGGACGTTGCCGCTTCCAACCTGTTCCACTCACGTGACACTGCCGCGCGGCGCAGTGCGTGCGCGGTGACTCCTCGGCTGGCGCCGCGTATAACTTGCCCATGAAGCGGTACCTGCCCGAAGCCCAGGCACATGGACGTGCCCCGCCGCCGCAGGTGGCGGAGCCTCGGGCAAAAAACCGCGCTTTTTGCCCGAGGCGCGCTGGGCCGGGCACGATGCCCGGATCCAGCGCTTGCAAGAGAGACACCATGGCCGGCCAGCCCTTCGAGGTGATCAGTCAGCACCGCTGCTTCGGCGGCACGGTCGGCTTCTATCGGCACGAGGCGGCGAGCACCGCGAGCGCCATGCGCTTTGCCGTATTCACTCCCGCGCAGGCGCAATCCGGACCGGTACCGGTGCTCTACTATCTCGCCGGGCTGACGTGCACGGAGGAGACCTTCATGATCAAGGCGGGCGCGCAGCGCGTCGCCGCCGAGCTCGGGCTGATGCTCGTGGCGCCTGACACGAGTCCGCGCGGCATCAAGCTGCCGGGTGACAGTGACTCCTGGGACTTCGGCGTCGGCGCCGGCTTCTATCTCGACGCCACTGCGGAGCCTTGGTCGCGCCATTACCGCATGTACACGTATGTCACACAGGAGCTGCGCGCGCTGATCGAGCGACATTTCCCTGCCAACGCGGACCGCACGGGGATCTTCGGCCACTCGATGGGGGGACATGGGGCGCTCACCATTGCGCTGCGCAACCCTGACCGGTACCGCTCGGTGTCGGCCTTTGCGCCCATCAGCGCTCCACGCCGCTGTCCCTGGGGGCAGAAGGCGTTCAGCGGCTATCTGGGCGCGGATGCGGGGCAGTGGGCAATCTACGACGCCTCGGAGTTGGCGGCGAAGGTTACGGACGGGCCGAAAAGGCCGCCCATTCTGGTGGATCAGGGCCTGGCGGACCAGTTTCTGCAGGCGCAGCTGCATCCGCATTTCCTCGAGGAAGCCTGCCGCAAATCAGGGCTGCGGCTCACGTTGCGGCGCCACGAGGGATATGACCACGGGTATTACTTCATCTCGAGCTTCATCGAGGACCATCTGCGGCATCATGCCCGCGAGCTCGGGGTGTGACGGCGTTCTCATTACTCTCCGCGCGTCCCGGAAATCGAACACTCGCGGGGTGGGGGCGAGCGCTTCCGGGTATAGATGAGGAGGGGCCGGCGGGGTCGGACGTATACTCTGGGCATGGATACACTGGATTCTGAGCACCGCGAAGCGGTCCGGCGCATCGTTGCGGATCTCAAGGGACGGCCGGGGCCGCTGATCGAGGTGCTGCACGCCATTCAGGCGGAGCTCGGGTATGTGCCGCCTGCGACGGTACCGCTCGTGGCGTCGGAGCTCAACCTCTCGCGCGCGGAGGTTCACGGCGTCGTCTCGTTCTATCATTTCTTCCGCAGCACACCCGCGGGTGCGCACAGCGTGAGCGTGTGCCGGGCGGAGTCCTGTCAGGCCGTAGGGGGTGAGGCGCTGGCCGCGCACGCCCGGCGGCGGCTGGGAGTAGACTTCCATCAGACCACGCCGGATGGGCGTTTCTCGCTGGAGCCGGTCTATTGCCTGGGTAACTGTGCGTGCTCGCCGGCGGTAATGATCGACGGCCGGCTGCATGGCAGGGTGACTCCGGAGCGCTTCGACGCGCTGCTGTCCGAAGTCGACCGCAAGAGGTGAGCTCTCCCGCATGACTCTTACCGTGTATGTGCCCCGCGACGCCGGCGCTCTTTCGCTGGGCGCTGGGGAAGTCGCGCACGCCATCGCGCGTGAGGCGACGGCGCGAGGGCTAGAGCTGCAGCTCATCCGCAACGGCTCGCGCGGCGCGTATTGGCTCGAGCCGCTGGTCGAGGTCGCGTCCGCGCGTGGACGGATGGCTTACGGCCCCGTTGGCGCAGGCGATGTGCCGGGGCTTTTCGATGCCGATTTCCTGAACGGCGGCGCTCATCCTCTGTCGCTCGGGCTCAGCGACGCCATCCCGTGGTTCGCGAGCCAACAGCGGCTGACGTTTGCACGCGTTGGTATCGTCGACCCCGCGAGCGTCGCGGACTACGTGATCCATGGCGGCTATCAGGGGCTGCGCCGCGCGCTCGCAATGAGCCCGGAAGCCGTCGTGGAGACGATCATCGCCTCGGGCCTGCGCGGGCGAGGCGGGGCTGCTTTTCCCACAGGCATCAAATGGAAGACGGTGCTGGAGCAGGCCGCCGGCCAGAAGTACGTGACCTGCAATGCCGACGAAGGCGACTCGGGTACGTTCTCGGACCGGATGCTGATGGAGGGCGACCCGCTCAGCCTCATCGAGGGCATGACGATCGCCGGACTCGCCGTCGGCGCCACCCAGGGATACATCTATCTGCGCGCGGAGTATCCGCACGCCTGCCGGGCTTTGAATCAGGCCATCGCGGCCGCTTACCAGGCGCGTTATCTCGGCGCCGACGTGATGGGCAGCGGCAAGCGGTTCGATCTCGAGGTACGGCTCGGAGCCGGCGCCTACATCTGCGGCGAGGAGACCTCGATGCTGGAGAGCCTGGAGGGCAAGCGGGGCGAGGTCCGCGTGCGGCCGCCGCTGCCTGCCATCAAGGGGCTTTTCGGCCGTCCGACCATCGTCAACAACGTGATCACGCTCGCGACGGTGCCGACCATCCTGCACCAGGGTGCGGAGCATTACGCGGGCTACGGAATGGGCAAGTCCCGGGGCACGCTGCCGATCCAACTCGCCGGCAACATCAGGCGCGGCGGCCTGGTCGAGCGCGGCTTCGGCCTGACGCTGCGCGAGCTGCTGTATGACTACGGCGGCGGCTCGGCCTCCGGACGCCCGCTGCGGGCGGTGCAGGTAGGCGGTCCGCTCGGTGCGTATATTCCGGCCTCGCAGTTCGATACGCTGGTCGACTACGAGGCGCTCGGCGCCATCGGCGCGCTGCTCGGCCACGGCGGAATCGTCGCTTTCGACGACACTGTCGATATGGCGCGGATGGCGCGCTACGCGATGGAGTTCTGCGCCATCGAGTCCTGCGGCAAGTGCACGCCCTGCCGCATCGGCTCGACGCGGGGGGTCGAGGTCATCGACCGGATCATCGCGGGGCGGGAGAGGGAAAGCAACGTACGCAGGCTCGAGGAGTTGTGCGAGCTCATGGTGCAGGGCTCGCTCTGCGGCCTGGGCGGCATGGCCCCGTTCCCGGTGCAAAGTGCGTTGCGGCATTTCAGGGAAGACTTCGGAATTCGGAGCTGACTATGTTTGCGATCGATTACGAGGATCTCGGAACACCGGCCCCCGTGGAGTCAGGCGCCGCCGTCACGGTGGAGATCGACGGCAAGCCCGTCACGGTCCCGGCCGGAACTTCGGTCATGCGCGCGGCCGCCCTGGCCGGTACCGGCGTACCGAAGCTTTGCGCCACCGATACGCTGAAGGCGTTCGGCTCATGCCGCATGTGCCTGGTGGAGATCGAGGGGCGCAAGGGTTATCCGGCCTCGTGCACCACCACGGTGGCGGCCGGGATGAAGATCCGGACGCAGTCGGACAAGCTCACGGCGCTGCGGCGCGGAGTGTTGGATCTCTACCTGTCCGAGCACCCGCTCGATTCCAGCGGCGCACGAACCGAGCTGCGGGACGTCGCCCATACGGTCGGGCTGACCGCGACCTCGTACGGTCCGCGCCCCGCGCGCGAGCCGATGCCGCGCGACGAGAGCAATCCCTACTTCACCTTCGACCCGGAGCAATGCATCGTCTGCTCGCGCTGCGTGCGTGCCTGCGACGAGGTGCAGGGCACCTTCGCGCTGACGGTTCAGGGGCGCGGCCTCGCGTCGAAGATCGCGGCGAGTCAGGATGAGCCGTTCCTCGAGTCCGAATGCGTCTCCTGCGGTGCCTGTGTGGAAGCCTGTCCGACCACCGCCCTGATGGAGAAGTCCCTGGACCGGCTCGGTCAGCCGGAGCGTGCCGTCACCACGACCTGCGCCTATTGCGGCGTCGGCTGCAGCTTCGAGGCTGAAGTGCGGGGCGAGGGCGCAGCAACCGAGGTCGTGCGCATGGCGCCGAGCCGCCATGGCGATGCCAATCAAGGCCACGCCTGCGTGAAGGGCCGTTTCGCCTACGGCTACGCGACGCACGCGGACCGCATCCTCAAGCCGATGATCCGCAAAACCATTCGTGATGACTGGCGCGAGGTCTCCTGGGAAGAGGCGATCGCCTACGCGGCGAGTGAGCTGCGGCGCATTCAGGCGAAGTACGGCCGCGACTCGATCGGCGGCATCACTTCTTCCCGCTGCACCAATGAGGAGACGTTCCTGGTGCAGAAGATGGTGCGGGCAGCCTTCGCCAACAACAATGTCGATACCTGCGCCCGCGTGTGCCATTCCCCGACCGGCTACGGCTTGAAGAGCACGATCGGGGAGTCGGCCGGCACCCAGGCGTTCACGTCCGTGGACAAGGCCGATGTCATCCTGGTCATCGGCGCCAACCCCACCGAAGGACATCCGGTGTTCGGGTCGCGGATGAAGCAACGCCTGCGCAAAGGGGCGAAGCTCATCGTCATCGACCCGCGCGCCACGGGCCTCGTCCGCAGCCCGCACATAGCGGCGGACGTCCACCTGCAGGCGACGCCGGGCACCAACGTCGCCATGCTCAACTCCATCGCGCATGTCATCGTGACGGAGGGTTTGACGAAGGACGGCTACGTCGCGGAGCGCTGCGAGCCCGACTCGTACCGGCTGTGGAAAGAGCTCGTCGCCGCGGAGCGCAACTCGCCGGAAGCGATGGAGCCCGTGACCGGCGTCCCGGCGGACCTCGTGCGCCGGGCGGCTCGGCTCTATGCCCAGGGTCCGAACAGCGCGATCTATTACGGGCTTGGCGTCACGGAGCACAGCCAGGGCTCCACCGCCGTCATGGCGCTGGCCAATCTCGCCATGGTCACCGGCAATCTCGGCCGGGAGGGAGTCGGCGTCAATCCGCTGCGCGGGCAGAACAACGTGCAGGGGTCGTGCGACATGGGCTCCTTCCCGCACGAGTTCAGTGCCTACCGGCACGTGTCCGATCCCGTGGTGCGCGGGATGTTCGAGCAGGCCTGGGGCGTCACGCTGCAGGCGGAGCCGGGCCTCAGGATCACCAACATGTTCGAGGCGGCGCTCGACGGCACTTTCCGCGGCCTGTACGTGCAGGGGGAGGACTTCGTCCAGTCGGACCCCAACACGCATCACGTCACACGCGCCATGGCGTCGCTCGAGTGTGTGATCATCCAGGACCTGTTCATCAACGAGACGGCGAAGTTCGCGCACGTGTTCCTGCCGGGCTCATCGTTCCTGGAGAAGGACGGTACCTTCACCAACGCGGAGCGGCGCGTCTCGCGCGTGCGCAAGGTGATGCCGCCCAGGGCGGGCTACGAGGACTGGCAGATCACCATGCTGCTCTCCGAAGCGCTGGGGTATCCCATGAGCTACCGCCATCCCTCGGAGATCATGGACGAGATCGCGCGCCTGACGCCGACCTTTGCCGGGATCACTTACGAGAAGATCGATCGTCTGGGCAGCATCCAATGGCCGTGCAACGATGCGGCACCAGAGGGCACGCCCACCATGCACGTGCACCAGTTCGTGCGCGGCAAGGGCAAGTTCTGCCTGACCGAGTACGTACCCACCAGCGAGCGCTCGACCAGCCGCTTCCCGCTGATCCTGACGACCGGGCGGGTGCTGACCCAGTACAACGTGGGTGCCCAGACCCGCCGCACCGACAATGTCGTGTGGCATCCGGAAGACCTGCTCGAGATCCATCCGCACGATGCGGAGGTTCGCGGTATTGCCGACGGCGACTGGGTCGGGCTGACCAGCCGGGCGGGGGAGACGGTGCTGCGGGCCACAGTGACGGAGAAAATCGCCCCCGGCGTCGTCTACACCACCTTCCACTTCCCGGAAACCAACGCCAACGTGGTCACCACGGAGAACTCCGACTGGGCAACCAACTGTCCGGAGTACAAGGTTACGGCGGTCGAGGTCGTATTGGTCAATCAGAAGGACGCCTGGCAGAAGCGCACCGCGGAAGAACGGGCGATGCCGAGACCGGCGCGCCGGCGCACGCGCGATCCGGCAACCGCCTGAGCGGGGCGGAGACCGCGGCGGACGCGACGTGTCGATCGTGGATGTCACAACGTCCCGCCCCGAAGAAGCCTCCGGCGAACGACCTGAGGGCGCTTCCGGGGCTCCGCAACGCGAATGCGTGGAGCTCGGCGTCGAGCGTTGGCGCCATGGCGAGATCACCCACGAACGCGATCTCATCGCGGAAGAGATGCCGGTCGCTCTCGTCTATCACGGTGTGCCGCACGTCGTAATGCTTGCGACGCCTGCGGACCTCGAGGACTACGCTGTCGGCTTCACTTTGAGCGAGGGACTGGTGGCGCACCCGGATGAGATCCGCGGTGTGGAGGTGAGCTGGAGGGAAGAGTCGGCGGAGGTCAGGATCACCGTCGCCTGGGAGCGTTTCTCCGCGCTGCTCGATCGCAGGCGCAATCTGACAGGGCGCAGCGGTTGCGGGCTCTGCGGCCAGGAAACCGTCGAGCAGGCCGTCCGCGAGGTGAGGCCCGTCGGACCGGGGGTATGCCTGAGCACGGCGGAGCTGCACGCCGCGATTGCACAGCTTGCACAGCGGCAGCCGATCAACGCCCGCACCGGGAGTGTCCATGCGGCGGCGTGGGTGGTGCCCGGGAAGGGGATTCAGGTGGTGCGGGAAGATGTTGGGCGCCACAACGCGCTCGACAAGGCGATCGGCGCGCTGGTGCGCTCGGGATTGGACCCCGCGAGCGGTGCGCTCCTTCTCACCAGCCGCGCGAGCTACGAGATGGTGCAGAAGAGCGCCGCGGTCGGCGTGGCGCTCGTCGCCGCATTATCGGCGCCCACTGCTTTCGCGGTGCGCCTGGCCGAGCGCGCCGGACTGACCCTGGTGGCCTTCGCGCGCGAGCATCAGCACGTGGTCTACGCCCATCCGTGGCGACTGGAATCCCGATGAACATCGACCTGCTCATCAAAATGGCCAATGAGATCAGCGCCTACTTCGCCTCGGAGCCCGATACGGAGCAGGCCGCGAAGGATGTGGCGGGGCACCTCAGGCGCTACTGGGAGCCGCGGATGCGGCGCCAGATCGTCACGTATTATGAGGAGCGCAAGGGCGCCGGCCTCAGTGAGCTGGCGCTGCGCGGGGTAGGGCTGCTGGCGGCCCAGGAGCCCTCTTCGGCCCCCGCTGCGCCCCCCCGAGCGGCCACTTGAGACCCGCCGATCGGCGTCTCTATAGCCAGCAGAGGGCGCAAAATTTATCATTGGCGGTCCCGAGTGAGAGACTCCCTCCGAGAACCGTCCGGAAATCATGACTGAGCGGCCGCGCAAGGCGCTGATCTGCGGATCAGCGGCATTCGATACGATCATGGTCTTCGAGGGGCGCTTTCGCGAGCACATCCTCCCGGAGCAGCTTCACATCCTGAATGTGGCATTCCTGGTGCCGCAGCTGCGGCGGGAATTCGGCGGCTGCGCGGGCAACATTGCCTACAACCTGCGCCTGCTCGGCGACCCCGCCGTTCCCATGGCCACGGTGGGGCGGGACTTCGCGCCGTACCGGGAGTGGATGGAGCGCAACGGCGTGCCGCTCGAGCATATCCGGGTGGTCGACACGGAGCTCACGGCCCAGGCCTTCATCACGACCGACCTCGACGACAACCAGATCACCGCCTTTCACCCCGGCGCAATGCAGCATGCCCACCTCAACGACGTGACGGCGGCCCGCGACGTCGTCATCGGAATCGTGGCTCCCGACGGGCGACAGGGGATGGTCGAGCATGCGGAACAGTTCGCCGCGCTGGGCATTCCCTTCATTTTTGATCCCGGTCAGGGGCTGCCGATGTTCGACGCGGGCGATCTCGACCGCTTCATCGAGCAGGCCAACTGGGTCGCAGTCAACGATTACGAGTGGCAGTTGCTGCAGCAGAAGACCGGTTGGACCGTGCGTGACCTGACCCAGCGCGTGGAGGCGCTCGTCGTGACCCGCGGTCACAAGGGCTCGATCATCCACACCCAGGACGGACAGTTCGACATCCCCTGTGCGAAGACCTCAGCCGTGGTGGACCCGACGGGCTGCGGAGACGCCTACCGTGCAGGCCTGCTGCACGGCCTGATGCATAACCTTGACTATGAGACCAGTGGCCGGATCGCAGCCGTCATGGGGGCGTTGAAGATCGAGTCGCGTGGTACTCAGAACCATCGCGCGACGCCCGAGCAGCTCGAGCGGCGCTTGGCCGAAAGCTTTGGCGATGCCGCGGCCGCCAAGGCGGCTCTGGTCTCGCGCCGCTGATTTCACTATTCAAACCTAGGAACAGAATACATGGCCAACGACTATCTCTTTACCTCCGAGTCGGTCTCCGAGGGGCATCCCGACAAGGTGGCCGATCAAATCTCGGACGCCGTGCTGGACGCGATCATCAAGGAGGACCCGCGTGGTCGGGTGGCCTGTGAGACGCTGGTCAAGACGGGCGTCGTGATAGTTGCGGGAGAGGTGACGACGAGCGCCTGGGTCGATGTAGAGGCCCTCGTGCGCAAGACCGTTCTCGATATCGGTTACAACTCCTCTGAAATGGGCTTCGACGGCGCCAGCTGCGGAGTACTCAACATCATCGGCAAGCAGTCGCCGGACATCGCCCAGGGGGTCGACCGCAAGGACGAGCGCAAGCAGGGCGCAGGCGATCAGGGCCTGATGTTCGGCTATGCCAGCAACGAGACGGACGTCCTCATGCCCGCGCCCATCACTCTGGCCCACCGCCTGGTCAAGCGCCAGGCGCAGGTGAGGAAGTCAGGGAAGCTCCCGTGGCTGCGTCCGGATGCGAAGAGCCAGGTCACCCTGCGGTACGAGGACGACCGTCCCGTAGGCCTCGAGGCCGTGGTGCTCTCGACTCAGCACAGTCCCGAAGTATCGACCAAAGCGTTGCGCGAGGCGGTGATGGAGGAGATCCTGAAACCCATCCTGCCCGGCAAGTGGGTCGACAAGCGCACCAAGTACCATATCAACCCGACCGGCCGGTTCGTGGTCGGCGGCCCGGTCGGAGATTGCGGCCTGACCGGGCGAAAGATCATCGTCGACACCTACGGCGGCTTTGCCCGTCACGGCGGCGGCGCCTTCTCCGGCAAGGACCCTTCCAAGGTGGACCGCTCGGCAGCCTACGCCGCGCGTTATGTCGCAAAGAACATCGTGGCGGCGGGTCTCGCGGAGCGCTGCGAGGTGCAGCTCTCTTACGCCATCGGCGTGGCCGAGCCGACTTCCATCATGGTGGAGGCTTTCGGCACGAGCCGGCTGTCCCGCGAGCGGCTGACCGCGATCGTGCGCAAGAACTTCGATCTGACGCCCTTCGGCCTGCGCGAGATGCTCGACCTTGCGCGTCCGATCTACCAGAAGACCGCCTCGTACGGCCACTTCGGCCGCACGGAGGCGGAGTTCACCTGGGAGCGGACCGATCGCGCGGCGGCGCTCGCTGCCGAGGCCAAGAGCGTCAAGGCGGCCTGAACACCGGCGCCAGGGGCGGCGGAGCTGCTGCCGCCGCCGGCGCCAACGTCCAGCTGCCGCAGCAATGCGGCGGCGCGGCGTCTCTGAGGAGCGTTGCGACAGATGGCCGAAGGCGACGGGGAAGCCCCACGCCTGCCGCCCACTGCCAGGCTCAGAGGCGCGCGCATTTCCATACGGCGCTCACCCAAGTCATTTGGAGTAGTAGACCCATGAACGCCACACTCAAATCCGCCGCGACTCCTGCTGATTCCAAGGCAGACTGCAAAGTCGCCGACCTCGCGCTCGCCGCCTGGGGCCGCAAGGAGATCCTCATCGCGCAGACGGAGATGCCGGGCCTGATGGCCATCCGTGAGGAGTATGCCCCCTCGCAGCCGCTGGCCGGCGCGCGTATCAGCGGCTCTTTGCACATGACCATCCAGACCGCGGTGCTCATCGAGACGCTGCAGGCCCTTGGCGCGCGGGTGCGCTGGGCATCCTGCAACATCTTCTCCACCCAGGACCATGCGGCCGCGGCGATTGCGGCGGCCGGCACGCCGGTCTTCGCCTGGAAGGGCGAGTTGCTTGCCGATTACTGGGACTACACCCACCGGATCTTCGACTGGCCGGACGGCGGCCATACCAACATGATCCTGGACGACGGCGGTGACGCCACGCTGCTCATGCATCTCGGAGTGCGTGCGGAGAGCGATCCGGCGGTCATCGCGAAGCCTGAGAGCGAGGAGGAGGCCGCGCTGTACGCGGCCATCCAGGCGAAGCTGAAAGCCGATCCCAAGTGGTATTCCGCCCGCATCCGCCACATCAAGGGCGTGACCGAGGAGACGACCACCGGTGTCAAGCGCCTCTACCAGATGGCGAAGGAGGGCACCCTGGCGTTCCCCGCCATCAACGTCAACGACTCGGTCACGAAGAGCAAATTTGACAATCTCTACGGGTGCCGGGAGTCCCTGGTCGACGGCATCAAGCGCGCCACCGATGTCATGGTGGCGGGCAAGATCGCTGTGGTCTGCGGCTACGGCGACGTCGGCAAGGGCTGTGCGCAGGCGCTGCGGGCGCTCTCGGCCCAGGTCTGGGTGACGGAGATCGATCCGATCTGCGCCCTGCAGGCCGCGATGGAGGGTTATCGCGTGGTCACGATGGAGTACGCGGCCGACAAGGCCGACATCTTCGTCACGGCGACCGGGAATTTCCACGTCATCACGCACGCGCACATGCAGCGCATGAAGAACAACGCCATCGTGTGCAACATCGGCCACTTCGACAACGAGATCGACGTTGCGGGCCTCAAGCGCTATTCGTGGGAGAACATCAAGCCGCAGGTCGATCACGTGATCTTCCCCGACGGCCGGCGTCTCATCCTGCTCGCCGAGGGGCGGCTGGTGAACCTGGGCTGCGCAACCGGTCATCCGAGCTACGTGATGAGCTCCAGTTTTGCCAACCAGACCCTCGCGCAGATCGAGCTTTACGGCCACCAGGACAAGTATCCCGTGGGCGTGTATGTGTTGCCGAAGCACCTCGACGAGAAGGTCGCCCGGCTGCAGCTCACGAGGTTCGATGCCGAGCTCACGACGCTGACGGAGGCTCAGGCCCGCTACATCGGCGTCGACAAGGGCGGTCCCTACAAGTCCGATCAGTATCGTTATTGAGCAGGGAGGGGGGCAATCCGGCCCGCGAGCATTACTTAAGGGTTGACCCTCAGAAGAGATAAAGCTGACGCCATTCGGCGACAGCATCGTCCGGGCGGCGTTTGCTCGCGCGCCCCCGGGCCTTCCCGAGTCGACCGCGGTCTTGTCGACATTACTCGCTGCCAGATGTAAGAAACGGACGCCGCGCTCCGCTCGGCTGGAGTGTTGCAAAAGTTACCGCGCCGCAGCGGCGCGGCAACCTCCCGAGTCCCCGGCGTCGCAAGCGGTATATCCGGCAGACGGGTGCATCAGACTCGAGCCGAAGCGCTGGCTCGCTCCCCCCTCTCCAACTGACCCGACCCTACAACATGTCGATTCCCTGCGGTTCATCATGTTGGACGCGCCTTTTTCCGCAAAAGCGTGTATGATTCCGCTCCGACCCTACAGTTGGGTGTTTTCCGGAGTATCGAGTAATGGCGAAACGTCCCCCGAACGATGGCGCGTCCTGGAGCGCCAGTGAGCTGAAGACCTTGAAGTCGCTCGCGAAAGCGGGAACGCCGACCAGCGAGGTCGCGAAGAAGCTCGGGCGTACCGCGGCGGCAGTTCAACAGAAGGCCATGCGGGCTGGGATTTCCTTCCGGGCGGCCAAGAGAGCCGGCGCCCGTAAGAAGAAGTAAGGGCCGCGCGCAGTACAGACGGGGGCCCGCCGCGAGGCGGGCCCCCGTCTTGCATTTGCTCGGCCCATCGTGGGCCTTCGTCCCCGCTGGCGCGGGAACCGACACGTGCCAGGCACGTGTCGTCATGAACCGCTGCCGGCGGTTCCTTGCGCGGCCGCGCGCGGGCCGCGAACAGCTCCGCCCTTGCCACGGCCGGCCTGACTTGTCAAACTCTCCGCCGCTGATGTCAAGAAACCTAAAGAGGGGGCGACCGCATGCGGCGACAAATCGGTTATTCCTGTCTGGCGGCGGCTGCGCTGGCGTTGGCCGGCTGCGGTGTGCAATTGGAGGACGAGACTCCGGGCCAATTCAAGGCCAACCCGGACGTGGCCATGTATCCGCTCACGGTCAAGGTGACCGCCGGACCCATGGTCAGCCAGCCGGTATACGTGTTTGCCGTCTCTGACGGTCAGCAGGTCCCCCTGTCGTTGAGCTCCGATGGGACCTATCAGACGATGTACCCCGTCAAGTGCAAGCGCACCTTTCCGCTGCAATATCTCGCGGTCTGGCGGTTGCAGGGCATGGTCACCAAGCACCAGCTCTTTCCGCCGCAGCCCCGGCAGATCCAGCTCACGCCGCCTCCGCTCACCGCGCAGGCGAGCATCGACACCTCCGGGAAGCCCGATAAGAAGACACGCTCGTGGACGGGCGGAGTGCAGTACGACATCGTCACGGCGCCCGATGCCCACATCACCGGGGCACACCTGGAGCCGGTGAGTCAGGACAAGAAGGACGTGGAGGCGGCGAAGCCGATCAGTGTCGTAAGCTCATTCCCGATCGATGCCACGTGCGGCTCGCCGACGGCCGTGCAGCTGGCTTCGAAGAAGCAGCTGGCGCACGCCAATCTCGTAATCGATACGGACCTGGCAGGCATACCGCACTGGACGACGCGAGTGGACTTCGCCCCGCAGCCGCCGCAGCAATAACGTCGAAAGCAAGTAAGTAAGCGGCCCAGGGCCGTTCCCTGGGACGCGAGATCGAAGACAGTCACACGGCTGGCCATTAACGCAATCGCGCGCGCAGGCGCCCTATCTCGTCGGCCCCGAGCCCGATGCCGGCGAGATAGGCGCGCGTGCCGCCGGCGCGGTCCAGGTAGTCCAGCATGTTGTATACGGTCTCCTGCGGACAGCGCACGGCTTCGATGATGGCCGCCGGATCGCCGTCGCGGTATCGGCGCAGGTAGGCGTCGCGCAGGTTTCCGGAGCTCATCCCATAGTCGGCGGCAATCGCGCCGGGCACGACATCGGCCAGGGCGAGCAGGAGCGCGGCAATGAGGCCCGTGCGATCCTTGCCCGCCATGCAGTGGAAGAGGAGCGGACCCGGACCGGCCGCCGCGATCACAGCCAACGTACTTCTGAGCTGCGGCTGCAGGCGCTCGAGTACGGTGCAATTCCACTGCTCCTTGGCGCAGTAGCCGCCGAGAGCGCCCCAATCCGCCGGGTTGTCTGCGAGCAGGGAGACCGACGCGTAACGCACGTGAGGAAGCTGCCGCGCGGGATTCGGTGCCGCCGCGATCTCCTGCGGCCAACGGAGGTCGAGCACCGTCTCGACGCCATAAGCGGCGAGCGCCTCGAGCCCCTCGGGTGAAAGCTGCGCGAGATCGTCGGCGCGTAACAGCGATCGATGCCTCGTGGCGGCGCCATCCACGGTCGGGTGCCCGCTGAGATCGCGGGCATTGAGCAGAGCGTGAAACATGCGACGGAGTGTAGCCGACCGCCGGTGGCGCCACCGTTGCATCAGGGCGCGTACAATGCCGACATGCCGCTCAGCTCCAGCGATCGATTCCTCGGCCGCGTCGCGAGCTACGCGAAATATCGGCCCAGCTATCCGCCCGCCGCCATCGACCTGCTGGAGGCGCGCTGCGGACTGAAGCCGGGCGCGGACGCCGTCGACCTCGGCTCCGGAACCGGCATTCTCTCGGCGCTCCTGGTGAAGCGCGGCGCCCGCGTGTTCGGGATCGAGCCCAACAGCGAAATGCGCACCTACGCTGATCTGATGCTCAGCGGGGAGCTCTACAGCGAGTCCGGCACCGCGGAGAACACCCACATGCCGGACGGATTCTTCGATCTGCTGGTCGCCGGCCAGTCATTCCACTGGTTCGATCCGCAAAAGGCGCGACTCGAGGCACTGCGCATCCTGAAACCGGGCGCCTGGGCAGCGCTGCTCTGGAACGAGCGGCCGAAAGAGGCTGTACCCTTTCTGGACGATTACGAGGCGCTGCTGCGCCGCTATGCGTCGGAATACGACGAGGTGGCCCGGTTGCGGGCCCAAGAGGATGGGATCCATCGGTTCTTCGGCCGGCCGCCGGAGCTCGCCACGTTCCCCAACCAGCAGGTGCTGGACTTCGAGGGCCTCAAGGGAAGGCTCATGTCGGCTTCCTACGCTCCCATGCCGGACCGTCCGGAGCACGAGCCGCTGATGTCGGGGCTCAGGGAAGTATTCGAAGGTCACCAGCGGGACGGCAAAGTGGTTTTCCCGTATCGAACGCTGGTGTATTTCGGACAGCCGGGTGGACCGGCGTAGGCTCAGGTGTGCCGTGGACGCTCAGCCTCGCGTCCACCAGTCGTAGAACTCGGCGAAGCCGATCGCGCCGTCGCGGTTGATATCGATCTCATCGAAGCCGATCTCACATTCGGCGGAGGTCATGTGTTCATCCACCGATTCCATGAAGCGGATGAATTCCCCAAGCGTCAGCCGTCCGTCCTTGTTGACGTCGTTGAAATCGAAGGTCTCCCGCAGCCGCCCGCGCTCCTCGGCGCCCGGGCGCACGTAATCGAGAGTCGTGCGGTCTTTGTGCGTACGCTGGCTCATGCGCGATAGGGGAGCAATTTTCACTCCGGCGGCACGCGGCGCAGCCGCAGACCGCGGTGGGCGGATGCTAGAGTAGGCGGCATGCCCCCCTCCCTCGTCGTCTTCGACCTCGATGGCACTCTGATCGACAGCGCCGCGGATCTTGCGGCGGCCGTCAATGCCATGCTGGCCCATTTCGGCCGCGAGCCGCTCCCGGTTCCGGAAGTGCGGCGGATGATCGGGGACGGCGTCGCGATGCTGGTCAACCGTGCTCTCGCCGCGCGGCAGTGTGCGCAAGCCGACCCCGCCGAAGCCGCGCACATTTTCATGCAGCATTACGAGTCCGACGCGACATCGCGGACGACCGCTTTCCCGGGGGTTCCTGAAGCGTTGCAGTCACTGGGCGACGCCGGTATGGCGCTCGCAGTGTGCACCAACAAGCCGGCGCGCATCAGTGAGCGCATCCTCGCCGGCCTCGGGCTGGCGAAATATTTCGCGCGCGTGCTCGGAGGCGACTCGCTGCCGTTCCGCAAGCCCGATCCACGCGTGCTGCTGGCGCTGCTGGAGGCGTTCGACGTTACGCCCGAACGCGCGCTCCTCGTAGGCGACAGCGAGGTCGACGCGGCGACTGCGTGCGCGGCGGGCGTGCCCTTCGTGCTGATGAAACATGGCTACCGCCGCGGGCCGGCCGAGCAGATCCCATGCATCGCCGCCCTGGAGAATTTCGCCGAGCTGCCGGCATTGATCGACGGGGCGCCGGCCTGACCGGCTTGCGCGCAATCGACTCGCGAGTCCTTCGGGTGTATCGTGGTAGCGCTACCTTAGACGACGGGACCGCGCTCCCAACTCCCCGGAGAGAAGAATGACGCTACGCAGACAGTGGCTGATCCCGGCTGCACTCCTGATGCTCGCCGCCCTCACGGGTGCCTCGCAGCCGTGCCAGGCCGCCCCCGGGAGCGCGCCGCAACCCTTCCTCAGCTTCAAGGTGACCGTCTACATTCCGGTGCAGGTGGTCGAGCACATGGCTCACGATCCGGCATGGATGCGCTCGAGCTGGCACACGATCAGCAGCCGGCTGCACGTCGATCAGGTGTTCATCGAAGATTATCGTTCCGGTCTCAGCGCCGATGATGCGACCATCGAGCAGGTGAAGCAGTTCTTCGTCTCCCAGGGTGTTGCAGTCGCCGGCGGCATGGCGATGCTGGGCGCCGGACGCAGCGCGCAGTTCCAGACGCTGGACTACACGGTGTCAGCGGACCGCGACCTCGCAAGCCGGATGTCGGCACTCCTCGCGCGGCATTTCGACACGTTCGTGCTCGATGACCTCTACTTCTTCAACACCAAGAGCGACTCGGACATCGCCGCCAAGGGCAAGCAGAGCTGGGCGCAGTTTCGCATGCGCACCATGGACGAGGTCTCGCGCGATCTGATCCTCAAGCCGGCGAAAGCGGCGAATCCCAACGTCAAGGTCATCATCAAGTTCCCGAATTTCTATCCCTCCTTCCAGGAGATGGGCTTCGACCTGAAGAACGAGCCGAAGATCTTCCCGGAGATCTGGACGGGCGATGAGACCCGCTATGCGGCCACCACCGACCAGCAGCTGCGGCCCTACGAGAGCTACGAAATCTTCCGCTACTTCGAGAACATCGCCCCCGGACGCAACGGCGGCGGCTGGGTCGATCCGATCGCCATGCAGTACCTCGACCGCTACGCCGGTCAGCTCTGGGATACGATTCTCGCCAAGGCGCCCGCCATCAACCTGTTCGAGTACTCGGACCTGCTGCGCATCGCCGATTCGCGCAACCGTGACGCGTGGGAGCGCCTGCCGACCACCTTCAACTACTTCGACATGGCGCGGCAGTGTTGCGGCGGCTTCCCCGGGACGCCCGGCGCGAGCTATCCGCTGCTCGCAGACGCGGTCGAGTACGCCCTGCGCAAAGTCGACGCCGCCGCAGGCTCGCTCGGCGAGCCGATGGGGCTCGCGACCTATCGCCCCTACGACTCGACGGGCGAAGACTTCCTGCCCGAGACCGCCGGGATGGTCGGCATTCCGGTCGAGATGTACCCGCAGTGGCCGCATGCGAAGTCGGTTTTCCTGACACAGGCGTCCGCGGCGGATCCCAACATCGTGCCGGAGATCGAGCGGCACCTGCGCGGCGGCGACAATGTGATCATCACCTCAGGCCTCCTGCGCGCCATCCAGGACAAGGGCTTCGGCCAGGTCACCGACATGCGCGTGACCCACGATGTGGCTGCAGCCACCGAGTACTTCGAGGGATTCGGATTCGGAGGCGGGACGGCGCTCGGCCGCTCGAAGCCGATTCTATTCCCGCTGATCCACTTCTATACCAACGAGGAGTGGGCAGTCCTGCGCGGCGTCGCCAACCAGGGGGGCGTGCCGCTGCTGCTCATGGATCACTACGGCAAGGGTGAGCTCTATGTGCTGGCGGTGCCGGAGGAGATGAATGATCTCTATTCCCTGCCGGCTCCGGTGCTGGATGCGTTGCGCCGCTATCTGACTCCCGATCTGCCGGTCAGGCTCGAGGGGCCCGCGCAGGTCAGCCTTTTCGCATACGGCAACGGCACCTTCGTGGTGGAATCCTATCTCGATCATCCGGCCGCCGTGCGCGTGGTCGGCGGCTTCGCGCACCTGACGAACCTGACAACCGGCGCAGGCTCGGACGGCGAGCCGGTGCCTGTGCTTCCGGGCTTCCTCGCGCCGCCATCGGCGATGGCGGCGCGGCAGCAGTACGGTTACGAGGTTCGCGTCGAGCCGCACAGCTTCGTGGCCTTTCGCGAAGGACGCTGAAATTTTTGGATGTGATGTAAGTCACGGAATCGATGCACCCGGCCGCTGACCCTGCCGTGGTGGCGCACAGCACGCGACGGAGCACTCACACCGGACCACCCTTGTAGTAGCCTCCGGTCGTAAGGTGAGGCCGGTCCAAGAGAGCGTGGCGAGCGTCGACGCGGAGTCCCAAGCGGGCTCCGGGCGGCTTTTGCCGGCCGCGTTGCTTCCCGACACCCGCTGCCCGGAGGCCGCGCTCGCCGAGTCCGGCCGCGAGCTGCGGATGCTGATCGACTGCAAGCGCGTGCTCGCGCGAGCGCAGGATGAGACGCAGCTGCTGGCGGAGATCTGCCGGATCCTCGTCGGACCGGGCGGCTACCGGCTGGCCTGGTTCGGCTTCGCGGACGGCGAGCCCCAAGGTACCGTGCGCGTCGCAGCACATGCCGCGCCTGCCGGGCAGGATGGCCGGTATCTGGAGCGGCTGAGAGTCAGTTGGACCGACGACGATACCGGTAACGGCCCCACCGGGCGTGCGATCCGCGAGCGAGCGGTGCAGGTATGCCGCCACATCGACAGGGATCCCGATTTCCTGCCGTGGCGGGAGCAGGCGCATCGTGAAGGCTATCGCTCTTCCGTCGCTCTGCCGCTCCTCCTCGATGACACGTGCATCGGTGCTCTCAACATCTACGCGGGCCGACCCGACGCCTTCGACCGCCCGGAGCTGGCGCTCCTCGAGGAGTTCGCGGCCGACCTGGCTTTCGGCCTCAAAGTCCTGCGCGCGCAGGCGCAGATGCGCTGGCAACGGCAACAGATCGAGCGTCTCGTCCATATCGTCCGCGTGCACAGCGCGATCAACTCCGCCATAGTCCGCACCCACGATCGGGAAGAGCTGTTGCGGGCAACGTGTCATCTCCTGGTCGACGTCGGCGGTTTCTTCGGAGCCGTCGTATGGATGGTCGATGCGAGCGGCCGCTGGGCCTGGATGAAGCACCGCTCGGGCGCGGCACTGCGCGACAGCGAAATACTGCAGCGCCTCGAGATCGGCGATGGCACAGGCCCCGATCCCAGTCTTGCGGGGCGCGCGCTGCGCACGGGCAAGGTCGTCGCGTGCATGGATCTCGCCAGGGGCGACATGCCCGTCGCCGAGCGCGAGCGGCTGCTGGCGCGCGGGATCCGATCCATGATTGCCATGCCGTTGATCGTCGATGGCAGGCGTGTGGCTGCGATCACTCTGGGTACGCAGGATGCCGCCACGGTGGAAGACGCCGAGTTGCTGCCGGTACTGGAGAATCTGACGGCGAGCCTGTCCTTCGCTCTTCACTCCCTGGAGAACGCGGACGCCGTGCAGTATCTCGCCAGCTTCGACCCGCTCACCGGGCTGGCGAAGCGGGTGCTTTTCTGCGAGCGGGTGGACAAGCGGCTGCAGGCGATGAGCCATCCGGCGGTGGCAACACGGCCGGCGGTAATCGCCTTCGATGTGCGTGGGCTCGGCAGCCTGAACACCATCCACGGTCAACGGGTTGCCGATCTGCTCCTGCAGAGCCTGGTCGCGCGGCTGAAGCGCCATGCCGGAGGGGATGAGTGGATCGGCTACCTGGGAGCAGGCACTTTCGTGTTGCTCGAAGAGCCGGCCGCGGATTCCGTGGGCGACGGCCCGCAGCTGCTGCTCGACGCCGAGCTGCTCGCGGAGCCGTTCGAGATCGAGGGCCGCACGATCCGGCTGTCGATGAGTTGCGGCGCGGCAGCCTATTCGCCGGACGTCGCGAGCGGCGCAATCCTCGTGCAACGCGCCGAGGCCGCACTGAAGCGCGCCAAGGAATCCGGCGAGCACTGTGTCAGCTACCGCCCCGAAATGAGCCGCGAGACGGTGCGGCGGGTGGTGCTCGAGCACAAACTGCGGACGGCGCTCGAGGAGCACCGGTTCGAGCTGCACTATCAGCCGCAGATCGAGCTCGCGAGCGGCAGGATCGACTGCGTCGAGGCACTGCTGCGCTGGCGCGATCCCATCGACGGCCTGGTGCTGCCCGGGCGCTTCCTTCCGGTTCTCGAGTCCTCGGGCCTGATAGTGCCGCTCGGGAATTGGGCGTTGCTCACGGCAGTGGAGGACCTCGAGCGCTGGCACCGTTCGGGATGCGGGCCGATGCGTGTCGGCGTCAACGTTTCCGCCCAGCAGTTGAAGCAGCGGGAGTTCGTGCACGGCTTGCTGGGGCTAGCCGACCGTCTGGCACCGCTCGCGGGGTTAGGGCTCGATATCGAGATCACCGAGACGACGCTGCTGCAGGACCTCGAGGGCACGAGCGCGAAGCTGCGCGAGCTGCGCAAAGCCGGCATCCGCGTCGCCCTCGATGATTTCGGCACCGGCTACTCGTCCCTCGGCCTGCTGTCGAAGCTTCCGGTCGATGTGCTGAAGATCGATCGCTCGTTCGTGATCGGTCTGCCGGAGGACGCCGCCAGCGTGACGCTGGTGGCCAGCATCGTCGAGCTGGCCTCGGCATTCGATCTGATCACCGTGGCGGAGGGCGTCGAGACCCCGGAGCAGCTCGCGGGGCTGCGTGCGCTGCGCTGCAGCCACTCGCAGGGATTCATCCACAGTGCCGCCGTGCCCGCGGAGGAGCTGGAGCAGATGCTTGCCGCGCGCAAACGGGTCGTGGGTAAATGATAGAATCCCTCCTGGATTTCGCTTGCACATCGCCCTCCTGGGCATCCCCGGTACAGCTCTTCTCATGCACGGTACTGCGCGAGGCGCCGCTTGCCTCGAGTTCGGACGATTTCGACTCTTCACCCGTCAGCGCGAGCTGCGCCTCGGTGATATGACTGTTCCGCTCGGCTCCCGGGCGTTCGACGTGCTGCTCATCCTGGTCGAGGCCGAGGGCGAGCTCGTCACCAAGGAGGAGCTGCTCGCGCGCGTCTGGCCGGGCGCGGTCGTCGAGGAAAGCAACATTCAGGTGCAGGTCTCGGCGTTGCGCAAGGCGCTCGGCGAGGAGCGCAATCTCATCCTCACCGTGCCGCTGCGCGGCTACCGCTTCACGGGCGAGGTGCGCACACTCGATGCGGAGGGCCGCACGTTGGCGGCGGTGGCTCCCGCGCGGCAGGCTCCGCCGCAGGCAGCCACCAACCTGCCGGCGCCGGTGTCGGATTTCATCGGCCGCGAGACCGAGCTCAGGGAGCTGCGCGGGCTCCTGCGGCACAACAGGCTGGTGACCCTGGTGGGCACCGGAGGAATCGGCAAGACACGGCTCGGGCTGGAGGCGGCGCGCGCCACGCTCGAGGAGTTTCCCGACGGTGTCTGGCTCGCGGAGCTCGCGCCGCTCACGGATTCGGATCTGGTCGCGAGTGCCGTCAACACGGCCCTGGGCCTGCAAAGCGGCGCCGGCCGCTGGACCTCGGAGCGGCTCGCCGCGGCGTTGCGCGGGCGCCGGCTGCTTCTCGTGCTCGATAACTGCGAGCATCTGATCGGAGCGGCGGCGCGCGAGGCGGAAACACTGCTGCGCGCAGTACCCGGCGCATACATTCTCGCTACCAGCCAGGAGCCCCTCGGCATCGACGGGGAGTGCACCTACCGGCTGAGTCCGTTGGAGTTCCCCGCCGAGGAGACCGCGGAGCTCGCGGCCGCCCTGCGTCATGATGCGGTCAGGCTGTTCGTGGCGCGCGCCCGCGCGGCCGACCCGCATTTCAACCTGAGCGACCGCAACGCCGCGACGGTCGCGACCATCTGCCGCCGCCTCGACGGCATTCCGCTCGCCATCGAGCTGGCCGCCGCGCGGGCCGCGGCGCTGGGGATAGAAGGGCTCGCGCGCAGGTTGGATTTGCGATTCCACGTGCTCACCGGCGGGCGCCGCACGGCGCTGCCGCGACATCAGACATTGCGCGCGACTCTCGACTGGAGCCACCGCCTGCTCGCGGAGCCCGACCGCACGGTGCTGCGGCGGCTTGCGGTGTTCGCGGGCAGCTTCAGCCTGGAAGCCGCGACGAGCGTGGTGGCGGATCCGGCGCTCCCGGAGTGGGAGGTCATCGGACGAATCGCCGAGCTGGTGGACAAATCGCTGGTGGTCGCGGATCTCGCCGGTCCCGTGCGCCGCTATCGGCTGCTCGAGACGACACACGCCTACGCGATGGAGAAGCTCGCCGACAGCGGCGAGTTCGGCTCGCTGGCGCGCCTTCACGCGTTGCACTTTCGCGATCATGTGGGCAGCGCCCTCGGGCTCTGGGAAGAGACACCTTCGGTGCAATGGCTGGAGGCACAGGCGCCGGAGATCGACAATCTCCGCGTTGCGCTCGACTGGGCATTCGGCGCGGACGGCGATCCTGCGATCGGCATCGAGCTCGCCGCGGCCTCCTATCCGCTGTGGTATCTGCTGTCGCTGATGCAGGAGGGCAGGGCGCGCCTGGAGCGTGCGACGGCAGCGGTCGGTCCATCGACCCCGAAGCCCGTCGAAGCGCGGCTATGGTATGGATATGGCTTTCTATCGACGGGGGAGCCGCGCGGGCGCGCGTTGCCGGCGCTGCGGCGCGCCGTGTCGCTTTATCGCGATTCCGGTGAGCCGCTGGAGCGCGGGCGCGCGCTCAGCTTCTATGGCCTCAACCTCGCGCGCACCGGCCATCTTACGGAGGGTCTGGCCGCGCTCGAGGAAGCGCGCGGATATCTCTCGGCAACGGCCCCGAAGAGCCTCGCGCTCTGCCTCACCAACCTTGCCATAGCGCGCACCGTAGCCGGGGAATTCACGGTTGCGCGCGCGCTGCTCGATGAATCGCTCGCGGTCGGCGCGCATTCCAAGGCCGATTTCTGGGTCTGGCGTGCGCTCATTTACGAGGCGGAGGTGGCCTTCGCCGAAGGGCGGCTCGAGGAGGCGATCGCCGGGGCGCGTGAAGTCGTCGCGCTCGCCCGCGCGGCCCGCAGGACCGGGATGCTCGGCCACGCACTGTGCAACCTTGCGGGATATCTCATCGCACACGGCGATCTCGAGGAGGCGGCCACCGCGCTGCGCGAAGGATTGCCGCTGGCGCAGGAGAGCGAGCTCGATGCGGTGCTGCTCGCCGGCGGCCTGCAGCACCTTGCGGCCATCGCCGCGCGTGAAAATCGCCTGGAGCGCGCCGCGCAGCTCATCGGCTACGCGCATGCGTTCTTCTCCGCGGAATTCGAGGGACGCAGTCCCGCCAAGCAGCAAATCCAGGCGCGCATCGTCGAGAGCCTGCGCCGCGCGATGCCTGGCGAGCGGCTGACGGAGCTCATGGAGACGGGCGCGCGGTGGACGGAGGAAGAAGCGATGTCGACGGCCTTGGAGACGTGATCGGCGTCACGGCTCGTGATCAGGTTCAAAGCTGATCGCGCCGATTTAGAACGATTAAGGGAGATTAGGCGGCAGCTAAGGATTTGAGCGGCCGGGCAGCGCCATGCTCATCGCGTCGAAAAAGACCGGTGATTGCGCTGCCCATCATGAATCGTTCCGCCCGCTGCCTCGCCAGGCCCTTGTCCCTCTTGGCGGCTCTGCTCCTCCCGGGGTGCCAATGGGCCGTGCTCGATCCGAAGGGCCCGATCGGTGTGCAGGAGCGCTCGATCATCATCACCGCGACGGTGTTGATGCTGATCGTGGTCGTGCCGGTGATCGCGCTCATTCTGATCTTCGCCTGGCGCTACCGCGCCTCGAACGGGAAGGCCGAGTACCGGCCCAACTGGTCGCATTCCAACAGGATCGAGGCGGTGGTGTGGCTCATCCCCTGCATCATCATCGCAGCCCTGGCGGTGATCACCTGGAGGACCTCGCACTCGCTCGATCCCTACCGGCCGCTCGATTCCAAGGTCAAGCCGATCCGCATCGACGCGGTGGCGCTCGACTGGAAGTGGCTCTTCATCTATCCGGACCAGAAGGTGGCCACGGTGAACGAGGTCGCCTTCCCGGCGAACGTTCCGGTGGAGTTTCACATCACTTCTGCGACGGTGATGAACGCCTTCTTCATCCCGCAGCTCGGCAGTCAGATCTACGCCATGGCGGGCATGCAGACGCAGCTGCACCTGCTGGCGAGCGAGCCGGGCACGTACCAGGGACTTTCGTCCAACTACAGCGGCGACGGCTTCTCGGGCATGACCTTCAAGGCCATCGCCGTGCCCTCGCAGCAGGGATTCGACGCCTGGCTCGCAAAGGTGAAAACCTCGCAGCAGACGCTGGGCGAAGCGGCGTATGAGCGGCTTGCCGCGCCGAGTGAGAACGATCCGGTCGCCTACTACTCGCAGGTGCAGCCGGATCTCTTCGCCGACATCGTGCGCGGGAAGGCAGTGCCACTGGCCGTCCTTGGCGGCGGACCCTCCGGCGGCTCGCCCGCGACGAGGAGCAACTGATCATGCTGGGAAAGCTGACGCTGGCCGCGATTCCGTACACGAACCCGATCGTCATGGGGGCGGTGGCCTTCATGGTCGTCGCCGCGGTCGCCGTGCTCGGCGCCATCACGGTGCTCGGCAAGTGGAAGTATCTCTGGACGGAGTGGCTGACCTCGGTCGATCACAAGAAGATCGGCGCGATGTACATCATTCTCGCGGGAGTGATGCTGCTGCGTGGCTTCGCGGACGCGGTCATGATGCGTGCGCAGCAGGCGCTCGCCTACGGACCTCACTCAGGATACCTGCCGCCCGAGCACTTCGATCAGGTGTTCAGCGCCCACGGCACGATCATGATCTTCTTCATGGCGATGCCGTTCATGATCGGTCTGATGAACTGCGTGCTGCCGCTGCAGATCGGCGCCCGCGACGTCGCCTTCCCGTTCCTCAACTCGCTCAGCCTCTGGCTGACGGTCGTGGGCGCGATGCTCGTCAACCTCTCGCTCGCAGTCGGCAACTTCGCGCGCACGGGCTGGCTGGCCTATCCGCCGCTTTCGGAGCTGCATTTCAGCCCGGGCGTCGGAGTCGACTACTACATCTGGGCGCTGCAGATCTCGGGGATAGGCACCACGCTTTCCGGCGTCAACTTCGTCGCCACCATCCTCAAGATGCGCGCCCCCGGCATGACGCTGATGCGCATGCCGGTGTTCACCTGGACGGCGCTGTGCACGAACATCCTCATCGTCGCGGCGTTCCCGGTCCTCACGGTGTCGCTGGCGCTGCTGACGCTCGATCGCTACCTCGGGATGCATTTCTTCACGAACAGCCTGGGCGGCGATCCGATGATGTACATCAACCTCATCTGGATCTGGGGGCATCCCGAGGTCTACATCCTCGTCCTGCCCGCGTTCGGCATCTATTCGGAGATCATCGCCACCTTCTCGGGCAAGCCTCTCTTCGGCTACACCTCCATGGTGTTCGCCACCATGGCGATCGCGCTCCTCTCCTTCCTGGTGTGGCTGCACCACTTCTTCACGATGGGATCCGGGGCCGACGTCAACGCCTTCTTCGGGATCACGACGATGGTGATCGCCGTGCCGACCGGCGTGAAGATCTTCAACTGGCTGTTCACGATGTACCGCGGCCGGGTACGCTTCGAGTCGCCGGTGCTCTGGACCATCGGCTTCATGATCACGTTCGTGATCGGCGGCATGAGCGGAGTGCTCCTGGCCGTGCCGCCCGCCGACTTCGTGCTGCACAACAGCCTCTTCCTGGTGGCGCACTTCCACAACGTCATCATCGGCGGCGTCGTGTTCGGCGCCATGGCCGGCCTCACCTACTGGTTCCCGAAGGTATTCGGCTTCCGGCTCAACGAGACTCTCGGCAAGGCGGCGTTCTGGTGCTGGCTGGTCGGGTTCTACGTCGCCTTCATGCCGCTCTACGTTCTCGGGCTCATGGGGGCGACCCGCCGCATGGATCATTACGACAATCCCGCCTGGCAACCGCTCTTCGTCGTCGCCGCGATCGGTGCGGCCATCATCTTCTGCGGCATCATGCTGCAGCTCGCACAGGTGGTGGTGAGCCTGGCGCAGCGCGAGCGTGCGCGCGACCTGACAGGCGATCCGTGGGGCGGCCGCACGCTGGAGTGGGCGACGTCCTCGCCGCCGCCGGCCTATAACTTTGCGCGTATTCCGGTAGTGCGCGACCGCGACGCCTTCTGGGACATGAAGCAGCGGGGCGTGGACATGAAAGCGGCCGTCTATCGGCCCATCCACATGCCGCGCAACACCGGCACCGGCTTCGTCATGGCCGTTTTCATCGGCCTGGCAGGGTTCGCGATGATCTGGCACATCTGGTGGCTTGCGATCGGCGGCGCTGCCGCCGCAATCGTGGCCCTGATCCGTTACGCCTTCGACGACGATCGCGATTACTACGTCGAGGCCGAAGAGGTGAGGCGCACCGAGAGCCATCGCGGCCGCGCCCAACTGAGGAGCGTGTAAGCCATGTCAACCGGTACGACGATTGCCCACGGCGGGGCGCTGGCTTTCAAGCCGGGATACGCCGACAACGCGGCCGATGCGCTGCGGGATCTGCGTCCGGCCGCCGATGCCGTCGACTTCGACTTCGAGCTGGAGCATCATCACGATGCGGCGAGCACGGCGCAGCTCGGCTTCTGGGTCTATCTCATGAGCGACTGCCTGGTGTTTGCGGGCCTGTTCGCCACCTATTCGGTGCTGCACGGGCGCACTGCGGGCGGGCCCACGCCCCGGGGCCTGTTCGATCTGCCGTATGTGCTGGCGGAGACGGCGTTCCTTCTCGTCAGCAGCTTCACCTGCGGTCTCGCGAGCCTCGCGATGGGGCGGCGCAGCCGCGCTGCGACCCTCGGCTGGCTGGCGGTGACCTTCGTGTTGGGACTCGCATTCGTCGGCATGGAGGTGCACGAGTTCGCGCACATGGTCGCCGAGGGTGCCGGCCCGGATCGCAGCGCCTTCCTTTCGAGCTTCTTCACCCTGGTGGCGACGCACGGGCTGCATGTCACCTGCGGCCTCATCTGGATGGCGATCATGATGGTGCTGGTGGCGAAGAAGGGATTCACGCCGGCGACCGAGTCGCGCCTCTCCTGCCTGAGCCTCTTCTGGCACTTCCTCGACATCATCTGGGTCGGGGTGTTCTCCCTGGTCTATCTCTTCGGAGTGTCCTGACATGAGCGTCGCCAACGAGGCCATTGCGGGCCGCGCGCCGCACGGCGCCGTCCACGGCCTTGCCGGTCACGCCGCCCATGGCAGCCACGGCGGCCACGGCTCCCGCAAGTCCTACATCGTCGGCTTCCTGCTGGCGATCGCGCTGACGATCGTTCCATTCGGGCTGGTGATGACCCACGCGCCCCTCGGCACGCCGATCATCATCGCGGTGTTCGCGCTGGCGCAGATCTGCGTGCACGTGGTGTATTT